>Ga0209092_10000023_pt1 | contig 119204 bp, 109 predicted proteins | sample FraStrMetagenome_FD_187446 | JGI IMG/M metagenome (GOLD analysis project Ga0209092, IMG submission 187446) | Marine eukaryotic phytoplankton communities from Arctic Ocean - Fram Strait ARC3M Metagenome (SPAdes) (version 2) | ecosystem: Environmental > Aquatic > Marine > Oceanic | place: Fram... | reverse complement strand
AACACCGAAAACGGATGGGGTCATCGGGAAATCATACTCCCAATAATATTCGTAAAAGACTTTATCACGCCAGGGCACTTCTTTTCCTACGAGTAATGGTAGAAAGGAATCCCCGTGCATCTCAGGATTTTTTTCTAGTCCTGCCAGCGCCATAACTGTGGGCGCAATATCAATGTTTTGCACAAGGCTGTGTAAAGTTTCACCGCCTTCAAATAGGTCAGGACAACGCACTAAGAGCGGCACCTTAGCGGATTCCTCATAGAAATGTCGCTTGTCGATCAAGCCATGCTCACCCCAGCTGAAACCGTTGTCGCCCATATAGATCACTACGGTTTCATCCGCAATACCACGCGCTTCTAGATACGCCATCACAGTGCCGATACTTTCATCGACTCCCATGAGGGTTTCGCAATAATCGATAACCAAGTCACCCACTGCTCCGTTGCCATGATACATGTAATCCACACCATGCCAACTATGGCGCTGCTCCTTGACCCACTCCGGCCAGAGTAAATCTTTATAGCTACCATCTTGGGTTTGTGAGTAAGTCGCCGGTAATTCGTATTCTACCCCTGCATACATCCCCGCATGGCGCGCTGCCTGCTTGAATTCGGAATGTACCGCCTTGTGCGATAGGTACACGAAAAAGGGCTGATCCGATCCTATTTGCTCCATCCATTCCAGGGCATGCTCCGTTAGTAGATCAGATGTATAGACGGTATCCTCATAGCTTGTATGCTCCCCATTGATGTTCAACGTCACCCCAGTGTAAACGCCCTGTCCTTTAAAGGATTCCCAATGATGAAAGCCAGGCTGCGGGTCGTCGGATTCGTCACCCATATGCCATTTTCCAAAAAAAGCAGTCTGATAGCCCGCTTGCTGCAGGTATTCTGGGAAATAAGTCAGGTTGCCAGGGTTTGGAGCCTGATTGTCTACAATGGTGTGCGTATGGGCGTAGAGGCCCGTCAAGATCGAGGCGCGACTCGGTGAGCACAAGGAAGTCGACACATAGGCCTGATCAAAATAGGCGCCTTCGCGCGCCATACGATCCATCTGTGGTGTCTTCAGCCAAGGCAGTTTACCGGTAAAGCCCATGAAATCGAAACGGTGATCATCGCTTAGTATAAAAACGACATTACGCTTCATTGCTTGAGTGGTGTCAGCGTAGCTGGGCAACATGGTTACCAGTAATAGGAGGGAAATAAACTGAGTCTTCATTGGGTGGTTAATTTCTAAAATATGCTCTAAAGCAATAAAAAATACTCATCCCCGACAAATGCTAAACAGAAAGCCGTTTCAATTAAAAAGTGCACACAATTGCAATTATGATTAAATTTCTTTGAACATTTTGAAGTAGTATTTAGGCGATCATTAAATACATAATTTATTAATAAACAGTATATTATCGGATTTAAATTCTACTAAGGGGGAAGATTCTAGATTATATAGTGCATTAATGTGCAAAAAATCTTGCAATGAGTGGAAAGTTCTCTCTGTATGTAATTCTAAATCTACTCTAACTGGTAATACCTAATATTTTTAGTTCACAATTACCCTGTATTAACAAAACCCTACACAACATGAAATCCAATCTACTCAAGCTATCCATTGCTGCTGCAGCATTCGCATTTTCAATCTCGTCATCGAACGCGCAAGTAATCGATGGAAGCACTGCCTACATGGGGTTCTCGCAATTTCTAGTATCCGATTCCGGAAATAATAACAGTAATCTTGCTGAATCAACCCCTGATAGATCCAGTGAATTCCTTTCTGGCTTAGTTGGTGTAGGCGCCTCTGGTAACGGTTTTGGTGGTTTTGGTAAGTTCGCGAACAACATTACTGGTCTTAACGATAGCAGTTTTGGTAGTGTGGTTGGCGGTCCCGATCTTACTGGCGTTGGTGGCAACAGCGCGATCAAGTTCAAAACAGGCGACAATAGATATCGCCTCGATTTCATGATCAAAAACGATAGCCTCACAGCTGACTTCATTTTAGACAGTATTCACTTCGATAGCAGAGTTCCTGATGCAACCGCTAACAACGCATTCGTTATACAGTATCTTGCTAACAACGGAAATAGCAATTTACAAAACATGGGGACAAATGCCAATGTCTCAAATTTGGCTTTCATTGCTGGAACATCCCTTACAGAAGGTGCAAGTGCAGCAATTGGTATAAGTGAACATGATGTTTCCATTGCCGCTCAACTTGCTGGAGGTGGTGCGGGTGTAAAACTTGCTGCTGGTGATCAGGCATCCTTCCGGATTTCATGGATAGGTTCTTCTAACATTAATAAGCAGAATCAAATGGACAATCTCGCCATCTCAGGAGTATTCGCAGCAGTCCCAGAGCCTAGCTCCTATGCCTTACTCGCGGGCCTATTCGCCTGCACTTACATGATGGTTCGCCGTCGTGCTGTAAGCTAGACTTAGTAACACCATTTCTCGAAAAGCCTCCCTTTAGGGGAGGCTTTTTTGTGCCTGATAACAAGGGTTCGCTAGTTTCTAATGGGTTAAGGTTCTACACTGCTTAGTGGCATCACTCTCCGGCTAGATCTTTGCCGACCCAGAGCTAAGGAGTCTACGCTTCGACTGCGATTCGAGCATCGCTGTCACCCGCTAAGACCTTACCGTTCAAATAAACGTGCTGGGTAGCGCTGAAACGGCTGTCTAACAAATCATGCAGCCGTCTGGTAGCTTGATAGCCAATTTCACGATAAGGTATTTGAATCGTGGTCAAATCGAATTGGTCAGCTGCATTTGGGATGCCATCAAAACCTGTAATGGAATAATCTTTACCAACAACCAAACCATACTGAGTAAATACAGATATAAAGTCATAGGCAATATGGTCCGCTGGGCAGATCCATGCAGTCACTCCATCCCTAGTCTGCGCAATCGCCTTTTTATAGCTTTCATCCAAGGAGTAAGCGTCCTTTTTATACAGGTTTAAAACATCTTCTGGACGAAATTGAAGTCCAGCACGGGTTAATTTTTCAACATAAGCACTGAAGCGTCGATACACCCATAGCGGCTCGACTGAGTAGCGTCGTGAGAAAAAGCCAATCCGACGGTGCCCCTCATCAATCAGTCTTTGGATCAAATGTGAGACCCCACGATGATGATCCACATCAATACAATCCAAATCTGAAGAACCAAATTGTTCCACCAAAGAGACGCAGGGGAATTGACGCATAAGCCCCTCGATAATGCTCGCTGGGAATGGATAAACAAAAAGGACACCGTCCCAAAGCGATTTCTTATCTTTGAGAAGCTTTTTATAAGTGCCCTTATCTAGGCTGTCTTCCTTGGGATCAATAATGTGGATATCAAGCTGCAGCTTGTTTAGCAGGCCATATTCAGAGATCCCGCGTAATAGTTGAAAACCAGGGCTCTCATGCTCGCTCCGCTTATATTCATCCAAATCGCTACAAATCAGCACTGCTATGATTTGCTGGTTTGAGCTGCTTTCTCTTTTACCACTCTTTCTCGGTTCCAGATAATTATAGCCTAGCTTAGTTGCCAAGGCGAAGACCGCAGCGCGAGTGTCTGGATTGATGCCAGAATGGTTCGTGAAGCATCGAGAAACAGTAGTCCGCGAGATACCAAGCTTATCTGCGAGTAATTGTTGGTTCACCTCCATTGGGGTCTGCGAGGCTCCAGCCTTGGGTCTATCGTCGAGTAAATCATCGTAGGATATATCTTATGAAAGACTTCTTACTACCAATGCAATCAATTTAATTGTAAGTGAAAGGACGCAAAAATTATGCGTCTCAATCAGTGACAACCCATTTAATCACCGAGGCTGCTCTAAATGCACAATAATAATGGTAAAATCAACCTCTGCCCAACCGAGTGAAAAATGAATATTTCCACAGACTTAACGGGGCAAACAGCGTAGCGACCAAATCGGAATTGATACCGGATCATTGAAAAATCCTGTTGCGGGTGATCTCACCAATTCAACCTGGATAGGGTGTTCATACGCTTTTCACCTTCTTTTGTGCCAAAGGGGTGTTACGGTGGAACTTGAGGCTAGATTTAATCGAAGGGTCGTGAGTAAAGCGGCGAACATCAATTCGCTCAGCCAACCCCTCTCAGCCGTAGAAATCTTGCTAGCTAAGCACGATTTTCTCAAGCGTCATGCCGTTGAGCGGGTTGTTAATTTGTTTTTCAGCCATCTTTTTAGAATAGCTCAGAGCTTTAGAAACTCACATAGAATCGCTAGCAGCTTCCCCTAAGAATTAATGTGTAATGATGCGCTAACACCTAGGAAGCAAAGAATTATTACCCATCAAATTGATTTCGTAATAATCAATCTGGCATTTTACGATGCAAAGTCTTGTTACCCATGGTTTCGATCTCCCAGTCATCTGTGCGGAGGGAAATTCCTACCATTAATCTTCGCCGTAGCGAATTCTGTAGAATCGCTTATCCCCCACATCGCTCTGCCCCTTCATTTCAATAGTGAGGGCTGGTTTCACCTGATTCGTATTGCTAGAATGCGCTGCCTTTATAGTGAATTGAACATTTTCGCCGCCAATGTCGTTAATGCTACCAATCTCGGGGTTCACCCTCAAATGCAGATACTTACCACCACTGTAATCCGGATTAGCATTATAAAATTGCCACAAGTAATCGCTTAATCGGCTCACTGGACTGCTCACAACCCGCACCGACTGAGTCTCCGAAGCTGTGCCTGCAATGAGGTCATTTAAAAATGCATCCTGCAATTTAACTAGGTTAGTGTTACCCGTAGTAATCTCATGGTAATCGACCAATCCATCTTCATCGGGATCGGTGCCATTAGAATCATAAATCCCCAAAGACCATAAATCTGCATCAAAATCAGTCTTTATATTTAGTCTCTCTACCGTAACCGCAACAGTCGCGCTGTGAATTTGCTTGTCGCTTCCAATACTCGGCAATTCAAAGATGAGGACTGCATTACGACCACCACTAGGGCTTGAGGTAGTTGATCCTACTGCCAGCGTAGTAGACGATGCATTTATAATACCTGGGGGCGATCCAGATCGAAGCACATGGTCCGCGCTATTACCGATTACAGTTTGAGAGGTCAGCGTCACAGTTGCACTGGATCCTGCACTATTAATTGCACTGATAGTCACTGCTTCATTGTCGCCTTCAAAGGATCCCTCCTCATTCCAGCTCTGTAAATCAGCACTAGATTCTAATTTAAATGGAGAGCCTTCGCCAGCAGCAAGCGTGAGTGAACCCCCACTATCAGTCATATTATTTTGTAATATTTTCAAGAAATCCGTGTTATAGCTTTCCTCAATAAGCCGGTCCTCCATCGTAGCTCGGTTCTGCTGGTCGACCAGTGCACTAGAATTGATGATATTAGTTATTTCATAAGGATCGGCGGATACACTCGTATCGAAAAGTTCATTCCATGAAGCGTTCTCTTGGTAGCGCACAATCTTAAGTCCATCTTCGTGAATTAAAGAAATGTAAGGGCGCACACTTGCCGTTGGAAATTCGGCGTCATGGTTATACTCAATAAATAGTTGATCTCGCCAGTCATTAGGCACTTCACCTCGAATAAATGGCTCTAGGCTGGCCCCCTGCATGGATGCAGGGACTTCAAGCCCGGCTAAATCTAAAATAGTCGGTGCGATGTCTAAGTTGGATACAATTTCATTAACGATTAAGCCACTCGAATTCTGTAGGCTCGGATGACGAATCATGAATGGTAACCGTATACTCTCCTCGTAAGCAGCCCGCTTATCGCTTAAGCCATGTTCACCTCTAAAGAATCCGTTATCGCTGATAAAAATAATAGCGGTCTCATCATCTATCCCCGCAGCTTGCACGGCATCTAGAATATCCCCTACACAGCCATCAATCCCCGCAATAGTCTCACAGTAATTCACATTATTAACGTTACCACTATTCCCTCCACTTGCACCTGGAGCAAACGGAGGGGATACACCTAGATTAGGAACATTTGCTGATAGCTGACCTGAGAAAATACCATCGGTCCTCGCTGGCGGATACCAATTAGATACCCCATTTTGGCTACCTTGATGGGGGGTTTTAAATCCCAAGAAAAGCATAAATGGATTTTGGGCAGATGCCTGGTCCTGTATAAACTCGACCGCATAATTGGTGGAAGTATCATCAATCCATCCCTCCGTGCTGCTGCTGCCCCAAGTGGATACTCCGCCTGAATTAATACCTATTCGATATGGATACGAAACATTCGTCGCTCGGGCCTCAAAGAGTCCGCTTGCTTGAATAGTAGTTACTACCCCTGGATTACTCAACAGCTGCACTCCATTATAACGTAACGAATCAAATTCTACTTCACCACTTGAAAACCTAAAAAATACACCACGATTGTAACTAACTGCAGTAGTTATTTCAAAAGTATTTTGGCCTAAGGTTAATGCACGTGCAGGGTTTTGGTAATATGGATTTCCATCTGTTGTTCTATATATACTTTGATTAGCCCCGCCGGAGGGAAGATCTGTTATATTAATAACGATTGATTGTGCTGACCGTTGGTCGAAAGTAATTGCATCAACAACTGGGTTCCCATTTCCATCGTGAAATACAGTTCCGAAATATTTGCCTTGGCCATAAAACGTTCGAACGTGATCAAAGCCCGGACGATCGACTTGCGTGCCCATATGCCATTTACCGAAGTAACCCGTCGTATAACCTGCGGCTTGTAGCAAGTTCGCATAGGTGACCACATCGCTCGGGAAGTCGGTATTATTATTGGTAATACCGTGCTTATGAGGATACTGACCAGTCAGCATGGTGGCACGCGCAGGTGAGCACAAAGAGTAGACGCCGTAGCCGTTCTCAAAATGAACCCCCTCTTCCGAGAGCCTATCTAAATTGGGTGTATTGCCCTCCATCCAAGGGAAACGTGCCGTGCGTCCGAGTGATGGCATACGCTCTTGCATAAATCCAGTCGCATCCCAGCGCTGGTCATCAGGCACAATGATTATGATGTTAGTGCTCGCGCTCGCTTCTAATAAAGCAAATACGATTACACCCACTAGGCATGTGATACGGGATACGGCAGAATCTAAAGAGCACACAGATTATTATTTAAAAAAAAGGCTATCTTGTCCAATATATTGTGCATATATGTGCAAAAATAAGTCCAAATAACAGAGACATTGGGGTGAACATAGCTCTAGAATGACGGTTGCAAGGCAGTGGCCGCGCAGCCCAAAAAGGGTAAGTCCTTCATTTATAATGCAGTTCGAGGAGCAGGTTTAGCACTCCCCGCTAATTAAAGAGAATTTAATGTTGCAATTTTATGCACACTTAGTGTAGTTAATGATACTTAAACCTAAACTCCACTATGACTAAGCTAACTATACTCTCTGCGCTCACCGCGCTATTAATACTACCCTCAATCGCCTCTGCGGCGACGACCGCTGACTTTGCCGAAGGACCTGGTGAAACTGCTAGTGCAGGAACCTGGACGAGGGTTTTCACCGTGACTAATAGTGCTGCCGGTAATGCTGCGAGCAAAGAAGCGCAAACCGTAGTGATTAATGTTACTTCTGGAACTTTTGCAGAAATGGAATATCGCACGGTAAAGATGAATAAGAACCAAACTTCTTATCAATACGGCAACGCAACCCAATTATTGTTCGGTGCAAATACCATTACTGTGGGTGCCGTCACCAATGCTGAATTTTTAAACGATCCTACCCTAGGCCGAAGTGTAAAGATACAATTTCGCACTGATGACATCGGGTTTGATTCATTGACTGTTAATGGGGTCAATGCGAATCCTGATGAGGTTGATGGCTCACCATTTCTTGGCCAGTCACTTTCTGCGTCTGACAACTTTGATGCGGGCCCTGACACAACTTGGCAGGCAGTCCTACCGTTGACCACTGTCGCTGATGGTGTCGCTAGCCAAGGCATACAAACCGCAGTGATTAATGTAACTTACATCCCTCAAGGTGGTGCTAATTACCGAGTTTACAAAACAGACGCAAACAGCGATGATTATTTTGCACCCCCCACAGCCTTAGTTCTTGGGGAAAACTCCATTTCCGTGCCTGCTGTTGATTTTGACCGTGCGGTAGATGTGCAGTTTAGCAATGATGCTGTTGAGTTTGATGCCTTAACTGTTAACGGGGAAGACATGGTTAATGATGTTGCGCCTGCTGAAGGCACACAAGGACTCGGCCAATCAATCTCTGAATCTTCAAATATCTTCGATACAACATCCAGCAGCACTTGGGTACGCGTAGCCGTATTAACGACTACCGCTGATGGCGTAGCAGTATCCGGACTGGAGCAAACCTTGGTAATGAATGTAACTTACATCCCAGAAGGTGGAGCCAATTACCGCGTCTATAAAACACTTTCAGGTGGTGGTAATGATTTTGGCTCAACCCAGGCCTTAGAACTCGGGGAAAACACCATTACTGTCCCAGCTGTTTCGTTTAACCGGGCTGTAAAGGTACAGTTCGATAATGTAGACATTGAGTTTGATGCATTAACCTTCAACGGAGAGGATCAGCTGTCTGGTTCTGCTGAAGGCACACAAGGGATTGGACAGCCATTTTCTGATTTTCCAAGCATCTTTACTGCGAATTATAACGGAAGTTGGTATGTCGCTACGATGACTACTCCCGATGATGGTGCCGCTAGTCAAGCAGAGCAAACCTTAGTGGTAAATGTAACTTACATCCCCGAAGGTGGTGCTACTTTTCGCTCAAACCGGACAAATACTGGCGGACAATATGTATCAAGTGACACTCAGGACTTAGTTCTTGGGGAAAATACACTCACTGTTTCCGCGGTTACTTTTGACCGTACTGTAAAGGCTCAGTTCAGCAGTAATGCTGTTGAGTTTGATGCCTTAACTATTAACGGCCAAGACATGCTTGGAGCTGAGGGCACACAAGGGGTTGGTGATCCCATCTCTGATTATGCAAATATCTTTGAACCAGCAAATGCGACAGTGGTAGCCCAAGGATGGGTGAGCGCCGCCACTCTCACTACAGCCGCTGATGGTGCCGCAAGTCAAGGCGTGCAAACCGTAGTGATCAATGTAACTTACATTCCTAGTGGTGGCGTCAATTATCGCATAAACCGAACAGTAGCTAACGGCAATTACAACTCGGATAGTCCTGTTGCTTTAGTTCTTGGAGAAAACACCATCACGGTTGATGCCGTTGATTATGACCGCACTGTAAAATTACAGCTTAGCAGCGATGCCTTTGAGTTTGATGCATTAACTATTAACGGGGAAGACATGCTTGATGATAGCGGCGATAAGATAACCATCGCTAACAGCAACCTATTCAACGCTGGGCCTGACGGAACTTGGGTTGCCGTCCTAACAACCGCGGTAAGCCAAGATGGAGCATCAAGCCAAAACGAGCAGACAGTGGTATTGAATATCACTACCCTCCCTGCAGGTGGTGCCAACTACCGCGTGGTTGAAACAGTGAGTAATGGCACTTGGTATGAAGGCGATAGTCAGCCCTTAGGCCTCGGAGCAAATACCATTACTGTGAACTCTGTCGCATTTGATCGTAATGTAAAAATACAGTTCAGCAGTGATGCCATTGAGTATAACGCCCTAAGCGTCAACGGCGCCGCTCGAACAATTGGTGCAACAGTATCCGAGGCTCCGAGCGTAAATATCAGTGGCACCACATTAACTTGGGATGATACGGCAGCTGGCACGACACTGCAGTTCAGTGACGACTTAGAGTCTTGGACAAGTCATCCATCAGCAACTAGCCCCTACTCCCCTTCAACGACCCCTGATCGTTTCTACAGAACGATCAGCGAAGAAGAGTAGACTCAATCCTTAGGTATTAAACTTCGAAAAGCCCTTCTCGAGAAACGATTCTCGGGAGGGGCTTTTTTTTCTAGAAATATGAATACCTACAAGTGCACGGACGCATCCATCCACAAATCTGACCACAATCCGCTCTGAGTTAAACTGTTCCCAAGTAACTGCATGTATCAGCGCGTGCGACTCGATCCGTAGCCACCTACTTCAAGGCGCACTGTCATCATACCAATACCTGAGCGCAGAGGCTCTATAAGAGGCGCTCGAACGTGCAATGATAATACTAATCCCAGGCCGCAAAGCATTACAGAGACTCTTAGCCCGCTTGCGAACGCAGACTCAACTGGGGCCACTTCTTAGCTTTGATCCTCAACGGTTTTCAGGTCGTCATAGAATTTTGCGTAACTCACATACATGTAGGGTCCGACCCAGAGGAAGCCAATACCGAAGCTTAGCATAGCCAATAGGAGCCAACCAGTGAATCGAAAGCCGAGACACGAAAGCTTCCATTTGTTGCCCCTCATCATCTTCTTACTTTTTGTAATCGCTGCAGACGCACTGATAGATGAATCTTCGGCTATGATAAAGTAGGTCATCGAGTAGGACAGTGCTGCAATAATACCAGGAACAATTAGGAGTAGGGTCCAGAGGGCTACAAATGATGTTTGAAGTAAATAGGCGGCAAGGTGAGTGCCAAAGCGGTCGAACCCGCTAAATAATTGTCCGATTTCCGGCGTCCCCTTGCGTGATACTGTGAGTGTGAACCTAACCCCTCCCACCGTCATCGGCCCTACTATTATGTAAGTGGCGATGGTTCCAACTACTGGAAAGAGTCCGAGCACACAAAAGACTAAAAAATAAATGATTAGCGCTCCTATTGCTAGCCCCCAAAAACCTCTTAGCGAGTCGCGGGCATTTGCCATTAATATTTTATTTTCAGTTTGAGATAAGGTCATCATAACTTGTTGAATTAAATTTTTAGGATACCTGATGTTAATTTATGCAGGTAAATTGCAGCTAGTAAGCAATCCATTACCTACAAGCACTTGCTTTTCCGCGGTGTCAGCTCCACGAGATCGATTTGCGCCCGTAATTCTCAAGACTACTCGACGCCTACCCTCTCTGTCCACAGTGCCCCTACAAATGGCTTTCCCAAAGCCACAAAAAACCCTCAGGCCGAAGCCTGAGGGTTGAAATTGAACAAACTTGGTGAGCTAAGTTTTAGTCCTGCATGCGGTAGCGGAAGAACTGCTTGGACGTTCCAGCGGGCGCATCAACTGTAACACTTTCAGTTTGTAATGTACTCCAAGTTCCTAGGTCGTCACTTTGTTCGATGACCACCTGAAGAGTCGCTTCTTCATTCGCAATGGAAGCCATCTGACTACCAATTCGTAGGTCAATGAGGTCTTGGTCAGTCAAACCACCACTAGAACCGTCATCTACGATGTAGCTATTGTTTGAAAGATATGTGCTGAGTTCTGAATCATTGTATCCGGGGTGAACATCTCCGTTATCACCATCACCGTCTGTGTCTACGGTCTCGGTGGGGTCATTGGGGAATACGTCGGCATTATCGCCTACGTTATCGCCGTCTGTATCTACGGACTCGGTTGGGTCATTAGGGAATGCGTCGACAACATCGGCTACCCCATCATTATCAGCATCAGGTAATGGATTAGCAAGCACCCCTGTAAAGGAACCTGTCCCTTCACCATCCCATGCAAAGTCAGCAGTCACATCTGCACCATCTTGTAAGAAAGTCACTTTGCTAGCAAAATTGGCTTAATTTTCAACACCACTGACTAGTTTCAGAGTGAGCGGCGTTGTGTAAACTACACAATCTGTGAGATCCACAACTACAACTACATCTGCGTTGGCGTAGCGCCATTCGGCGGTATAATCTCCGCTGCCACGGTTAGTCCTGAGCGTTCCAATGGATCCATCTGCACCAACTTTCCACGTGATCGTAGGGGTGTCATAGAACCAAGAATTATTGTCATTGGAAAGGACATTCGCAGTTGGTTCAATAGTGACTTGAGCGAAACTTTTAATGAAGAACCGTCCATTTACGCTACCTGCGACTGTCATTTGATCATCATTATCAATCTCTACGGCGCCATTCACAGTTCCGTTCACACAAATGGTCTGCATCGAAGTAGAAGCAATACCAAAGTTGCCGTCGAATTATCATTAAGATTAATTGTATTCAGTGTAGCGCCACTACTGAGCGTCACATCCGCTGTGTCGCGAACAATCATACCATTGCCGATTCCAACCGAAATCACACCGCTCGATGTTAACTTTGAGTTGTTTTCCATTATAAAATCCCCGGTAGTCGAGAGCGAGGCACCTAATTCAACCGTCAACACACCAGACTCATTGACGTCATTGGAATTACCAATCCAGACACGTGTCAGGGTAACGTCAGCCCCAGATTTTAAGACAGTATTGTTTGGAGTCGGATCCGTGCTGATATCACTATTGTAAATCCGGGCGGTATCCTCGGCACCTAGAGTGGCACCGTTTTGCCAATTTGAGCTATCCGACCAATCGTCGCTTGTTCCGCCTAGCCAGTCGTAGAAACCCGCTTGTACTTGCGTGGTCAATGCGGCTAAGAGAAACGCGGATGCGAATGCGAATTTTTTATGTTTCATAGGGTAGAATTACTTCTAGGGGTTAGGTTATTTTGTAAAAGTTGAGGGATACCCTCTCCATTTGTAAATAATTTATCAAAATTTCGTACTTTTGACAATGTCTGTACGCGCAAAGCTTATGTCAGACTGTGCCATGGCTGGTAATCAAGAAGTGAGAGCAAACCCCGTCTGGTTCGGTCTAATCTCGTCGCATTTATGGCAAAAAAGGGCCTCAAACTCCCAGTTTAGCCCTATTTGGACAAGTCTTAATCGGCTACTACAGCCCTGCGCGCAACCTTCATTGAAGCGGTTTTTTGGCAATTGACCGTCTAATTACGCCATACTGGCAGTCATCACTTATTTACGGATCTGATAACCGGTTTCATCCGCAATGAGTTTCTGAATACCCTCGAAGGCGGCGTTGACCTCTTTGTCTTTCAAGGTCCGGACCGCGGCACGAAAGGTCATCACGGGTGTGGTCAGATCCCAACGGTCTTTCATGGTGGCGATATTGAGAAGACCGCAGGTGGCTTGAAAGCCCATCTTAGCAAAGTCCCCTGCTTCAGCGGATTGCCCACTCTGCCAGAGCTTGCAGTCTTCAATCGGTTTGAAGGTGAGCTTGCTGGCAGCGGTGCCCGCAATGTCGAGGATTGCGCCTGAGATTGTCTTGGCGGTGTAAAAGTCGGCGACTTCACGCTGGCGCCACTTGCGGGAGATTTGATCGGCGACGATCACGAAGCTGACGGAGACGAGTTCGACCATCTCGCCTTTAACCTCGCGGTAGACGTGTCCACGCTCGAAGAAGCGTGTGGCACCGGTGCCGCGTGCGGCGTTAAGCTTGAGCACGTCGAGTAGACCAGGAAGGAGCGATACTCGGAGGTGGCTTTGGTCACTCTGCAGCGGGTTATCTAACGCTAGGACTTTGTGGCTTTCTTCGCCAAAAAAGAACTGCGTCTCGTCGGGATCTCGGAGCGAGTAGAGGAAGGCTTCGTCGAAGTTTTGCCCGGTCAAGTAATGAGCCACGGCTTCGTTAACGGTGTAGATACGGTGGTCGTCATCGTTGATGCCGCGGGCAACGACTTCGGATTCGGGTATTTTATCGGTGCCGTAAACGCGGATGATTTCTTCGATGAGATCGACATCGCGCTGCAGGTCTTGGCGGTAGGACGGGATGGTAACTTCCCAACGCACACCACCATCAGCTTCGTCATGTATGGAAACGCTTATCCCGGAGGGATTCGAGGACGGCTTGCATTTCAGCTTCGCTGAAATCGAATCCGCTGAAGGTGCTGACACGTTTCGGGTAGAGCTTTAGCCAAAACATATTTACTAGTTTTAACGGCTGAGACCTCTGACCTACTGAGTCCACCAACAATTGCTTGGAAATCGCGGAAGATACTATTTTGACTAAAGCAATACAAGTTAGTCAATCGGCTGATCAGCGTAATTGGGTCGTTGGTATTGACGCAGAATGTAAGCTTGAAGTGGGTCAGGAAAGCAAAGCTGATCTAAGCCTTGCCAATTATTATTATTTTAACCTGTAATTAATTAGAGTTAAGCCGTTCGCTACAAATTTGCAACGAACGGCTATCCCCATGCTTTGGTGTCTGTGTCTATTTCACCAAAAATCAAATTATTTGCTCAGCACTCGACTGACTTGGATCATCTATTTACGGCCACAGACGGTAGCAGTCATTGTTAGTTGCCGTAGAGCTGATAGTGGGTGATGCCACCGCCAGGAATTTTTTCAGGTGCCACATACTCAATACTAACGAGGTGTGCATCCAGCTTTGCATTCAATTCAACCAGCTTTTCCGCGTATTCAGGGTTTTGGGCGTGGTTATAGAGCTCCTTCGGATCGGCCGAAACGTGGTAGAGCTCGCTCTTGTAGTCACCATCTGGATAGCGAACTAACTTCCAATCCTCCGTGCGATAAGCGTGGAGCGTCGGAGTGCCTGGAAAGCCTCCACGTGGACGATAGTCCGACTCTTTGTAATATTCGTATAAGAAGCCTTCGCGACCTTTACCATCTGCCTGAAGCAGGGGAACCCAACTCTCACCATGCATATGCTCTGGGATCGGAGCGCCCACAATATCGAGTAAGCTAGGCGCGAGATCTATATTTAGAACCAATTGATCCACTTTCAGAGCATTCTTTATGCTAGGGTTCCACATAATCAATGGGATACGAATGGAAGGGTCATATGCTTTACGTTTATCATGCAACCCCCCGTGCTCACTCATAAAGTATCCATTGTCTCCTGCGAAGATGATGATGGTGTTATCTAATTGTCCGTTGTCTTCAAGGGCTTGAATGATCATCCCAACACCATCGTCGACTGCAGTGATCGTGCGCATTTTGTCGGGTATGCGTGAATGTAAAGGGGCCTTGCCTCCGGTAATACGCCGACGCTTTAATGCAGCTTCAGAAATGTAGGAAGGCTTGGCAGCCAAATCGTCGTCTAGGTCATCCTGCGAAGGGATGTCGATATTACTGTAAAGCTTACGATGCCGTGGTGCTGGCGTAAATGGTTGATGCAAGGCCTTGTGACTCAGGTAGAGCAAGAATGGCTGATCACCACGCTCCTGATGAATAAATTCCACCGCCATATCATTGAGCTCGTCCGTCAAATATTTACCTTTGGGAACTACACGAGTTGCACCATCGTGCAAAAGGAATGTATCGCCAAAATACTTTCCTTGTCCCCAAAAACATGCCCAGTAGTCAAAGCCAGGGCGCGGATTGTTATGCATCGCTTGATGCCACTTGCCCATAAAACCAGTGTTGTAGCCCGCCTCCTGCAAAAGCACCGGAAATGTCGGCAGGCTTTTGTCGTAGTCGACATGCTCATTCACGATGACACCATGGCGACTAGCATAAGTACCTGTTAAAAACGAAGCGCGAGAAGGACCGCAAAGTGATGTAGTGACAAAAGCATTTTCAAAAGTGACTCCATTATTCACCAAACGATCTAGATTTGGCGTCTTGAGCCAAGGAAAGTTACCAATGGCTGCAATTTCGTCGTAACGCTGATCATCTGTCAGTATGAAAACAATGTTGGGGCGCTTGGCTAAAATTGCCTCGTTACCTTGCACAGCAGTCACGGATAGATGCAGGACAAATAAATAGCAGACGAGGCTGAATGGTGTGAAAAATAGAGATTTTATATTAGACATATGACCAGAGCGTGTGCATTAAAGTGCATAATTCAAGGCAAAATAAAATTAACATGGAAATTAAAGACAAAATCACTGATGAACGTAACATAATCAAAGAGGCATCATACCTCAAGATCCAAGACTACGATCAGATGCCACCGTTCTTTATGTCGCTCGTCAGTCGGGACAATTTATGGGCTTTTATCTCTAGTCGCGGATCGCTGAGCGCGGGTCGAGAAAGTGCAGAAAAATCAATCTTTCCTTATGTAACCGTCGACAAAATACATGACAATTACGGCACTACTGGGCCACGCACAATGATCCGCTTGGAAGGCAATCAACTATGGGAACCATTCACGCCGCATACATTGAAAGAGCCCAGCTTAGAGCGAACCTTATCAAAAGGCACACTGGGCAACACTATTTGCTTTGAAGAAAAGCGCGCTCATGACGGATTAACTTTTAGTTATCGCTGGCAACCCGCTGGGCGCTTCGGTTTGGCGCGCACAGCCTGCTTGGAAAACAACGGCAACCAGGCAGTGCAACTGAATATTTTAGATGGTGTTGCGAATATACTCCCTCCTGGCTTAGATTCACGCTTACAAGCAACCAGTAGTGTACTAACCGACGCTTACAAGCAAAGCGAGGTGCAACCCCACTCGCGCATGGCATTGTATTCCACAGCATCGGGGATTACAGATCGCCCCGAACCGATGGAAAATCTTCGTGCGAACTGTGTCTGGTCTACTGGCCTTCCAGAAGCAAAAGTGACCTTAGCCACAGATGCACCTGATACAATGGTTCAGGCTACCACCACAAATCAATGTGATCTAAACTGCGGGCAACGGGGCGCATACTGGCTGCAAGGTGAAATCACATTGGAGCCAGGAGAGTCAAAAGAATGGCTAATTTTGCTAGACTGCGACCTCGACGCTGCTGAGATTTCTCAACGTATTAAAGAATTGGATACTGAGAATGGCACGGAACTCGTCGCAGCAGCGATTAATAGTAATGATGCAGATCTTACGGATTTACTTGCCAGCGCGGATGCCTTCCAATGTGGCAATGATCCCATGACGCAGATCCACCACACTGCTAATGTACTCTTCAACTCGATGCGTGGAGGAGTCTTCATTAATGGTTACGAAATTAAAGGGGAACATCTGCAGGCACACATTAAGAATGCAAATCACAACCTTTACGAATCTCACGAAGATAACCTGTCCGTTTTGAATGGTTGGTTGGATTACAGAGAATGCCGCAGTCGAATCGAGGCGCTTAAGGACTTGGATTTACTCCGACTATTTCTAGAATACTTACCATTGACCTTTAGTCGTCGACATGGCGATCCGAGTCGCCCTTGGAACAAGTTTGTGATAAATACTCACGATGCAGAGGGCAATCCGAGCATGGCCTATCAGGGCAATTGGCGGGATATTTTTCAGAACTGGGAAGCCTTGTGCCTGAGTTACCCACTCTTTCTCGAACACGTGGTTGCAAAGTTCCTGAACACATCGACCATGGATGGCTACAACCCGTATCGTATATTCGACAGCGGTTTCGACTGGGAGGAAATCGATGCAGAGGATCCTTTTTCTGGCATTGGTTATTGGGGAGACCATCAAATTGTTTACCTACTACGCCTGATCGAAACACAACGTGCGCACGAGCCTGAAGTATTGAACAAATGGCTAGACGAAAGGGCATTTGTTTTTGCCAATGTTCCCTACCGAATAAAATCACTGGAGGCTATTTTAGATAATCCCCAATCAACTATCATTTTTGATGCGGACTTAAGCGCAAAACTAAGAATACAGGCGCAAAAAGAAGGCAGTGATGGTGCATTGCTGAGAGCTGCAGATGCATCGATTCAGAAGGCCAGCCTAACCGAAAAACTATTGATTCCAGCACTGGTGAAATTAAGTAATTTCGTGCCAGGAGGCGGTGTTTGGATGAACACCGAACGACCAGAATGGAATGATGCCAACAATGCGCTCGTTGGGAACGGTTTATCGATGGTGACTGCGGGTCACTTATTACGATACGTAAGATTTTGTCGCGATTGGTGGAGTCAGCTCGACCACAATAAACAATTATCCTTAAACGCCCCAGTCGCTGATTTCGTCGATTCCTTGCTACCTATTTTTGCTAATCCAGATACAGATCCGCACGCCAGCACTGTAGATGATGTTCTGCGCGCACAGGTGGTCCGTAAGTTAGGCCTTTCGGGGCAATGCTACCGAGAGCGTGTCTACGCCGCCGATTTCGTAACACGGAACCTGCCATTAAAAACTGTGCTTCAATTATTAGAAGATACTGAACGATGGTTACGAGCTACCTTAGATGCTGCTATGCGCCCAGACGGACTAATGAATAGCTATAACCTTCTTGATTACTCCGCAGACCGCAGCTCAATGTCAGTCAGCGAACTAAATGAAATGCTTGAGGGACAGGTGTCTGGGCTAAGCGCTGGCCACTTAAGCAGCTCTGAGGCGGTAGAGCTAGTCGACACAATGTTTGAAAGTCAGCTATATGTTGAAGATCGTAACAGCTTCCTGTTATACCCAGATCGCAAGTTGCCCATGTTTATGAATAAGGGGCTGATCCAAGAGACTGCGGTTCAGTCCAGTAAACTAATGCAACACATGATCAATGTGAGCGATGCACGACTGGTCAAACAAGACATCCACGGCCAAGTGCGCTTCGCTTCTACATTAGAGAACAAGGATGCACTTCTATTGCTACTGCAGGAGCTTGCAACTGAAGCAACACTCACAGACTTAGTAGAACAAGAATCGGGCCTAGTCCAAGGCATCTACGAGAATGCATTCAACCACCGAGCCTTCACTGGGCGCAGCGGTGGTATGTTCTCCTTCGAGGGCCTTGGTTGCATCTATTGGCACCAGGTTTCTAAGCTGTTGCTAGCGGTACAAGAATGCTTCTTCAGAGAGGCTGAGAAAACATCGCCAGACAATGAGCTACTCAACGCACTGGGTGTTCGATACTACAAGATCCGCAAAGGTTTAGGCTTTAACAAGACACCACAGCAATACGGCGCATTTCCATCCGACCCCTACTCACACACACCGGCTCACAGCGGTGCTCAACAACCTGGTATGACTGGACAGGTTAAGGAAGAAATAATCACACGGTTTGGCGAATTAGGCATTCGTATTCAAGCGGGTACGCTAAACATTGATCCCCGCTTGTTGCTAGCTTCTGAATTCATTCACGAAGCACGTACCTTTAAGTCCACTAATTTAGATGGTAACGTTGAAACCTTTGAACTCAAAAGTGGGTCACTCGCTTTCACCTACTGTCAGACGCCTTTTATCTATAGTATAGACTCTGATACGGCACATATCCAAATACAAATAGACCGAAAGGATGGCAGCCAACACGTATCAGAAGGCAGTCAATTGCCAGCGGATGCCTACCAGGATGTGACTCAACGAACAGGGAATATTCGCTGCGTGAGGGTAATGATACCTGAACAATTACTCTTTCAGTAAACGAACCGCCACGTTTCTACCACCTGCAAAATAGCTAGATAGTTTGATATAATTAAAAATAGCGCATTGAGGCGCTTGATACACAATGACTCTTTAACTAGTATGGTATATACCATTACAAATTTACCTGTCACATGACTGTTCCTTCATTCCCTTCTAATACTGCGAGCATATTACTGTTAGTTGTACTTTCTGCCTTTAACACGGCATACGCTGCGCCAAATGCTTCCCTTAACCCAGAGCGATGGGAGTTCTCGTGGTCAGATGAGTTCGACTACACTGGAAAGCCTAATTCCGAAATTTGGGACTATGATTATGGCTACCTTGGCTTTAATGAAGAGCTACAAAACTATACCGATCAGCCTGAAAATGTCCGTGTAGAAAATGGCTGCCTAGTCATTGTAGCACGCTTGGATGAAGTCAGCGCAAAGCGCTCTAAAGAAGTGGTGCAGGAATTAAAAGGCTCTAATGCGGATGTATCGATACTTGGCAGCAAAGAGTTCACTTCGGCGCGACTAGTCACTCGAGGTAAGAAAGAATTTTCTCATGCGCGGGTGGAAGCACGTGCACGCTTTACCAAGGGTCGCGGTTCTTGGCCTGCGATTTGGTTGCTTGGTGATCAGACAGATAACCTGTGGCCGATATGCGGTGAGATCGATATTATGGAGCACGTCGGTTACGATCCAAACCACGTGCACTCGGCCGTTCACACCAAGCACTCAAATTTCATGAACCACATCAACGTTAAGGACAGTGTGATCCTGCCAGATGTCTGGGCTCAATTTCACACCTACGCAGTTGAATGGAACGTAGGTGAGATCCGGTTCTTTATTGACGACATCTGCTACCATGTAGTGACGAAGGGCAAGCGTACTGACGACGACTGGCCCTTCACTGAAGACGACCTCTACTACCTGATCCTTAACATTGCCGTAGGTGGCAGTTGGGGCGGGATTGAGGGCATCGATATGACTAGCTATCCGCAGCAGATGATAGTTGATTATGTACGTGTTTTTGAGAGGAAATAAATCGCACCAGCTTCCACTCTCCCGATCCGAAATTAGGCCCGTTAATCATCAAATTCCAGAACGTAACTATCTCGCCCAGTCTGGTCGCTCTTGGTATTCAAGCTTTTTGACATGGCGGTTGCGGCCAGTTTTGACTGCTTTTTCCTGTTGCTCAACTAAAGCCATAAGCGCTTCAATCACATCAGTGTGTTTATCTGCGATGTCATATTTTTCGCTGGGATCATGGCCGAGATGGAACAGCAGAGGATTATCATACTTGATTCTTGGCTCCCCATCTCCCCACGCACCTTCAGTAATTAAGTGGAGTTTCCAAGGACCAGAACGCACCGCATAAAGCTCCTCTTCTCGATAAAAAAAGAATTCACTGCGGGGACTATTTCCGCCCTTAAGAGCAGGCATTAAATTCAAACTATCCTCGGCTTTTGTAGTCCCTTGCCCGAGTGCGGAAAAGGTGGCGTAGAAATCAAGCGCGGAGCCGATACCTCGACAAATGGAGCCAGCCTCGATCGTGCCGGGCCACCAGAATAGGGTCGGTTCGCGCATACCGCCCTCCCAAGTAGTACCCTTGCCGCTACGCAATAGTCCAGCGCTGCCGCCACGTTCATCCATTTTGAGCCAAGGTCCATTATCAGAGGTAAACACCACTAGGGTATTTTCCGCCAGACCAGACTCCCTCAGGGTATCGAGAATAGCTCCCACAGATGCATCTAATTCTTCGACGACATCGCCGTAGAGTCCGCGCCGACTTTTGTCGCGGAATTCAGCAGACGCATGGAGTGGTATGTGCGGAAAGCTAGACGCATAGTAGAGGAAAAATGGCCGCTCTTTGTTGTTCTGAATAAACTCAATACAGCGCTTAGTACTACGGCGAGTCAGAGTTGTTTGATCGCACGGATACTCGATCACTTGATCGCCTTCCATCAACGGCACCCAGTTATTGATCTTGTTCCCCCGCGCCCGCGCCCGCTCGAGAGTCATCCCTTCGCGAAGCAACACATCTTCAGCGAACGGCATCCTCGGATCAAGGCGCATATCGTTTGAATACGGAATGCCGAAATAGGAGTCGAAGCCCTGATTAGTGGGCAGGTACTGCGACTGATGGCCGAGATGCCATTTGCCTACACAAGCAGTCACATAGCCAGCTTGCTTGAGTGTTTCGGCAATGGTGACCTCTGCTGGATCCAGGCCTTCGGCCGACCACTCGAAAAAGACGGCAGAGGCAGTTCCAGTCTTGGTAGGATAGCGCCCCGTAAGCAGACCCGCACGACTGGCTGAACAAACTGGAGCAGGCGCATAGAAGTCGGTCCAGCGCTGCCCTTCGGCTGCCATACGATCAAGATGAGGGGTGGCGATCGTCGGATGGCCGTAACAACCCAAGTCACCGTAGCCTAGGTCATCCGTAAAAATCAGTACGATGTTTGGCTGCTGCGCGACAGAGGTGGAGACAAAGCATCCGCCAAGCAATGCGGCGATCCAGCATAGGGTTGTTAGGTAGGAATTGGCGGTATTGAGTCGACTCATCATTTTGTGTCTACGGCTAGTTTAGATAGGACTGCAATGCGAGCTACGAATTTACCAATTCCCCTTGCTGGGCAAATTTCCTAATCGCTGACGGGAGTCGGCAGCGCAGCTTGTACGCCGTACTTCGATCCTACTGCCGGCCATAGACGCGAATATACTCAACTTCCAAGCGCTCAGCGGTTAGCGATGGATCGACTTCCCTGGACCGCCCTCCCCCCATCGCTAAGTTCATTATAATATTTTGTGGTTCGTCAAACGGAAACTCTAGCGCGTTGGCAGTCTTGTCATAAGTGAAGACATGCTCACCATTAAAAAAGATTTGCATGCCTTCGGGGGTCCATTCCAGAGCATAGGTGTGGAACTTGCCCGCCAATTGCTTGACGTATTTTTTACTGTGAATGTGGTTCCCCTGTTTAAAGTAATAAGCGCGCGTATGGCAGGAAAAGTGCGTGGGACCATCGCCAGTCTCATCGTCGATTTCTCGGCCGTAATTCTCCAAGATGTCCAACTCGCCACAATAGGGCCAGGAGCGTTCGTCGCGGTAGGCGTCGCCTAGCAACCAAATTGCTGACCAGCAGCCGTCGCGGGCAGGCACCTTGGCGCTAAACTCGATTTTCCCGTAGAGTAAGCTCATCCGTCCACGTGTGGTCAGCCGCGCCGAAGTCCAGCCACCATCTTCGCGATCCTTACGCGCCTCGATGATCAGGCGGCCGTTTTCGCAGCGGGCGTTTTCGAGGCGGTTTTCGGTATAATAATGCGCTTCACGATTGCCCCAGCCCCAATCGCCGAAATCGTATGCCCAAACCTTAGGGTCGGGCGCGCCATCTTCCTCAAACTCATCCGACCACACGAGTGCCCATTGGTCGCCCTCTAGATTTTGCTCCAAGACATATGGCGTCAGCTCATGTTCCTTCAATAACGTGAACTTGATCCACTCGACGATCGCATCGCCGCCATTAATATTGATCTTCATGTTGTGCACCCCGACATCCAGAGGAGAGCCGTCTTTTTGAAGCACCACAAATGCATCGACCGAATCGACTGGCATAGGCGCAGTAATGTCGTAATTACGCCCGTCCGCGTTGTGGATATAGTCCTCGATATTCAGGATCGCATCCCCCTTGACTGAGACTTCAACGCGGTAGCGACCAGCAATAGGTATCTCGACATCAAAAGCTGAATCTCTTAATTCCGTACCGACAACGTTAATTTCCATACATATACCTTTTGCTCCCATAAATGCGATAAGTCCTGCGACTAAAAATGATGATTTTCTGAACATGATTGATTTTAGTTAATTCACTGATGATAAATCTTTTTAAAAAGGCATATTAAATGCCCTCTTTTGCAGATTCTATAAAGTTATTCACGACCTTTGTTCCTAAGAGTTTGAAGCCCCCGCTTCTTCAGATTCCTCTCCCAGTTTCCTCGCATCTGCCAGTTTTTCCCGCATCTGCTTAATGGTCTTCTCGTCCAAGGCTAGAAAGCATAAGACAATACCGTTAATCAATGCGAGTGCACCTGGAATAATACTAAACATCACGCGAATGACCATCAAAGTGCTGGATGACTACCCTTCATTCGGCTGCGGACTTTCGACGCTCTTCAAGCTCTGAAGCAATCTTTTCCACATCATCGTCTCCCAGATTGTACCAAAAGAGGACGACTCCCGAAAGAATCGTCAACACTCCTGGAATGATGGAGAACATCAGGAGAATACCATTAAGTGACTTTTCCGACTGGTCGACATTCGCGATGTATCCGAAGTAGCCTAGCAGGAGACCCACTGACCACCCCCCAAGAGCGAGCCCTGCTTTTTGCACAAACATCGCTGCCGCAAAGGTAAGGGCCGTGATTCGTCGCTGAAACTTCCACTCCCCATAGTCAACGACGTCGGTATAGATCGCCCAGACGAGTGCCGGCATCGGACCAGCCATAAAAGCGCTGAAAATATTCAGCCAGAAAATCTGTTCAAAGTTGCTGGCTGGAACGAAGTAGAATGCGATCGTTAAAACAGCACTAATCATCGTCAACCCAATCAAGGCATTCCGCTTTCCGAATCGCTTCGACAATGGTTTTGTCATCAATAACCCGAGGACCAAAGCAATCGGTCCCGTCGCATAAAAAATCGAAATCTGATCCAGATACCAAAAGTATTTTTCATCCCCAAGGTTCGCGACGTATTTCAAATACGGATAAGTAATACCCCACCTCAATCCTGAGAAAGCCAAGGTGATAAAAGCCACTACTAACATCACTATAAGTGGACGGTTTCCCTTCAAGAAAACTAGATCCTTCTTAAAGCCTGCACTCTCTTCCTTGGGAGGAGTAATGCGCTCCCGTGTCGTCCAAAAGGTGTAGAGAAACAAGATCGTCGCCAAAACTGAAAAAACGATCATCGCAATCCGCCAAGCCTCGGGGCTGTTTCTCCCACCGAAGCTGTTGATTATGGGAAAGAGAGCCAATCCAATGATGACTTGAGCCGAAAATGCACCTGCAAATCGAAAATTCGACAACGAGGCACGCTCTGCCGGATCGGTCGTCATCGTCCCCATCAAGGCGGAATAAGGAACATTGATTGCGGTATACACCGTCATCAAAAGAATGTAGGTTACGTAAGCATAAATTAGTTTCCCAGTCGCGGTAAAATCAGGCCCTAGGAATGCGAGGAAACCGATCAAGCCATATGGGATAGCAATCCAAAGAAGATATGGTCGATACTTACCAAATCGTGTTTGCGTTCGATCTGCCAAGCCTCCCATCAGGGGATCAGAAATGGCATCCCAAATCCGCGCTACGCCATACAATGTGCCCACCGCAACCGGATTTAAGCCCATCACATCAGTGTAGTATGTGATCAAAAACGCGTTAACGATATGGAAGACAAAGTTAGACGCTGTATCGCCAAGACCGTAGCCTATTTTTTCAGTTCGAGAGAGCGTTGCGCTATTTTTTTGTGTCTGCACGATTGGATGTGGGGTTTATTTTTTTTATTGGGGAGGTGGCATCGCTAGGCAAACCAGTCTAAAATAGAATCTTAGCAGAGAGGTTGTAGGAACGTGATTCGCGGTAGTATCCGTAATTTTCGCGACCGGAAAAATTCGTGTTGTCGAGCAGGTTTTTTACCCGAAATCCCATTATCAATTTAGGAGAATTGCGCTTCTTGCCGAGTTTTTTCTCCCAGGTAGCAAACGCGCTGGTGGTGTGTTCGTCACCAAAGTCTAAATAATGGCGCTCAGTGCGGACAGCATCTTCAGGTTGTCCGACTGGATTATTATCTGCATCGTAGTATAGATCGAAGCGGGTCTGGATCGTAGCAGAGCGATAGCGCTGGGATGCGCCGATCGTAAGCCCCTTGAGCGCACCGTTCCTGAACTTATAACGTGCAGTAAGAGCCGCGCGGTGCTCGGGGCGGCCAAAGAGTTCGAAGTCATCAGCGTTCGGAATCAAGGGATGTAGCTCTAAAATTTCATTGGCTATAGTGAAATTGTAGGAGCCAATAATGCTCAGTCCAGGTAGTGGATTGTAAGTGAAATCCAATTCTACACCTTCGGAAATAGTCTTGTCACCTTCTCCGCGTCGTCCAGCTAGAGTCGGGAAGAGGAGAGGTTTATTGTCTCCAGGTTCTTTTGGCACCCACTCGCCATCTACCTTCTTGTTGAGCTGGTAATTCTCTGGAAACTCGCTGCCGTAAATCTCATATGGGTAAATGAGATTGAGCATGCTGTCAGAATAGGCGAACGCGTTGTCATTTTCCTTAGTGATGGAGTAATAAGCAAGTTGACCATCGAGCTTGCCATTGAACAAGTCGAAGCGTACTCCAAACTCAATGCCTTCACCCAGTTCTGGCGGCGCCATCTCTGCGAGAGGCGTACGTTGGGTGCCAGAGGGCGTTTCGATCGATTGTGCGTAGTTGGCAAAAATACCGATTTTGTCGTTTACCCAGAATAGTCCTCCAATAGTGGGGTTCAATTTATCGTAAGTAACCGATGTTTTGTTGTTACGCCCATCGTCAAAGCCTGGGTCATAACCGAAATAGGAGACTTTGCGTAAAGAGGAATCAATTTGAATGTAGTCGTAACGAAGCCCCATCAATGTGTGCAAGCGTCCATTGAAGAACTCGCTTTGATCGGCAAACCACAGGCTGTTACTGTTGACCTTGGAGAAGCTCGTCTTGCTTAAAGCCCATTCAGCAGGGTCTCCATTGACTCCCTCTCCTACCACCTCTGAGTCAATGATTTCATCAAAATTTAGAATATCGTGATCAGCGGTGCCGAATTGCGATAGCGAAATAAATTCAAAAGCCCTATTGGCATTGTCTATTTCCTTATGAATCTCGTACGCTTTGGCCGTAGGTAGAAAGGCGCCATTAATATCGTTCAGTTCAGGATTGAACGCGGCACCGACAGGCACTTGGTCATCAAATCGTTCGTTTTTGGTCTGCGTATTGAAGTCCCAGCCTAGGATAATGCGGTTCTTGGCATTGAACCAGTCGTTTTTGAATACCAAAGAGCTACGAGAACCAATGCGATCGGTGCTGATGTCGTTCTTAGTCCAGAAGGTTCTGATATATTGTGTACCGTTAGGTTGAGTATTATAATTACCTTCAGTAACAGTATCTTTCACGCGTATCGACCCGTATGACTCACGGGTCAAACTGTTTGCGTCCAATTGCTCGACGTTCATCGACAGGTTCAGTTGCAGATTCTCGTTAATTTCATGGGTGAAGTCAGCCATGGTAAAAAGACCGTCACGATCGTTGAATCGATCCGGTCCACTCACGGATCCGTAGTTCGCGCTGTTGATCAAGGCATAGTGATCAATCAGATCCTGGCGGCTAGTTACCGGATTAAACTCACCGGTCATCGGATTGCGTCGACCTTGGCCATCATTAGGATTAGTAGTGTAGTCGATTATCCAATCCATGACCTGCTCGGGCAAGTATTCGACCCAGTCGGGGGAAAAGGGCACTTGGTAGCTGGTGTTGCTGCCAGAAGCCGAGCCTTCGCTCAGTATCCCATCATACTTATCCCCGCGTTGCGCTGAGTCGAATTCGGTAAGGTCGCGCATGGAGCGACTGGGGATGCGGTTGGTCGCGCTTACACCTTCGAAGTGCAGGCGCAATTGCGTTTTGGGCGTTAGCCTCATGGTAGTCGCCACCGTCAGCGCGTCCAGTTCGTTGCCCTTGAATTGATGGTCGTAACCTTGTTCGCTGTGCACAGCCATGACGCGAATCGCGAAATTGTCGTTGATGATCTGGTTGGCGTTGAAGGTCGAGCGCAGGTAGTCCTTGTTACCTACGGCGACGGACAGGGCCTTGGTATTTTTATTAAAATTTGCCAACATGGGCGCGTTGCTAACCGAGCCACCTGGTGAAGCTTGGCCGAAAATCAGACTATTGGCACCTTTAATAATATCCACACGGGCAATGTTATAAGGGTCCGTTGGCAGGTTGCGCTTAAAGAAATTAAAGCGTGAAAACGAATTGCGAAAGCCGCGGATCCGAATGCGGTCCAACGAGAATCCATTGGGGTCCTCATCAATAGAAGCACTCACCATCGCCAGATCTTCCGCGCTGAGAATGTTCAAATCGTCCAGCAACTGTTCGTTCACAATCGACATGGAGATCGGCGAATTTTTCACCAAAGTATTGGTTCGTGTGACTGAAGTGCTGTTAGCCGAGTAATAGCCTTCATCCTGATCACTGGAGACCACAAATTCGGGCAAGACATAAAGATCTTCCTCTTCATCCTCGGCACTTGCGCCGCGAATCTCATCCATTAGAGGATTTGTAGTATCAGGAGTCGTTTGCCCAATTAAAGCAAGGGGCATGGCAAGCATTCCAGCTAGTGCGAGTCGCAGCAGGTCATTCATAAATAAGTAGTGGCTATGGGTTTGGATAAAGTTTAAGTTACTTTCAGAATACAGTTGACGAAAACAAGAGGATCATCAATGCACTTTTATGCACATTAATGCAAGTAAGAAATTGCAGTATTTCTAAACAAGCCTCCATTAAACTATAATTTGAACGAGCATATGCTCATACAACCTTAAGCAGTATTAACTATGAAAACACTAATTCCACTTTTCGTCACAACTCTTCTACTTTTTTTAACAAGCGCGGTTCGCGGCAATATTTATGAAGGTTTTGATATGACTGAGCAGGATTCAGTTCTGCTCGCTAGCAGCGATGCAACGCGCATCGGTAATACTAGCAATGGATGGGCCAGCACTTGGCAGGTAACTACGGGAAAGCCCCTTATACAGGCAACAGATATAGAAATCAAAGGGTTTGACTCCGTTCGCGGCTCATTAGAAGTCAGGGGTGAGCGCAAACCTAATTCAATTGGTAAAGGCCTCGCTATGCGACAGATTATTGAAAGCTACAAAGGCGATGTCTATGGGAGCTTTCGTTTCAGCGCAAACGCCTTAAAAACTGAGTCTTCAATTGGCTTATTACTCTCACTTCCGAGTCAAAATCCGTTAACTCCACGGTCAGCGACCTTTGCATTTTGCCCGAAACAATGGGGCTCAGAATATGGCATGATCGCAGCAGGTAAAGATCGTGTAACTAAAAGCGAAGCAGGCGCGCCTTGTCTGCCGAACTCGACCTACTTGGTGATTTGGCAAATCGAAAATCTACCAGTCGCAGGTAAGCGTAAGTCGATTATTTTGAACATGTGGGTGTTGGATGAAGACCAAGCAACTCATTTTGCTAACAATGACTTTTCTGAATCCGCATTGCGATTTGCTGAACTAGGTAGTGAGCCGGAGCAAGTTGGCCAATATATTCGCCGGGAAATAAAAAATTCTGGGCGTGGTTTATTCGGTGGCATGATCGTGTCATGCTTTTCTGCCGGAATGCCTACGGTCACATTTGATGAAATCCGAATTTCACAAGATAGCCTTGCTGATGCCGTCGGATTAAGCCGCTAATAATACTACGATTATCTTCGGTTTATAGAATAGCGTACATAATTAAGTACGCTTTCAAAGCTGGACTCGATTAATTCGTGGAAAGCTTCGTTAATTTATAGACAGCTACTTTGGAAGTAGCAGTATTAAATCCCCTGCCCATTATTTTATTATGAAACGAATTTTGTTCCTCTCATCCCTTCTACTAGTAAGCACCCTAAGCGTAAATGGATCTGCTGAGAGTATCGCCATCACAGAAAAGAAAATCGACAAGTGGATCGAAACTCGCCGAATCATCGCAGACGAGCGAGCAAGCTGGCTGGGAGATAAAGCGATGCTAGAAACTTCGGGCGGCATCCTCAAAGATGAGCTAGCAGCATTGAAGCGCGCCGTCGAAATACTCTCTGATACCAGCACATCAGCAGATACAGAACGTGAGATCCTGCAGGCGGAGCGAGAAGAAATCCAGCGTTCCAACGAGATGTTGGCAGTCAAGGTGAGCGCCCTAGAGGGAGCGATTCAAGAGCTTTCAGGTCGCTTCCCCTCCCCCCTGTTAATTAAAGTCACGCCGTTGCTGCAAAACATTCCAGAAGATGCGACCAGAACACAAAAAGTACTAGGTCAACGCCTGCTGACGGTCCTTGGCGTGCTTTCTCAGGCAGAGAAGTTTAACGGAACACTCACTCTGCAGACTGACGCACGCGACATTTCTGGCACCGGAGTTCAAGAACGTGTAACCACCCTTTACTGGGGGTTGGCTTTCGCAGTCTATGTGGATGATGCTGGCAAATTTGCCGGTGTGGGCTTACCCGGCCATGACGGCTGGGAGTGGTCTACGCGCAACGAATCGGCATCCGATGTACGTCGCTTTATCGCAACTTATTCAGGCGAGACCGATCAGCTCGACTTCGTAAATATACCTGTAGAGATCCGCTAACCTCAAATTGCTTTTACCCATGCAATCTTATAATAAAATTAAAACTGCCAGCATCGTCGTGGTAAGTCTCTTGGCCACGTATTGCGTGCAAGCCCAAGCCTTCAACCAAGCTCAGGCACGGGCTGATGAGGATTTACGCCAGGCGGTTGATACGCTGAGCCAAGTACGTCAGCAGATTGAAAAAGAAAAGCTGCCTTTATCGACTCAAATTGCCACATTAGAGGCTGAGGTGATCGAGGTGCGCAGAGAGCGTAATCGTTTACTGACTCAGCGTGATAGTCGCACGCTTAACTTAGACAATCTGCGCGGCCGCGTGAGCGTCTTGCGGGATCAACAAAACTTTATCGTCAATCGCTTGAATGAATTTATCGGAGAATTTGAAGCACGCATTGACCTGAGCGAGTTACCGATCTACATGCAGCAACTTGAGCAAGCTAAGCTGGTGCAAGACGATGTAGATGTAAGTCAGCAACAAAAGCGCTTGAAACAAATCGAGCTGGTCGAAGCGGCGATTGCACGAATCGATGCGGCTCTTGGGGGACATCGCTACGATGGCAATGCGATGACACCGTCAGGGAAACTTGAAGCGGGCACTTTCGTGTCCATTGGCCCGCAAGTTTATTTTGCCTCCCAAATAAGCGATGCGGCGGGCATCGTCGAGCGCGAAGCCAATAATCCCGATGCAGTTGTGGCATCGGGCTTTACTCTAGAACAAGCCGAAGCGATTCAAGCAGTCGCTCAAAACGCCACTGGCGAATTACCATTAGATGCCACACTAGGAAAAGCTTTGAAAAAAGCCAAGGTCCGCAAAACCATTCTCCAACACATCCAAGACGGTGGCGTGGTTGGTTACTGCATTATCGCACTCGGCGGACTTTCATTATTGCTGGCGTTGTTCAAAATTCGAGAAATTACATGCTTCCAAACCGCCAAGCCGACGGCAGTTGATGGAGTCTTAAATGCGCTGATTGAAGGCGACGAAGCGAAGGCACGCTCACAAGCCGAAGCGGTACCCGGCGTTTGTTCGCAAATGCTATTGATTGGTCTGGAACGTGGAGCTGAGAAACGTGAGATCATCGAAGAGCTTTTATTTCAAAAGATCCTCGAAGTGCGTCCTAAGCTAGAGCGTTTCCTCGCTTTCCTCGCGCTAGCAGCTGCTGCCGCGCCATTGATGGGCTTACTGGGAACAGTGATTGGCATGATTAAAACCTTCCAGCTGATTACTATCTATGGCACTGGTGACCCCAAGGGCTTGGCTTCAGGTATTTCCGAAGCGTTGGTGACCACTGAGTTTGGGCTGATTGTTGCAATCCCAGTGCTCGTAGTGCACGGGCTCCTCTCACGCATGGCTCGACAAAAGATCGGACAGCTGGAGCAAGTCGCCATCTCATTCGTCAATGGCATACACGGCATCAAGAATAAAGACTCGTAGGCAAGTCGCTCACAATGGAAGTCTCTTTACAGAAAATTTTTGAAATATGGTTAAGCGGTGGCTGGGTCATGGGACCGTTGTTTCTGCTGGCCTTTCTACTATATACACAGGCCTTTCGGCTAGTGCTTTATATAGCGCGCACTAACCTGCCTGGTAACGAGGAATTCGCTTGGCGTGAGTGGGTAGAGCAACCAGAAAAAGCAAAGGGACGGGTTAAAGAAATTATTCGCTACACTCAGAAGAACACTCAGTCGGTAGAGACCGTGCGCAACCGATTCGATGAAGTACGCATCGCCCAGTTGGCAATCATTGAACAACAATTAAAATTTGTAAAATGCCTAGTTGCGGCTGCTCCCTTGCTCGGACTACTCGGAACCGTACTCGGGATGCTGCAAACTTTTTTCGGCATTGCCACTAGCGGTGGCGGCGAGACGGCGACCGTAGTCGCCTCAGGAATCTCCGAAGCGCTGGTAACTACAGAGACTGGATTGATCATCGCATTACCTGCTTTATTCTTGGTGATGTTTATTCAACGAAGGGCACACCAAATAGAGGCCAAGCTCGCACGACTGGAAAGTCTCACACTCACCTGCCTTAATCTGGGGGCGAAAAACTTGATAACCACTTAGCACTATGCCCCGTCGAAGTTTGCTAGATGAATCAGATGATGAGTTAGAGATCAATCTCTCGCCGATGATCGACTGTATCTTCATACTGCTAATCTTTTTCATCGTCACTACAGTCTTCGTTGAAGAAGCTGGTATTCAATTGAACAAGCCTGACAGCACCGTACTGCCCTCTAACCAAGAAAGCGAAAACGTTGCTTTTACCATTACTGCAAACAGTAAGGTACTATTTAAAGGGCAAGAGATTGCCCTCGCCCAGGTCAACGAAATTGTCCGCAATGGACTCATCGGCAAAGACACCCCTGTCAGTATCGAGGCCAGCGGAAAATCTCGTCACGGCTTACTGGTCGCAGTCTGGGATCGGGCAAAACAAGCAGGCGCAGAAAAGCTTAGCTTCAGCACCATTGACTAATATGGCATACCGCAGATCCATATACTCCAAAGAGGACGAAACAGCAGAAATCAATCTGTCTCCGATGATCGACTGTATCTTCATCCTGCTAATCTTTTTTATCGTCACTACAGTGTTCGTTGAAAAACCCGACGCAACGATCGACAAGCCCTTTGCTCTAACCGACGCAAACTTAGAAAAAAATAGCCTCATTCTGGCAATCACCGCAGATAATAGGATCATCTACGGGAGTCGTGAAATCAGCTTGGCCGGCGTAAGCCTTCATGTGAAGCAGAACATTTTGCAAAACGAAATGCCAGTGATCATTCAGGCGGATTTGAATGCCGATCATAATGTATTCTCAAAAGTCTGGAGCGAATGCAAACGCGCTGGGGCTAAAAAGATTAGCATATCCACACTCAAGGACTAGGCACGGATGAAATCCCACACATATTGCACGCCGACCTCTCAACGAGACATGCCCATCGCTATGGTTCTGGGCTTCGCAGTCTCTATCGTTATTTTTATAGTGATGGCTCTCGCCCAAATACTCGGGGATGTCCAAAAACCAGCGCAATCTTACGATGAGCAACTGGTCGCATACACTCCACCAATAATCGAAGATATAGAAGAAGACATTCAAGAAGACGAGCCTGAGCCTGAGCCGATGGACACCATCGAAAAAGAGCCGCCCAAACTCAGTTTAGACCAACTCGATGTGGCTCTAAATCCAGGAACCGGCGGCAACCTTGCCAGCTCGGACCTCTCTGTCCCAGACTTTAGTGTCGGGGCTCAAGCGCTATCCATGAACTTTATCAATTTTCGCGACTTGGATAACAAGCCCCGCCCCACACGGCAAATCGCGCCGATTTACCCACCCGCTTTGAAAAACCAAGGTATCGAAGGCCGAGTCTTCATCCGCTTCGATATCGACAAACAAGGCAATGTGGTCGATGCCATTGTAAAAAAATCTGACCATCCAGCCTTTGATGCCTATGCAGTGGATGCAGTTAGGCAGTGGAAATTTGAACCTGGCATGCAAAACGGGGAGCCAGTGCCCTTCACCATGATCGCCCCGATTGCCTTCTCCCTCAGTAATTAATTATTATGAAACGCATCTTGATCCGTACTCTCCTGCTACTGACCTTCGCGTGTACCACACATGCTCAATTCGCGACTTCACCGGATATGCTTAAACGCACATTTAGTGACACCGCCTTCATTGACCGATTCATTGGATCCTACGCTGCGCTGGCCCAACGTGAGCCAAGCCCTAAGCCTGAGGAGATAAAGCTCCTCAAGGAGCTAGTGGAACTCATTCCGAAAAAACCGGCACAAGCCACAGAAATGCTTGAGGCACAGGTCAACAGCGGCAGTAGCGGCATGATCCAGATGGTCCTTGCTAATTTATACTTTCAAGCGGGACGCCTACCAGAGGCAGCCGAAGCCTACCAAAAATGCGTGCGCGACTACCCTGAATTCCTACGAGCACATAAGAATCTTGGATTACTCTATCTACAGCAAGGTGAATTGGATAAAGCCCTCACGGCACTTTCCCGTGCAGTTGAATTGGGTGATAACGACGGGCGCACTTACGGGCTCATCGGCTACTGCCTTCTGAATAAAGGTAAATATCTCCCTGCCGAAACTGCCTACCGCCAAGCAGTACTGAACAGCCCTGAGAATCTTGACTGGACCGCCGGACTGGCTCAAACACTCTACAATCTTGCCAAATACGAAGAGGCACTCGCGCTGTTCAAAGATCTCGCCGCAGAAGATCCAGACGAACAAGAATATTGGAGCCTTATGGTCAACGTATATCTTAATTTAGGCGATGAAACAAAGGCCGCATCCACTCTCGAAATCATTCGTCGTATGGGTCAAGCCAGCCCAGAAAATCTAGGTTTGCTTGGCGATATATACCTCAATCAACAAGCCTTTTCTCTCGCCTTAGAAGCCTACCAAGAGGCACTCAAAACTGGGGACGGACTGCCAGCGGAAACACCACTAAGAACCGTAGACATACTCTACACCTACGGCTCCTATGAGCTCGCCGAACAACTCATCTACGATATGCGAGCTCGCTACGGCAACAGCCTAGATAAAGATCAAACAATGAAACTTCTGACCATTGAAGCTGGACTCGCCAGTGCCCGTGGTGATCAAAATGCCGCCCGCCAATCATTGGAGCAAATTGTCGAACAAGATGCGACCCAAGCTGATGCGCTCATCGAACTCGCTCGCATTTACTATAAGCAGGCCCGTAACCTGCGCACCAAAATGACTCCGGGTGATACTGAGGCAGAAACAAAGATTAGCGAACTCGTGCAACGTGCGATTCTCAAACTTGAACAAGCCGCGAGGCATCAAGACTTTCGACTCGAAGCACTCACTGAGCACGGACAGCTCCTCGTCAACGAGACGCAATACGCCAAAGCCTTACCCCTACTCAAACGCGCCTATGACATGAAGCCAGGCACTAACCTGCAAAGCTATATCAAACGTGTTGAAAGTGCCGTTGATGCACAGCTCTAAAGGGCGCGAATTTATGCATTGAGCGCATTGATCACCACTAAGTATCGATAGATAATTTAGCGCCACCAACTAAATAAAGCTTAGACTTGGCAAAGCAGTGAACATTTGAATAGTTGGTGAGCAATGACACCCGAGGATGCACTGCAGAAATATTTTGGAATGCCGAGCTTTCGGAAGCCGCAAAGCGATATCATACGCGCAGTACTCGATAAAAAAGATACCCTCGTCGTCATGCCCACGGGTGGGGGCAAAAGCCTCTGCTTTCAGCTCCCTGCGCTACTACTGCCAGGGGTGACGCTGGTCGTGTCGCCGCTCATCGCCTTGATGAAAGATCAGGTAGATGCATTGCAGGCACGCGGACTTCCCGCAGGACTTCTGAACAGCTCTCAGACTCTAGACCAGCAACGTGAGACGCTCGAGGCAATTCGCCAACGTACGCTCAAGCTGGTCTACATTGCCCCAGAGCGTTTCCGCTCACAGTCGTTTGTTAACGCATTACCGCGTGACGCGATTAGCCTCTTTGCGATCGATGAAGCACACTGCCTCTCACAATGGGGGCACGACTTCCGTCCCGACTACATGCGCCTCGGCGAAGCGCGCAAAGCCATCGGTAATCCGCCGTGCATTGCATTGACCGCGACGGCGACGCCCGATGTGCAGCTCGACATCAAGAAGAGCCTCGAAATGGAGAATGCCGCCGAGTTCGTAGCGGGATTTTCGCGTGACAATCTAAGCTTCAGAGTGCGTCAGACCAATTCGGACAACGACAAGATGCAAGCGCTGCAAGCGCTGATCAAGCAACACACGACCGGCATCATCTATTGTGCAACGCGTAAATCGGTGGATGCCGTGGCCAGTAAAATCGAGCATCTAACTAGCTCTGTGATACGTTACCACGGCGGCCTCTCCGATCGCGACCGCAGTGCCGCACAGGAAAGCTTCATGACCGGCGGCGCCAATATCGTGGTCGCCACCAATGCCTTCGGCATGGGCATCGACCGCTCCGACATCCGCTTCGTCTGCCACTACGAAATGCCCGGCAGCGTCGAGGCCTACTATCAGGAAGGCGGACGCGCCGGACGCGACGGCAAGCCCTCCGTGTGTGAAATGCTTTTTTCCTATGCGGACAAGCGCGTGCAGGACTTTTTCATCGACGGCGCCAATCCCGGCAAAGCACTGATCGCCGAAATCTTTGACCTACTTTGCGCGGAAAGTGACGCGCAGCACGAAGTGCGCCTACCCGTGGACGACCTCTGTGAGCGCGTCGGCCGCAAGGTCAATCCGATGGCAGTCAGCACCGCCATCTCGGTATTGGCTCGGCAAGGCTGGATCGAACGCTTCGACATCCCCGGTAAGCGGCTCAAAGGCACGCGCATCAAGCAACTCGGCCAAAGTGGCAACAGCTTACCGATTGATGGCCAAGCGCTGGCCCTTAAAGCGGCTCGCGACGAAGAGCGCCTCAAGACCGTGATCAGCTTTTCGTATGCGCAAAGCTGCCGCCAAAAATGGATCCTCGACTACTTCGGCGAACGCAACGGCGCAGACTGTAAGCGCTGCGACAATTGCAAACAGGCCAAGAACCGCGCCGCCCGCGAGCCGAGCAAAGACGAATTCACACTCGTGCAGAAGGCCCTCAGCGGGGTCGCACGCATGAGTCGTCACCTCGGCTCCGATGAGTGGGCGCCACGTTTCGGCAAACGAAAGATCATCCAATGCCTACTCGGCAGCCAAAGCACCGCGATCCGCGACAGTGGCCTCGACGAGTTATCCACACACGGCATCCTTAAGAGTGAAGGCAGCGCCTACGTGGATGCGCTGTTCGAATGCCTTGAACGCGCCGGCCTGGTGCAGACTGTCGTTGAGGGGAACTACCCGTTGCTGCAATTAATGCCCACGGGCGCCCGAGTCATGCGTGGCGCAGAACGTATCGACCTCGAACTGCCTGAACGCACCGCAGGAGCGCTTAGGCATAAAAGCGGCAACTCAACCACTCCCTCCAATCGCAAAGGCAGCGAATTGGGAGGCATACTGGATCGCCGCCTGTATGGGCTGTTGGTTGGGCATCGTGCCAAGATGGCTGCTAAAACCGGCAAACCTGCGTTTACTGTATTCCCAAATTCGGTGCTCGTTGAGCTCGCCAATCAGAAACCCCAAACCGAACAAGAGGCCCTCGATATCAAAGGAATTGGGCCTGCTAAATTAAAATCCGTACTGCCAGAGTTCTTGAAAGTCATCCGCCTAAACAGTTAAGCTACCTACAGTCAGCGACTTGTGGCATAACCCAAACAACCAACGAGGGTAAAAATTTTACTTGCACCCGTGACTGGAACACCTACCTTCCTTCGCTTTATGAGCACAGACACTAAGAAACTCAATCGCTCCCGCAACCCGATGGACTTCACGTTCAACGATGTAGAGCAACTCTCTCGCTTCATTACTGAAACGGGCAAGATCCTTCCTCGTAAAGACACAGGCCTTTCCGCAAAGCATCAGCGTCGCATTACGAAACTCATCAAGCAGGGTCGTAACATGCTGACTATGCAGTAAGCTGCGTCACGAATATAGGACTTTCCAATCCTTCCTCATCAGAGGAAGGATTTTTTATATCCACAATTCTAATCAACCATGGACCACAGCAGCAAAGTCCTCGAAGCCACCGCAGCGAACTTAGCTCACTGTGCTGAATTGCTGCGCAGCGACGAAGTCGTCGGCATGCCAACTGAGACCGTCTACGGCCTCGCGGGTAATGCGCTCAATGCCAGCAGCGTGCGCAAGATCTTCGCGGTCAAAGGCCGCCCGCTGCTGGACCCATTGATTGTGCACTTCAGCGACCTAGCAGCGGCTGAGGCACATATCGAAACGAACGATAGCGTACGCCAACTCGCAGCAGCCTTCTGGCCAGGGCCCCTGACCATGGTCGTGCCCAAGCAAGCAAGTATCCCAGACCTGGTAACGGCTGGCCTGCCTAGTGTGGCAATCCGCGTGCCACAGCACCCAGTCTTTCGCACGATTCTAAAGCGCCTCAACTTCCCACTGGCCGCACCTAGCGCTAACCCCTTCGGCTACGTCAGCCCGACGCTTGCCAGTCACGTGGCACATACCCTCGGCAGCCGCATTCAAGCGGTGCTCGATGGTGGCCCCTGCGACTTCGGACTCGAATCAACCATCATTGATCTGCGCAATCCACAAGTACCCGTCATTCTTAGGCACGGCCCAGTGACGGAAGCGCAAATTAACCAAATCCTGCAGGTCGAAGTGTCCACACACAGTGGTGCCAGTAATGACACTGCCCCGCAAAGTGCCCCGGGCCTGCTGACCAAGCACTACAGTCCCAGAGCCCGAGTCACTCTACTTCCGCACGGCGAGACATTAACCGCCGACGCTGCGCCCGAATCAGGAATTGCCCTCGTCTGCAATCAAAAGCCCACCTGGCATACTGGTCAGGCCAATATCTTCTGGCTCTCCGAAACAGGTGAGCTCAACGAAATCGCCCACAACCTATTTGAGTTAATTCAACGACTCGACCAGCAAGGCTACCAACAACTATGCATCGAACAGGCAGCAGAAGAGGGACTCGGCCATGCGATCAACGATCGACTCCGCCGCGCCGCTGCCAAGCTCGAGGCTGAGTGAACTGAACGATTAGAAGCCTCAACACTCCTGTCAACGCAAGGCGCTGGGAGGCACTAAGCCAAGAGCACGGTCGGCAGATCTCGCAACTGAACGGAACGCATTCAAAGTAGAGATCGGTGGAAGGAACAACCGTTGCGACGTCCAGATTGGTCCTGAAATGATGTAACTGTGTCCCCACGGAAGCCCTTTACCCGATTGCAATACTTTACGCTCCCACAGCAATCGAGGATGAAGCACAAAAAAGACCCGCCGTAACTGGCGGGTCTTTTGTCAATTCATTCGAAGGAGCCGCCTAAGGCCGAGGCTCCATTTCAGGTTCCACCGAACCAGCAAGCTCTTCTTCTAATTCCACATCATGGCGGATATAATAATCCTGATAGGCCTTATCAGAGTAGCTGGAATAGTAGTAACTCGCGAGTGTACTCGAGATATTATTCAGAATCGCGCCAAATACAGGCGTATTCGACTCCCAGAGTCGGCGGACATTCTGCACCGCAGTCTTACGCTTCACGGTATTAAACTTGATCACGTAGAGCACACCATCAGCCAGCGGTAGCAGGTTAAGCACGTCACTTACGGCCGCAAGCGGTGGAGAGTCGATCACGATTCGATCATAACGATCACGCAATTCAGCCAGCATCGCCTCAAACTTGGCGCTATTAAGCACCTGCGTTGGATTCTTCGACTTACCCCCAGATGGCAACACATCCAGATTCGGATATACTTCCGTCATAATCACCTCTTCCAACCCCACGTTTTTTTCAACGTAGTCCAACAACCCGTACTCATTCTCTAACTGCAACGAACGGGCAACATTCGGCAGACGAAGGTCACCGTCCAAGAGCAAGGTCTTCTCGCCATGATTCGCAAATGTCAGCGCCAAATTCGAGCTGATGAAAGACTTTCCTTCACCCGGAACCGTGCTAGTCGTCACGATCACCTTCGCATTCTTACTCTCATCACTGAGCTTCAGCGCAGAGTGAATCGAACGAAACGACTCAGTCACGTGGCGATCGACATTCGAAGCAACTGCCTGTGCTTTTGAACTCGAATCCAACTTCTTAATCCGCGGAACGACACCCAGCATCGAAAGCCCAATCGTGCCTTCGATATCGAACGCGCTCTTCACTCGGTCGTCTAAAAAGGCGACCACAAAAATCAAGCCCGCGCCGACCGCCAAGCCACCAAATAAGCCGGCCGCTAAGTTCATCACAATATTCGGCGAGGAGTGGCGCAACGGCGGCAAGGCCTCATCGATCACACGGGAATTTGGATTCTTCAAATTCACCGCCGCTCTCTCTTGCGTCATACGACCAACCAGCGCTTGTAAAAAGCCCTGCTGGACGTTCATCTCACGCTCCAAGGAGCTGTATTCGACACGCGTCTTACTCAATTGAATGAGTTCAAGCTCTTTCTCGGCAAGTCGCTGACTCGCAAGCTCGAAATTACTCTTCGATTCAGCATACGCAGCGCCGAGCTTATCGACCGAGTTCGCAACCGCCAACGCCAACTCTGCTTCAGACTCCTGCAAGGTCTGCAGCTGCTGAATCATCACAGGATGCTTTTCACGATAACGTTTCGATAACGAAGATATTTGAATCTTCGTCCCAGACATACGTTCCAACAGGTTCGAAACACGCGACTGCTCAGCAATAAAAGACAATTCCCAAAGATTCTTGTCCTCTCGACGATAGCTCTCGATCAAATTCCAGCGAGTCTCGAGGTTATCATTCATGTTCTTAGTATTGAGTTTAATCTCGTTCAAGCGTGCGAGCTGTGTGCCAGCGATATTTTCACGACTATCCAAAGACACCGCATTGTTCTGCTCACGATACTCCGCCATCTTCAACTCCAGCTCTTCAACTCGCTCCTTCTGCTGATCAGCGCGAATGCGCAAATCCTCAACTGCTTTCATCGAACCATCAATGTTGAGCGTCAGATTATAATTGATGAACTCATCCGCAAACAGATTGGCAACGCGTGCAGCAATGATTGGATCAGGATGCGTATATCCCACGCCGATCATAAGGCTCATGCGCTGCGGCATGACCTTACGATTCTTGCCTAACAGCTCTGCTGGAGAAAGTGGGCCAGTAAAGCTCAATACATCTGCGTAAGGTGCCATGAACCGTTCACGTTCATCATCCTGCAGGCGCCGCTCCACTCCTCTGACAATCGTGCCACTATTTAAAACACTGATCTGCGTATTTAAATCCTCGGCCGATCGAATTTGATTCGGCTCCAACTCTGCACTCGCCATCGCCGAAGGATCATCGCGCAACAATTGAACCATCGCGACCGCGGTATACACCTTGGTCTTATTAAAGGTATAAAGAATGGAGCCAGAAAAGATAATAAAAAACGCCACAATCAGATACCAGACTCGCTCGCGAAACATAAGAGCATAATCCTTAAAAGAGCGTTGAGGCGCACCACCGCCGCCATAGCCAGCGCCACCAGAACTTCCATCAGAATAGCCGTACCCGCCATAACCGCCATAACCATAACCACCCGAATTCGGGTCGGGGGCGCCTCTTACATAATCATTTTTCATAGGTATTCTTAATGTAAATTAGATAATTCTTTCAGGCACCCAAATCGTGTCGCCCTCGTTTAACACTAGATCTGTTACGTCTGGATCTTGCACGACCTTAGAGAAGTTAACCTCCATTTGTCTGGTACGCCCATCCTGATCCACCCGTTTAATCTTAATCGCTCTAGGGTTGCCCATACGCGTGACGCCACCAACCATAGAGAGTGCCTCGGTCAGTGTTAAATCACGGTCTGGCGGAATATTAACCACGCCGGGGCTGCGCACTGAACCGAGAATATGCAGCACCTTCGGCGAAAATGACACCACCAACAATGAAATTTGCGGATCCACCAAGTAATCGCGGTTATATAAATCAGTGATCAATGACTTACCCTCTCCGACCGTCATCCCCGCGAGCTTGACCTTGCCCACCAATGCCAAGGATACGGTGCCGTCGCCTTCAATGCGGACTGACTTATTCAAATCACGCTCCTGATAGACATCGAGTTCAATTACGTCCGAAACTTTAAGCACGTAGTTACTCCCAACAACCATGCCGACCGCAGCGCCTCCACTGCTAGAGGAGGAAGAATCGGCACCACCAGCGCCAGCATCTTGCCCCGACAGGGCCGCAATGCAGAACAACAAATAGAGTACAAGTGAAGATAGTAAATGTTTCATAAATTAAAAAATGCCTCTGAAGAGAGGCATTTCGACCCGAAGGACAAGGGGAAGTTCAAAAATTAGTAGCGAAGCGATGCTGAAAGATCAACCATGTGCGCCTCGTAGCTCTGCCCCTGAGCGTTAGAATCATTTTCATTATAATTATAGCCGGTACTAAAGCGCCAATATCGATTCGGCACATAGGATAAACGAAAGCCTGTATTATACACATTATCTTCGCGATCCGTCGTCTCATACTCACGCAGAGTATAACCGAAATTTGCGCTCGCAGAATAGTTGCTATTAATCGAATAGCTCGCAGTTAAATTTGCCCTGGTTGTAGTCGTCCCCTGCCCCTCACCACCAACACCGAAACCACGATGCAGGTTGAACACGGTCGTTAGCTTAGGGGTAGCGGAGTAGGTGAAACTTGCATCTAAGCCCATTGTTCCTCTGGAATCACGATTGGTGCTGGTTGGCACGCCTGGAGTACCATTCGCAAAAGTCTGTATGCTCGAATCATCCGAATCAGAGGTGCGATAGCCGACTTTAAAGAACCCGGCCAACTTCGGCAGCAACTCGCCACGCGCACCGACATTGAAGAAATGCCCCTCTTGATCATAGCTACTCACTTCGCGACCATTCACAGTATCTCCAAGCTTGGTTTCACCCACATCAGTCGCAGTATATGTATACCCCACACTCAAATCAACCTTTGGTGTGAGCTCATAAAAAATATCGACTGGAATCTTGAACGACTCACGGTCCGCCAAGCTCTCCTGATCTTGGTACTGCCTGTCAGAGTAATTCACGCCAGACCCCACACTGAACTTGGGCGACAAGCGGTACTCTCCGTTCAAATTGGCTCGAATGTTCTCCGACTCAGTTAATCGACCCTTCTGATTGGTATTTCCATCCTTACCCGCCGACTGATTCTCATCGTAGCTGACAAGCCCATTCACATCCCAACGACTGCTGCGATAGGAACTAATTGCCTTGATATGAAACTGCTCAGTATCCAGTTCGGACAGCTCATCGTAACGGGTAATATCATAACGTGTAATAATACTCAGGTCTAAATTAGACAGGCCACGCCCGACATTGACCTCAAATCCAGGCGAGACCGTGAATTTAATATCATCCTGCTCGTCTGCTTCATCGTAAAAGACATTTGACTGCCACTGAACAGAAGACGATCCACTAAAGAAAACATCCACGCTGTCACCAATCGAAACAAGTGGTGCGGCTTGCACAACGACAGGCAGGCTGACAAAGGCTAAAATTACTGGAAGAGGTAAGAACTGTTTGATTTTCATGTGCAAGGTAACCTCAGTGCAATTAATTAGGATTGCTTTCTGAAGAATAGTAACTGGGGAAATTAACTTAGTTATTAGTATATAAATGGAAAACTTGCCGGGTAACTGCAATCCAAAAAGTGATATTTTTTGAGCTTGTTTAGATGTAAAAAAAATGTCATCTATTAATCTATGCGTTTACCATATTAATTAAGATGGACCATAGAAAATACCCCAAAAACCCCCGTTTCCGCGAAAAACCGATTTTACTCGGATTCGTCGTGCAAAGCAAAGGAGCCGACGGGCGCATACACATCGTCGTGCGTTGGGGCCGCATGCTCTCGACTCTATTGGCTTTATTCATTGCCGGTTGGATCGCGACAGCGGGGGCCCTCTTCTGCTATTTTAAATACAAAAAGGATTTTAATGAGGTTACCTTAACGGGCATGATTAGCCTGCCTTTCCGCATTGATGAACACCGCAAAGAAATGGGCGACTACCACATCAAGCGGGGCCTCGAAGAAGTAAAAGAGGGCAACTACCGTGATGCACTTCGCCTCCTGCGCCTCGGCGTCACGCGCTCTCCCTCAAATTTAGAAGGCCGTAGGGTCTTAGCAGAATTCTATGAACTGGCAATCAAGCGCCCGGACGTAGCCGCGAACTTAATGGTCAAAGGCCTAGACCGCGGAGGAATCGAAGATCTCGACTATCTCAAGCAAACCTTACGCGTGTTACTGCGCAACCAGATGGATGAGCAAATTCAAGAGCTTAGCAATAAATACCTCCCAGAAGAGCCTGACCTAACCGACATCAACCGCACTCTAGCTTTCGGCGCAGCCAATGCCAACTACTTACGCGGCAACTACGACCAAGCCGATGACTATCTCATCGCATATAACTTGATCGAGTCCCTAGAAGGCCTGCTACTTTCATCCCAAATTAGCTGGGATCGCGGCAATCAAATCGCCGCGATCACAAAGATGGAGCATTCACTGCGTCGATTCCCAAATTCCGAGCCGCTGCTCATGCAGCTCAGTCGCTATCACCGCGAAATCGGCGAGATCGATAAGGCACGTCGCTATGCAATTCTCCGCAACGTCAAAGATCCACTGAGCGCAGCTCCACGCTTAGAATTGCTCTACATTTACAACAAATCTGGAGATTTCGATCGCGAACAACGCGAAACGCAACGCATGCTGAAGCAATTCCGCGACGATGAAAGTGCGCTCCAAGCACTCGCAAACTTTGCTGCAGATACCGGCAACATCAATCTCGCCCGCCGCACTTACGAAGAAGCACTGGAGAACGAATTCGCCGTGGATGCATTCGCGCTACTGCTGATCGAATCCCACCTAGTAAGCAAAGACTACGAGGGCGCGCTCAGCTTCTCCGAAGAATTGCTCAAAGAACGTCCAGACTGGCTAACACAACGATGGGCCATCTTCAACAGCCTGCGAGCCGTTGCATCTTATGGCACTAACCGCCCAGACTTGGGCGAAATTTACCTACAGTACTTTATCGACGAGGCCAACAACCCTGCACAGACTTATTTAGCAGTCGCTCGCCGTTTCTCAAACATAGATAGGGCCCCGCAAGCACGAAAAATCCTGAAAACAGCCATGCAACGGACGCCAGCGAATCAAAAAATCCTGTCTGAACTCATCAGAGTCGAGCTGGAGCTAGGCAATACGGAAAACCTCAATCACCTGCTGACACGCCTGTTACAGATGCGTCGCCCACAGATGGATATAATCGTCGATGCCTATAATAAACTCGGCAGCGACCGCTTCATCTTTACTCCAAGTCGCGAGAGCTTGTTACTCCAGCTCAGCGCAATCCTACGCGAGAGTGCGGCACAGGCCCTACAAACAATCAAAGCCTCCTAAAGGGGGCTCGTGCGAGCTCCTGGCCAGCATTTACCAAGGTGCGCGGCAAAGCGAATGACTGCCGCCGCACCGCGCTAAATCTGACCTCGCCAGGCGCCAGTCGCGCCTAGCTCGAGGTCCCTGCCCTGCGGTTATACACCACCCGAACTGCAATCACGCGACGCTCGTCGACTTCATCAATTGTAATTCGCATTCCAGCAAGCGACAGGGTATCCCCACGCGCGGGAATGCGCCCCAGTTCGCCGGTAATCAACCCGCCGAAAGTCGATACCCCGTCATTCTCGATCTCAACACCGAGCGCCGCCTCAAGATCATGAATCGGCGTCAGCCCAGAAATGCGATAGGTATGCGGCGCTCGTATCGCTCGGATCTGATCCTCTTCGCTATCGAATTCGTCCTGAATCTCACCCACGAGTTCTTCGAGAATACTCTCGAAGGTGACAACACCGACGATGCCGCCGAATTCATCCACAGCCAACGCCATGTGAAACTTCGCCCGCAACATGCGCTCTAAGGCCGTCTCTAAGGGTGTCTCCAACTCAAAGGTCGCAACATTTCGCTTCAGCTTGACTAAATCGACCGCGGCTAATGACCCACTCAGGCGAAACATGTCTTTAATGTGCAGGATCCCGACACAGTCATCGAGGCTCCCATGGCACAAAGGGAAACGCGTATGCCCCGCCTCCTTCATCACTTTCAGGTTCGCCTTAAAGTCTTCTTCTAGGTCACAAATGACTACCTGACTACGCGGTAACAGAACGTCTTGAACAACCAACTCCTGCATCTGCAAGGCTCGGTTCACAATCTTCCGCACCACTGGCGACAGCGCGTGACTATCCTCACCCATCGCCCTAATTTGCACATCCAAATCTAGCGGATTCAACTCATCCTCGACGTCGACACCTAGGCGGCGAAACAGAATCCGCTTCAAGCCACGAAAAAAGAGCATCCCAGGGCACGTCAAAATCTGAAAGATCCACAACACCCGATAAGAACGTTGAATCCCTTTCACCGGATCGCGCATCGCCAAACCGCGCGGAAAAATCTCCGCAAACAGAAAATGCACCGATGTCGCACACACAAAAGACAGCAACACAACCAACCAGCGCTCCGGCACCTGCGCCGACTCGAACAGGCGAAAAAAATCGCTCACCAGCGGCATCAGTAATAAGCCCACCGCGACCGTGCAAAGCGTCTTACTAAAACGAACCGCACGCCCCGTCTGATCGCTCTTCTCAATTAGGCGAGCAATGCCACGGCGGCGCTTCAATTGCTCCAGCGCCTGAGCGCTCACCCCCCCGTAGCGGAACTTAACCAAACTGATTTCGCACATCACCAGAAACGCATGCAGCACCAACATCAGCGCTACCGCGCTCAATGAAACGAGAAAGTTGATCCACGCCCCACTCATCGGACACTTGCGATCTCACCACTTTCAAGTAATTCACGCAAGGCGCTCAGTAGCCGTTGATTCTCGTCAGCCCGCCCAATCGTGATGCGCACAAAATCAGCCATTCCATAAGGCGCCAAAGGCCGCACGATCAAACCGCGCCGCTGCAGCGCCTCAAACACCACCGCGCCGCTGCCGACCCGACTCAACACAAAATTCGCCGCGCCGCCAACCGTCTCGAAGCCCAGTGCAGTGAGCCCCTCGCAGAGCACCTGACGCCCCACTTCATTCTCGGTTCGGCACATTGCAACAAACTCCAAATCATTCAGTGCCGCGGCGGCCGCCGCCTGCGCCACCGCATTCACATTAAATGGCTGACGCACTCGATGCAGCAGCGCGATCAACTCTGGGTCACCATACGCATAGCCAACCCGCAAGCCACCGAGTCCATAGATCTTGGAAAACGTCCGCAGGCACACGACCTTTCGCCCCGCATGAATCGCCGCCGACAAATCCGGCGCCTCATCTAAATACTCCGCATACGCCTCGTCTAAACAAAGGATCACATGCTCCGGCAAGCCTTCAGCCAACTTCAACAAATCCGCCGCCGCATTCGCAACCCCCGTCGGATTGTTCGGACTCGCCACAAACAACAGGCGCGTACGCTCCGTCACTGCCGCCAGCATTGCGTCTAAGTCATGGCCAAAGTCAGCCATCGGCACTTCAACAGGCGTCGCGCCAAACAACTGGGTCACCAACTTATAGACGATAAAAGCCTGCGCCCCGATCACCACTTCTAGCCCTGGCCGTAAGAACGCATGCCCCAATAGCTCAATAATTTCATTCGAGCCATTGCCGACTAAAATCGACTCCGTTGAGACACCACGCTGCTCGGCGATCTTTTGTCGCAAGTCCTGGCATTCTCCATCCGGATATAGGTGCGCGCTGTTCAACGCCTCTACTCCGGCGGCTATTGCCTTCGGCGAAGGACCAAACGGATTCTCATTCGAGGCCAGCTTAGCAATATTTGCAGGATCGAGCCCGTATTCACGAGCGACCGTTTCGATTGATTTTCCGGGCTCATAGACCGGCTGTGTATGCACTCCGGCATTCGCGAGTTCAGCGTATTTCATTTATATAATTAGCCTTTGACCTTGCGTTGACAAAGGCCGATTGCAACAAAAACAGCAACCCACACTTATGAAAATTCTACTTACTGGGGCCTCAGGCCTGCTCGGAAATGCCTACGCCGAAGCCGCCATTCGCCGCGGGCATAAAGTCATCGCACTTTATAACACCACAGAGCCCATCGCGCGCGGCATCGAGCAAAGCATTCAACTCGACGCACAAGCACTCGATAAAATCACTGCCCTCGCGCTCGAAATTTGGCCTGACACCATCGTCAATTGCGCCGCAATCTCCTCGCCCAGCGAGGTCGATGCCGACGCCAAACTGGCCGAGAAGATCAACGTCGCCCTACCGCGCCACCTCTCGCAGCTATCGACTCACCTCGGTGCCCGTCTGCTACATGTCTCCACTGACATGGTATTCGATGGGCATTCCGCCGAGCCTTACCGCTCCACCGACATGCCCTGCCCGACCAATCTTTACGGGCAGACAAAGCTAATGGCCGAACGAGCAGTGCTTGAGCACAACCCAGAAGACCCCGTCGTCCTACGCATCCCCATCCTGATGGGCAACAGTATCAACGGCCAACGCAGCGCACATGAAAAACTCCTCGCCGCCGTCGCACGCGGCGAACAGCCCAAGCTCTTTTGTGACGAAATTCGCCAGCCTTGCTCCGCCTCCAACGTCGCCGAAGTACTGCTCGAACTCACCGAGCGGCGCGACCTACACGGCATTTTCCATTGGGCAGGCGCGGAAACCATGAGCCGCTTCGAAATGGGGCAACGCATCCTTCAGCATTTCGACCTGCCGCTCAATAGTGTGCAATCCGTGTGTAAAAACGACAACCCCGAGTTCGCCAACCGCCCGAGCAATCTGACCTTCAATCTACATCCGATCGTCAGTAAGCTTAAAACCAAGCCCGCGACTTTCGAAGAGCAACTCGAAGAGCTCACCCACGTCGAACCGCTGCGCTCAGCCGATCACTAGCCCCTACCAACTGTGCCGCTCATCATTCTACCCAACGCCTTTGGCGACGCCGCGACCAATATGGCCATCGATGCTTCGCTGCTCTACACCCTACCAGTAGGTATTGCCGCCTTTCGTCACTACGGATGGACCGAGCCAGCCATCACCTTCGGCTACACTCAATGTAGCGCGGAGGTGAGAGCTGCCTTCCCCGAAGATCTGCAACTCTGCCGACGACTCACCGGCGGCGGCATCGTCGATCACCGCAACGACTGGACCTACGCCCTCGCACTGCAAACCGACTTGCCCGCGGCGCATGCACCTGCCACTGAGCTTTACGCCACCATCCATCGCTGCATACAGCTGGCACTCCAAGCACAGTCTGTCACAGCCGAACTCGCGCCGTGCCCACGCCAATGCGACAAAACACCCGCCGCGCTCGACGCCCCCGAGCAGTGCTTCCTGCAACCCACCGCTAACGACGTAACCCACCCCGACGGCACAAAAATCGCCGGCGCCGCGATGAAACGCGCGCGCGAAGGCCTACTCGTGCAAGGCTCAATCGACCGTGGCGCACTGCCCGACGATTTCGATTACCACACCTTCGCCGAGGCCTTCCAACACGCCCTCGCCAGCCAACTCGTGATCCCCATCGGCACCAGCGAAGATCTACGCACCCTATTCAACAGCCCTCGCATTCAACAAGAGCGCGAACGATTTGAAAGTGAAGCGTGGATCAATCGGCGCTAAAACGCATACGCCGCGGGAGCGCAAATGAGTGACTCCTAGCAGCATGAGCCCAGCTGACTGATTCAGCGCGTTTCGCCCTCCGCGCCGAAGACGGCATTATTCGCGCACTGAAATCAGACCGCGCTCAGATTTTAAAACAGATGCTCATCACTGAGATTGATCAGGCTAAACATCAGCTTTGCTTTAACACGACCATCTTGCAGCACCTTTGCCTTAAACTTAAACAACGGCCCCAGTCGCTCGATAAAGTCGACCTCCGCAAACACTTCACGCTGAGGCTTCACGATGCCCATATATTTGGCATAAGCGACCTTGCTGACCACACCTAATGCGTGACCTTTCGTTTGCTCACTATCGTAGTTCTCTACTGGCGCATAGTATTTGGTAATTAAGGCACCAGCGGACTGCGTGCAGAGCTCTTGCAACATCGCCCCCGGCACAACTGGAGCACCGGGAAAGTGGCCAGCCAAATACGCTTCATCGCCGCGATGCACCTTCACCCCCGTCACAGTGTGGGCAGTCAGGACATCGATACGATCGACCATTAAATAGGGCTCACGATGGTGCAGTAGCACCTTAATTTCATCTCGATTCATCATCGTTTAATTTCAGGTAGTTTCACAAAAGGTTTAAATCGCACATCGATCGGCTCCGCATAACGCGCCCGCACATCGATCGCCGGATCGAAGCCAAACTGAGGCGACAGTCGGTCCTCCCAACGCAGGTCATCGACCTGCCTCAGTCGCCAGGCCTCATGCGCCACATCCCCGCGATACAGGGAATCGCCGTCGGTCGTATATAAATGATAGCGCTCGACCAGCCAGCGATCCAATGCATCCGCCGCGATCGATGGCCCAACTTCAGACTCCATCGAGAATGAATCGGGCGCAGCAAACGAGTAGCGGCCCGCTTGTACGTCTCCCCTCATCTTCCGCACTCGATACGGCAGATGAAAGACGCGCGTGGCAATCAACTGCCCTAAGCGACTATCGGTATCCAAGGTCAAAAAAAGCACACCAGGCCGCCCTCGATAAGTCACATACGTGCGCAGATTCAGCTCCCACAGCGAAATGAAAGGCAGCGCAGGCGTTACCGGGAAGCGAATGTGCGACATATAAAAAGGCACGATACTCAACCATGCAGAGCCATCGAACAGATCCAGATCCAGGCCGGAGGGGAGCTGATCCCTAATCGCCTCAAGATCGCATCGAAAGCTCAGGAACTGCACATGTGACCAACGCTGTGCGATCACCCATCGATTCGATTGAATTTGATTAGAAGGCTTCATAGTTTTTATGCATCAGTTCAGACCGGAATTCATTACAACTTTTATCCAAATAAAACACTAAAAATCGACAACTCGCTAACAACTGTGAATAAGTTCTCCGTTTTAACTTTTACAGCCAGCAGGAGGTTGCCAGTATTACCGCTTCATGTCCGAAAAAGACCGCGAATTCGTCCACCTTCACGTCCACACTGACCACAGTCTGTTGGATGGTTGCTCGCGTACGGATAAACTCTGCTCGCGTGCCGCGGAGCTGGGGATGAAGGCCCTGTCGATCACCGACCACGGCGTGCTCTACGGCCTGACCAGCTTTTTCAAGCAAGCGGAGAAGCACGGCATTAAGCCTCTGCTTGGTTGTGAAGTCTATCTCATCTACGAACAAGAGCTCGCCACGGTCAACGAACTGCGCGCCAAGCAAAAGTCCCACCACATGGGCTTGCTCGCGCGTAATTTCATTGGCTATCAGAATCTTTGCAAAATCGTCTCGCAAGCGCACACCGAAGGTTTTTACCGCAACCCACGCACCGACATGAAGACCCTCGCCCAATACAGCGAAGGGCTGATCGGGTTTTCCGGCTGCTTGGCGGGGGTCATCCCGCAATTCCTATTGAAGGACGAATACGACAACGCGCGCGACGCGGCGGCCCAGTTTGTCGATATTTTTGGCAAGGAGTTCTTTATCATCGAGATCATGGATCACGGCATCGAAGAGCAGCGCCGCATCATCCCTGGCTTGTTAAAGATCGCCGAAGAATTTGACTTGAAAGTCGTCGCCACCAATGACGTGCACTACGTCAATAGCACTGATTGGGAGCCGCACGACTCACTGCTCTGCATTCAGACCGGCGCCAAGGTCAAGGACGAGAAGCGCATGCGCTACGACTCGCACCAGTTTTACCTCAAATCACGCGAGGAGATGGAACTCGCCTTCAAAGAGGTGCCCGAATCGATCACCAACACCTCGGCAGTCGCCGAAATGTGCGAGGTCAAGTTGCCCTTTGGCGAAGACCATTACCCGATTTACGAACGGCCGATTGAAGTCAACTCCGGCAACGATCACGAAAATTTTGATCGTGTGCTGCACATTTATGAAGTGCAAAAAAACACCATCCTTATCCGCGATGGCCACCAACCGATCACTCTAAGTGAAGCCGAGCGCATCAAGCATAAGACCAATGGGCTCTATCTGTTTGAGCTCTGCAAAGAGGGACTCAAGCAACGTTATGGCACCGACTACGACGCCTGCCGCGCCGACTGGGAAAATGTCACGGCCGACGACAAGCGTTACTGCGAGCAACTTGAATACGAACTCGCGATCATTACCGGCACCGGCTTCGTTGATTACTTCCTTATCGTATGGGACTTCATCGACTGGGCACGCAAGAAGGACATCCCAGTCGGCCCAGGTCGAGGTTCGGGTGCAGGCTGTATCGTCGCCTACGTGCTCAAGATAACCGACATCGACCCGCTCAGTTTCGGCCTACTGTTTGAGCGTATGCTGAACTTGGAGCGTGTCTCGCCGCCCGATTTCGACGTCGATTTCTGTATGCGCCGGCGTGATCAGGTGGTGAACTATGTACGCGAAAAATACGGCAATGACCGCGTCGCAAATATCATTACCTTCGGCACCTTTGGTGCAAAGATGATTGTGCGCGACCTCGCCCGCGTGAATGACCTCGAATACGCCGAGGCCAACAAGATCGCGAAGATGATCCCCGACGAGCTGAATATCACGCTCGACGATTCGGTCATAAAATCTCCAGAGCTCGCCGCAGAGATCACACACAACCCAGTCGCGAAAATTATCATCGAACAGGGTCGCGTGATCGAAGGCATGATTCGCAATACTGGCAAGCACGCTTGCGGTGTCATCATCGCCGACCAAGACATCACGAATCTGGTTCCAGTGACTTTACAGGAAGGCGACTTGACCACGCAGTATCCGAAGGGGCCCAGCGAGGACCTCGGATTACTGAAGATGGATTTCTTGGGCCTAAAAACCCTAACCGTGATTGATGATGCACAGACCAATGTGCGCAACACCCGCCAGCAACCCGAATTCAACATCGAGACCACTCCGCTCGATGACCAAGCGACTTTCGACCTGCTCAACAGTGGCCGCACCACCGCCGTCTTCCAGCTAGAGTCCGGCGGCATGCAGCAACTCTGTCGACAGATTGGCCTAAGTTCTTTCGAAGAAATCATCGCGTTGATCGCGCTCTATCGACCGGGGCCAATGCAGTTCATCCCTCAATTTATTGAGGGCAAGAAAGACCCGTCCACGGTGCAGATCCCGCATCCACTGCTTAAAGATTTGGTGGAGGAAACTTACGGTGTCTTAGTTTATCAGGAACAGGTCATGCAGTCCGCACAGATCATCGCCGGCTACACGCTTGGCGGCGCGGATATTCTTCGCCGCGCGATGGGTAAGAAGATTAAGTCCGTGATGGACGCGCAGAAGCAGGTGTTCATTGACGGTGCACGCAAGACCAACAAGATCGACGCTAAAACGGCCACTTCGATTTTTGCGTTGCTGGAAAAATTTGCGCAATACGGCTTCAACAAATCGCACTCCGCCGCGTATGCGATGCTCAGCTATCGCACCGCCTATCTAAAAGCGAACTACCCGATCGAGTTCATGGCCGCCGTGCTCACTTCCGAGCAAGGCAACTCCGATAAGATCTCGAATATCCTGGCAGAGTGTAATGCGATGGACGTGCCGGTGCTCAGCCCCGACATCAACGACTCAGGCAGCGACTTCACGCCAATCATCGAAGGCGACTGGGGCAGCATCCGCTTCGGCATGGCGGCGATGAAAGGCGTGGGCGAAGGCGCTTCCATCGTGATCATCAACGAACGCGACGCCAACGGCGATTACGAGGACTTCACCGACTTCATCATTCGCTCAGCCGACAAAGCCGTGAACCGACGTGTGATCGAAGCACTGGTCAAAACCGGCGGCTTCGACTCTTTCGGCGAAGACCGTGCCACCCTGCTCGACTGCCTCGACTCCGAACTAGCCGAAGCCGAGAGCACCCGGCGCGACCGCGAAGCCGGGCAAAGCTCGCTGTTCGATATGATGGGCGGCGATGACAGCGCGGACGATCGGCAAAACAGCGGCCCGTCGCGTAAGACCGTGCCGCCGATGCCGATGACCGAAAAGCTACGCTACGAGAAAGAGCTGCTCGGCTTCTACATTTCGGGGCACCCGATGGATGCCTACGCCGGCCTCGACACCGTGATCGACACGTTCGCCAAGCCAGAAGACCTAGGGAATTTTGACGATCGCACGACCTACCGACTCGGTGGCATCATCAGTAATTTACAGATCAAATACACCCGCAAAGACAGTCGCCAGATGGCCGTCTTCAATCTCGCAACCGCCACGCACAGTTACGAGATGATCATGTTCCCTGACCCGTATGAGAAAAACGGCTCCCGTCTGGAAGACGGCAAACTGGCGCTGATCCACGGCCAGATCAGTCGACGCAACGGCGAGATGAGCCTCACCGCCCACGAAGTATTCGATCTCGAGCAATCGATCCCACGCATCATTCAGCGCATCAACTTCATCCTGCACCCTCACGAAAAAAACGCCACAGACTTCATCGATAAATTCCGCGAGATGATTGATATTGAATACGGCTCCACTCGCGTGAATCTGAGCTTTCTGATCGACCATCAAATCGTCGAGACTGAGACCGCGCAGTCGCTCACCTTCACGATCACTGGCACCAATTATAAAGAGCTACGTCGCCACCCCGCACTGGCTGGCGTGCGCATACAATCGATCGCCGTGCAAGCGATCGACGACCGCCGCCCATGGGAGCGCGGCAAGAAGAAGTTTTAGGCTAACATCACGCCGCAGTGAATAGCGGGAAACTCTGGGCCATTCAACTGATCTACCACAGGCTCCTGTGCGGATTCGCTCACCGGCTCTGCGTTTTTTTGCGAATGGAACATAAGTCTCGCACTCAGATGCTGGCTTGAAATGATTTTACGCAACGTGACGAATCCTAACATCCGAATCATTTTTCAAGACATCGATGGCTGCCTCAATCCGGCAGACGGCGAGGCCTTTGGAGTCACTGAAGACTGGGAGCCATCGAACAATCAGATCTCGATGCTGGAAGCGATTAACACCGCACTGGAGCAGTCCTCGGTCGAACATTTCGTAATTAACACAGGCCGCCCTTGGGGCCTGGTGCGCAACCTCGCCAAACATTTCACGTCGCCAAAGGTGCGCTACTTTCTGGTGGAACATGCCTGTGCGCTCTATGATCGGCAGCGCGGCACCTACCTCAACTGCGAACAAATGGCGGCGGCCAACGGCTTGGATAATTTGCTTACTCGCTATCAAAATCTAGCGCATATCCAAATCCTTTTCGACTGGTATCGAGACCATGGAATGGCGCTGCTCGAAGCACACTACCAGACTCCACTCCCACCAGTAGATAAACAAGCCAACCTGTCTTTCCGAATTCCGAGCGGAGTCGATGGCGAGGCATTACTAAAACATATCGAATCGATCGCCCGCGCCCAGCTCGCTCCAGCGCACATCGAGCCTTTGCTGTTTTTACGATCAGACAACTACATCGACATTTTGCCGGGAATCCATAAACTGGACGGTATTCACCTACTAACCGCACACCTGCAGCTCGACCGCGACCACGCCCTAGCAGTCGGAGATTATCTCAATGACATTCCCGTCTTTGAGGCTTTCCACCAAGTTCTCTGCCCCGCCAACGCGCATCCACAAATCCAAGCGCTCACTCGTACCAAAGGTGACTCCGGAGAAGTTTCCGAGCAGGCCTACGGCCTCGCTACTCTCAACTTGCTGGGCGGGATACCGGCCATTTATAAATCGTAAGGGAAGCCGCCCGTCTTCAATAGGTTTATCCTGACACGTCGATGGCTTGATAGCCTTGTCATTCAGCACGCACCGTCCAAGTTCTTCATACATGTCCAATCGTCAGCAGATCTTCGCCAGCCTTAAGGAAAAGCGCATGCAATCCGAGTTTTGGGTCAATAGCTTATTGTATACCTGTCTCGGGGGCGCCTTTCTGCCGATCACACTTTGGGTCGCCGCATCCGCGAATGAGCAGAGTCGTATCCTACACGCCTTGATCGTACTGGCCATGGCGATCTTTTTGCTCGTCCTCTATAATCGGATAAAAGTCGAAGAACCGCTCACTCTCAACAAAAGCGCCCGTAACACACTGGTGGCATCCTATGCGCTATTATCACTCTGTGTTATTTTGCGCCAAGCAATTCAGCCCTCGTCTGAGCTGTACTATCTGATCAGCTCACTAATCGCAATCCCAGCCTATTGCTTCGGCATCGCATCGGTGGTGCTCTTCATCTTCGGCCAAGGCGTGCGCCGCATCACCTATACTGCGACTGGCACGTTCTGCGCGTTCATACTACTAAGCATATTGATGACCCCGCTCGACTGGCCGCTACGCACCCTCGCGGGTAAATGGAGCGGCATGGCACTGAGTGCGGTAGGCAAGACAGTCGAACTCGGTGTGCAAGGCAGCACTGCCACGACGCCGTCCCAGCTCATACTCATCGTCAACCAGCACCCGTTTCATGTCGCTTCCGAGTGCAATGGATTCGGCGTCATTTTAACCAGCTTACTCCTCTCAGTGCTATTGGCAATCTACCGCAGACTCGGCCCGATCGACACTGCCTTAAATCTACTCTCAGGCATCACCCTCGGCTTTCTATTTAACACGCTGCGTATTCTGATTATCGTGCTGTTAGCGCCATCAATGATGGATCACTACCACCTGATGCACGAAATCGTCGGCACCATTACCTACTGGAGCTGCTTGATACTTACTTGGATTCTACTCAACGGCCCGGTGGATGATGAGCCCAGAGACAAACCATTCAATCCAGGGGACGCTCACAGCTAGAGCACTGCCGGTTGATCGAGATCACCGTCTTTGCGACGCGCTGACACGCCAATTAAAGTGATCAGCAAACACGCATTTGCCATTTTCGCGTTTCAGTCTATCTTTTTTATTATGATGAAGCCATTCCGACTCACCATCGTCCTGCTGGTTCCAGCATTGCTATGGAGTGCCAACTCGAAAATCGAAGTAGGCCAGAGCCTCGAACACACCATCGCAACGCTCGGCAACCCGATCGGAATTATCGAACTCCGAGATAAAACCCTGCTACTCTATCCACAAGGCGAAGTCACCCTCCGTGACGAGAAGATATCGGACATCGACCTAATGAGTGATGCACAATTTGCCGCCGATCAAGAGCGCTTACGTCTCGAACGTGAAGACTGGCTCATCCAACAAGAAAAGCGCTCTGCCGCACGGCTCAAACAAGCTAAAAATCTCAAAGCCTATAAAAGACAAAGCAGCACCTTCGCTGCGCTGCCCGCCAAAGATCGGGTGGATTATTGGCGCAGTTTTCAGATTCGTTTCCCTGAGTTAGATGTCGCAGATGAAATCGCCCGCGCACTGGAGGGCTACGAAATCGAACTGACCGAGCTGCAGAACCAACAAAAAATTGCCGAACTTGAGACCCGCGTTGCTCTCGCCGAGCAGCAAGCCGCAGCCGCACGCCTCGAAACCGAAAAACTACGCAATGAAACCGCAGCACGCAGTCGCTCAAACTTTGGGCTACGCAGCTATACTACCCCGTATAATAATTATTATTATCGCCCTCCCACGATCACCATCTATCCGAACAAAAATAAAGTCACCCACTACAATCACAACAATTTGGATCACTGGAAATGGAATAAGCATACGTTGCCCAATCAACGCTCCGAAAGTACTGCCGAACGCATCTCACGCATTCTGAATACGAAGTAGTGGTCAATACAACGTAGCCCGACAGGATGCCGCAAATATCGCGGGATAAACCCGCTAGCCAGTGTAGTGACTGGCTTTATGCCAGGATTGAACACAACAAACTCTACTTAAAACGGCTGCGAATTGTCCATCCCGACTAGGTCGGGGCGATTGGTGTCTTTATTGAAGCGCATTGAGAGCAACTTCGATACACCCTTCTCTGGCATCGTGACACCGAATACCGTATCTGCGTTAGAGATCGTGCGCTTATTGTGCGTGACGATCAAGAACTGAGACTTATCAGTAAAGCCATGCAGCGTCTCACAGAAGCGCCCGATATTGGCATCGTCGAGCGCGGCATCAATCTCATCCAACACACAGAACGGGCTGGGCTTGACCATATAGATCGCAAACAGCAATGCCACCGCAGCCATCGTACGTTGACCACCCGACAGGAGTGTCACGCTTTTTAAACGAGTTCCAGGAGGGCGCGCAATAATATCAATCCCCGACTCCAGTGGATCATCGGAATCAACTAAAATAAGATCAGACTCACCACCACCAGAAATCTTTGCATAGGTGAAGGCAAAATTCTCACGCACTTGATCAAAGGTTTCACGGAATAACTTCTGCGACGTCTCATTGATCTCATCGATGCTTTTGACCAATGCATTTTTCGCATTCCACAGATCTTCACTCTGGTTTTTTAGAAAATCATGCCGTTCCTTCAAATCCGTATATTCACTGATCGCATCGAGATTCACTGGCCCCATATTCGAAATACGGCTCTTCAGCTCAGACACTTCCTCTTCGATCAAGCTCCAATTAGTGCCATCCATCTCGGCAAGTTCTTCTTCAGTCGGATCACGGCGCTCATGCTTCGGCTGTGCGGCCAGCTTGTCGGGGTCATCTAGGTCGTCCAGGTTTACGCGTTTATCAAACTCAACATTACCCTCCCACAGTTCAGCCTTCCAGTCGACGCGTTGCAGGTCGATCTGATACTCCTCCTGTGCGGTGCTTTCGATAAAACCAATCTGCGAGCGCTCTTCGGCGAGGCGGATTTCAAGACGAGTCATCTCTTGATCAAAAGTTCGACCTTCGTTGCGACGCCCAGAAAGGCCGCCATCAATTCCAGCAATCATCGCATCCATTTCTTTAATCGCCGCTCGGTCTTCGGACAACTGCCCGGCGGCCACCTGTAAGGTCTTATCAAGTTCGAGGCTTTTTTCAGATTCCTGAGCACCGCTGCCCTTGAGTTGGCCGATCTGCTCATTGATTGTATCAATTTCCTGATTACGACGGATGATACGATTCTGCAAACTCGCGGTCTCGCGTTGCACTTCTCCGAGCACGCGATCGACAGATTCGAGGCGTTGCTTCTTCTCTGCCAATTCAAGACGGACATCTGCCAACGCTTCGCGCTTTTGGTCGCGAGTCTCACGGGAATGTGCAATCGCATCTTCCAAATCAGTGCCGTTCTGACGCTCCTCAAGCAAGCCTTGCTCCGCTGCGACGAGCTCCTGCTTCGAGTCTTCGAGGTCTTGCACAGAATCACTGTGATGCGCATCGAGTCGCTCAAGCTCTTCCTCACTCTTATGATGCGAGCGAGCATTGTGCTCAACTTTCTGCCCTTGGTTGCGCTCTTCCGCGACAAGCCCAGACACTTCACTGGCGAGTTCGCTCAGGCGTTGCCGCTGCTCCTCAACCGACGCTTCAGCGACAGTGCGCTGATCTTCCAAAGTCGTGGATTGCTGGCGCAAAGTGTTGAGCGCCTTACGCTCGGTGTCGATTTCGCTACGAAGCGTACGAATATCAGATTCGCGCTCAATCACACTGGAGGACTTCTTGCCAGAGGATCGGCCGCCATGAATCAAACCACGGCAATCAATGATTTCACCATTTTGAGTCGCCACCAACAGGAAGTTAAACTCCGGGTGCGCCTTCCAAAATCGAACGAAGTCCGCAAGGCTTTCGGCAAAATAGCAATTGGTCAGCAAACGTGTGACGGCCTCGCTGAGGTTGGAATCGCGCGCAAGCACGACAGAGGCGGCTGGCACGATTCCGTCTGGCAGCTTCACGCCAGGCAGCTTACTATAGCCCGCCTCAAGGTTGACCTGCAGGCAGGCACGCCCGAGTTGATCGGCATCGAGCTTATCGATCACGGTGAGCGCTTGTTTCGGATCACCGATAAACAAGGCTTCCGCCGCCTGACCAAGTAGAGCTTGCAGAGCACTGGTGTAGGCAGGCTGCACTTTCAGCTCTTTGGAAATAATCGAAACACTGTCTTTCGCCACGAGGTCGCCGAGTTTATCGCCGAGGATCGCCTTCGCACCTTCGCCAAATCCTTCGAACTTGGCCTGCAAGTCCTCAAGCACATTGAGCTGCGCGGTCTTACGTGCAATACCTCGGTCCTGCTCCTGGATCTGTTCCTGCATCGTGCGGAACTGCTGGAGAATCGCCTTTGAGTCGATACGGGCTTTCTCTAGTGCAACCTCACTGAATTGTTGCTCCTCACGACGCTTTGCCAACATCCGTTGAATGTCGGCATGGCCCTTTTCCAGGATCACGACCTCTTCCTTCAACGTCAAAAGCGCCTCGGTCAATGCGGCGTGTTTGACCTGATAAGTCTTTAAATCGACTTCGAGCGTGGTGCAGCGTGAGCGTGCCCGATTGATTCGATTCTCGGCCTGCAGCACAGCTTGCCGGCGCTGTTGCAGTTGCGCCTCCATCTCACCGAGTTGCTCTTGGGAATTGACCAACTCTGAATTGCGATCTCGAAAGATACGATCGGAGTCATCCACCACATCGCTCTGTAACTGTTTATTCTCGGACTCACTTCGCGCACGCGCCGCTAGTTCGTTTTGCTGCGCTTCGAGGCCTTGGATCTCTTTTTGATATTCCGCAATACGCGCTTCCAAGTCCTTGATGCGAATAGCCGAAAACTCGGCCTGATTCTCGGAGTTTTCTTTCTCGGAGCGTAGATTGAACACGCGCTGCTGCAGCTCCTGCATGTTGTCGTACAACTCGGCACGGGCGGTTTTTTGGGCCGCCAGCGCTTCCTCATCGGCAGCCATTGATTCGGTGTGCGTTTCCAGCTTTTTACGCAGCTCATTCGCGCGCACTGCGACCGCATCAATCGAGCCCTTTAAGGCGGTGAAGCGATACGAACTGAAGGCCAAATCCAAGTGAGTCAGGCGGTGCTTAATGCGCTGATAGCGCAACGCCTTACTAGCTTGCCGCTTCAATGAGCCGATTTGACGGCTGACCTCCTCGATCACATCGGTGACACGGGCGAGATTGGCATCGACCAGCGAGAGCTTACTAAGCGCTTCTTTGCGTTGCGCTTTGTAGAGTGTAATACCCGCAGCCTCTTCAAAAATAGTACGACGCTCGCCGGGATTAGTTGATAAGATCTGATCGATCTGGCCCTGCAGCATGAAGGAGTAAGACACACGGCCCACCCCAGTATTAGCAAACAAGCGCTGAATGTCTTTTAGGCGCGAGACCTTGCCATTGATATAATAATCACTGCCGCCATCACGCGTGACGCGGCGAGCGATCTCGACCTCATTAAAAGCAGTGCCGAGTTCGGCTTCGCAATCGGTAAACGTCAGCGAGACCTCGCAAGTTGGCAGGCCTTTGCGCTTATCGGTGCCCTCAAAGATGACGTCCTGCATGGACGCACCACGCAGCGCTTTCGCACTCTGCTCGCCCAGCACCCAACGAATCGCATCAACAATGTTACTCTTACCACAACCATTCGGACCAACGACGGCAGTGACCCCACGGCGCAGATCGAGACGCGTGCGATCGGCAAAACTCTTAAAGCCACTGATGACGATCTCTTTGAGATACATAAATACTAAATATGGACAGCTAGGGTGGGGTAGAAAAGCTCTAGAAGAATCGCCTAGGGCGGCGCTCGCAACCCTAAAAGATAACAGAGAAACAGTTGCTAGAAGAATAGGATCTAGCCATATTCATTCCTAACATCATTCATCCCCATTTTTATGCCTAAACCTATACAGTGCTCCCGCGACGAATGGCCGATCAAGGCCTATAAAGACCTCAATTTCTTAAATAGTGATGAAGCCCGCAATATTCGGGTGCTGTGCGAAATGACTGAGCCTGGACTACGCTTCGCAGAGGAAAAAATCAAAGATACCATCGTGCTATTTGGCTCGGCCCGGATCATGCCCATCGATGTCGCGCAGGCTAAACTAGAGGAGGTACAGGCCGCTATCGGTGACCCCGACCATCTCAACGCCGCCGAGAAGCGTGCGCTGCACCTCGCGCAAAGCGCAGTGAAAGCCGCGCCTTACTACAAGATGGCAGTCGAACTCGCCGAAGAACTCACCAAATGGTCGATGAGCCTAGCAGAGAAAGATCAACGCCGTTTCATCATCTGCTCTGGCGGCGGCCCGGGCATCATGGAAGCCGCCAATCGCGGCGCGCATAATGTCGGCGGCAAATCGATCGGTCTCGGCATTAGCCTGCCCTTTGAGCAAGGCGTGAACGAATACATCCCCGAGAATCTACAGTTCGAATTCCACTATTTCTTCGTGCGTAAATACTGGTTTGTATTGCTGGCCAAAGCGCTGATCGCCTTCCCCGGTGGATTTGGCACCATGGATGAACTGTTCGAAATACTCACACTGGTGCAGACCGGCAAAGTCACCACAGCACCGCCGATCGTGCTGTTTGGCAGAGATTTTTGGAACAGTGTGGTCAACTTCGAAGCGCTGGTCGAATGGGGCACGATCTCACCGGAAGACTTGGATCTATTTAAGGTGGTCGATACCGTCGAAGAAGCACGCGACACTATTATCGAGCAACTGACGGCGCGATTCTTATCGTAGCTGCTGCTTTAGCGATAGACGCGCTCACCATGCAGTGAGAGCAGCTTTACGCTGACACAAAGTAAGCCATTGAGCGCGAGCCAATAAACAGGACTTTGAAAGATAAAGTCCACAAAGGCATGCCCAAATGCCGTGCTGAGGCCGACCATTAGCATCAGCGCGCATAAGGCATTGCCCGATGCTCGAAACAGTAGATGCCAGACCCAATAGCCAAAGATCATCAGTAATATGCCACAACCCACGATCCCATACTCACAGAGAAACTGCACAACATCATTGTGCGCGTAGTGAAAGACCTTTCGTCCAATCCAGCCACGCTTGGGGTGGTAACGTTGATAGTAAATTTCCGGATAGCTCTTCTGGTACATCGGGAAGATGTAGCGCCATGAGCCTGCGCCCCACCCGAGCCACAACTCCTCTTTTGCCATCTGCCAAGTCACTTTGGTCGTGATCGCTCGCGAGTCTTGGTCAGCCGACTGAATCGTCGCTTCTATATCACCGAAGCGCGTCTCAATGTCCTGAATGTCGACGTATTGAAACATCATATAGCCGCCACCGCCCAGCAAGGAGCCAATCAGCAGCGTCAGAAGAATTGAATTGCGCACCGAGTTCGAAAACAGCCAACGCGCAGCGGCCGCGATAAAGAAGCAGGCCATCATCAGGCCACCAAACAGAATCCCGCCCCGCGAAAGCGCCAAACCAATCGACGTATACAAAACTGCCACAAACACAAAAAGTAGCAAGTGCGGCCCGCCAGTCTGCCCACGACGCTCTGCTTGATTGAAATGGTAGAAATAGAGCACGCCACAGGCGCAGATAATCAAGTTCAGATAGGCCACTCCCTCATTTCGATAAAAGAACGTGCCCCAGAAATTCGCGTTCGATGATTTCACCGTCCACAGCACCGCATCTGCGCCGGAGAACTTTTGCAACATCGCCACGATCGCCATCACCACACCACTGATCACCAAAGTCCACAGCAAGAGCACCGCACTGCTGCGCCGACGCACCCCCACCCACAATCCCCAAACTAAAGTAAACGCCGCCGCGAAACTCGATAGTACGCGAAACGCATTCATCGGCACATAGCTAGTATCGACTCCAGCGGGTAGCCAACTCACTGACTCCACTTCCTCGACCCACCAGCCGCCGTCATCCCGCAGCTGCTCCCACGCAGGGTTCACCCCCTGGATGGCAATATAGGCCAGAAAAGCCAGCCCCAGCCAAAAGACCGGAAACTTCAGCAGGCGTTTCACATTTTGTGCATTACCATGCTCACCGTCCGCCCCATTCCACCGCTGCGGCATTGGCACGACTGAGAGTAGCCAGGTCAACAAGCCGCCCGCCAACAAAGTATGTAACGACCAGAGCTGCACACCTGCCAGCCCCCAAGCCGTAAAGGCCAACGTCAGTCCGCCTATAACAACAACCGCCCACTCACGAGGCGCAACAGATGGAGATCCCATAGCAGTGCCCTATGAAAAGCTCGGTTGATAGGCATCGTGCAGACGCAGCAGACCCAACAGCTTGCCGCCCTCTGCCACTACCGGTAACACTGAAATTTGAGAACTACGATCTTCCATCATGCGCACCGCATCGCCCAGGGGCACATTCGGCTGCGTCGAGATCGGCGATTTCGTCATGCAATCCCCCACTTTGAAATTCAGAATATCACCTTCCTGTGAAAGAATGCGGCGAATATCGCCATCGGTTATAATTCCAGCCAAGCCATTCGCCGCATCCACGATGCAAGCCGCACCGAATGGAAACTTCGTCATCCGAATCACCACTTCACGCAGCGTTTCTTCAGCTTGCGCGCAGGCGACTTGATCGGCGACGTGCATCACATCCGCCACTGTCATCAGCAGATTTCGCCCAAGCTGTCCACCTGGATGGAAGGTTGCGAATTCCTCCCTGGTGAAATCACGCGCTTTAACCAACGCCGCCGCCAGGGCATCACCGATCGCCAAGCTCACCGTCGAGCTCGACGTCGGCATCAAATTCAGCGGATCAGCCTCACGCTCGACACTACCATCCAACACCACATCGGCTGCTGCCGCGATTGGAGAGTCCATGTTGCCGACAATCGCAATCACAGGAGACTTAAGTTTTTTAAACATCGGCATCAAGCGCAGCACCTCCGCCGTGCTGCCGCTCTTCGACAATACGATCGTCGGATCACCGGGCTGATACACACCCAGATCACCATGAATAGCTTCAGCCGCATGCAGGAACACTGAAGGGATCCCGCAACTCGATAAAGTGGCCGCCAGCTTCGTGCCGATGTGCCCAGACTTACCGATGCCACAAATCACCAACTTACTGCCGGACTCTAAGATCAAATCCAATGCGCGCTCAAAGGCAGCATCCAAACGCTCTGCCGCGATTTGAATTGCCGCCGCCTCCGCCTGCATTGATTGACGCCCTACCTCGAGTCGACTGAGACCTAAATTACTCATATCACAGAGCTAACCAGTTCCCAACAGAAGGTAAAGCACTTTGCCAAGCACATCTTGCTCGATTCAGCAGCGAGCCCGAAGGTCTGTCGTGATGGCCAAGCCAGTTAGGTTTCTTTTATCAATCAGTTGCGCCAGCATGGCTCTGACTCAAGATTGGTAAACGAGAGTCGATTGATGACCTGTAGTGCATCAGCAACTAACTTCTAATTCCGCCAACCCACCGCTCTTTTGAGGATCATGCCCCAACCCTCGCGTACCACGCCAAGGCCAGCAAGCCTAGGGATAGTGCCCCGCAAGCAATTGACCAACGCTGCAAAACCAAGAACCAGCTCTGCACGCAGGCCCCGAGCGCACCGAAGACAGCGCCACAGGCAAACCCACTAATATGCGCGGCGACATCTACATTGCCATCCCCCACGCCAAACAAGCCCAACAAAGTCAGCCCACCAAACACAGGAATCAACCAACGCGGCAACGACAGCCGATGATCCGGGTCCAAAACGGCCGCCCAAATACCGACTCCCGTCAACAAACCCAACGCGCCAAACACAGCAGTCGAGGCCCCAATCGAGTAATGCACCTCTGGATAATAAACCATAGCATTGAGCACGTTTCCGGCGATACCGCTGAGCAACACTAGCAGCCAACCAGCGCCTGCACCAAAAAAGCGACAGACAAAAAACGCAAACCCCAGGCCCGAAATTAAATTGGAGACCAAGTGCACCACATCTGCGTGCAAGGTCAGCGCAGTCACCGCTCGCCACCACTGCGAACCTTTGACCATGGCCACCGAATCCGCCTGTCCCACCGAGACAATGTCGGCGCGTCCTTGCCACACAAAGCAGCCGATTAATACCGCAGCATACAGAGCAAACGACAGCCAGCCGAAATCAAACTCGTGATACTCAAACCGAGCACCACGGACGCGACCAACCTCCAAGGCCGCCAATGCCTCTAACTCAGCACTAACCGCTGCGTACCGAATCTCCACCACACAAATCACATAGCGCTCACCATGCAGAATCATCCAATACGCATTACCCATGGCCAAAATCGCCAGCCCGGCTTCTCCCGCTTTGACATAATCATCAAACACCGCCACTGCGACGAGCCCCTCATCCGGCTCAAAATCGACTAGACCATTCGGCAACTCCTTACTTTCCATTGCTTTCAAGCTCGCCATATGGGCATTATGCGCTATTCTTCAGCACGCAATCAATCAATTAACGCAACACGTATATGATAAAAAAAATATTCCTATTCCTCGTAATTCTTGCAGTTGCCGCGGTGGCCGCGATTTATTTCCTCGGCTCAAGCGCCTTGAATAAAGGCATTAAGACTGCTGTCGAAAAATTCGGCCCAGAAATCACTCAAACTCCCGTGCGTTTGGATGAGGTGGATCTTTCTATTCTTTCCGGCAATGGCACACTCACCGGCCTCTACGTTGGCAACCCAGATGGCTATAAGAGCGAAAATATCTTCGCCCTCGGCCAAATCGAGGTCGATATTGATACCAGTTCCGTCTTTAGCGATAAGATCATCATTAACAAGATCATCATCAAGAAGCCTGAAATCAGCTATGAAAAGACGCTGATGAGCTCAAACATCAAAGCACTGATGCAAAATATTGATGCTTTCACTGGCAGTGCAGACGAGAACGCGCCCGAATTAGAAGAAGCAGTTCCAGCCGAAGACGGCTCCGCAAAGCAAGTCGTCATTAAGCAACTCGTCATCGAAGACGGCACCGTCTTCGTAGGCCTGATGGGCGCGGGCACGACCGTGCCACTCCCACGCATCGAGATGAATGACATCGGCGAAGACGGCAACAACAAGAGCATGCCAGAAATCATCGACCTCATCATTACCGAAGTGCTCACATCAATCGGCCCCGCTATTGCAGGTACAGGCGACATTGTCGGCGAAGGGGGCAAAGACGTACTCGAACAAGGCGAGGCTGCCCTCGAAAAAGCGACCGACAGCATCAAAGGCTTGTTCGGCAAGTAAGCCCCGCACGACACCCAACGCTTTGACCACAAAAGCGCGGCTCTACGGAGACCGCGCTTTTTTCGTACATCATCGATTAGTGCGAAAAGGAGGGAGGGCGACTCGCCCTCCTTCGCTGCCGTACAGCGTGAATGTGGGCGAGTCGCCCACACTCCTATCGCGGTTATTATACTCGCAGAGTGCAATTGCTCAAACAAGCCCCCGGGCACGGGTCCGTTGCCTCTTAGGTAAAACGGCCTGTCGTTTCAATCGAGACTTCCCCACGAATCGATGATGAACCAAAAAAAGCCCGTCCAATTGGACGGGCTTTTGAAAGTGTATGATGATGATAGGAACTATGCGTCCGTCTCTTCTTTAGCTGGCGCCTCTTTTTTGACTGCCTTCTTCGCTACCGCTTCAGTTGCTTCGGCTTCAGGAGCTTCCGCTTCTGTTGCTACCGCTTCAGGAGCTTCCGCTTCGACCTCAGCCGCCTGGTTGGTTGCCTTTTTAGCAGCCTTTTTTGCTGGCTTCTTAGAGTAACCCTCGTCGTTGCCATCGATCAGTTCGATCAATGCCATTTCAGCAGCATCGCCGACACGTTGACCGACTTTGTAGATACGTGTGTAACCACCATTGCGTTCAGTGAACTCGCTGGCACGCTCATCAAACAGCTTAGCAACTGCTTTTTTGTCGCGAACACGAGAGATCGCCAAGCGACGGTAGTGCAACTTACGTGCAGTGTCGTTTGCCGCTTCTGCCTTCTTCGCGAAGGTGATAATCTTCTCGATGAATGGACGAAGCGCCTTGGCTTTAGTCAATGTTGTTTGAATACGACCATGAGTAATGAGTGCAACTGAAAGGTTGCCCATCATGGCGGATAGGTGAGGTCCGGAAACCCCTAGTGAATGTCTTCTTTTGCTGTGACGCATGTTCTAAATTACTTGTGCCTAAAAGGCGGGATTAAAGCTCAGTACCTTTTTCAAGGAGGCGCTCGTCGATTTTCATTCCCAGTGAGAGGCCAAGCTGCTCGAGCTTGTCTTTGATCTCGTTGAGAGACTTCTTACCGAAGTTACGATATTTAAGCATTTCTTGCTCAGACTTCATCGCAAGCTCACCAACTGTGGTGATGTTTGCGTTGTTCAAGCAGTTAGCCGCACGGACAGAAAGTTCGATTTCGTTAACGCTCATGTTGAGCAGCTTACGCAGGCGATTCTGTTCTTCGCTGATTTCCTTGCTTTCGCTTTCGAACTCGATGTCTTCCTTCGATACTTCATCGAAGACGTCCATGTGGTGCTTAACGATTGCAGCGCTCTGCTTGAGGGCATCATCCGGAGTGATACGTCCGTCTGTTGTGATCTCAAGGATGAGCTTGTCGTAGTCCATCTCTTGTCCAACACGTGTGTTTTCGACAGAGTATTTTACGAGTTTGACAGGGCTGAAGAGTGAATCGATAGCGATAACGCCGATCGGTTGATCATCCTTCTTGTTGTCATCACCTGCGCAATAACCACGGCCTACACGCACTTCGAGTTCAGCGAGAAAACGCTGTTCTTTGTCGAGTGTGCAGATCACTTGGTCTGGATTGACGACCTGAATGTTGGCGTCGAGTTGAATGTCAGCCGCAGTAACGGGGCCTTCACGATTAACGTCGATTACGAGGCTCGCGGTTTCACGACCTTCAGAAACGAGGAGAACCTGCTTCAAGTTGAGAACGATGTCGGTAACGTCTTCGACGATACCATCAATGCTCTGGAACTCATGCTGCACACCATCGATCTTGATCGATGAGATGGCTGCACCTTCGATGGAGCTGAGAAGGACACGACGGAGAGAATTCCCAATCGTGTGCCCGTAACCCGTTTCAAACGGCTCAGCCTGGAAAGTGGCAAAAGTGTCGGAAGCAGTTTCTTCGACTTTTACTAGCCGGTTTGGAAGTTCGAATTTTCCTAAGCGCTTTGGCATAATATGCTTTGTTTTAACTGATTACAATGAATTGCTAATGTCTGACCAGAAGGGTCATGGAAGGAGAACTGACTATCGGCTATAGAATTCAACGATGAGCTGAACGTTAATGCTGTTTTCAGTTTCTTCTGTAGACGGAAGACGGTTAATAGCCGCTTTAAGTGCATCCGCGTTGAGTGTAAGCCACTCAGGAACGGTGCGACCTTGGCTTTCTTCCATACTGCGTGTTGCAAGCTGGCGAGATGAGGTGCGCTCACGCACTTCGATTTCGTCGCCTTCCTTGACGATGAAGGAAGCGATGTCTGTCTTCTGGCCGTTCACACAAATGTGACCGTGACCAACAAGCTGACGAGCTCCAGCGCGTGACTTAGCGAAGCCAAGGCGGTAGATTACGCTGTCGAGACGTGTTTCCAAGATCTGGAGGAACACTTCACCGGTAACACCACGAACGCTTTTAGCTTTTTCGAAAGTTAGACGGAATTGTTTTTCCGTAATGCCATACATGAAACGAAGCTTTTGCTTTTCGTTTAGACCGATCGCGTATTCGCTGTATTTACGGCGAAGGCGAGGTCCATGTTGACCAGGAGGGTGTGGCTTACGCTCGAATGCCTTGGTAGGCGCGAAGATAGCCTGACCGAAGCGGCGATTGATGCGAGTTGTTGGTCCAGTGTAACGGGACATAGTTTTATTCCTTAATAGGTTATCTGCAGACTAATTATATATATCTAGGTGGCAGTAGCACCTTAGACACGACGACGTTTAGGAGCACGGCAACCGTTATGAGGGACCGGAGTCACATCAATGATTTCGGTAACAACCATGCCTAAAGATTGAAGCGCACGAACAGCTGAGTCACGTCCCATACCTGGGCCGTTAAGCTTGACGACGACTTCTTTCATGCCGTGCGACATTGCCACACGACCTGCATCTTGCGTGACAACTTGTGCCGCGTATGCAGTTGATTTACGAGAACCACGGAAGTTGCACTTGCCGGCACTAGACCAGGAAATGACATTACCGCGAGGATCGCTGAAAGTAACTTTAGTGTTATTGAAAGTGGCGAGGACATTAACAATACCAACGGTAATGTTTTTGCTGCCCTTGGCACGACGGATTTTAACACCATCGAGATCACTTTTGAGAAGATCTTCAGCAGTTTCTTGTTTTTTCACAGGTGCTTCGGCCTCAGCCTCGACAGCTGCGTCAACAACTACTTTTTCTTCTTCTACAGATTTTGTTTCTTCTTCGCTCATAGGAAAAATGGTCTTAGGTTACTTACGGACTGGCTTGACCGCGCCCTTGCGTGTGCGGGCATTTGTTTTAGTGCGTTGGCCACGAACCGGAAGTCCGCGCATGTGGCGAACGCCACGATAGCTGCGGATGGCCGAAAGGCGCTTCAAGTTGGCAGTGCGCTCACGACGGAGATCACCTTCAACGATGTATTGTTTTTCCGCAACCAAAGATGCGAGCTGATTGAGCTCCTCTTCGCTTAGATCACCGGCACGGCGATCAGCATCGAAACCAGACACTTCGACAATTGCCTTAGCGCGTGTTGGCCCAATGCCATAGATGTAACGAAGCGAGTACTCTAGCTTCTTGTTTGCGGGGATATCGACTCCAAGTATACGTGGCATGATAAAAGATGTTATATAACCCGCGTGATTGCGGGAAAGCGGTGATAAATAGCAGTTAAGTTAAGTTTGAAAAGTTAATTCTTCGGAATTGTTAAGATTTCCGGATCTGCCCCAGTGACGAGGACAGTGTGTTCGAAGTGGGCTGATGGCTTGCGATCGCGCGTTACAGCGGTCCAACCATCATCAAGCATCTCGATTGCAGCGCCACCAAGATTGATCATCGGCTCGATTGCGAGCGCCATACCAGGCTTGAGTAATGCACCGCTTCCGCGACGACCATAGTTCGGAATCTGCGGTGCTTCATGCATCGTAGCGCCTACCCCATGTCCTACAAACTCGCGAACGATACCGTAGTTGTGACGCTTAATAAAGCGCTGCACAGCATTGGAAATATCACCCACCCGATTGCCAGCCCGTGCAAAAGTAATTGCATAGTCTAGTGCTTCGCGTGTGGCGTTAATGAGTGCTTGGTTCTCATCCACAATTGGTGGAATCAAAACCGTGCGTGCATTATCGCCAATAAATCCGCGGTAACGAACTACTACATCGATGGAAACAACGTCGCCACCCTGAATGGCGCGGCGCATGTTACCAATACCATGCACGATTTCTTCATTAACAGAAATGCAGGTATAAGCAGGGAAGACGTGTTCGCCGTTACGGTAATTGTAACAAGCGCTTTCAGCCCCCAATGCCTCGATGGCCTTGCGGCCAAGTTGATCGAGATCGTAGGTAGTCATCCCCTCGCCTACTGCATCGACCAACTGCTTTAAAACAGTTGCTGCGATTTGGCAGGCTTCGCGAATCGATTGGATTTCTTCGTCGGAACGAATCGTTTTCATCGGTTTGCAGTACGGGGATTATTCAAAGAACAGGAAAAAGGAACGGAGAGGCAACTGAAACGGATGCATCTTCGGAGGTCAGTCGATTGACTGATGCTTAACTTAAGTTAAGAAAGAAGGATACAATCCCGAGGACAAAGAGTGCCACCGCGATAAACAAGAGCGGACGCCAAGCGGTCCAGAAATCTTGTATGCCAGCGGAGTCAACGAGTTGCTTGTTACGTGCAGCAGAACGACCGCGAATCTTGCCCTTCTTGAGGAATCCATCGTAATGGCGCTGCAACAAGTAAGTTTCGATTTGACGCATGGTATCAAGCAAGACACCGACCGTAATTAGCATTCCAGTGCCACCAAAGAACACGGCAACTGAGAACGGCACATTGTAAGTGAAGAGCAGGATATCAGGAAACAGCGCGATCACAGTCAGAGACAAAGCCCCGAATAGTGTGAGGCGAGTCATGATATAATCTAAGAACTGAGCAGTAGGCTCACCTGGACGAACGCCAGGAATGTAACCGCCATTCTTCTTCAGATCGTCAGCGATTTGTACTGGTTTGAACATCATCGAGACCCAGAAGTAACTGAATACGAAAATCAACAAGCCGAATACTAGGTAGTAAGCCACCTCACCGCGACCGAGCGAATCGGCGACGTCGTTGAAGAAGCGCATCCCAGTGGCAGTGCCCAAATAGCTAAGGATCTGAGTCGGAAACATCAGTATCGCAGAGGCAAAGATGACGGGCATAACACCTGCATAGTTGACCTTGAGCGGCAAGAACGAGCTCTGCCCGCCGTAGACCTTACGGCCAACAACACGCTTTGCATACTGAACCGGTATCTTGCGCTGCGCTTGAGTAATCGCTACGAGACCAGCAGTCACGGCAAACAGTAGAAACAGCATCAACACACCTTCCGGCACGCCAAGTGCCGCACTTTCAGAACCAACCGGCGCAACGAACATCTGATAAGCAGATGCGACCGCAGCGGGAAGGCCAGAAATAATACTGATCGTAATCAACAACGAGATACCGTTGCCGATGCCCTTTTCAGTAATCTGCTCACCGAGCCAAACCATGATCATGGAACCCGCAGTTAAGAAGATCGTGCCGGTGATTAGGAACTGAACCTTACCTGCAATGACGACATCACCGTATTCCGCGGGGCTAAAGCCTTGGCCAATAATGCTGCCCGGATTGGTGCTGAGCGCAACCAACAGGAGCAGACCTTGAACCACACAGATCCCGAGAGTCAAGTAGCGCGTGTATTGATTGATCTTCTGACGTCCTACGTCCCCCTCTTGTTGCAAACGCGCAATAACGGGGAAAACAGCGCCGACCAATTGCATAATGATCGAAGCACTGATGTAAGGCATGATACCAAGAGCGAAGACAGCACCATTCAGGAGCGCTCCACCAGTAAACATGTTGTAGAGACCGACAAGACCGCCACTAGCTGATGCCTGATCCGCCATAAACTCGCGGATTGGGCCAACATTCATCCCAGGTAGCGGGATATTAGCCCCGACACGTGCGATGAAGAGAAGCGCCAGCGTGAAGAAAATCTTCTGGCGCAACTCTGGGATCTTCAGAGAATTTGTAAAAGCAGAAAGCATGAGTGGTTACTCTAAACGAAGCGATTAAAGGAGTCCGCGATTAAGCCTCTTCCTTCGTTTCAGCTGCAGTACATGCTGCCTCAACGATCTTGCCGCCAGCAGCCTCGATCGCGCTTTTTGCAGACGCGGAAACCTTAGAGACTGTTACCGTATATGCTTTCGACACTTCACCGTCACCAAGCAGCTTAACGCCTTGCTTGTTGTCACGGATAAGACCGGCTGCGATCAAAGTTTCGCGAGAGACAAGGTCTCCTTCGAGCTTTGCGAGCTGGCCAAGGTTGACTAGCTGGTAGCTGACCTTGAAGTTGAAGTTGTTGAAGCCACGACATGGCAGTTTACGATAAAGTGGCATTTGACCACCTTCGAAACCGATACGGATACCACCACCAGAACGGGATTTTTGACCGTTATGGCCGCGCCCTGCTGTTTTACCGTGTCCACTACCTTCACCACGTCCAAGACGCTTAGTAGGATGGGTTGCCCCTTTAATTGTAGGAATGTTTTCGAGATTCATTATAATAATCCTTATGCTTCAGCTTTATCACCAAAGCGGACGTTTTTAATTTCCTCGTTCGAACGTAGCTGCACGAGTGCTGCCATTGTCGCCTTGACCATTGCAAGGTGATTGTTCGAGCCGAGAGACTTGGAAAGAATGTTCTTGATGCCGACAGACTCAAGAACCGCGCGGCAACCGCCACCTGCGATTACGCCTGTTCCGTCCGATGCCGGGCGAAGAAGAACTTTACCGCCGTCAGCTTCACCCAACACGTGGTGTGGGATTGTGTCGCCGCGGAGTTTGATAGTAATCAGGTTCTTTTTGGCTTGTTCTGTGCCTTTACGGATCGCTTCAGGAACTTCCTTAGCTTTGCCGTAACCGACTCCAACTTCACCCTTTTGATTACCTGTGACAACGAGTGCAGAGAAGCTGAAACGGCGACCGCCCTTAACAACTTTTGCACAACGGTTGATGTGAACCACCTTTTCAACGTATTCTGGTGCTTCTTCTGGCTCTTTCTTGTGAGAGAATGATCTATTTTGTCTGCTCATATGGTAACCTTAGAATTGTAGACCACCTTCGCGGGCAGCTTCTGCAAATGATTTAACGCAACCGTGGTAGCGACGACCGGAGCGGTCAAAAACGACAGACTCGATGCCTGCAGCTTTTGCCTTCTCGGCAACTGTCTTACCGAGTGCAAGTGCACTCTCAGCGTTTGCCTTAAGAGTTGAATCTTTAGTAAGCGATGTAACGTAGACCATAGTGTGGCCCTTTACATCATCGATGCATTGCGCATAGATGTGCTTGTTAGAGAATGTGACAGCAAGACGTGGACGTTCGGCAGTGCCGTTGACCTTCTTGCGAATGCGCCATTTGCGCTTCTGTAAAAGAGATTTTTTCTTATCGAGTTTCATGTTATGTATGCCTCAATTAAGCGGATTTCTTACCCTCCTTACGACGGACGTATTTGCCGACGATGTGGACACCCTTGCCCTTATAAGGCTCGGCTGGGTAGTAATTAAAGATAGTCGCTGTGATTTCGCCAACCATGTGCTTATCAGCACCTTCGATTGTTAGCTTTGTATTTTCAGCGATTTTAACGGTGATACCTTCTGGGATAGTCAGGAGGCACGGGTGGGAGTAACCAAGTGCAAGGTCAAGAACGTTGCCAGTAAGGACAGCACGGAAGCCGACCCCCTTGAGAACGATCTCTTTCTTGTAGCCTTCAACAACGCCAATCACCATGTTATTGATGATGGAACGGACAGTGCCGAACATTGCTTTAGCATGACGACTGCTATCAGCAGGAGTCACTTTAATTACGCCGTCGGACAACTCGATGTTCGTGGAACGATCGAAAGTCTTTTCGAGTTTCCCCTTAGGGCCTTCAACGCGGACCGTGTGACCGTCAATAGTCACAGATGCCTTATCAAGGACGGGGATAGGAAGTTTACCAATTCTGCTCATTATAGTAGTCTCAGTATTACCAAACTTTGCAGAGCACTTCACCGCCAACACCCAACTCACGGGCATCACGGGCGCGCACTACGCCTTTGGAAGTTGTAAGGATTGCAACACCCAGTCCACCGAGAACACGTGGGATCTCAGTTGCACCGTAATAGAGGCGACGACCTGGCTTACTGTGACGCTCGATGCCAGTGATGGCTGGTGTTTTACCAACGAACTTCAGAGTCAGTTCGATGGTCTTAAAACCGCGTGCATCTTTGCCTTCCGTGAAATCACGGATGTAGCCTTCTTGCTTAAGGATCGCTGCAATAGCGGCGCGCATTTTGGAGTACTGCGTGATGCAGACATCCTTGCGACCGGTACTACCGTTGCGGATGATGGTGAGGAAATCACCGATTGTATCGTGAACTGCCATAGTCTAACTAATGGGTTTTCAGTGGGTGTATTGTGCCTTGGTGGATTACCAAGATGATTTTGTCACACCAGGAATCTTACCTTGTGTGGCAAGTTCGCGGAATGTGAGACGAGAGAGACCGAACTTACCGATGTAAGCACGTGGGCGACCGGTGACGGAGCAACGGTTACGAGCACGGATCGGAGAGCTGTTCTTGGGAAGCTTAGTGAGCTTTGCTTGTGCCTTGTAGAACTCCTCATCTGGAGTTTCAGGGTTCGCAAGGATTGCTTTAAGACTTGCACGCTTAGCTGCGAACTTCTCGATGAGACGGACGCGCTTAAGGTTACGTTGGATTGCTGATTTTTTAGCCATGAGAAATTCTTTCTGTTATGCTTTAGCGGATGCGGCAGCTGCTTCTTCTTCGGCAACTTCAGTGCTTGTTTTACGGAACGGCATGCCGAAGAGGGCGAGAAGCTCGCGACCTTCTTCGTCATTTTTTGCGCTCGTGTTGATGCAGATATCCATACCAATAGTCGCTGTAGTGCCATCAGAACTAATTTCAGGGAAGATCGAGTGATCAGAGACACCTAGAGTGTAGTTGCCTTGACCATCGAGCTTTGCAGGAACGCCACGAAAGTCACGAATCGCTGGAAGCGAGATTTGGATGAGACGGTTAAGGAACTCATACATGGCACGGCCACGGAGTGTTACTTTAACGCCAATCGGCTGACCTTCACGAAGCTTGAAGTTCGAGATACTTAGCTTCGCTTTAGTGGTCACAGGACGTTGAGCAGCGATCTTACCGATCTCCTGGTTCACGTAAAGGATGTGGTTCTTGTCATCAGTCGCGCTGAAGCCCGAATTGATGACGATCTTTTTGATCGAAGGAACCTGGTGCTTATTCGCGTAACCGAACTTTTTTGTAAGCTCAGGAACGACTTTTTCGGCGTATTGTGTTTTAAGTGCTGGTATTTGCATCGGAGTTAAGCCGGATTTCTAGCCCGGCTATGTTTTGAATGGATTGACGATGTGATTTTGGAAAAGTGCGTGAAAAATGGGTAATTTACTCATCCTGGCAAGCTTCCTTTTACTTAGTCTTGGCGTCGAACTTCTCAGCCAACACTACATTCGAGTAGTGAATCGGAGTTTCGCGTTCGACAGAACCGCCTTCGGGGTTCTCTTGCGACTTTGGCAGGAATTTAGTGATAAGACTGACGCCTTCGATCACGACGGACTGGCCAGACTTAACTGACAAAACCTTACCGCGTTTGCCCTTGTGGGAGCCTGAGATGACGACGACTTCTTGTTCGCGTTTAATTGTTTTAGCCATGATTAGAGGACCTCCGGTGCTAGAGAGATGATTTTCATGTATTTGGCACGGAGCTCACGAGCAACCGGTCCGAAAATACGTGTGCCTTTGGGGTTACCATCGGGCGTAAGAATAACAACCGCATTGTTATCAAAGCGAAGGTAGCTACCATCGCCGCGGCGAATTGGAGCTTTTGTGCGCACTACTACAGCACGAACAACTTCACCCTTTTTAACGGACGAGTCTGTGGATGCGACCTTGATGTTGCAGACGATTACGTCTCCAACGTCAGCTGTGCGCTTGTTTTGACCTAGACGACGGATCATTTCCGCTTCCTTGGCACCTGTGTTATCCGCGATAAAAACGCGGCTGTTCATCTGAATCATATCTAAATCTCCGTTATACGGTTAAAAGTAATAAACTTAGAGCTTATGCTTCGTCGCCAACCTTCGGTGCTCTTTCGAGAACCTTAGTTACGCGCCAGCGTTTGAGCTTACTAAGAGGACGAGTTTCCATGATCTCAACCTTGTCACCAAGGAAGCAGTCATTTGTTTCGTCGTGTACGTGAACCACTGTCTTACGCTTAATTTCCTTACGGTAAAGCGGGTGTGGGATCTTGTAGAGGTAAGTGACTTTGATTGTCTTGTCACCGGAACGGCTAGTAACGGTGCCAATCAGGGACTTACGGGAATTGCGTGTTGCTTCCATAATAATAGTCGTCTGTTGAGATTAAGCAGAGGCCGCAGCCAACTTTTTCTCTTTAAGAATAGTTTCGAGGCGTGCGATTTCGCGGCGCAGCTCGGTGAATTCGTGCGGGCGTTCGACCTGACCAGTCTGCTTGCGCAGGCGGAGGTGGACGTGTGCATCGTGCGTGTCGCGTAGTTTCTTTTCGATTTCTACTTCGGACATTTCGCGGATATCTTTTGTGGTGCTCATATTAAATGATTCCTTTGGTAATGTTGGTTACGCTTAGTATTCTTCGCGAGTCACGAAGCGGCAGTGGAACGGAAGCTTGGTGTCAGCCAGGCGGAGTGCTTCTTGAGCAGCAGTCTGTGTGCAGCCTGCGATTTCGAAAAGCATTGTGCCGGGGCGGATCACAGCGACCCACTTTTCAACAGAACCCTTACCTTTACCCATACGAGTTTCAGCTGGCTTCTTTGTTACCGGTTTATGTGGAAAAACGCGGATCCAAACTTTACCCTTACGCTTGAGGCTACGTGTCATAGCGACACGAGCAGCTTCAATTTGTTGGGAAGTCATGCGACCACGAGTGAGGGATTGGATACCGAATTCGCCGAAAGCGAGCGCGTTACACGACTGGGCTGTTCCGTAGATGCGGCCAGTGTGAACTTTGCGGTATTTTGTGCGTGATGGAAGATATGCCATGGTTCGCTCAGTTTAAATGATTAAATATGTCTTAAGTGACGTGTGAATTAAGCTTCGCCTTCCTCAGGAAGACAGATCCAGCATTTCACGCCGATGAGACCATAGACCGTGCTTGCTTCGCTGAAGCCATAGTTGATGTTGGCGCGAAGTGTCTGAAGAGGCACCTTGCCTTGGTGTTGACGCTCTGTGCGAGCGATATCAGCACCACCGAGACGACCACCACACTGAATACGGATACCTTCCGCGCCCATTGCCATTGTAGTCTGAACAGCGCGCTTCATCGCACGGCGGAAAGCGATACGACGCTCCAGTTGAAGGGCTACGTTCTCTGCTACTAGTTGAGCGGAGAGGTCCGGGCGTTTCACTTCCTGGATGTCGAGCATGATCTCCTTCTTGACGACCTTGTTAAGGCCATCCTTCAGTTTGTCGAGTTCTGCACCTTTACGGCCGATGACAACACCGGGACGCGCGGTGAATATCTTCACACGAATACGGCCAGAGGCACGCTCGATAAAGATACGAGGCACAGATGCGTAACGCAGATTGCTCGTTAGAAATTTACGAATTTCGTAGTCTTCTTTAATGAAGCCTGGAAATTCTTGCTTAGATGCATACCAGCGTGAATCCCAGTCGCGGGTTACTGCAAGGCGGAAGCCGGTTGGATGAACTTTCTGTCCCATAATAAAATCGGTGTCGTGTTAACTTAGGCTTCGTCTGTAAGGACGATACGGATGTTGCTTGTGGCCTTTTTGTAAGGATGCGCGGAACCGCGAGCTGCGGGGCGAAAACGCTTAAACGTAGGACCTTGCTCAACGACTGCAGACTCAATAGTGAGTGCATCCGATGATAGGTTGTTATTGTTTTCCGCGTTGGCGATTGCCGACTGAAGCGTTTTGCTGACGAGACGAGCTGACTTGCGCGGAATAAAGCGCAAGATTTCGACTGCTTCGGCAGCATTACGGCCTTGGATGGCACGGGTGATATCGCGCACCTTGCGGGGCGACATACGGGCGTATTTGGTATAGGCTTGGACCTGCATGAGATTCAGCTGTTTTGAAGTGTTTTTACGCGGGCAATGTCTCCCGCTTGAATGGTGGAGTCGTCGACCAGCTCAAGAATAAGTGCTGCGGAGCGGTCGCTTCTAGATTCGATAATAATCAATTCGCCGATCGATAGTGCACCGCGTGATACGCGGCATACCATTCCGAGGCGCATGCCTTGCTCTAGTCCGCCGTCAAGAATGACGACGTCTGCGGCAAGGGCAGGGACCACTGTCGAGACAGTGGCTGCGTTCGGGCTGTAGATCGACTCTTTGACGAAAGCGGGAACTTCCGCACGCACAACGCTACCGGCAACCAGTGCTCCGAAAAGGAACAGGCTAGCGAGCTTTGAGTGGCGTTGTGCGGACAAAAGGTGCATTACGTAATAAGAGGTTTACTTATTTACTGGCGGCCTGGTGGCCCTTGAACGTGCGAGTTGGCGAGAACTCACCAAGCTTGTGGCCAACCATATTCTCAGTCACATAAACGGGCAGAAAGCTGCGACCATTGTGGACGTTGAGGTTGAGACCGACGAAGTCAGGAGTGATCGTCGAACGACGAGACCAAGTTTGGATCGGCTTGCGATCGTTGCTGGCCTGAGCCACAGTTACCTTTTTGGCAAGATGCGGATCTACAAAGAAACCTTTTTTAATTGAACGAGACATAGCTAAGAGAGTTTACTTTTTTTTCTTGAGCTGACGACCGTTACGGCGAACGAGAATCTGCGAATTAGTTGGATTGGACTTCTTACGTGTCGGGAATCCCTTAGAGAGCTGACCCCAAGGAGACTGTGGGTGACCACCACCAGAAGTGCGGCCTTCACCACCACCCATAGGGTGATCGACAGGATTCATCGCAACACCACGAACGCGAGGGCGACGTCCGAGCCAGCGATTACGACCAGCCTTACCGAGGCTCTGTCCGCTGTGCTCATGATTGCCGACTTCACCGATCGTTGCACGGCAACGAGAGTTGAGAAAACGAATTTCACCGGAAGGCATCTTCACCGTCGCACGATCACCATCAATCGAAACAAGCTGAGCGGATTGACCAGCAGAGCGGGCGATTTGAGCGCCACGGCCTGGGTGCAATTCGATTGCGTGAATCTTAGTTGCTGGCGGGATCACTGCGAGAGGCATACTGAAACCGGGTGAGAACTCGACGCGTTCGCTGGAGTTGATGAGCTTGTCGCCAGCCTTGACACCACGAGGTGCTAGGATATAGCGCTTTTCACCATCCGCATAAGCGAGGAGAGCAATGTTAGCCGTGCGATTCGGATCATATTCGATTGCCTGCACGTTGGCTGGGATGTCCAGCTTATCGCGACGGAAGTCGATGATACGGTAAGCGCGCTTGTGACCACCACCACGACGACGAGAAGTGATACGGCCGTAGCAATTACGGCCCTTCTTCTTGTGGTTGTAAGTCGTGAGCTGACGCTCAGGCTTTTTCTTGGAGACGTCGGCCTTGTTTCGGATGAGGAAACGAGTGCCCGGAGTCAAAGGTCTGGATTTTACGAGTGCCATGATATTTAGGTCTCTTTCGTCTTAGACGAGTTCGATCTTATCTCCTTCCTTAAGGCTAACAATGGCCTTTTTCAGGCCACCTTTAGTGCCAGGACGACCACCACGGGAGCGGTCTGTCTTAGCTTTAGGCTTTCTGTTAAGAATGTTTACTTTGGTTACTGATACGTTGAATACCTTCTCCACTGCACGAGCGACTTCCTTGCGGTTTGCGCGAGGATTCACTTCGAAAGTGTATTGGTTCAAGTTAGCGGCAAGGTTTGCAGCTTTCTCAGTAACGCGGAATTCGCGTAGAATAGTATTTGCAATAATCATTACTTACTTCCGTTTGCACGAGCGATGATAGTTTCGATGCCCTTAGCGCTCACAATAATGTGGCGGTAGCGGACAACATCGAGAGTGCTGAGGTTACCTGCTTCAGCGAGGGAAAGTCCGTCGATGTTGCGAGCAGCCAGTGCAGCATTAGTTTCAAAAGCATCGTCGATGATCAAAACCTTACCGTGCTTAGGAAGCACCGCGGTAAGAACCTTGTCGAACAGCTTAGTCTTAGGCTCTTTTACTTCGAAAGCCTCGATTACAGAAATACCACCATCTGTTGCGCGATTAAAAAGCGCACGTCTGAAAGCAAGTGCCTTCATCTTGGTGTTAATCTTTTGTGAGTAGTCGCGTGGCTTTGGTCCGTGCGCAACACCACCATGGCGTTGATGCGGAACGCGGCGTGAACCCTGACGAGCCGTGCCACTGCCTTTTTGACGGAAAAGCTTCTTACCAGAACCGCTCACTTCAGCGCGTGTCTTGGTGCAAGCATTGCCTTGGCGAAGATTCGCCTGGTGGGCGATGACTACCTGACGAAGAGCAGCGATGCCCTTATCGTCGGTGAAAGCGGGAAACGCTGAGAATTCCTTCTCTTCGCTCTTAGTCCCGTCAGCTGTGTATACATTAAGTTTCATCTTAGTATGTCCCTTCGATTACGCCTTATTGGCTTTTGTTTTAATCGCAGTGCGGACGGTGACAAGGCCACCACGTGAGCCAGGAATGCTGCCCTTAACAAGGATCAGATTCTTTTCGGCAATCACTTTAACAACTTCAAGGTTTTGAACAGTGCGCGAAACATCACCCATGTGACCTGGCATTTTCTTACCCTTGATAACGTGGCCGGGCCACTGACACATACCATAAGAACCACCACGACGGTGGAACATGGAACCGTGGGATGCAGGACCACCAGCAAAACCGTAGCGCTTCACAACACCTTGGAAGCCGCGCCCCTTAGTTGTCGCGATGACGTCAATTTTCTGGCCAGCTTCAAAGTGCTCAACTGTCAGCACATCGCCGAGGTTGATTTCAGTGTCACCATTAGTGCGGAACTCACTGAGTTCTGCAACCGGCTCAACTCCAGCTTTTTTGAAGTGTCCAAGAGCAGCCTTAGTCAGGCGGTGCTCCTTTTGCTGACGGAAGCCAATTTGAATGGCATCGTATCCGTCGATTTCAGTCGACTTGACCTGTGTGACCGGGCAAGGACCTGCTTCGATGACAGTAACAGGAATCAAACGATTTGCATCGTCGAATACCTGCGTCATACCTATCTTTTTACCAAGTAGGGCTATGTTCATAATACTAATAGGCAGGTGGAGCGGAGTGCTCCGTTTGCGAGACCTGCGTTAGTGGTTAAAATAAAATGTGATTTATCGCCTCAGATGGGAAGCGAGCGACGGAAAAAAGAGTTAAATCACAGCCCCGTCAACCCCCTATTTAGAAATAATGCATTATTTTTTCATGCAGTGTACTTTTAACACCCAAAAGCACCAGAGTCCCCCTATATGCCTCCCGCGGCACATAACGAGGTGACGTGACATGATCAGACTTGGCAGTTTCAAACGCTCATAATCTGCGGGACATAAAAATCAGAAGTTTAAACCACCCTTTTCGCGAGAGTACACCAAGCACACCGAGGGAAATACGAACGAGTTGCCCGACAGTACAGATCCGCTAGCGATAGCTCAGCAGACGGACATAACCCCCGAGATCAGAATCCACTTTTCATCTCTAACCCCCAGCCTCAGGTTTACAATCTCAGACCTCTGCCCGCCCCCCGACTGCAGCGGATTGTTCCATACCAGCAAGAGGAAACTCGCAAAGCCTCACTCATTTGAGCAGAAGGTTGCACGCCCTTCGACCACATAGACCGCCAGCGACCCATCCGATGCGAGCCGGCAACTCGTCACACTCCACTCAATCCGCTCCATGACCTCCACAGCATGAACCTTCCAAGCTAGAAGCACCTAAAGGACAGCAATCATCAACCAGCCCTCAACCACCGCCTTCGCCGCAGCCAATTGAACTGCCACTGACGACCTCATGCGTAAGACTCAATCAGCTCGCGCCTACCCCTGGCTGGCTCAGCGCACGCCGAATACATTGCCACAATACCCTTTAAAACTAAACGACTTCGAAACTGATCGGACTCTCTACGCTCTCTACACAAGCTATAATCGATCACCGTTACCGCAACGGACCCACTGAGTCTTCGCGCCCGCTGAAGCGCAACAAAGTCGACCCCTAAAAATGCCGCGAGAACGGGAACCGGCTTCGACTCTTCAGGCCAGTCAGCCTCAACACGGTCGAAATCGTGCCGCAATATTTATAATTCCTCACTTTCCAATCTTGCAGCAACAGCTCGAAAAAGAAAGTCGTGTCAACTTTCGCACAGAGCAGTTTATAACTACATCTTAGCAGCCTAACAGATTTAGCATTAAATATTAAATCTACACAGACCCGCCCTCAGAGGTGACATTTTTAACATACAAGCGATGCTATTTGAGTACACGTTGGGCCTGAACACGCACACCGCATCCTTAAAAATTCACAGCATCATTCCGGATTTTTAAGGCCCGCCAAGCTGACCTCACAAAAAACCCGCGCTCTTGCGAGCGCGGGCTTTTGGAAAACAGGATGCGATGCGGCGCCTGAGGCACCTGCGCTATCCGAAACTAAACGTTGATCGAGATATCAACACCAGCTGGGAGGTTGAGCTTCTTGAGCTCGTCCACTGTGGCTGCTGTTGGCTCGATGATGTCGATCAAGCGCTTGTGTGTACGGACTTCGAATTGGTCCATGGACTTTTTATTAACGTGCGGAGAACGATTCACTGTGAGCTTGCCGATGTGAGTCGGAAGTGGCACAGGGCCGGAAACGCGTGCGCCTGAGCGCTTTGCTGTTTCAACGATGTCTGTTGCAGACTGGTCGATGACGCGATAATCGAAGCCTTTAAGGCGGATACGGATACGTGGTGTGCTCATATATTTTTGTTTGGTTACGTTGAATTTTTTGAAAAAATCAGTTTTCGGTTAAAAAGTTGTCGGTTGTTCGGTTTGGAAAGTGCGAAGAGGAAGTGAAATTCTAATCTCAGGTCTCTAATCTCAAGTCTCAAGCCTCTAATACCGACCTCTCGTGGATGTTTCTAGAATTTGATTCACTACGTTCGACGGCACTTCTTCAAAACGCTCGGGCTCCATGCTAAAGGAAGCACGGCCTTTGCTCAATGAACGCATGATCGTCGAATAGCCGAACATTTCCACGAGGGGAACGAGGGCCGAAATTGAGATAAACGAGGGCTTCGCATTGATCTTTTGTATCTGCCCGCGGCGGCGATTCAAGTCGCCCATGATGTCGCCCTGATAATCTTCAGGGGTTTCGACTTCCACATGCATGAGCGGCTCCAACAAGATTGGACCTGCTGCAAGCATCGCTTCACGAAAGGCAAATATACCTGCCATTTTGAATGCGATTTCAGAGGAATCGACTTCATGGAATGAACCGTCGAAAAGTGTTACTTTGATATCTACCACTGGATAGCCCGCGACCGTGCCATTGCAGGTCGCCTCTTTAATGCCATCCATTGCTGGCTTGATAAATTCTTTGGGAATGACGCCACCGACAGTTTTGTCGATCACTTCAATACCTGCGCCACGCTCTAGCGGTTCGACCTTAATACGAACGTGGCCATACTGCCCCTTTCCTCCGGACTGGCGGACGAACTTGCCATCCCCCTCAGCGTTGGCGGTAACAGTTTCGCGATAAGCAATCTGTGGACGACCGGCTTCGGCTCCCACTTTAAATTCGCGAAACAACCGGTCTCTAATAATTTCCAGGTGCAGCTCCCCCATTCCGGCGATCAATGTCTGACCGGTTTCTTCGTCGGTGCTAACCACGAATGTCGGATCTTCTTCGGCTAGGCGTTGAAGCCCCAGCGCCATCTTCTCCTGGTCGGCAGTGGTTTTTGGCTCGATCGACATCGAAATCACTGGCTCTGGGAATGTCGGTGGCTCAATGCGCACGTCATAGCCCTTGGCGCAAAGTGTATCACCAGTCACGACATCACGTGCACCGACCAGCGCGCAAATGTCGCCGGAGTATGCCGTGTCGATGTCTTCGCGGGCATCCGCCTTCATGACGAGGAGACGAGAAATGCGTTCGACTTTACCGGTGCGCGAATTGTGCAGCACGGAGCCTTTAGAAATTGAGCCGGAGTAAACACGGAAAAATACCAGCTTGCCGACGTAGCCGTCGTTCATCAGTTTAAACGCAAGGCCTGTCAGCTTTGCATTGTCGTCTGGTTTGATCTCAACGGGACGCCCCTTCGAGTCTTCGCCTTCCATCGGCGGCACATCAAGTGGCGACGGTAAATAGTTAACGACTGACTCGAGCACAGATTGTACACCCTTATTCTTGAATGCGCTACCTGGCATGACGCCACAGAAACCGAGCGAGATCGTGGCAGTGCGGATGGCAGCACGAATATCGTCGGCAGTCAGCTCCTGACCTTCGAGATATTTATCAGCGAGGCCTTCGTCAAAGTCAGCGAGTGCTTCAATCAGCTTTTCGCGATACTGCTCAGCCTGATCGACATAGTCGGCTGGAATGGCAGTCACCTCGACTGTCATACCCGACTCATCAGCTGGATCATAAAGTGTCGCTTGCATGGAAGCGAGGTCGATGAGTCCCTTAAAGTCTTCTTCAGCTCCAATCGGAATGAAGATCGGATGTGCATTGGCGCCCAAGCGCTCACGCATGGTCTCAATTGCAGCGAAATAGTCCGCTCCGGTGCGGTCCATCTTATTGACGAATGCAATGCGCGGCACATTGTATTTGGTCATTTGTCGCCAGACCGTTTCGGACTGCGGTTGGACGCCGGCGACGGCGCAAAATACGCCGACCGCCCCGTCTAACACGCGAAGTGAACGTTCCACTTCGGCGGTAAAATCGACGTGCCCTGGGGTGTCGATAATATTGATCTGGTTCTGAATGCCGGCATAAGAGCCGTACTGATTCGTCCAGTTACATGAAATTGCGGCGGAGGTAATTGTAATACCTCGCTCGCGTTCTTGATCCATCCAATCCGTGACCGCGCTCCCCTCATGAACTTCGCCCATTTTATGGACGACGCCCGTATAGAAGAGGATACGCTCGGTCGTGGTAGTCTTGCCCGCGTCAATATGTGCAACTATGCCGATATTACGCGTATGCTCCAAAGGGAACTTACGTTTCGACGAGTTTACACTGGCTGACATAGTAGCGGACATTGAAATGGACTGGAAAAGAACAGGGGGCGAAGCAGGAACCGAAACTACCAGCGCAGGTGAGCAAATGCGCGATTTGCTTGAGCCATGCGGTGTGTTTCTTCCTTCTTCTTAACGATCGCGCCGGTGTTGTTGTAGGCATCGACGATCTCGTCAGCAAGTGCTTCGTTCATAGGAACGCCCTTGCGCTTACGAGCAGCTCCGACCATCCAACGGAAGGCGAGACTCTGCTGGCGCTCAAATGATACTTCAACCGGCACTTGGTATGTAGCACCACCTACGCGGCGGCTCTTCACTTCAAGCTTAGGGCGAACATTCTCAAGTGCACCCATAATCAAATCAACTGGATCACCCTTGCCAACTTTTTCGCTTACACGCTCGAAAGCGGTGTATACGATGCGTTGAGCAACAGTGCGCTTACCGCGCTCCATGATCATGTTAACGAGAGTGGTAACCACTTCGCTATTATAGCGTGGGTCTGGAATTAAAGGGCGTTTAACGGCTTGTCTACGACGTGACATAATAAAATACTTTTAATGATTAATCCGTTACTTAGCGTCCTTAGGACGCTTAACACCGTATTTAGAACGGCTACGGCGGCGTTTTTCAACACCAACACAGTCAAGTGTGCCACGCACGATGTGGTAACGAACACCAGGAAGATCCTTCACACGACCACCGCGAACGAGGACGATGCTGTGCTCCTGAAGATTATGACCTTCATCAGGAATATAAGCGATGACTTCGATTCCATTAGTAAGACGAACCTTTGCCACCTTACGGATAGCGGAATTCGGCTTTTTAGGTGTACGTGTCATGACCTGGACACAGACGCCGCGGCGGAATGGATTAGCGCGAAGTGCAGGTGACTTCGTCTTCTCCTTCTGCACAATACGCGGATTGCGGACGAGTTGATTAATTGTAGGCATTGAAAATTTGAATCGCTGGATTTTGAGAAAGACGGCGAAAGTAGCGCTTTGAAAAAGCTGTGCAAGAATTATTCTTGATTTTTTTCGCGATCCGACTGGCGATATTTTTAGATTGTTTAATTGAGAGATAAAAAGAGGCGAGCGGTGTTTGATCCGCCCGCCTCTGTAAAGGATTGAAACGGATTAACTAGCCTCTTCGCTTTCAGCGGCTTCGGCAGGTGCTTCAGCAGCTTCGGTGGTTTCAGCTGCGGCTTCAGCAGCCGCTTGTTCTTCTGGAGTCGGTTCTGGAGTCGGCTCTGGAGCTGGGATGGCAACGCCTTCCACTAGCTTTGCAGCTTCTTCTGGAGTCAACTGCACCGGCTCTGCACCGAGCGTGTCGATGCGGAGGTTACGGTAAACAGGCAGGCCTGTTCCAGCCGGAATGAGGTGACCCATAATGACGTTTTCCTTGAAGCCCTTGAGATTATCAACCTTGCCCAGTGTAGAAGCGTCGGTGAGAACACGTGTGGTTTCTTGGAAGGATGCGGCAGAGATAAAGGACTCTGTCTCAAGAGACGCTTTGGTAATACCGAGGAGCACTGGCTCACCTTCAGCAGGCATGCCACCAGCATCTTCGATATGATCATTGGCGCTCATGAACATGAAGCGGTCAACTTGCTCACCCCAGAAGAAATCAGAGTCACCTGGATCGGTGATACGGACCTTCTTGAGCATTTGCGAGATGATCACCTCAATGTGCTTATCATTAATGGAAACACCCTGGAGGCGGTAGACCTTCTGAATCTCAGCGATCAGGTAATCCTGAACAGCCGAGGGTCCGAGAATGTCGAGCACTTCGTGCGGATCGGCACCACCTTCAGTGAGGTGCTGACCACGATGGACCAAATCACCGACCTGAACGGTTAAGTGCTTACCGTGCGGAATGAGATGCGCTTCTTCTTGATCTGTTTCCGGATCAGTAACGAGGAGCTTCTTCTTGCCGCGAACAGTGCCATCAAGCGAAACGATACCGTCGATCTTAGCCATTTCTGCGGCTTCCTTCGGACGGCGTGCTTCAAACAGCTCAGCAACACGCGGTAGACCACCAGTAATATCCTGCGTCTTGGACGCCTGACGTGGTGTCTTCGCAAGCATGGTGCCCGGTGCGATCTCGTCGTCTTCATTGACGGAGAGCTGCGCACCAGTCGGAATCGCATAGGTAGCGATCACCTTGCCGGCGTCGTCGATAATCTCGACTTGCGGGTTAAGGTCTTCCTTGTGCTCGATCACGACAGTCGCGATACGGCCAGTGGACTCGTCGAGCTCGCGCTTCACGGTGACCCCAGGGATCATTTCGTGGTAGCCGATACGACCAGCCTTCTCAGAGAGAATCGGGATATTGTGCGGATCCCACATGGCGAGGATGTCGCCCTTGTTGATCGAACCACCATCAGCAACGGTCAGAACCGAACCAACGATGATCTTGTAGACTTCGATTTCGCGATCGTCTTCATCCAGAATCTGGACGGAGCCAGTCTTGTTGAGAACGATGTTTGCGCCATCAGCAGTCTGCACGATGCGGAGGCCACGGTATTGAACCTTACCACCGACGCGGATCTTAATTTCAGGATTCTTAAGCACACCACTCGCAATACCACCGATGTGGAATGTTCGCATCGTCAGCTGTGTGCCCGGCTCACCAATCGACTGAGCGGCGATGATACCAACTGCAGAACCACGTTCAACCATGGCGTTTGTCGCCGGATTGATGCCGTATTCGAGTGCAGTGATGCCGACCTTCTTACGAGTGGTGAGTGAAGAAAGAACCTTCACGCGCTCGATGCCCAGATCTTCGATCTGCTTAGCAGCTGCCTCGGTGATGAGCTCACCGTTCTTGACGAGGATCTCATCAGGACTCAGTGGGTTCTTAATATCGTTCGATGAGCAACGCCCTTCGATACGATCATACAGGCTGACAATTTCGTCGTCACCTTCGTAGATCGCATGCTTCCAGACACCGTCACGGTTGCCATCATCATATTCTTCGATGATGCAGTCCATCGCCACGTCACAGAGCTTACGAGTGAGGTAACCAGCATCCGCGGTTTTAAGAGCGGTATCGGCTAGACCCTTACGGGCACCGTGAGTCGAGATGAAGTATTCGAGAACGGATAGACCTTCACGGAAAGACGAGAGAATCGGACGTTCGATAATTTCACCAGATGGCTTGGCCATCAAACCACGAGTTCCGCATAACTGACGAACCTGTTGTTTGTTACCACGAGCACCCGAATCCATCATCAAGTAAACTGGATTCACGGAGTCCTTACCGCCATTACTCTTCAATTCCTCGAATACAGCTTTGGCGATTTCATCTGTGCAACCTGTCCAGATATCAATGATCTTATTGTAACGCTCACCTTCGGTGATGATACCCTTGCCATACTGACCTTCGACTTCGTCGATACGCTTACGAGAAGCAGCAACGATCGCAGGTTTGCTCGGCGGAATGATCATGTCATCAATACCAATCGAGACACCCGCACGAGTCGCAACCTTGAAGCCAACATCCTTTAGAGTGTCAAGCGTCTCAACTGTGCGAACGCGGCCGACAGTCTTGTAAGTCTGAAGAATCAGATCACCCAACTTGCTCTTCGGCACTGGGAAGTTGATGAATCCAAGCTCGTTTGGCCAGATAGTATTGAAGATCACACGACCAATGGTGGTGCGAATAATCTTCTTAGTGGTGTTACCGTAAGGTGTATCTTCACAACCAAAGTCAGGGTTGACGTAGTTGATCCAATCGTGGTCCTTAAACGCACCATCAGCAACAGCTGTTTCCACTTCGTCAGCGTTGACAAGCATCGGCAAGCGCTCGCCCTCAACTGGCTTGACCGGGGGGTCAAGTGTCAGGAAGTAAGAACCTAAGACGATGTCCTGCGAAGGAGTCAAAATCGGCTTACCACTGGATGGTGAGAAGATATTGTGCGTCGCCATCATGAGAGTCTTCGCTTCCATGACTGATTCGAGTGATAGAGGCACGTGAACCGCCATTTGGTCACCATCGAAGTCAGCATTATAAGCGGTGCAAACGAGCGGATGGACACGGATCGCATTACCTTCAATCAACACGGGCTCGAAGGCCTGAATGGAAAGGCGGTGCAAAGTAGGCGCACGATTCAACAGAACCGGGTGGCCCTTGGTGACTTCTTCAAGAATATCCCAAACTTCTGGAGACTGCTTCTCGATCATCTTACGCGCACCACGAACGGTGTGCACGAAGCCGAGTTCTTTTAGGCGGCGAATAATAAATGGCTCGAAAAGAACCAGTGCCATCTTCTTAGGAAGACCACACTGGCTGAGCTTGAGCGTAGGACCAGAAACAATCACCGAACGACCGGAGTAATCAACGCGCTTACCGAGAAGATTCTGACGGAAGCGACCTTGCTTACCTTTAAGCATGTCGGAGAGTGACTTTAGAGGACGGTTACCCGCACCTGTGACTGCACGACCGTGACGACCATTATCGAACAGCGCGTCCACAGCTTCCTGCAGCATACGCTTCTCATTATTAATAATCACGTCCGGAGTCTTCAGTTGAAGCAGGTTCTTTAGACGATTATTACGGTTGATCACACGACGATAAAGGTCGTTCAAATCGGATGTCGCGAAACGGCCACCTTCAAGTGGCACCAAAGGACGAAGATCTGGTGGAATGACAGGCAGCACTTCGAGAACCATCCACTCTGGACGCGTGCCAGACTCCATGAAGCCTTGAATTGTCTTTAGGCGCTTGGAGAGCTTCTTCTTGATCTGCTTGGAACGAGTCGCGTGCATTTGCTCGTGGAGCTCTGCAACTGTGGACTCGAGTTCAACACGTGCCAGCGCATCGCGAACACCAGCCGCACCCATCTTTGCGACGAAGGAATCATCACCATACTCGTCCTGAGCTTGGAGATACTCCTGCTCGGTAAGGAGCTGACGCTCTTCGAGTGGAGTCTTACCCGGATCGATCACGAGATAGTTCTCGTAATAGATGACGCGCTCAAGATTACGCGCAGTGATGTCGAGGAGAAGACCGAGACGACTCGGCATGCTCTTCAAGAACCAGATGTGAGAGACTGGAACGGCGAGTTCGATATGCCCCATGCGGTCGCGACGAACGCGAGACACGGTCACTTCGACACCACAACGGTCGCAGATCACACCCTTATATTTGATACGCTTGTATTTACCACAAGCGCACTCGTAGTCACGCACAGGACCGAAGATGCGCTGGCAGAAAAGACCACCTGGCTCCGGTTTGAATGTGCGGTAATTAATCGTCTCGGGGTTCTTCACCTCACCGCGGGACCATTCACGAATGGCCTCGGGGGAAGCGACAGAGATGCCGACTTGATCGAAGGACTTGGTGGCTTCATAGCCAAGAATGTCGCGTGCTACTTCAGTGCTCATTAATAAAAACCTTTTTTGAAATTTGCGTTTAAACGATACTCTTAGCAGGTCGCATCAAGCACAGTGCTCGATGTGAACTTACCGTCGGAGCTGAGACGAACGTCAAGACAGAGACTCTGAATTTCCTTCATCAAAACGTTGAACGATTGAGGCGTGCCGGCGTGCAAGCTATTGTCACCCTTAACGAGTGATTCATAGATGCGTGTTCGACCTGCAACATCATCGGATTTAACAGTGAGGAGCTCCTGCAATGTGTATGCAGCGCCGTAGGCCTCAAGTGCCCAAACTTCCATCTCCCCGAAACGCTGACCACCATACTGCGCCTTACCACCGAGCGGTTGCTGGGTAATCAGGGAGTAAGGACCAACCGCACGAGCGTGAATCTTGGATGACACGAGGTGATTGAGTTTCAACATATACATGTATCCAACCACAACCTCTTGCGCGAGTGGCTCACCGGACTGACCATCGAAGAGAACACTCTTACCAGTCGTCGGTAGCCCTGCTTCGTCGAGATACTCACGCACACGTGATTCACTAATGCCGTCAAACACTGGAGTCGCCACCTTGATGCCGAGCTTCTTACAAGCCCAACCGAGGTGAGTCTCTAGGACCTGTCCAACATTCATTCGAGAAGGAACACCAAGTGGGTTCAAGCAAATCTCAACTGGAGTGCCGTCTGGCAAGTGTGGCATGTCTTCTTCAGGTACAACCTTAGCGACAACACCCTTATTACCGTGACGACCAGCCATCTTATCGCCGACCTGCATCTTACATTTCTTAGCGATGTAGACCTTAACACTCTTAACAACGCCTTGATCTGCATCTTCACCAGACTCAACACCTGTGATCTTACGCTCACGGTCGTAGTCGAGCTCGTCGAACTTACCTTGGTAGTTGCTGACAATCTCCATGATCTTGATCTTCACCGGTGAAGGATCGATCTCGATGTGCTTGGAGACAGCTGCAAGACGACGAAGCAATGTCTTCGTGATCTTACGATTCGCAGGGATGATGATTTCGTCTGTGTCGCCATTCTTGACGTCCAGAGGGATCTTTTCCCCCAACAGGATATTAGAAAGCGCTTCAGTAAGATCTTCACGGAGCTTATCACTCTGCGAGCGATACTCTTCGTTGATCTTCTTCACCTGACGACGGCGATCAGAAGCGGAAAGCTCTTCTGGCTCACCATCGACACGGGCCGAAACCTTGATGTCCATGACGATACCACGAACACCTGATGGCACCACGAGTGAAGAATCCTTCACGTCTGCCGCCTTCTCACCGAAAATCGCACGAAGCAGTTTTTCTTCCGGAGCGAGCTCAGTTTCAGACTTTGGAGTGATCTTACCGACGAGAATATCGCCAGGCTTCACTTCCGCACCGACACGAATGACACCATCGTGATTGAGGTCCTTAAGAGCCTCCTCACCCACATTAGGAATATCGCGTGTAATTTCTTCAGGTCCAAGCTTCGTATCACGGGCAGTTACTTCAAACTCGTCCACGTGGATCGAGGTGAAGATGTCGTCCTTAACGATCTTCTCAGAGATAAGAATCGCATCCTCGAAGTTATAACCATTCCACGGCATGAACGCCACGAGAATGTTACGGCCGATTGCAAGCTCACCGTCATCAGTGGACGCACCGTCCGCGATCACGTCGCCCTTCTTCACGGGCTGCCCCTTAGCGACGATTGGCTTCTGATTGAAGCAAGTGCCGGCATTCGAGCGCATGAACTTACGTAGATTGTAAACGAAGATGCCCTTCTTCGCATCTGTAACCAACTCCTTCATTTTCGGAATTTCTCCATCCGAAGTCAGTACGATGCGGTTGGCGTCAACTGAAGCAATAATCCCGTCGATGTCTGCGATTTCGACTGTCTTCGAGTCGATCGCAACACGGCTTTCAATCCCGGTGCCAACAAATGGCGCCTCCGATTGAAGCAATGGCACACCTTGACGTTGCATATTCGACCCCATCAGCGCGCGATTCGCATCATCATGCTCGAGGAATGGAATGATACCCGCAGCAACCGAGATCAGCTGCTTTGGAGACACGTCCATGTAGTTCACGTCTTTACCTTCAACCTCGAGCACCTCATCACGCTTACGGCATGTGACGCGGCCAACGAGATTGCTCTTGTCGTCGAGTTCGGAATTCGCCTGCGCAATCATGTGCGGCTCTTCCTGGTCGGCGTTCAAGTATTCGACTTCATCAGTTACGTGACCATCCACAACCTTACGGTATGGAGTTTCAATGAAACCAAATTCATTGATGGTGGAGTAAAGTGATAACGAGTTAATCAGACCGATGTTCGGCCCTTCCGGTGTTTCAATCGGGCAGATACGACCGTAGTGAGATGGGTGAACATCACGCACTTCGAAACCAGCACGCTCACGATTCAAACCACCGGGTCCTAGAGCGGACAGACGGCGTTTGTGCGTGAGCTCAGCAAGCGGATTAATTTGGTCCATGAACTGAGAGAGCTGACTACGCGCAAAGAAATCGCGGATAACAGTGCTCAGAGCCTTCGGGTTAATCAGCTTCTGCGGAGAGATCGAGTCAACACTTTGGTCATAAAGTGTCATACGCTCTTTAACGAGACGCTCTGTGCGAGCCAGACCGACACGACATTGGTTCGCAAGAAGCTCTCCCACTGTGCGCACACGACGACTACCCAAGTGGTCAATATCGTCGAGCATACCGTCACCACGCTTGAGGCGTGTGAGATACTTCGTCGCTTCGACGACGTCTTCAGCGCTAATCACGCGGAAGTCCAAATCGGTGTCCATCGCAAGCTTCTGATTGAGCTTGTAACGACCCACGCGACCCAAGTCATAACGACGTGGATCTTGGAAGAGACGCTTGAGCAATGCCTTGGCATTTGCAGTTGTGGGGGGCTCACCCGGGCGAAGGCGCTTGTAAATATCCTTGAGCGCTTCTTCTTCGTTTTGAGTCGGGTCCTTCTTAAGGCAACGAATGATGGCACCATCGTCGACAGTGGTGTCAATCGTCGTGACCTTCTTTAGGCCAGCCTTCTGGAATGAGCGAACGATCGTCTTAGTGAGCGGCTCAAACGCACGTGCAAGCACGACGCCCTTATCCGCATCAACGATGTCTTCGGTCAGCACGAGGTTGGAAACAGAGTCGCGCTTCAAAGCATCTGCGACAGTGATTTCTTCCAACTCGTAGAAAAGATTTAGGATGTCTGCATCGGAGCTGTAACCCATCGCACGCAGCAGCGTAGTGAGGAGGAACTTACGACGACGACGACGACGATCGAGGTAGACATACAGAAGATCGTTCTGATCGAACTGAACTTCGAGCCATGTGCCACGGTCTGGAATGATACGGAAGGCATGCAGCACCTTGCCGCTAGTGTGCACGCTCTCTTCGAAAGCGATACCAGGCGAACGGTGAAGCTGGCTAACAATAACGCGCTCAGCGCCGTTAATGATGAAAGAGCCACGCTCGGAGATCATTGGCAATTCGCCCATATAGATCTCTTCGTCCTTGATGTGGTCTTCTTCGCGGAGGCGAAGCTTCACATACAATGAAACAGAGTAAGTAACACCCTCGCGGATCGCTTCGATCTCAGTTTCGCGTGGCGGTGTTGCAGTGTAGCTGACATACTCGAGATGGCAGCGACTGTCATAACTCTCAATAGGAAATACCTCGGAAAATACGGCTTCGAGGCCCATTTGTTTACGTTGCGTAGGAGCCGAATCCATCTGGAGGAAATCCGTGAAAGAATCGATCTGATTTTCAATCAGATTGGGTGGCTGGATAACTTCCTTGAGCTTACCGAAATTAATGCGTTTTGACATAGTGCGGATGTCCGATGACGGTTAAAAAGAGTGTGTTGACTGACAGGTGCCGACCTTGGGTCGGCTAAAAGACAAAAACAGTTAGGCGAGGCTCACCTGATTTGGGTGAGCTCACCTAACTGTGAAAATTGTGGGCTATTAAATATAAGCTGGGATCAGTATCCGATTACTTTAATTCTACCTTAGCACCTGCAGCTTCGAGCTTCTTCTTGATCTCTTCTGCTTCGTCCTTAGTAGCACCTTCCTTGACAGGCTTAGGTGCACTTTCTACGAGGTCCTTAGCTTCCTTCAGACCGAGGCCTGTGATAGCGCGAACTTCCTTAATGGAAGCGATCTTGTTAGCACCTGGAGCTACGAAGATGACGTCAAACTCGTCTTTTTCTTCAACAACTTCTGCAGCAGCACCGCCAGCAGCAGCAACAGCGACAGGAGCAGCAGCGCTTACGCCCCACTTCTCTTCGAGTGTTTTAACGAGATCTGCCACTTCGAGCACTGTTTGTGCGGAGAGGAAATCGATTACTTGTTCTTTTGTGATGTCTGCCATGATATTATACCTTTCAATTGGTTAGCATCCCAAGTGTTGGGACATTTAAGAGGGGATTTCCTCCTAACCGGATTATGTTGGTTATTTTAAGGCCGCCCATCCGAGGGATGAGCGACCAAAAATTGATTCGAGGACTACTCGCCGTCTTTTTCGGCCTTGGCCTGAAGAGCGAAGAGTAAACTTTGTGGAACAGCGTTGAGGACACGGACGAATCCGGTCGCAGGCTGTGTAAGAAGTCCGAGGAGTTGAGAGCGAAGCGCTTCAAGTCCTGGAAGTTTCGCCAATACAGCGATCTCTTCCTTAGTCAGTACCTTCTCGTCAAGGATGCCGGCTTTGACGTCGACCTTTTCCTTTTTCTTGAAGAATGCACCGAGTGCTTTAGCGACTCCGGATGGGTTGTCACCACCGACGATGATCGCAGTTTGACCAGTCAAGTGCTCACTGAGATCAGGGAGGTCCTTGGCTGCGGCTGCGACACCGAAAATGCTGTTTTTAACAACGTGAAACTCAGCATTGTGCTCTGCAAGAGAGGCACGCAGTTCTGCGATTTCTTCCACGGTGATACGCTCGTAATTAGCGAGGTATACGTAATCGGACTTGTTGAGGTGTTCGTTCACCTCTTCAACGAGATATTGTTTTTCTGGTCTCATGTGATGTCAGTCTCCCTTAGCTCTTGTTATAAGATGCAGCGTCAACGCCGATCCCTGGGCTCATAGTCGAGCTCAATGCGAGCGACTTGATGAACTTGCCAGTAGCGCCTTGAGGACGTGCGTCATTGAGGGCATTGATTGCCGCCTCTGCATTGTCCACGATTTGCTCTGGAGTGAAGGAGCGCTTGCCCACGACGATGGCGACGTTTGCAGTCTTATCCATCTTGAATTCAACGCGGCCAGCTTTCACTAGCTTGATGCCTTCCGCAACGTCGTCAGTCACAGTACCGGACTTTGGATTCGGCATAAGGCCACGAGGTCCAAGCACACGAGCAACTTTACGGACGCTCTTCATCGCACTGGTTGTTGAGATCGCGACATCGAAGTCGATCCATCCACCGATTACCTTCTCGATAAGATCATCGAAGCCGGCTTCGTCTGCGCCCGCTGCAATAGCTTCTTCAGGGTTTTCGGTGAACACGATAACACGAACAGTCTTACCACTGCCGTGAGGAAGCTGAAGAGTGCCGCGCACCATTTGATCACTCTTGCGAGGATCGACCGTAAGATTTGCGTAGAGCTCAACGGTTTCGTCGAACTTCGCCTTCGGTAGTTTGTTTAGTAACGCAGACGCTTCTGCGACCGGATAGGTCTTCTCCAAGTCAACCATTTCGGCTGATTGGCGATAGCGTTTGCTTCCCTTGATTTGCTGGGTGGCCATAGTATTTATATTGTGTGGTTAAAAAATTATCCCGCGACCTCAAGTCCCATCGAACGAGCTGTGCCCGCGATGATCTTGAAAGCTGCTTCCTCATCAGATGCATTCAGATCGTTCTTTTTGATCTCAATGATTTCGAGGATTTGCTTGCGTGTGACGGTCCCGACTTTGTCGCGATTCGGCACACCCGATCCCTTTGCGATACCGGCAGCCTTCTTAAGAAGGACAGCTGCTGGTGGAGATTTCAGGATGAAACTGAAGGAGCGATCGGCGTAGACTGTAATGACAACAGGTAGGATCATGCCCGCCTGGTCTTTAGTCTTCGCGTTATACTCCTTACAGAAGCCCATGATGTTTACACCCTGCGCACCGAGAGCTGGACCAACCGGAGGGGCTGGGTTAGCTGCACCTGCTGGCAGTTGTAAGCGAATTTGTCCTATTACTTTTTTAGACATGGCTGTTTAGCTTTCTTCTGTTCTCTGGACTTGCCAGTATTCAAGTTCAACAGGCGTGAATCGCCCGAAAATAGATACGGAAACCTTTAACTTACCCTTGTCAGGGTCGATTTCCTCGATTTTGCCAACTAGGTTCATAAATGGACCGTCGTTGACCTTTACCATTTCACCGATCTCGTATTCGATCTTAGGCTTTTCTTTGCCTTCGGCTTCCTGGACTTGGTTGATAATGCGCTCGATCTCGCTCTTTTTGAGAGGATTCGGGCGGTCACCACCAACGAAATTAATGATACCGTGGCCTTCGCGAACGAAATACCAAGGCTTTTGCAACAAGTTGCCGTCATCATCGTACAGGCGCATATTAACGAAAATATAGCCCGGGTAGAATTTACGCGTAATGGTCTTTTTCTTGCCGCTCTTCACTTCCGAAACCGTCTCGGTAGGCATGAGCACTTCAAAGACATAGTCCTCCATCTCTTCGATCGCGATGAACTTATCGAGGTACTTCTTAGCCTTGCCCTCTTGATTAGAGAGAGTTTGGACAGCGAACCAATTGGGGCCTGAAAATGAATTAGACATATTTACGTCTGGATCTTAAAAATTAAAGGTGCCTGAAATCGATATTGATTTGGCGACGTACTACTGAACCCAAGAGGTTAGCAGATCGACACCATTCATGAGCGAAAAGTCGGTCAGTGCGATAAAGGAGCCAAGAATTGCAGTCGCGACAAGAACAACGATTGTCGAATCACGCAATTCAGTCTTGCTCGGCCAAGTGGCCTTTTTGAGCTCGGTCATCGTCTCCTTGTAGAAAAGACGGATGCTGGTGAATGGATTTTTCATTTGATGTAAAAATGGCAGGAGAGGAGGGACTTGAACCCACAACTTACGGTTTTGGAGACCGTTGCTCTACCAATTGAACTACTCTCCTGTGGTTTTTCAACTATAGTGCTATTTAAGACAGTAAAGCCGAGAGCCCTTTTAGGGCCCTCGGCAGAAACTGGGATCGATCTAGCTTGGATTATTTAATAACTTCAGTCACACGACCGGCACCGATGGTACGCCCACCTTCGCGAATCGCGAAACGTTGACCAACTTCCATGGCGATCTTCTTACCAAGATCGATCGTGACTGTGAGATTATCACCAGGCATGACCATCTCGACACCCTCTGGGCACTTGATGATACCAGTGACGTCGGCTGTGCCGAAGAAGAACTGTGGACGGTAGCCGTCGAAGAATGGAGTGTGACGTCCGCCTTCATCCTTAGTCAGGACATACAGCTCAGCCAAACCAGTTGTGTGCGGAGTGATTGAACCAGGCTTAGCGATCACGTGACCACGCTCGATAGATTCCTTATCAACACCACGAAGAAGGATGCCAACATTGTCGCCAGCTTGACCTTGATCGAGCTGCTTGCGGAACATTTCAACACCCGTAACAGTTGTCTTCATTGTATCACCAAGACCGACAATTTCGATTTCTTCGCCAACCTTAACAACACCACGCTCGATACGACCGGTTGCAACTGTTCCACGACCTGTGATCGAGAAAACGTCTTCAACAGACATGAGGAGAGGCTTGTCAGTTTCGCGGAGAGGCTCAGCAACATCGTTGTCGATCGCATCCATAAGTGCTGTGATCGCTTCAGCGCCACCAGGCTTACCTTCGAGGGCTGCAGTCGCAGAACCACGAACGATAGTGATATCATCACCAGGGTAGTCATACTTAGAAAGGAGGTCACGCACTTCCATTTCGACGAGCTCAAGAAGCTCCTCGTCATCAAGCAGATCAACCTTGTTCAACCATACAACGATAGTTGGAACACCGATCTGTTGAGCCAACAGGATGTGCTCGCGAGTCTGTGGCATAGGGCCATCAGAAGCAGAAACAACCAAGATCGCGCCATCCATCTGGGCAGCACCTGTGATCATGTTTTTAACGAAGTCAGCGTGACCTGGGCAGTCAACGTGTGCGTAGTGACGCTTCTCTGTTTCGTATTCAACGTGCGCTACAGCAATCGTGACTGTCTTAGTCGCGTCACGAACAGTGCCGCCCTTAGCGATATCAGCATAAGACTTGAACTCAGCGAGTCCCTTGTCTGCTTGAACCTTAAGAATCGCAGTCGTTGTAGTTGTTTTACCGTGGTCAATGTGGCCAATTGTGCCGACGTTGACGTGTGGTTTTGTTCTTTCGAATGTTTCCTTAGCCATGATTGATGTTATTTAGTGTTATAGATTGTGATTATGTTTACTTACTGGAGCCCTCGAGCGGAATCGAACCGCCGACCTCATCCTTACCAAGGATGCGCTCTACCACTGAGCTACAAGGGCGCATTAGCAAAGACTATGAAAAGAGCTATTCCATCTCCCACACGGACAGCGTGGAAAATGAAAGTCCGCGAAAATGCTCCCACCAACTAGACCCGTCAACACTTATCTCAAAAAAAACAGCACTAGTTTTAAACCCCTCATTTACAGGCGTTTCGCCCGCATAAAAGCCGCGAAAAGCCGCTCACCAGTAGATAAGTCATCGCAGCAATCAGGATGACTGACGGCCCACTCGGTAAATCCAGCGAAAAGCTCAGCCCCAAGCCCGCAAAAACGAAGGCAATATTGAGCAAGATCGCCACAAACAACATACGCCACAAGCTCCGCGCTCCGATGGCCGCAATCGCAGGCGGCAGCGTCAGCAGCGCAATCACCAGCACGATGCCCACAAAGGAGACCATAATCACCACCGTCAGCGCCGTCAGCATCAACAGCAACATATAGACCCAGTTCGCGCGCACCCCTCGAATCGACGCATACTCCGCATCAAAACACACCGCAATGATCTGCCGATGCCACAGTCCGAGAATCCCCAGAATCAACACGCCGACTCCCCCCGCGATCCAAAGATCCGCAGCTGCCACTAATAGTATATCACCAAAGAAATACGCCATCGGGTCCACATAGCCAGGCGTCCGCGCGATAAACAGCAGGCCGACCGCCATCCCCGTCACCCAGATCGAGCCAATCAGCGCATCTTCCCTCTGACGCGACCGCAGTGACACCCAACCAATCAAGCCCGCAGCCGCCAGCGCCACGATCAAAGCTCCCAACATCGGGTGCAACCACTCCCAACCATAGACAGCTCGAAAATACAGCGCCGCACCAATACCACCGAGCGCCGAGTGCGCAATCGCCGCCGCCAGATAACTAATACGCCGAGCCACCACAAAAGTGCCCACTGCCCCAAGCGGGATACTGCCAATCAGCCCCAAAAACAGCGCGTAGCGCAAAAATACCAGATCCGGATCCAGTAGTGCCTGTAAAAAATTCAACATATATAATTCAATCTCTCAGCTCTCAAGTCTCAGTTCCTCATTATCACTGCCACTATCACTATCACCATCACTTTCACTTTCACTATCACTATCATTATCACTCGCCGAAGGCGTCCTCACTCACTCCGCTAGGAGTGATCGTGCCCCCCATGACTATCCAGATGCTCATGATCATGCTGCACCATGCGCACTTCAAAACCGTACAGCTGCCGCAAGCGATCATCCGTCAACTCAGTTGTCGGATGCACATGCACGCAGCGATTCACGCACACCACCTTCGGCACCGAGCGCGACACAAAGGCCAAATCGTGCGATACCGTGACCAGCGTTAAATCTTCCTTCAGCGCCTTCAAGCTCTTCAACAAGCGCTCCTCCGCAGCCACATCGACGTGCGCGGTCGGCTCATCCAGCAATAATACATCCACTTCCGCTGCCAACGCCCGCGCGATCAACACCGCCTGGCGCTGCCCCCCCGAAAGTGCTGCAAACGAGTCCTGCGTTCGATCCGCCAAGCCCATCTGCTCCAGTGCCTCCAGCGCTCGCGACGTATCCCTGCGATTAGCAAAGCCAAAAGTGCTCCGCTCCAACCGCCCCATCAGCACCACGTCGAGCACCGTAACCGGAAACAGCGGGTCAAAATCAATATGCTGCGGCACATACCCCACCCGCGAACGCGAGCGCTTCGGCGTATCGCCGAGCAAATGCACCCTGCCCTGATCTGGCTGCAACAGCCCCAGCATCAGCTTCAACAAAGTCGACTTACCGCCACCGTTCGGGCCCACCACACAAACCGACTCGCCCTTATATATATCGAAGTCGGCATCCTCCACCACCAACGAGCGCCCGTAGCTAAAAGAAACACCCTCAAAGCAGATTGCCGGCTCCCCCGAATGCGACTCATAGCCACAGCTCGTATGCGCACCACAATCACTCATCGCGCAAAGCCCTCCTCCAGTGCATCCGCGATTCTCGCCATCCCACTTATATAATCTGCAGGCAATACATCCAACTCCACCAGATCGACATCCAGCGCATCCGCTAAAATCGACGCCGTCGTGCGACCGAACTCAGGCTGTGTGAAAATCGCTCCGACCTGCGCCGCACGCGCCTGACCAATCAAATCCGCGACTCGCCCAGCCGACGGTGCCGTACCCGACTCCTCGATCGACAGCTGCACCAAACCATAGCGCTCGGCAAAATGCCCCAGCGCAGGGTGGTTAATAAAAAACGCCCGCCCTGCATACGGCGCCAACTGGGTACGAATTGCGCCATCCAGCTCCACCAAGTCCGCAATCAACCCATCCGCATTCAGACGAAATACCTCCGCTGACTCTGGTTGCACTTCGGTCAATGCATCTCGCATCTGCTCAACCACTGCGATCATGCGCACTGGATCCACCCAAATATGCGGATCATTCTCGCCATGGTCATGGTCTCCGTGTGCGCACGCCGAATGATCATGCTGCTCCAGAACCTCGTTACCTGTTTGCACCAGCTGCACACCCGTCATCGACGAGCGCATTCGCTTAAACAACGACGCTTCGATCGGCATGCCGATGCCAAAATACACATCCGCCTGCGCCAACTGCGCCATCTGCGCCACACTTGGGGCATACATCTCGGGGCTCTGCCCTGGACGCACCAGCACCTCAGCCGACACCAGATCACCACCGACCCGCTGCACAAAATACTGCTGTGGCTGCACCGTGCTCCACACGGCAATTGCGCCCCCCGCCGAACGCTCCCCCGAACGCTCCTCCTGCCCACACGCGACGCAAAGCATCGCAGCCACGACGGCGACGAGACCAAAAGAGAAAGACCTACTCCACTGAATCTGCATAACAAATAAGAACCCGAACAATCTCCCATGACAGTCAAGCCCCCCGCCACAATAACAAAACTGTCACGCCTAAGTGTTGCTGGCATGCCAGCGCGGCATCAACAGGTAAATCATAGACTGGCTAACAACGGCTTCGCCGATTCCGCCTCCCCCTAATCATAATCCTACTCTTAATCCGAATCAGCCCACTAAGGAAAAGGAGTAAGACTAAGAGTATGATTATGATTAAGAAGGCGTCCCGAACTACTGCCCCAATCCGAATGCCGCATGCACCACGCGAGTCGCTGCTTCTGCATCTTTCGGATCGATACCGACCGAGATCTTAATTTCCGAGGTGCTGACCAGCTGAATATTAATGCTCGCAACCGCGAGTGCATCAAAGAGCTTGGCCGCGACACCAGAGTGCGAGCGCATGCCGACGCCGACCACAGAGACCTTAGCAATATCGTTGGCTTCAAACAGTTTGCCGCTGGCTTCGTCTGGGAATGACTCCGTAACGACCTTCTCGGCGCGATAGATATCTTCACGCGGCACAGTGAACGTCATGTTCGCCTTACCATCGCGACCGATATTCTGCACAATCATATCGACGCTGATATTCGCATCCGCCAAGGCTTTGAAAAGCTTAGCAGCCGTGCCCGGGCGATCCGGCAAATCACTGGCAACGATCTTTGCCTGGTTTTTATCAAGTGCGACACCGCTCACGACGACGTCTTCCATAGAGGCTGCTTCTTCTTTCACGATAGTTCCTGGGTTGTTGTTAAAACTGGAGCGGACTTCAAATATGACATTAAACTTTTGCGCAAACTCGACGGCGCGATTTTGCATGACTTTCGAACCGCTGCTGGCGAGCTCGAGCATTTCTTCGTAGGAAATCTCATCGAGCTTGGTCGCATTTGGAACGAGTCGCGGGTCAGCCGTGTAAACACCATCCACATCGGTGCAGATTTGGCAAAGATCCGCCTTCAGCGCCGCCGCGATCGCAATCGCACTGAGATCAGAGCCACCACGACCGAGCGTAGTGATTTGACCATCGGCCGATTGACCTTGGAAGCCGGCTAGAATCACCACCTTCTCGGCATCGAGCTGGGCTTGAATATCGCCACCCGAAATGCTGGTGATACGCGCACGCGTGTGCTCCGGATCAGTCAAAATACCTGCCTGCGCTCCGGTGCGAGAAACCGCGGGCACACCTAAGGCGTGCAGCGCCATCGCGGTTAGAGCGATGGTCTCTTGTTCACCAACGGTGAGGAGCATGTCCATCTCACGTTCATCTGGCATCGGGTTGAGCGCCCTCGCTCGGGCGATCAGATCGTTGGTCACCCCCGAGCGAGCCGACACCACGACAATCACTTGATTGCCAGCATCACGTGTATCCTTAACCCGACGGGCGACATTCTTGATGCGATCGACATCGCCAACCGATGTGCCGCCATATTTTTGAACGATGAGTGCCATTTTTTGAAAAGCTGACGAAGCGCGAGTAGCGCGGAGATGGTGAATCGGAACGATTTGCCCCGAAGGGGTGAGTGAAGTGGGTGCCCTTTGGGCAACTGAAGGAACAAATTTAAAAAATCTGTTCCGAGGAACGAAGTGACGACAAGACCGGGCGCGGAGCGAACCGGAACAAATAAAGAGTGATAGAGAACCGAAGGGAATACTAGGGATGACAAGTTTCAAGACCAGACTTTCGCCCTAGATCGAGAAATACCGACCCCTAGCAGGCTCATCTCCACACTAGAGCTGCTCAAATCGACAGATCCCGGCAAAGTCATACAATCTAAATGCTGACGCTACCCAACGCTCAGGTCTGATCGCAAACCCACCTTCTACGCCTGACTAATAGCTCGGCTCGAAGATGCGCAAGCTCACTGGTGTCTCAACGACCACGGATTCAGCACTGAGTGTCGCCTTCGCAGCCGCCACCGAGGTCTCATTACTTTCATGCGTAGTCAGCATAATCAGAGCCGTGCCATCCGTTAGTTCTTTCTGATTAACCGTCGCAAAACTGATATGGTGCGCGGCGAGAATGTTCGAGATCTTCGCCAACACGCCTTGTTCGTCCTTCACATGAACGCGGAAATAATAGCGCCCAGTGAGTTCCGCAGGAGCCGCCAGTTTCAGTCCATCCGCAAGTTGCCGGTAGAGCACTTCATCTTCCTCCGAGATCACTGGCCTCGGCGCGCCCTGAATCATACAGACCGCATCGGCAATATCACTAATCACAGAACTAGAGGTCGCATCCTGCCCAGCACCACGACCAATCAGCACAGTCGTGCCGACCACATCACCAGTCACACTGACGCCGTTATAAACTTCATCCACACCAGCGATCACCTCGCTTTTCGCAATCAATGCAGGGTGCAAACGCACGGACAATTTATTCGCCTCAAAGTCACGCGCAATCACTGCGAGCAGTTTGATCTTATAGCCAAGCTCTCCAGCAATCTCGATATCTGTGCCGGAGATCTCACGGATACCTTCGCAGATGATCTCGTCGAGCTTCACCCATTTACCATGAGCGAGATAGGCGAGGATCACCGCCTTGTGGGCCGCATCGATCCCGTCGAGGTCGAGTGCTTCATCGGCTTCGACGTAGCCGAGCTGTCGCGCATCACCGAGCGTCTCTTCAAAACTTAGCCCCTCACGCTCCATGCGTGTAAGAATGTAGTTGGACGTGCCATTGAGGATACCGAAGATCAGCTTAAAGCGATTCGCCACCAAGGCCTCACGGATGGTCTTGATGATTGGAATGCCACCTGCAACCGATGCCTCGTAAAAATAGTGTCCGCCATTTTCATGTGCGATTTTGAACAGCTCTTCGCCATGCTCGCAGACCAGTGCCTTATTCGCAGTCACCACGACTTTGCCCTGCTTGAGCGCACGGCGGGTTAGCTCGAGCGCCTCACCGGTGCCGCCCATCATCTCACAGACAATATCGATCTCGGGATTGTCCACCACTCGCGACGGATCGGTCGAGTAGCACTCAGCCGGCACCGCCACCTCGCGCTGCTTGGAGGCATTCTTCACCACCACTTGAGTGATATCGAGTTGAGCGCCGAGGCGAAACTCCAGAGCTTGGCGGTTCTTCTCGATATTTTTCCAGACCCCTTGGCCGACGACGCCGAAACCAAGAAGACCGATGCGAATGATGCGTTTTTGAGACATACTAAGAGTGAGAGTGAGCCTTCGGCTAGTGAGAGTGAATGAAAGTGGTGAGTGCAGCTTTTCGCCCAATGAACTAGGGCGCGCAATCCGCGATGCGCGAAACAATCCAGACAACATGAGGCGTGATAAGTTTCAAGGGTGAAACAGACATTCCTGCCTATCTATCGCGAAACAGACTTTACGACTGACGCCTACAACTGCTGCAAATCCTCGACCAGCACCCGCTTCTCGTGTTCGGCGCTGGGAAGAAAGTAGGCTGAGACCACACCAAGCTGCACACGAACGATGACGATCCCCTGCCCTTCGACTTCGAACGATCCATCCTCTTCGGCGAATGCCGTGCCAAGTAGATTCTCCGAAGTGTCCATGATCAGATGGTTCGCATGCCAAGCGACGTAGCCATCCCAATCAGTCGGCTCTGCCGGCGTGGATGCTGCTGCTTGCGCCTGAAGGTAGCGATTTTTAGCTTCAACAGATTCTTCAGCCAACACGATATACGAATTGTAATGCTGCTGCACTGCCTTTAACCAATCCAGCGTAACGTCAATCTGCTGAAACGCCTCATCATCCACGCCACTAGAACGCGCAATCAATGCCTTACTATCCGCCGTCATCTTATCTGCGATAAACTTCAGACCACGCTCAACGTTATCCCATTTGATCGAGGCGAATAGATACTTATACTCTTTGAACAGCACCGCATCGCTCTGATATTTCCGCAATCGTGTATTACCCAAATCGACATCCTCAACGCGGACTGAAGGAAACTGCGAACGCAATGTTTCAAGTGAGGCTTCGAGCTTCATCGCATCGGCCGGCGACATGCCCTCGATGGAACTCACTCCCGCTGAGTCTTCAATCCGCCCAGTGATCTTATTTTCAAACAGCTCGCGCTGACGCAGAATTCGCTCACGTGCGACATCGCTTAAAGCGGAGACAACCAGTACCTCTGCAGCACTAATACTCTCTGCTGGCAAGCCATCGAAACGCAAGATGCCAGACGTCTTCAGCACCGCCTTAGCCACTGTAACGTCGCGCTTCACTGCGGCCGTCGGTTTCGACGGAGCATCCGAACACGCGCCCAGAAAAAAGAGAGACACAAAAACCGACGAAAGGGAAAACAGGCGAAACAACATAACGGCGCAGATAAAAACTAACCCTCCGAAGCACGTCAACTCATTGCACCGGCCCCCTACTTTTTAAAACTATTTTCCGTCCCCTGAAGCATGCGGGAAATATTTGAGCGATGTCGCAGCACGATTAGCACGCCTAAAACGACCCCCAGCGTCAAACGCGGATCTCCAGAGCCATACAGCCAATAAGCGCTGATTGGCAAACTCACCGCAAATAAGATCGAGGCAATTGCAACCATGCGGATGGTAAAGTAAATCGCGGCCCAAGCGGCCACCCCGATCAGTAAGACTATCGGCATAATCGCCACCAATCCGCCCATGGTCGTGGCGACACCCTTGCCGCCTTTAAATTTCAAAAAGACCGAAAAGCTGTGCCCGATGATCGAAGCGATCAGCCCAATGATACCGAGTTGCAAGCCCGCCTCGCCCATCCACAACAACGGCCAACCAGCCGCGATGAACCCTTTGAGCGCATCACAAGCAAACACGATGTTGCCAAATTTCGACCCAAGCGCCCGCGTCACATTCGTCGCGCCGGGATTGCCGCTGCCATACTTTAGAATATCGACTCCCTGGCTGCGGGCGACGATCACGGCAAAACTAATGGCGCCGAGCAAATAGCCGACGATGGAAACGAGTGCGATATTGAGAGGTGTCATATTCGATAGAAACTATGGTGCATTCGTGATGTAATGGAGTGAGGGCGACCCGCCCTCTATTGGTTGACGTGGGCGAGTCGCCCACACTCCTATAATAACTGCGCATAGGGCTTTACGCCAGGACTACACGCATTGAGAAGTTGGATGCAAAAAACTAAAAGAGCACCCATAAAAAAAACCGTAGAGGGCGCGATGGCAACAGAGAATCAATCCCTGCGTCCGGCGCGCACTCTACGGCTTAAAAGGATTCGTTAGAGACGGATCACGCGATACTTGTCGATCGCAGTATGTTCCGCGATCTTCTTCGCCGCGGCCTCAGACGGTACACTATCCAACTCAAAGACGCTGACTGCGAAGCCCTCGCCCTGATCGCGACTGAGCGACATGTTGGCGATATTCACATTGTCCTCGCCGAGTGTGACCCCGATGAAACCGACAATGCCAGGAACGTCCTTGTTCTTCAACACGAGTAGTGTCGCATCAGTACTGACCTCGACGCTGTGACCGTCGATCGCGACGATCCGCGGGCTTTGGTTTTTACCAACCAATGTACCGCCAATCGTGCGCGTCTTGCCGCTCTTGCTGGTGACTTGAACTTCGACGAGTTCAGTAAACTCGGCGTGCGTGTTAGTCTTCACTTGCTCCGTCTCGATGCCCAGGCGTGCGATCTTCTTCGGCGCGTTGACGTCGTTGACGTTATCGGAAATCTCGCGAAGGTAGCCGCGTTGAATTGCGTAGCTGAGTGGCAAAGTGTCGAGCTCTGTGATCTTACCGAAGTAGCGGATCGTGATTTTCTCGACGCCCTCAGGCGCGAGCTGCTGAGAAAATGTGCCGAGTTTTTCGCCAAGCGTCAGGTAAGGGGCGATCTGTGCCAGTGCCTTCGGGTCGAGCGATGGCATGTTGAGCGCATTGCGCACCATCTCTCCCTTGAGGGCTTCGATCATTTGCTTGGCCACGTCGATGCCGACGTTCTCCTGAGCTTCCTGTGTGGAAGCGCCAAGGTGCGGCGTGAGTACGAGATTGTCGATTTGGCGAAGCGGGCTATCTTCAGCAGGTGGCTCGTCTTCGTAAACGTCAAGGCCAGCAGCTGCCACTTTACCCGAATTCAATGCTTCGATCAGCGCGGCTTCATCGATGATACCACCACGTGCGCAGTTGAAGACGCGAACGCCATCCTTCATGCGGCTGAATGCATCGGCATTCAGCATGTGCTTGGTATCCGCAGTCAGCGGCATGTGAGTCGTAATGTAGTCCGCATTCTCAATCACTTCGTCGAGCGTCGAAAGCTTCACGCCGAGTGTATTTGCGCGGGACTCAGTCAAATATGGGTCATAACCAAGGACGGTCATGTTGAAAGCTTGTGCGCGCTTAGCGACTTCAGCACCGATGCGGCCCATTCCGAGCACACCCAGTGTCTTACCATTAAGCTCAGAACCCGTGTAAAGTTTACGGTCCCAGCGACCCGCCGTCATGCTAGCGGACGCCTGCACGATCGGACGCGTACCAGCGAGCATGTGCGTGAATGTAAGCTCCGCAGTGGCCAGCGTGTTACCCGTTGGCGTATTCATTACAATCACACCCGCGTCAGTGGCTGCTTCGATGTCGATATTGTCGACGCCGACACCCGCACGACCGACAACTTTAAGCTTCGGCGCAGCAGCGACGACCTCAGCAGTCACTCGTGTGTCGGAGCGCAATGCAATTGCATCGACGTCCTTAACGATTTCAAGGAGCTGCTCAGGAGTGGAGCCATAAGCCTCGATTACTTCAAAACCTTCTTCAGATTTGAACAAATCAACGCCAATGGGAGAGATACGGTCTGCGATTAGAATTTTCATAGGAAAGCGGAGCAGTAAATTTCACCACCACCGAATTGCAACGAAAAGAAGCACTTCGACGCATGTTCTTTTTAGCTAAGCCGATCGCAGCGTCATTCAACTGCCACATATCTACGATTGAATCAGCCAAGAACATCTGCGAATCGACGCTTATATAAAGATTCGAGCACCAAAGCAATAGCGCACAATTAAAGTCACTAAAAGTCGCAATTCACGTTGTCAGAGCCGCTTAAACGCTTAACATTTAAACTAGTTATGAGTCGCATACTAAAGCCTATTCTTTATGTAAAAGCCGACTGCCCATGGTGCCGGCAAGCACTCTCCTTCTTTAACTCACAAGGCGTCGATCTCGATCTACGCGACGTGAACGAAAATGCAAAAGATATGGACGCGATGGTTTCCATCAGCGGCCAGACCAATGCACCGACCTTTGAATATGGCGACTTTATCGTAGCGGACTTTTCGGTCGATGAATTCCTCGCCGAACTCAACGAGTTCCCCGAAGTCCGGCATAACCTCGGCATCAGCGACAGCGAGAACTAGCCACCAGAGCGCCACATCGGTGGAACTCGCGACAGAGACACGCAAATGTCAGTGGCCTTCTTTAGATTCATCGTCGACTAGTGAGTAAAGGAGGGAGGGCGACTCGCCCTCCTTGACAGTAACACAGGAGCAACGCGGGCGAGTCGCCCACACTCCTTTACAGCCACACAGCATCAACGTGGGCGAGTCGCCCACACTCCTAGCGGCAACTCAATCGCAGGGCCCTAAAAGCACACTTGCAATCTTGATGGACCAGGAAGACCAAACGATGCATGCTAAGGAGAAACCGAATGAGTGCCGGCGAACGCCGAAAGGTCATCGGCCCCAAGAGACTCGCTGCGCCAATTCGCGGAAAAACACCGGACTTAAACTGACGTGACGGCAGGCAACGCGCCAAGTAAGAGATTAGAATTGCCCCCTTCAAGCATAACGACACCTTTACTGCCGTCTCATGAAGTCTCTTATATATACTAACGAATTCCCTCCCCACATTTACGGCGGCGCCGGTGTCCATGTGGACTACCTCACCCGCGAACTGTCTAAGTTAATCGACGTCGACGTGCGTTGCTTCGGCGATCAAGACGTCACAGGGCCAACGCTAACCGCCAAAGGCTACCAAGTTGATAAGAGCGGCTACACCTGCCCAGAGAAATTGCACAGCGTGTTCGCCTGCCTCCAACAAGGTCTCGACTTCAACGCCGATGGCAACGATGCCGACGTCGTGCACTGCCACACTTGGTACACGCACATGGCTGGCATCCTCACCAAACTCAACTACGGCATCCCGCTCGTCGTAACCGCCCACTCACTAGAGCCGCTGCGCCCGTGGAAGCGCGAACAGCTCGGCGGTGGCTATGACTGCAGCAGCTGGGTCGAAAAGACCGCGATTGAAATGGCCGACGCGGTGGTCTGCGTATCTGAAGGCACCAAGGCCGACGTGATGCAGCACTTTAACGTCGATCCCGCTAAACTACACATCATCTACAACGGCATCGATCCGACCGAATATTACAAGCAAGACGCGACCGAAGCACTCGATCGCTTCGGTATCGACAAAGACCAACCTTACTTGCTGTTCGTCGGTCGTATCACCCGCCAAAAAGGCATCATTCATCTCGTCGAAGCGATCAAGCACATGCACCCGGGCTACCAGGTCGTGCTCTGTGCCGGCGCACCCGACACCCCCGAAATCGCTGCGGAAATGAAGGCTGCTGTCGAAGCCGCCAAGCAAGCGCGCGACGGCATCTTCTGGATCGACGAAATGGTCGATAAGCCAACCGTCATCAAACTCTATTCCGGCGCGGCCGTTTTCTGCTGCCCGTCCGTTTACGAGCCTTTCGGTATCATCAATCTCGAAGCCATGGCCTGCGAAACGCCGGTGGTCGGCTCAGCCGTCGGCGGCATCCCCGAAGTCGTCGTGCATGATGAGACTGGCTATCTCGTGCCCCTCGCGCAGAGCCACGACAGCCCGTTCTCGCCACTCAATCCCGAAGCCTTCGCCAAGGATCTCGCCCATCAAGTCAACCGACTGATGGAAAATCCAGAACGCCGCGAAGCATTCGGCAAGGCTGGCCGCCAACGCGCGATCGAGCACTTCAGCTGGACCTCCATCGCCCAACAAACTCAGGCACTCTACCAAGACCTGATTCAACAGAAATAGCCTCCGCACAAGTCGAACCTTTCCGCTTTCCCACTTTCCCACTTTCCCACTTTCCCATGAGTTCGCTTAAAAAGTTCAACGGCCGCAATCGCGTCATTATCGATACCCTAACCCCTGCACTTGAAGCAGAGAAATATCCACTCAAACGCGTCATCGGCGACGCTCAAGAGTTCCGCGTACACGCCTTTACCGATAGCCACGACATCATTACTGCCGATTTCTGTCATCGCCGTAAAGGCGCCAAGGACTGGATCAAGAACGCCATGCACGAAGCCGGCAACGACGAGTGGACCTACAATCTACAGCCATGGGAAATCGGGCTGTATGAATATTGCGTGATGTCAGCCGTCGATCACTTCGGCTCATGGCGACACAGCTTCGCCCGCAAGCTCGAGGACGGCCAATCAGCCGACGTCGAGTTAGCCATCGGCGGCGACATCGTGCTCGAAGCAGCCAAGCGCGCGAAGGGCGACGACAAGACTCGCCTCAAAGGATTTGGCAATGCACTCAAAGACTCCGATCGCAACGTCCGCGAACGCATCGACGCCGCGCATAGTGAAGAACTACGCGGGCTGGTCTCCCGTTGCTTCGACGCCAAACTTGCCACGCAGTCGTCGATCCACCTACTCATGGTGGAGCGCAAGCTAGCGGCTTTCAGCACCTGGTATGAATACTTTCCCCGCTCGTGCGGACCAGATGCCGAAACCCACGGCACCTTCGAAGACGCGAAAAGCCGCCTGCTCGAAATCGATCGGATGGGCTTTAACATCGTCTACTTCCCGCCGATCCACCCGATTGGCCAGGCCTTCCGCAAGGGCAAGAACAACACGCTGACTCCATCAGACAGCGACGTCGGCAGCCCCTGGGCAATCGGCGCACAATCCGGCGGGCACAAAGACATCCTGGCCGAACTCGGCAGTCTGGATGATTTCAAATCATTCATCGGCGCAGCCGCGGACTACGAAATCGAAGTCGCGATGGACATCGCCTTCCAATGTTCCCCCGAGCATCCGTGGGTCAAAGAGCACCCGCAGTGGTTCAAGTGGCGTCCCGACGGCACCTGCCAATACGCAGAGAACCCACCCAAGAAATACCAAGACATCGTGCCGATCAACTTCGAGAGCGACGATTGGGAAAATCTCTGGCTGGAGTTAAAATCCGTCTTCGACTACTGGATCGAGGCAGGCGTCAAAGTCTTCCGCGTGGACAACCCGCACACCAAATCCTTCCCATTCTGGAACTGGTGCATCCTTGAGATCAAAGCCGCGCACCCCGAAGTCATCTTCCTCGCAGAAGCCTTCACACGCCCGAAGCGCAAATACAACTTGGCTAAGGCAGGCTTCACACACGGCTACACCTATTTCACATGGCGCAACACGCCCTCTGAGATGCGTGAATACCTCACCGAGCTCACTCAGTCCGAGACCAAGGATTACTTCTGGCCCAACTTCTGGCCGAACACGCCCGACATCCTGCACGACGATCTACAAGTCAACAGCCGCGCCGCCTATCTCGGTCGCTACGTGCTGGCTGCAACGCTCTCGTCCAACATCGGCATCTACGGCCCCGCTTACGAGTTGATGGACTTCGAGCCTTATCCAGGCAAAGAGGAATACAACCACAGCGAGAAGTATGAGCTCAAGCAGTGGGACTGGGATCAGCAAGGCAACCTCAAGGGAGAGATCGCCCGCATCAATGCGATCCGCAACAGCCACCCAGCCCTGCAGCGCACCTTTAACGTGTTCTTCGCCGACTCCGACAACCCGCACTTCCTCTGCTACCTTAAGCAGAACTGGGATTGCTCAGATCAGATCCTCGTCGTCGTCAACATGGACTGGGAGCACACGCAGAGTGGCTTCATTGACCTGCCGCTCGACCACCTCGGTCTAGGTGAGCACGATGGATTCACCGTGCGCGATCTCTACGATCCGTATGAAGCCGAATACACCTGGCAGGGCTCACGCAACTTCGTGAAGATCAATCCGCACCAGCGTCCGGCGCACATCTTCAAGATCCGCCGCCTCTAGTCCGGCGACGATCCACAATATTCCTCAAAGCCTCGGCGTTCATACGCCGGGGCTTTTCTGTGAGCAGGGATCGCCAGACTCCGTCTGGCACCCTACCGATCAGCATAGGTGCTCCCAAAACAAAGAGCCAATACCGAGATTGGCGATCCAAGCAGACTCATCGACGAACAATTTTATAGTAGCTCTACCCCAGCGTATCAGTTTAACCTCCCTCGCAATGAACATACCGATCCTTTACATAAAATCCGGCTGCCCTTGGTGCACCGAAGCTCTCAGCTACTTCAGTACAAATAACATTCGCCTCGAAACCCGCGAAGTGCGCAGTAACAAAGCCTTCATGGAGCAGATGGTGAAGCACAGCAGCCAAACCAAAACCCCCACCTTTGTGCACGGCGAATTCGTCGTCGCCGATTTCGACATCGGCGAGTTCAAAGCCGCACTCAATCAAGCGCCCGCGGTCAAAGCACAGCTGGGGCTATAGGAGCCGAGCCCCTGGGATCGCCAGACTCCTGTCTGGCACTTTTCCGCACGCATGCGAACAGCCAATGCGGAGAGTGGCGCTCCCAACATAAAAAAAGCGCCGTCCCTTTCGAGACGACGCTTTTTCCAAACAACAAACTAATAAAAATCTAACAAAGATTATATAGTAATAGACGGGCCAGCCGCCTAAACGTTCAAAATACTTTCAGTTTTTTTGAATTAAATTTAAGGCACACATCACCAAAACCCGCAAGTGCCTACAGTTCAGTGTATTTAGCACTATTTCCGCGGGCTTTCTCAACCGGATATTTTTCTGCATTGCGCTGCATTTTCGCCTCAATAATCGCCGCGATGTCGATTCCAGTGACGTTAGCGAACTCGATTGCGAAGATAAATACGTCCGCCAACTCCTCCTCAACCTTGGCACGCAGCTTGGTCGCCTCGACATCTGTATGCGATTGCTCGGGACTCTGCCAGAGGAAGTGCTCCATCAACTCGGCGGCCTCCGCCGAAATCGCCATCGATAGATTCTTGGGGCTGTGAAATTGCTCCCACTCGCGCTCCTTGGCGAAGTCCAGCACACGGTCTTTGATTTCCTGTAGGCGAGTATTAGCGTCATTCATAGGTAGAATGAGTAGCCACTGCAGCGCAGCCGATCAATGGTGAAATTGAGGAACAAGCCCGGGATCGCCAGACTCCCGTCAGGCACTTTCCAGCACCCTAGCGAAGAGCCAATACGGAGATTGGCGCTCCCAGCGCATAAAAAAGGCGCCGACTCTTTCGAGACGACGCCTTTTACAAACAACAAACACATGAAAAATCTAACCAAGATTATAGTAAGATAGACGTGCCAGCCGTCAAAGCGTTCAAAATACTTTGAGTTTTTTCTACATAATTTCAAACCACACCAAAATAGCCCCACAAGTCGTTGCTAATTAGCGATTTTATTATCGCTTCAACCAAATCATAAAATTTCCAGTTTGTAGTTCTGCATTTTTCAACGGGTTCATTAGATGCGTCCATTTCAGCCGTCGAGAAATGTAACCCGCCGGTTCTGAGATTGGCAGCCTGGACGCGGCTCTTGGCGAACGCATTGATGGATTCCTCAACACCCCGTTTACAATGCGTTGGGCCCGGTTATCTTTATAGCAAGAAGCGCCCGAGATGACTGCCCTGACAGATTGGATACAACGCAACGAGCAACTGCTACAGCTGTTCGGCAGCCTATCGCTATTCCTGCTGGCACTCACCCTTGTCGCTCTCGTGCTCGTGGTGATCACACTGCCCGAAGACTACTTCACTCGCGACCATCGTGCTCCGACCAGCCTCACGCACCCACACCCATTGCCATGGCGGGGGCTTTCACTGCTAAAGAATCTACTCGGCATTCTCTTCATCCTGGTCGGCATCACTCTACTGGTCCTCCCCGGGCAAGGCGCACTCACCATCCTGATCGGCCTGACAATGACGAATTTCCCCGGCAAATATCGGCTCGAACGCCGCATGATGCGCCAACGCGCGGTCAACAAGACGCTCAATCAAATCCGCAAACTGGCCAGCAAGCCGCCACTCGAGGTGCCAAAAAACATCGCGGGATAAACCCGCTCGCTACGGATATCTGTAGCGACTGGGTACACCCCAGGAGAGGCAACATCTAAAGCCATATCGGCAGGCAGAAGCAACTACCCCAGCACCACCATTGCGATCGAAAAGTAGATCAGCAGCCCGAGCACGTCCATCACTGAGGTAATCAGCGGACTACTCGCGGCAGCGGGGTCGACGTTCAAGCGACTCAGCACGAATGGCAGCAGTGCACCGAAGCTATTCGCCACAAACACGATCGCTATCATACTCAGCCCGACGATCCATGCGATGTGACTATCTCCGCCATACAGCTGACTGACGACACCGGCGATCACCGCCATCGCAATTCCAAGTAAAACACCGACAAAGAGCTCCTTACCGACCGCCATCAGCCAATCACTCAGCTCAAGGTCACCCGTGGCAATGGCACGCACCATCAAGGTTGCTGATTGTGCGCCGCAGTTACCGCCACTGGCGATCACCAGGGGCATGAACAGCGCCAAGGTAATGAACTCCATCACAAACGCTTCGTAGCTGGAGATCACACTGGCTGAGATCAAATTGACGAAAATTAGCACCAACAACCAGCCGATACGCTTACGAAAGAGCTGCGCTGGCGAAGCCACACTGTAGCGCGTCTCTAAGGGCGCAACCGCTGCACCCTTCTGAATATCTTCCGTGGCTTCTTCTTCGGCCACGTCCAAAATATCATCCACCGTGACGATCCCGAGCAACACGCCGTCCGAATCGACCACTGGCAATGCATTGACGTCGTAACGCTGAATCATCTCCACCGCCACTTCGCGGTCATCATACGCCGAAATACTGATGCAGTTATAATTCAACATCGTCTGAATCAGCGTCGCTGGCTCAGTCATGATCAAGCGGCGCATGCGTACGATATCCACCAATTTCCCGCCAGTATCCGTCACGTAGAGATAATTAAAAATCTCAGAATCACGGCCGAATTTGCGAATATGCGTCAGCGCCTGCTCACAGGTCCACTCGGCGCGAATGCGCAGGTAGTCTGGCGTCATCAAACGGCCAACACTTTCCTCGGGGTAACCCAACAACTGGCGCGATTCCGCCAAATCCTCCGGGCTCAACAACTCCATGAGGCGGCGAGTCACCGTGGCTGGCAGCTCTTCGAGCATCGCCGTTCGGTCATCGGGACTCAGATCGGCCAACAGTGCACGTGTATCCGCATCCGTCAGCGCTTCCAAAATATCATCCTGATCCTCTGGCTCGAAATAGGCAAACACATCGGCCGCCCGCTCGCGCGGCAATGCGCGATAGACCAAAACTTGGTGCGGCTTATCCAAGCGCAGAATCAAATCAGCCACTTCTGGATTCGCCCAGCGAGTCAAAGACTCCGAAAGTGCCTTTAATTGGCCTTTCTCAACCAGCGCCTCGACCTCCGAGTCTGTAACTGTATTTTCTTCTCGCATCCAACCTTTGGTAATAGAAGCCCCACCCACAGAGTAAAGCAGCGAAATCTCAACTGACTACTTTTTCACCGCACGCTCGCAGCCATACTGCTCCAATAAATCAGCCACTAGGCTTGGCAAATGCGACAAATGCGCCCCCGTACCCGCAGACGCGACCGCACAAGACACGTAGCCGATATTATCGCTGATCGGTAAATTCAAGCCGCGCTCCTCCAGCCATTGATTCAACACGAGCAACGCCTCCATCCAGTCGCGTAGCGAGAAATCACTCTCATCGACCTCTTCCAGTAGGGCACGCAGCAAGTCATCTGCACCTTTGAAATGTGCATCTAAATAGGCGAGCACACTGGGTGAATCTGCAAACTGCTCCCAACACTTACTTGTCTCAAATTCTGACATTTAGCGAGTTGTGTCAGGTAAAGGCGCCCGAGACAAATTGATTGCGCTGGTTTTTATCGATTAAATCTGCCCACTGCGTGATTTCTAGCGCTTGAGTCTTGCTCCTCGCCCATTCAACCCTTGGCTGTAAGATCTTATGCGCACTATCCGCACAGCTGCCAGAGCCCTCATTGTCCTAGAAGGCAAACTACTCGCCATCAAAATGCGCGATAAGTCTGGCGTGTTCTACATCCTACCTGGCGGCGGCCAGAACCACGGCGAGACCTTGCGCGAATGCCTCCGACGCGAATGCCTTGAAGAGATTGGCACCGATGTCGAGGTCGGCGAACTCCTCTATCTGCGTGAATACATCGGTAAGAACCATGAGTTCCGCCACGTCCATCGCAGTTTTCATCAAGTCGAGAGCGTGTTTTGCTGCTCACTGCCGAATCCAGACGGTATCGGCCCTGGCACCGAGCACGACAAAAAGCAAATCGGCGTCGAATGGATCCCCCTAGAAGAGCTGGACGACTGCCGCTTCCTGCCGGAGGTGATCAAACCCTTTTTCACTACAGATGGCTTTAAGCCGAGCTCAAATTATCTAGGGGATGTGAACTGAGTGCGTGGCACTCAATTAGAGTGAGAAAGTATACAAGTGAGAAGGTCACTTCCACTTGCCGACTTTTAACACCTTTCCACAGTAACACCTTTCCACTCTTCCACCTTTACTGCCTTCCCACTCTCACGTGAGCGTCTACCGCCGAATATTTAGTAAAAAAAATCAGAACATGATGCACCCCGATGACCGACGGCGCGTCGATTGGGTAAGCCCGTTCTGCATGCTATTGCTATGCGCCATTAGTATTTTGTTTATTTACTCGGCACAGTATACCTATGGCGGCGACGATTGGAAAAAGCAGCTCTTTTGGGTTACGCTCGGGCTCGGCACTTATGGAGTGGTGTCGCTGATTAACTACAAAATCTTTCTTGGCTACGCGCATTTAATTTACGGGGCGGGCATTTGCGGCTTACTGTTGGCTACCAAGCTGAGCCCAATTAGCGTCGAAATGATGGGGGCTCGGCGCTGGGTGGACATCGGCATTACCACCATTCAGCCGACTGAAGGGGCCAAAATCGGCACCTTGATCATGGCTGCCAGTATATTAGCACGTTCAGAGCTAGGATCCGTGCAAAACTCGCTGTTGGTGCTGGCAAAAGTGGCTGTGGTATTTTTAGTCCCAATGTTATTGATTTTTCTGCAGCCTGACCTAGGATCCTCGCTTGTCTTTCCACCAATGATTTTTGCCCTGCTATATGTCTCCCGTTTATCGGAGAAATTTTTTGTGAGCGCTTTTGCTCTATTTGCCGTCGCCGTCAGCGTCCTCGGCTTGGATATTTACGCCTACAGCCAGCACCTGGAGCAGGTTCGCGCAATCGAACGCACCGCAATCACAACTCCCTCTCAAGAGTATCATTCACTCCTACCAATTCACAATTATCAACGAAACCGGATCTTAACCTTCGTCGCTCCTGACGTAGTCGATCCGGAAGGCACCGGCGCAAGCTGGAATGCCAAACAAGCAAAAATATCCGCCGCCACAGGTGGAGTCGCCGGCAAAGGCCTGTTCAAAGGAACACAGGCACAACTCGGTTACCTTCCTAAAGCGGTGGCTCACAACGACTTTATTTTCTCCGTTATTGCGGAGGAAACAGGCTTTCTTGGAAGCGCGTTCGTCGTCGGACTTTTTTGTCTGATGGTCGCCAACGGCATACGTATTGCCGGACTCGCAAGAGATCGATTTGGAATGCAACTGGCCATCGGCGTCAGTGTACTGTTCCTCGTCCACTTCTTCATCAACATTGGCATGACTATCGGCATTACTCCGATTACAGGACTACCGCTTCCGTTTTTAAGTTACGGAGGTTCCTTTGTTCTGAGCTGTTTTATTCTGCAAGGATTAGTGCAAAGTGTATATCGTCATAGAAAGGATCATACATGATCTTAAAAACGATCCACACACTCACACCAACCTGCAGCAGCGACCAGAGCACGGGATCCCCAATTAAACCAGGGACACCCAAAACCAATGCCAGATTCAACTACTGAAAATTCCGATTCACAATACACTGAAGAACTCACCTCTGCTCCAAAAGAAAAGAAGACAGAGCGA
>Ga0209092_10000022_pt1 | contig 123841 bp, 103 predicted proteins | sample FraStrMetagenome_FD_187446 | JGI IMG/M metagenome (GOLD analysis project Ga0209092, IMG submission 187446) | Marine eukaryotic phytoplankton communities from Arctic Ocean - Fram Strait ARC3M Metagenome (SPAdes) (version 2) | ecosystem: Environmental > Aquatic > Marine > Oceanic | place: Fram... | reverse complement strand
TCCCAAAGAGTCGAAGTAAGTGGTTAATCCAATGAGTGCTCTCCGACCTTGCCCGCACCTACCGACGCCGGAGGCGAAGATGTCGTACCGCTGCTTAACCGCTCTCAAGGGCGCTGACCGTGAACGCTTTTACCTCACCGCGCTCAAATACGGGCACTTCCTTTGGCAGCAAGGACATGCCGGACGTAGCATCTTGGCCATCACACGCGCGCTTTATGCCGATGTTCCGCCAGGCGCTGCGACCCTCAATCAATGGCCACTGCCCTATGCCGCGCTAGGGTGGATCATCGCAAACCATCCTGACGATCATTTCCCAGGCAACCCACGTATCAGCTTTGAGCACCAAGCCACCCGCCTACGTGGCGATCGACAAGCTCTGCGCCGCGCCCGCGCATGGGCAGTCTGGGCAATCATCCGCAAAGCCAAGCCCACTTTAGCTGGCGATCCCAAACTAGGCATCGAAGAACCCACACTCAACGAGATCGAAGCACAACTGCGCACCATCGGCTATCCCGGCGAGGTCGGCATTTGGCAGGCCGCACTCAAGCACACCTAAATTAGTCGGACCGAACTCTAGCCGACGTAAGGCGTATACTCAGGGACATATCGTTGTATCGTGAGTTTAATCTCAGTCGGATCACTCACCGACGACGCTGAACCAAGCGCAGTAGCAATCGACTCAATCGAATCCGCACCCGGCCCCTCGGCCACAAACCGCATAACTCGCGAATGGTTGGTCGGCTGCAGCGTCTCACTCAGATGCTGCACCTCCTCGAATAATTTCTCGCCTGGCTGCAGGCCAATAAACTCGATCTCAATATCTTCGCCTTCGATATATCCGCTCAGCGCAATCATCTGACGAGCCACGTTGACGATCTTCATCGATTTGCCCATATCGAGGACGAAAATCTCTCCACCGTCCCCCTGAGTCGCACTCTGCAATACCAACCCGACCGCCTCATGCACCGTCATAAAGAAGCGAGTCACCTCTGGGTCGGTCACCGTCACTGGGCCACCTGCCGCAATTTGCCGTTTAAAGATGGGGATGACGCTACCCGACGAACCCAAGACATTGCCAAACCGCACGGCCATAAATTTCGTCGTGTTGCCCTCCACCTCTTGTTGCTCCAATAAAGACAACTCGGCCAGTCGTTTACTCGCCCCCATCACACTGGTTGGATTGATCGCCTTATCCGTGGAAATGAGAATAAATCGCTCCACTCCGGACGCACTCGCAAGACCAGCCAAGCCAGCAGTCGTAACAAAATTATTCTTCAGGGCTTCAGCAGGTTGCGCTTCCATTAAATTAACATGCTTATGGGCCGCCGCATGAAAAATAACTTCCGGCTGAAAACGCTTAAATACCTGCTCAACCTCATCCACCTCATGCACATCTAATATCAACGTTTGAGACAGTCCCGCAGGATCGTGCTGCTGCAAGACTTCCTGCTGCAACTCAAAAACAGCGAGCTCTGCCTGATCAATACAAAGTATCGATGCGGGCACATAATTTAACACTTGGGCCACTAGCTCGCGACCGATACTGCCTCCAGCCCCGGTCACCAGCACACGTTTACCCGCGAGCATTGCGCGAATCTGATCTGAGTTTAGGTCGATCGCATCGCGCCCGAGTAAATCTTCCAACTCAACCGGACGTAGCTGCGTCATCTGCGCACGCCCAGTCACCAAGTCTGTCAATGCCGGCACTGTATCCACTCGGAGCCCTGCCTCGCCCGCAATCTTAGCCACGGCACGCACGCGCCCCACGGATGCCGAAGGAAATGCGATGATCACCTTATGCGCCGCGTAGCGCTTCGCTACTTGAGCTAAGCCATCGACTGCATCAGCGACTAGTACACCATGCACATAGCGTCCGATCTTCTGCACATCATCATCGAGAAAGGCCACGGGGCGCATGCCGAGACGTGCCTTATGCTTGAGCTCCGAACAAAGCCCTGCGCCGACCTCACCTGCGCCAACAATTAATACATTCTCTCCCTCATCCCAGCTGAGCCAATCTTCCAAACCACTACTTGCCTTGACGCGCATTGCCACGCGAAATCCCGCCAACATTAAAAAACTCAACAGAAAGTCCGTCAAAATAACAGCCCGCGGCGGCACTCCATTACCATGATACACATACCACATCGAAGCGAGAATCGCGCTCGCCGTAAATAGTCCCAACGACAAGCGCACGGCATCCGGTAATCGAAAATAAGAGAGCACACAATCCACCTGTCCCGAACCCAGCAGTAACATCAGCTTCAACGCCACGACCCACCAAATGGTATTCACCAGATCCAGGGAAAAGTCCTCCGGCACGTTAAAATCAAAGCGCAACTGAAAGGCGATGGAATAACTCAACCCACAAAGGAGTGCATACAACAGCAACAACCCTAGGGTCCGAATATTGCAGTAACGCGATAAGATGCTAACAGCCATAATGAATACTTTTGATTATGGCTGTCGTTGCGCAAAACACGAGCGCACAATCTCGATGACCTTCGAACGATCCTCCGCGCCCATCGCCGAACCACTCGGCAAACACAATCCATTGGCAAACAAACCTTCCGCGTTATCCCCGCCAATCGACGCACAATCCTGAAACACTGGCTGCATGTGCAGCGGTTTCCATAGCGGTCGAGCCTCTACATCCGCATCTGCAAGCGCCTCAATGATCTGATCTCGCGAACTCCCAGCAGTCACTGGCTCGACGGTGAGGCAGGTCAGCCAATAATTCGCCGCATCCGGATCGACGATGGGCATAAATGCGACACCAGGCAACTCGCCCAAGGCATCACGATAGGCTTCAAAATGCGCACGCTTCACAGCAATACGTCGTTCTAGGTCATCTAACTGACTTAGACCGAGGCCTGCCAAAACGTTGCTCATCCGATAATTATAACCGACCTCGCGATGCTCATAATGTGCCACTGGCTCTTTCGCTTGAGTCGATAGAAAAAGCGCCCGCTCAATCCACGAGGCCTTATCCGCGAGCAACATGCCGCCGCCCGAAGTCGTAATAATTTTATTACCATTAAAAGAGAAAAAAGAAAACGCACCCATACTACCTGCCGCACGTCCTTTGTAAGTCGCGCCCAATGCCTCAGCTGCATCTTCCACCACAGGAATATTATAGCGCTCACAAACCGCCAAAATCGGGTCCATGTCTGCACACTGACCATACAGATGCACCACGATCACCGCCTTCGGCAGCTCCCCTGACGCGGCACGCTCGCCAAGCTCCAGTTCCAGTAGAATTGGATCCATATTCCACGTGCTCGGCTCGCTATCCACAAATATTGGATCAGCACCACAGTAACAGATCGGATTGGCACTCGCAGCAAACGTCAGCGTCGGGCAGATCACTGTATCGCCCGGTTGTACATTCAGCATCTGTAGCGCAAGATGCAACGCAGCGGTGCCAGAATTGAGTGCCACCGCATGCTTTCGGTCGGCACGCTTCGCCAGCGCCGCCTCAAAAGCCTCTAAATGCGGGCCCACTGGAGCCACCCAATTCGAAGTCAATACAGCATCAACCGCAGCGTGGTCCTGCTGGCTGATATCTGGAGGCGAAAGATAAATACGGGGCATGGTGCAGGCATGTTTCCCTCATCGGCGGGGTATTTCGATCTTTTTCACTCCGTTTCATGAAAAAACCGTTTGTTCACGGTGGTCGGCTCAGAGTTTGATGCAAAAATGGCACATGAATTCCGAATCATCCACTATTTGAACGCCAACAGCTCTTCGGCATGCGCGCGGGCCGAATCAGAATGACGATCGCCAAGCATTCGAGAAAGCTCACTCAAGCGCGACTCACGATTCTGGTGTATCGGACCGATCGATACAGTGGTCGAATCATCATCCTGCGATTTTGTGACGACAAAATGATTTTGCGCGAGTGATGCCACCTGCGGCAGGTGCGTCACACACAGCACCTGATGTCGCTCTGCAAGTCGCGCCAACTCAGCTCCGACCGCACGACCGACTTCGCCGCCGACATTGGCATCCACTTCGTCGAAGACCAGCAGCGGCGTGGCATCTGCCTCGGCCAGCACTGTCTTCAGTGCCAGCATGACACGGGCGGTCTCACCACTGGAAGCGATTTTATTAAGCGGCAATAGGTCCTGCCCCGCATTGGGCGCAAACTGAAAGCCGCAGCGGCTGTTGCCAAAATCCTGCAATTCTTTTTCAATGAAAATCGCAATTTCAAGGCGCGCCTTCTTGAAGCCTAATGCCTGTAACAGTGCCGCAGCTTTATTGGCCAAAGTCTTAGCAGCTATTTCACGGGCCTTGCGCAGCTTGGTGGCTTCTTTGCGCAGCGATTGCTCCTGCTTAGCAGCGGCGGCACGTTTGGCTTTAAGCGTGCCTTCGATATCGCCCTGCACTGCCAACTGCTGCGCCAACTCTTCGCGTTTCACCAGTACTGCCTTAACACTGCCACCGTATTTACGCCGCACTTCTTGCCAGAGATTCATCCGTTCGGTGGTCGCCTCGACGGCTTCGGCATCGAAATCGAAATCAGTGGCGAGACGACCGGTCTCTTCACCGAGATCCTGCATCTCGATCAACACACTACGCGCACGCTGCAACAGCGGCTCGGAATCGGCATCGAGTGCCACCAGCGACTCATAGTGCCCGACGATCATGCTGAGTTGTTCGCTCAGGCCTTGATCGCCCGACAGCCCTTCGGAGCAATCCGCAGCCAGCGTCACCAGCTCTTGTCCACTCGACATACGCGTGTAGTCCCGCTCGAGCGCTTCGATCGAGTCTTCTGAGACGTCGACGCTGTCGATCTTGTTGATCTGTTTACGCACAAAATCGATTTCGTCCTGGTCTAGGCGTTCACCGGATTCGAGGCTGTCGATTTCTTTGTGTGCGGCGCGCCATGTGGCATAGCCGAGTTGATAGGTCGTAAGTAAGTCGGCATTGCCCGCATAGAGATCGAGCATCTCTAGCTGGCGGCGTTCTTGAAATAGTTTTTGCGGCTCACCGGGGCCGTGAAAATCGATCCACGACTCCCCTAGCTCCTGTAATTGTGTGAGCGTTGCCATGCTACCATTGATCTGTACGCGTGGCATTTTCTTACGATGAATACTACGTTGTAGCAACAGCACGCCGTCCTCGCAGCACGGCAAGCCGGATGCCTCCAGCAAGGCATCCATCTCTGCGGAGTCTTCAAAATACAACGCCGCCTCGACCTCCAGCTGATCGGTGCCCTGGCGAATCATGGTCTTATCTGTGCGCGCGCCGGAAAGCAGGCCCAATGCACCAAGTAACACACTCTTACCCGCGCCAGTCTCACCCGTGACGGCGGTAAATCCCGCATCCAACTCCAGCGTCACCTCAGCGAGGAGCGCGAGATTCTTAATTTTAAGATATTGCAGCATGGCTAAACAATTAAGCGGCAGAACCAAACAGAGTGACCAATAGTTGCGCGCACAAGGTCAACGGAAACAGACTGACAATAATCGTCACTGCCAAGCAAAAGAAAGTCTTCAGAACACTCAGTCGCAGTGCCGCAGACAGCGACAGCAGGATAATCACATAGCCATAGAAAAATACGCAAAAGAAGACGGGTGCGAAGCTGACAATCATTTCGGGGTTCATCTCGGCACCGAGCATAAAAGAGAGCACCATCGACAGCAACGTCCACGGCAACAAGCCGAGCCCTAGCGCAGTGCGTACATCGCGTTGCGTGGTTTCAGCACCGAACCAACGACCAAAATTACGTGTCAACCAGCCGAACAAATACAAGCCACACAGACCCGCAAGTGCGCCGACCACAAACGGCAGCGGCCCCGACTCTGCTTGCGCCAACGAAAAACGACCACTTTGCACCGCTCCAAAAAAGGCCGTAATCATCACCGCAGCAGAATGCCCCTGCCCCGCATCGAGCAGTGCACGCATCGAACTGGCTGGTTTAAACCACAGCGTGAGTAGAGAAGATTTGTTGTTTATAGTGCTCATTTGTCCAAGTGCTTTTTAAAAAAAGACCGAATACGCCGCACATGCAAGTCTGCGTCGATCCGAAGCCTGATTTAAAAATTCTTTTGCGTTGTCTCTTTGCTCGCTTCGACGAACCTCTGCGCTCTTTCTATGCTTACCTTCTCAAAACTCAGTAAAGGCTACGGCCAAAAAACGCTCTTCACCGATATCTCGTTTCGCATCCTACAAGGCGATCGCATCGGTCTAGTCGGGCCCAACGGAGCCGGTAAGACGACGTTGTTCAACATCATCCTCGGCACCACGGAGTGCGACAGCGGCAAGGTCGAGCTCGACCGCGGCACGGTGATCGGCTTCCTGCCACAGGAAAGCGCGCCTGCTGGCGAAGAGACAGTCGCGGAGCTAGCGACATCGATCTCCCCCGAGTTTGTCGCCATATATAATACCTTGCGCGAGTTCCCCGACCAGGACTCCCCAGAGCACATCGACGCGATTGAGCAATTTATCGATCTGGATGGCTATACGTTAGAGGCGAAGGCAAAGCGCATCTTGGCAGGCCTCGCCTTTCGCCCGGAGGATTTTGATAAACCCGCACATACTTTGAGCGGTGGCTGGATCATGCGTGCGCACCTCGCCCGCTTGCTAGTGATGGAGCCAGATCTACTGATGCTCGATGAGCCGACCAATCACTTGGACCTCGAGACTTTGGGCTGGTTTCAGGATCAGCTGAGCAACTACTCTGGCGCCATTCTGACCATCTCGCACGACCGTGAATTCCTCAACGGCGTCTGCGACGGCATCATCGAGATCGCCAACGGCCACCTGCACCGCTACCACGGCAACTACGACTATTACCTGACTCAAAAGGCTGATCGCGAAGCGCAGCAGCTCGCTGCTTATAATAACCAGCAACGCGAAATCTCGCACTTGGAAGATTTCGTGCGCCGCTTCCGCGCCAAAGCATCGAAGGCCTCGCAAGCGCAAGCTCGCATGAAGACGCTCGAAAAAATGGTGCGGCTGTCGCCCCCCGAAAGCGCCGCCGATACCATTTCATTTAGCTTCCCGCAGCCGCAGCGTAGCGGTCAGCGCGTCGCGACCTTTGAGAATATCCAACAGGCCTACGGCGACCACGTCGTCTATACCGACCTGAATCTCATCATTGAGAAACAACAGCGCATCGTGCTAGTCGGCCCCAATGGCGCAGGTAAATCTACATTGCTTAAAATTCTCTCCGGGAGTGTCGAAATTCAAGACGGCGTGCGCGAAATGGGCCACAATGTCAGTGTCGGCTACTTCTCGCAGCAACGCGTCGAAGTGCTCGACATCGAGCGCAGCGTCCTAGACGAAGCCATGGAGCGCGTCTTAACAGGCATGAATGAGCAAAAGGTACGCGGCATCTTGGGTGCCTTCCTATTTCGCGGCGACGACGTTTTTAAGAAAGTCAAAGTCCTCAGCGGTGGTGAAAAGAGCCGCCTGGCTCTGGTCAAACTGCTGCTCAATCCGCCCAACCTACTGCTACTCGACGAGCCGACCACTCACCTCGACATGCCCAGTATCGACGCGCTAATCGGTGCCCTCAAGGATTACACCGGCACCCTCGTCTTCGTCAGTCACGACGTGCACTTCATCCGTGCCATCGCGAAGCACACGATTCAAATCCAAGCCGGCAGCACCACTAATTTCGCCGGCGACTACGATTATTACCTGCGCAAATCAGAAGCGACCTCCGAAAAAGGCGGCCTAGTCGCAGGTATTAAAAACGCCCGTCCAGACTTCGAAGCCAAGCCGAGTAATAAGCCGAAAGTCGTCAGCGCTAAAGAGCGCCGCCGCATCGAAGCAGAGAAGCGCAAACTCGAATCAAAGGGTCGCAAAGGCGTCGAAAAGCGCGTGGCAAAGCTCGAAGTAGAGGTTCTCAAGCTCGAAGCTGAGCAAGCCGCAGTCACTGAACAACTTGGCAAGCCCGGCGTTTATGCCGACAAAGAAAAAGCCAAAGATCTCAATATGCAGTCGGCCCGCATCTCGAAACGTTTGCAGGAGAAGAACTACGAGTGGGAAACGGCGGCAGAAGAGTTGAGCAAATTGATGTAGTTGTTCTAATAGGTAATCATCCACAGCCTGCAGCTGCCGGAAATGTGTACTTAATCAAGATTTACGCTTTACACTAGAAGCTTGAATAAAGAGTTTTACCGCTCCTGGAAATTGCTTCACCCGTAACCAGCCGTCTATTTTGCTTCCCCGCTCCATTAAACAGTCACTTTCGATTGCCGCTCTAATTTGCTTGAGCGGCGTCGCACCGATTCATGCACAAGATGCCAGCCAGCTGGGCTTCTCTGACCTGCAGGCGCAGGCCAATCAACTGGTCGAAGCAGGCCAATTGGAGCAGGCTATGCCATTCCTGGAGGAGTTAATCAAGCGCGTCGAAGCGACTGAAAACTCCGAGATCAAGCTCGACTTCCCGATCTTCTTGCTTGGCACCGCTCACATTCAGCGCTTCGTCGCCACTCAGAATGCCCGCGAACTCAATCAAACCCTGGTCTGGTATACTAAGCTAGAAAAGGACTATCCAGACAGTCCCAAGGTCAAAGATGCACTCCTTAAAAAAGTCGATGTGCTACGTATTCTGAAGCGCGAAGACGAAGCCGTCGCATTGATGAAGCAACTGTTGGATGGCACCTACTCCTTCCGCCTTAACCTGAAGCAAGAGAGTAAGTTGCTCAAAGATCTCACCCAGATCCACTATAATAAAGGCGATTGGAAGGACGGCCTACCGATCTTCACTAAGTTGTTGAACACATCGCGCGACTTTGAAGACCAAGCCTGGGCCGCAGCCGCCAGCTTCGAAGCATTGATCGCAGAGAAACGTTTCGACGACGCGATGGCGCTGCTACCGATCCTCGCGCGCGAATCCGAAGTGCGCTACTTACCTCGACTCAACGTCGCCCTATTAAAGAGCAGCGATACCATGGTCGCCCAGGCCCGCCTCAGCGATGCCGCTATCTTGCTCAACTTGATCAAGACCACCGACATCATGATCGAGCATAACCAAGCATCTGTGGCCAACAAGCTGAACAAGATTAAATTCAACACAGACATGGGGCGCAACTCGGAAGCGACCGAGCGCCTCAAACAAGAAGTCAAGAACCTCGAAGCCACCATTACGCAGTTGCGCAAGCTCCCGACCCTACGCAACGAGTTGCTGGTGCGCCGTGCACGTAATTATACGAAGACCGCACGTCGCTACGAAGCCTTCTGGATGTTCTTCGACCTGATGACCGAGAACCCGAAGGATAAGCAGACTGAATTCTTCACCTACGCGACCTTCTCCAACGCTCTGCAACTCAACAAGGCCGAAACCGCCATCACCGTGGGCCGCTCTTATCGCAGTCAATTCCCCCAAGGTGATTACTACTCCGACATCAGCATCGCGCTTGTCAGCACCTTGAAGGACAAAGGCGATACCACTGAGTATATGCAAATCGCCAAGGACTTCCTCGACAGCCGTCCGCTCGACACCGCATCCAGTAACATGCTGGCACTCTGGGCGGGCCACAAGATGGAGAACGCACTTTTTGCAGACATCATCCAACAGTGCAATAGCTGGCTCAATCTGCACCAGAACCCGATTTTCGAAGACGGCCTGTTTTACTGGCGCGGCATCTCTGAATTGCAAACCAGCAAATTCGCAGACGCCATCCAGAGCTTCGACAGCCTGCTCCAGCAATATCCGACCAGCCTCTACGCCGAAGACGGCCTGCTGCGTAAAGGAGCCGCCCAATTTTATGCGCAGGACTTCGAAGCCGCACGCGAAACACTCTACAGCTACACCAAGAAATATCCACGCGGCAACGCACTCGACCAAGCGTACTATTTCCTCGGCGAAGTGGAGAACCTGGCTGGCGATTACGAACTCGCACTGAAACACTTCAAGCGGGCCGACGACATCACTACACTGCAAGATATTCACGATGGTGCCGCTTTCAGCATGGGTAAGATCTATGAATTACTGCAGCGCTACGAAGACATGGCCGTTCACTTCAAGGCCTACACCGAGCGTTTTGGCGAAGATGGCCGTCTCACCGATGCAATCTTCGAGCTCGGCCGTGCGTATGAATTCCTCCGCCAGCCCAATGAGATGCTCGCGCTCTACCGCAAATACATCGAGCAATTCGCCAACGCCCCTGAAAATGCTGGCGTCGATACGCTCATCGAAGGCTACGCTGAAAAATACAACACCAACCAGGTGACATTGAAAAAGACCGTCGAATTTCTCGACAGGCTCGACAACGATATCGAATTCCGCACTCAAATCGTCACTGACCGCGGCTACTTGTTTGAATACTTTTACGTCAATAGCGATCTGGATCAGACCCTCTACAACCGCCTGCGCAACCACCCCCAATTTGGCGAATGGCTGGTGCAAGACCTCGCACCAATCAACGAAGTCATCGCGATCTACCGTAAACAACTGGCGGACTACCCGACCGAAACGCCAGTCGAATTCTTCCGCGATCTACTCGCTCAGTTTAAGGCCGCCAAACAGCGCGTAGCCGAGGCCCGCATGTTGATGGGTCTCTACCGCAGCGATGTGGAACTTGCACCCACTAAGTCCTACGACCGCGCGTTCTTCAGTGAAGTCACCCCGCGCGTGCTGCTCTATATCGCCGACTACTCGCGGGCTGACCGCCTTGATTTTGCGATCGAAGCGTGGAACGAAGTGCTGGCCACTTATCCAACCGACGATGCAGCCATCGTGTCTTACATGCGCCTCGCCGACGTCAGCAATCAACGCGGCGACAAACCCAGCGCACTCAACTATCTCGAAGCAATTCAGGCTCAATTCCCTGGCACGCCGAAACTCCCCGGAGTCATCCTACGCCAAGGCGAACTACTCTCCTCGATGGGCCGTGGCGAGGAAGCCCGCGAGAAATATCAATATATTCTACGCGTGCCGGACTGGCGCGGCCTCGTTCACGCTCGTGCCCTGTTTCAAACCGGCGAGGCCTACATGGCTGAGAGCAAATATGCCGAAGCACATGGTTTCTTTGAGCGTACCTTTCTCGGCTATTCTCAATTCAGCGAATGGTGTGCACGCGCCTACCTAGCGGATGCCGAAGCCCTTTTAGGTATGGGCGCAAAAGCAGATGCGATTGCGACACTCACCGAAGCGAACGAAACACTCGCAGAAGCGGCACCCGCAGCGCTCGTCGAAGCCATTCAAGCCAAGCTGAAGGAACTACAACCAGCAGTCGCCCCATCGCCCCAGTCATAACAGCCTCACACAAACGGATGCGTTACTTCTCACTCAAAGCCCTGCTCATCGCAGCCCTCTCTATCGGTTTCTCACTCTCCGGTTTTGCAGAAAATGCCTACTGGACAGAATTTGGCAATCAACCCGTCTATATTCAGCAAGTCAACGGACGCTCGAAGCAGACACTTAAATTTATCGATTATAAAGATGGCATGTTGGTTGCGGAAATAACGATTGATGGCAGTGTCGGCGAAATGTCCCTCCCCGTCAGCGAATCGATGGTCAAAACGCTGCGCTTAGACTTGGGCGAGATACAAAAAGCAAACAAACTGATTCAGCGGGGCAACTACGCTGGTGCGGTCAAAGTACTCCGCCAAAAGGTCTATCCATTGGTTAAATTTACTGAGGTGCCGGAGTTATTCAGCCAATTACACTCCCCGGTCCGCAGCTTAATTAGCAGCCTTATCAGCGCAGGCGAACTCGCCGAAGCAGACGATCTGCTCAGTCGCATCGCCCTAGATAAGGTCGATATCAAATATAGCCAACTGAGCATCCAATTGATGAATGCGTATCTCGCAGAGGAAGCGTTCAAAGCCGCGGGACGAATCGCCGGTCAACTGCCTAAAAGTGGCGCGTACGCTTCCAATATCTCCCAAGTCGTCAATGCGGCCGATGCCCTACGCGGTGCAGGTGAATATGAAGCGGTGATTCCACTGTATAAGGAAATCGAGAGTTCTGTCCCTGAAGATGTGCGCAAGAATGTGCGTATGTGGCTGGCCTACAGCTTGGTGCTGGCCGACCGTGTCGATGAAGCCTCTCCGATGATCGACAGCATGCAAGAGCCAGCGCCGAACGATCGCCTATTTTCACTCTACAAATTGCTGCAAGGCTCGCGCGAACACCGCAACAAGCAATACGGCCAAGCCCTCGACGTGCTCACTCGTGGATTCGTTCGCGCGCAAACTTCTTACGTCTGGGTGCCAGAGATGCTCTACCTGATCGGCGATTGCTACAAACAAGCCAAAGATCCGACTGCCGCACGGAATGTCTGGTTCGAAATCACGGCGCTTTATCCCGATTCACCATGGGCCACGCGTGCCGCCGAATCACTCAGCAAACTGCCAAAGCCAGAACCCGCGCCGCCAACTAGTTAATCAATCACTTCACAAAATAACAACACACTCAATCATTAGTCTTTAATACCAAACCGTCATGAAACTATCAAAGTTCCGCCTCCTCCCTTCCTTTGCTGCGCTCGCGCTGTTTGCCGTCGTCACGCAATGGACAATGACCACATCCCTCAGTGCACAAACTGAAGAAGCAAGCGTCGAGTCAGTCGAGACCGCCGAAGAGGCAGCTGCTGCCGAGGCTGCTGCGGGCGATCAATCCCTGATCGACATGTATAAGAATGGCGGCTGGGCCATGTATCCACTCACACTCCTGTCAATCTCGGCATTCGGACTGATCGTGTACAACTTTATGGCGATTAATCCGAATCAAATCCTGCAGCCTTCAGTGCTGCCAGAGATCGATACCGCGCTGCAAGCTCTGGACATCGAAAAAGCCCGCTCCATCTGCGATGAGAACCCAGCGCCTTCGACTAACATCATCCATGCCGGCTTGGTCCGTGTCGACATCAACCGCTACAATCCAGAACAGGTGAAAGAAGCGGTCGAAGAAGCGTCGGCCGAAGAACTCGCCAGTCCATTCATCTTAATCAACTACCTCTCCGTGATCGGATCACTGGCCCCCATGGTCGGACTACTCGGAACCGTCTCTGGTATGGTTAAGGCCTTCAACGTGATCGGCTCTGAAGGCGCGGCCAATGCCCAAGCGCTTGCGGGGAATATTTCGGAAGCCTTGATCACCACCGCCAGCGGCATGATCGTCGGTATTCCTGCGATGTTCTTCTTCTTCTTCTTCAAGAATAAATACGGTAAGATTACTTCCCGTGTCGCGCGTGTGGTCGGAGACCTGCAATTCACACTCAGCACTGCGATTAGCAATCGCTAATCCAAACACCTGCGATTACTAACCGATGAAAACATGGTCCCCAGAAGAAGTTGATCCGGAGTTTGAACTGACTCCAATGATTGACATCGTGTTCCTGCTCATCGCGTTTTTCATGACATTGATCAGCTTCATTAGCGCCGAACTCATCGAACTCAAGCTACCGGATGCCAATCAGTCGAGCATCCCAGAAGAACCAGGCGAACGCCAATACATCTCCGTTGATATCAGCGGCCAAGCCTATCTCGGTTCGACTCCAATCAGCTACGAAGCACTGCCCCAAGCATTAGCCGCCGGGCGCGCGGCTCAGCCCACTCTGAAGGTGTTTCTTCGGGCTGACGCCAAAACGGCACACCGTCATGTCAACCGCGTCATGGAGGCCTGCGCTGAAGCAGGCATCTTTGACCTCATTTTTGCCTCCAATAAAAATTAAACTGTGGCTGCTGTTAACAAAGTTTTAGAATCAGAAGATAAAGTCGATATCACACCGATGATCGACATCGTGTTCTTGCTGCTGGTTTATTTCATGTTTCTGCCGCTGCAACAAGAGGCAGATGTGGGGATCAAACTACCCAGTGCGACCCCGCCTGCTGAGAACCTCAAATTGCCCAGCGAGCATGTCATCGAGATCTTCCCGAATGGCTTGATTCTCCTCAATGGTGCACCAATGGACGCTTCGGATGACCGTGTCATGGCACGCCTCTCAACCACGCTCACCCGACTACGCATGTCATCGGACCGAGTGGGCGATGATATTGTGGTGAAGATTCAGGCCGACCCTGACTCACCGCATCAACGTTCAATCGATGCCCTGAATGCCTGCGCCAAGGCTGACATTACCAAAGTCTCGTTCTCCGCATACGCGCTCTAGTCATGATCGATGGATCTGATTCGTCCCCACGCGTTCGGCTGTAACAACCGGCTTTGTTTGGTCGACTGCCCAAAAAACGCTCACTTATAATCTCTCCCAGATGCTGCCTCCTACCAAGAAACGAAAAATAAATCCGCTGCTGCTGAAGGTGATCTTTATCAGCGTAGCTATTCATTTACTTGCAGCGCTTATTCTCGGAAGTATAACGATCTACAAATTTGTCGTTCCCTCTGAGGCACAATTCGAAGAGCCGCCTGTCGTGGAACAAGAAGAACCACCACCACCGGTCAAAGTGCAAATTAAACCGCAGCAACCCAAGCAGCAACAGGCTCAGCGCCTGACCATGCGCCCGGTGGCGAACATCGCAGTGGCCAATGTGGATGTTAATTTGCCTAACATGGAGCAGAACTTCACCGTCAGTGGAGGCCTCGGTGGCATGGGCGGCGGCAGCCTACTTGGCGGCACCCGTGGTAATATCGGCATGGGCTTGTCCGATGTCAGCGTGTTCGGCCTCAAGTCGCGCGCCGAGCGTATCCTATTTGTGATCGATGCGAACCGCCAGATGATCACCGATAAAAAAGGCGGCCTCAACAGCTACAAGATCATTAAAGACGAAATCACCGACATGGTCGGCAATCTGTCGGCAGGCACCCTGTTTAACGTGATGTTACAAGACCGCACCAAGATGATGCTGTTCAAGCCGCAACTCGTGTCCGCAGGCTCAGAGGTGCACCAGCAACTGATCCAATGGATCAATCCAATCAATGCCAGCGCCACTAATGTAGGGCTCGAAGGCAACCGTCTGGCGAAAAAGCCGCAACTCAAAACCCTGAATGGAGAAGCGGTCAACACTGCTATACGCCACGGATGGCGAGGTAATGAGACTGGCTTCATCACACAAGTGGCGCTCGAACAAAACGTCGATGCGATCTTCTTCATCACTGGCTACCACCGCGGTTTTGAAACCATTCGCCGCACACTCAACGAGCGCGAAGAAGCTGAATGGCAGCGTAAAATAGCCAAGCCGGACTACATCAAACAACTCGCAGCGCATAAGCTCGAAATCCCTAAAATGCAGGCCAAAGTCAAAGCCGAGATGGCCAAAATCAACGCTGATCGTAAGAAGAAGGGCCAACCACCACGCGTGTTAGAACAACGCTGGGGCGTCTACTCCAATGCCAATGAACTCGGACTCAAATGGCCCCCCAACACCAACCATCCTGGCTATAAACCAAGTCATGAAATTAGGGACAGCGATGTTTCCAAATATTTCCGCAAGCTAATCGATAAACTCTACGAAGACCAAGACAAGCCCGTGCCCTCGGTCAACGTGGTGCTCTTTCTTGCGGGTGATGAAGCCTTCAGTGACGCTGCAAAAAAACAGCTGGATCAATACGTGCGCTTCTTCCGCGGTAAAAATCGCGTGATCCGTGGCGAAGACGAGATCTCAAGCGCGCGTAGCTCGAAGAAAACGAAGAACTAAGCCGGCAGCGCCGCGTCCCTCCCCACTTTCAAACAAAAGGCAGTCGATTCTGGCTGCCTTTTTCGTGCCCTATAGGAGTGTGGGCGACTCGCCCAGGTTGAGCCGATGTTAATCCAAATGAGGGCGGGTCGCCCACGTTGAGCCGATGTTAATGCACATGAGGGCGGGTCGCCCTCACTCCTTAAACCTAAAATCCGGCCTGCGGGATCAGTCCATCGGTCAGTGATTTTGCAGCCTGATCTTTCAATGAATCAGACGCGGCAGCGGTCAATTCCTGCTCAACGTCATCAATCACTGCAGACACTTCCTCCATCGCTTCGGCCTGAATCTCAGCAACTTCATCTTCGACGGCAGCGACGGCCTCGGCTTGCATAACCCCTACTTCCTCTTGAACCGCCTCTATCGTTTCGGCGACTTCTTCTTGGGCGGCTTCGACGATGGCATCGACCTCTTGCAGCGCTTCAGCGACCACGGCAGCTGAGGCTGCGTCCTTTTCAACAGGTGCAGGTGCAGAGACTTCGAGCTCTTTCTTACCGCATGCAGCAAGCAGGACAGTAACAGCGAGCAGGGACAGGACAGGTGTGTTTGGTTTCATAATGCTATCGGTATTTTGATTGTGTGAATTAGAATCGTAAATATAACCGAATAGTTCGCGAGCACCACCGCAATTGAGCATTTTCTTAGATAAACTAAAAAACGCGTAGAGCCGTTAATAACGTTAATGCACGTTAATCTGATCTCAGAATGGATTAATAAATAGGAGTTTATAAATCCCGATAAAGCACCTGCTCGACTGCGATTCAGTCCCCAATATGGCGGTGGATCTGATTTACGTTAATTAACGTCCATTGACGGTTGAAGGAATTTCGTATGATTGGACTGGCGAATTTAGGATAAAAAAAAGCGGCCGTCCCTGTAAAGAGACGGCCGCTAGAAGAATTAATGCCTCAGGCTTGGCTTACCAGAAGACCGCGTAGAGAGCGATCGTAGCGATCACCACACCGACACCCACAATCTTAGCGCCCTTGGAGGACTCCAGTTCAATTTGATCATTCACCGGCAGCACCACTGGATTCTTCATCGGCTTGACCAAGGTAAGGATGATGCCAGCCAAGAGCACGATAAAGAAGCAGATCGACATGCGGTCGAGGAACGCGATTTGATCCGCATACCACCAGCCTTTGGAGACGAGCCATGGACCAACTGCCCATTTGAACGCGCCATAGGAAAACACATTCAAACCAATACCAACCGCACCGAAGTAGCGAGGCGTCTTAGGCGAGAAGAAGCCAAAGATGAAGACTGCCAAGATCCCCGGCGAGATGAAGCCTTGGAACTCTTGAATGTAGGCGAAGATACTCTCAAAGTTATCTAGCATCGGAGCCACAAATGCGGCCATCAGTACAAACAACACCACAAACCCACGGCCGACTTTAACCAGCTTAGCCGGATTTTTTTCGCCGGAGAATTTGGCATACAAATCCATCGTCGCAATCGTCGAAGCTGAGTTCAGCATGGAAGCGAGCGAGCTGATTACCGCTCCGCAGAGGGCAGCCAGCACGAACCATGAAATCATTGGCAGCGGCTTAATCAAGTTACGCACGAGCACTGGGAATGCGGAGTCATAGTCGTAGGCTTTCAGGCTAGAAAGTGCCTGACCGCTATCCACACCTGTCTGCGCCAACTCATTAATACGATTTGCAAGCGCATCGTTGCCAGCACCCGCTGCGAGTGTCGCTTCAGCACCAACCACCGCGAGATTTTGCGCCAAGGCACGAGCTGCGAGTTCCGGCTGTAGGCCAACCATGGCCGCCTCCACGCCAATAACTCCGGAGGAACGATCGACTTCAGCAGCTTGAACCATCGCGACGTTCTTCAGCGCGGCTGAATTATGCAAATCACCACTAAAGAGATTAAAAGCGAGAATACCGGGAATCACTACCAAGAAGGGAATCAACAACTTCAAAGTCGCCGCAAAAACGATGCCCTTTTGACCTTCGGCCAGCGACTTGGAGCCCAAGGTGCGCTGCACGATGTATTGGTTCAGGCCCCAGTAGAAGAAATTAGGAATCCAAAGACCGATCAACAATGCGGTCCAAGGGATGTCAGAATCTTCCTTCGGACGCACCATGTGCACCTTACCACCGCTACCATTCGGGCCATTCACGGCGACGGCTTCGCCGTCGACACCGTCATTCAATAACATGAAGCGCTGCCATGGGCTCGCTGCTTCGATTTGCTCGACCGTAGCGTTCGAGTTCGCGACCTTAGTTAGGAACAGCTCTTCAGCGGGCTTGTCTGCCAGCACGTTAAACGCGAGGAACATAACAATCGCACCACCAACAATCAGCGCCGAGCCCCAGATCAAGTCAGTCCACGCACAGGCTTTCAAACCACCGATAAACACATATACCGCCGCGAAAATCGCAATCATCCAGCAGACGTAGGTCAGATTATTCAGGATTGGCACTTCGTTGTAGTATTCGGAAACGAACTTACCGCCGGAGAAAATAACCGATGAAGTGGTAACAAACACTAGAGTGACAATCGCAGGAATCGCCATTGCGAGACGAGCCACACCGTCGAAACGATACTGCAAGAACTCTGGAATGGTATAAAGGCCCGCTTTGAGGAACTTCGGTAAAAACCAGAAGGCGACAAAGATCAGCGTGACGGCAGCCATCCATTCGTAGGAGGCGATCGCCATGCCCAGCCAATTGGCCGAGGAGCCCGACATACCGACGAACTGCTCAGTGGAGATATTGGCAGCGATCAGCGAGAAACCGACCAGCCACCAAGTGAGGCCACGACCGGCCAAGAAATAATCAGCTGCGCCTTGGTCTCCGGATGTGTCTTCGTCTCGGCTCTTCCAGATACCGAGACCAATGACGCCAACCACGGCGATGATAAATAATGAGACTTCTAAGATGTTCATAGGGTATTTTTGTTATAGTTGATCTGTCCAAGCGGCTATTCGGCTAATTAAGTGAGCTTTCGACACATCACACTCAAGTAAAAAATCTACTCAGTAACTAGACAGTGATGCTCCTCAGCGCAGAAATGTCATACTATAACATAGAGTTATGATTACAAGTGCAGAGTGTCCTCCCCAAATCGATGCATTTATTAATTGTGCGGCGCAGTCACTGGCTGCGCACTCGCCACTTCTACTAGCTTTTTACGCCAACAGGCCCTTGATATCCTCTAAGCTGACTTTTGCGTTGGCCGCCTCACTCTCTTCGAACAGTTCCTTTAAGATCTCGGCCTTCTTCGCTTGCAGTTCGATCACCTTCTCTTCCACCGTGTTCGCGGCGATCAGCTTAATGCTGGTCACCACCCTCTCCTGTCCAATACGGTGCGCTCGGTCGGTCGCCTGCGCCTCGGCTGCTGGATTCCACCACGGGTCGTAGTGCACCACAGTGTCCGCGCCGGTTAGATTGAGACCCGTGCCGCCTGCCTTGAGTGAGATCAGAAACACCGGAATGCTTTCGTCCTCATTAAAGGTATCACACATCGCGAGCCGGTTCTTGGTCTTGCCGTCGAGATAGCAGAACTTGTGGCCCTTCTCGGTCAAATGCTGGGCCAGCAACTTAAGCGCGGTCACAAAAGAGGAAAACACCAAGATGCGACTGCCCGCATCAATACACTCATCGAGTACTTCGTCGAAGGCCGCTAGTTTGGCTGAATCGGCCGCCGGAAAGGTGTCGTCGATAATGCGCGGATCGACACAGGCCTGACGTAAGCGCAACAGCTCCGTAAATGCGGCAAACTGCACGCGTCCAGCATTCGCGCCTGCAATCTCCAGATTAGAGATTTCGCGACGCGTCTTTTCGAGCGTGTCATTATAGAAACGCATTTGCTTCGCTCCGAGTTCGCAGAAGAAAGTCTTCTCGATCTTATCAGGTAACTCCGGCGCGACTTCTTTCTTGGTGCGGCGCAAAATGTAAGCAGCCGCGCGTTGGGTCTGACGGCGCGAATGCCACTCGCGTTCTTCCTGCGAGAGCTTCCCCGTGGCCTTGGTCACATAACCAGGCATCAGGAAAGCGAATAGCGAGAGCAAATCGTCGAGTGAGTTCTCCACTGGCGTACCAGTCAGTAAAAAGCGCCCTTTGCTGTGCAGGCGGGTCAGCGACTTGGCATTCTGCGAACGACGATTCTTTATGTGCTGCGCCTCATCGCCGATCACGACCGACCATTCCATGGTCGACAGCATCTCAATATCCTGGCGAAGCGTGCCGTAGGAGGTGACCACGATATCCACCTCCTCAAGTACCACTGGCTCTTTGGCCCGCTTAGACCCATGATGCTTCGCCACCTTGAGGCCGGGTACAAAGCGCCCAGCTTCACGTATCCAATTCTCCACCAAACTTGCGGGGCACACCACCAGCGCCGGCAGCGCCGCGGTGTTGGTGCTGCGAATACACTCGATCAAACCAAGCGCCTGCAGCGTTTTACCTAGACCCATTTCGTCGGCCAGAATACCGCCCAACTCATGACGATACAAATGCCATAACCACGCCACGCCGATGCGTTGATAAGTGCGTAGAATCGTATCAAAAACCGGACGGATTGGCGCAGCCTCGAGCGCACCAACTTGCTTGAGCGCACGGCTGCGGGATTGCCATGCTTGTGGCGGCCGCCAGCCCTCGACCAGCTCGTCTAGCAAATCTTCCACATCGACTAGCTCCTGGGTATCCAAGCGCTTCGAAAACGTCGGCGTGAACGGTCGATCCGCCTGTCCGGAGACTGAGCGCTCGATCTGGTGCAAGCGCTCGACCGCAGCCCGATCCAGTAATGTGATTTGCGCGCCAGAGCCCTCATTCTCGACGTAACTGCGACCAGTCGCGATCGCGCGACGTAGATCCGCCTCATCGCCCTCTTTGCAGAGCGTCACCTCCAGCGCAAAGCGGCCGTCCACCTCCTTGGTTTCGATCGCCGGCTCAGAAAGCTGCACATGTGCGAGTTTTTCCTCGAAACCATTGGTAAATTGCGCGCGCCATTGTTGCCGCAGTGCCTTCCAGTGGGCGGCGAGGAAATTGAGCGTCTTATGCCGATCTCGTAGCCACCATTTTCGATTCGACGGCTCGAGCATGAAGCCCTCTAGCTTTAAAATGTTACGTAACGGCTTAATCGAATCATCATCGCGCCCCGCCGGCAATCGGATCGCCAAAAAGTTGGGCGATCCATCCACCACCACTCGATTAGTGGCGTATTGCTCCATCGAATCCGCAACCGCCTTCGCGACGGGATAATCCCCCGGACGCCTCTTCCACGTACCTTGCGCACGAGCTTCAGCGATGCGCCGCAGGTTGGGCTTCGACTTTTCTCGCAGGCTGATAGTACGACTCAAAATCGGCCGTTTCAGCTCGTCCGGTACCGCGACCACCTCAGCCTCATCATCCTCTGCCGGATCTGCTTGTTTGAGAAATTCGTGTACGCCGGGCAACTCGTCGCCCTGCCACTCGATCGGCGCATTCGGCTGCTTAACCCAATACACCGTCGGTTCATCGATCAGCGTGGCGAGCAAGCGGCGCAGGCGACCGCCAGTCAATTCCAACAGACTCGCGAGCTTGCCACCACACCACGACTCGACTAAAGCCAACGCAGCTTGTTGCGGCGCGGACGCAGCATAATTGCGCGTCGGGCTCAGTTGATTGAGTGGCACAATTTCACGTCCCGCCGCAGCATCGAGCTTCACCACGATGGCATCGCGCTCAGCCGCTGCTGGCAAATTGGGCGGCAAAAACACTAGCATGCGCAACGTATCACCGGCAGCAGACAGCTTGATCGAACGCACACCGCGCGACTTGGCTGCTTCGGGCTCTGGCTCGGGTTCCGCCACGAAATCAGGATGTGGCTGTGCTGCATGGGCCTGTTCGTGTTTGAGCGCTTCATAGTGCAGCGCAATGGCAATGGCATGCGCACAGACCTTGCGCCGGCGCCCTTCAAGGCAGTTGCAATGGTTGACCGCAAAAACAGCCGAGCGCAAATTCAGCTTCGGCTGGTACGTATCGTCGATGCCGGCAACCGTACCCGTCAGGATCGGGCTCTCCCAGGCTACCGCGGTCACCGCGCCCGCCTCAAATAAGCGCTCGGCTTGCTTGAAGACCAGCCCCCCGGCTAGTTCCAGCAGAAAGCTGCGGTCAAAGTCTGGCGGTGATTTGAATGGAGGTGACATAACGGCTCAGCACGCTTGTGCTTGGAGAGCGGATGTCAAGGTGGAGTGCGCGTCATTCACCGGAAAGTGCCACAGGTCTGCAGGTCGTCATCGCCAAGCGCAGGATAGCTGCTCATCCATGGCTAACCACGACCCTAGCCCTGTGACTCTGACAACTTGCGGTCGACTGAATATGCGCCGCCGCCAGCGATCACGAAAGTCAGGCACACGAGCAATAGCATCAGTGGATATTCAATCCCCCCATTTTGGGCGAAAAACACCCCCTTATAGGTGGTAACAATCGCAACGGCCATCGTGGCCACTAGCGACACACCAGCGAAACGGGTCAGTAATCCGACCAACAACAGCAGCCCACCAAAAAATTCAGCGCCCCCTGCCAACGCAGCCATCAACAGCCCCGGCTTCAAGCCGAGGTTTTCGGCGAAAAACTGCCCAGTCCCTTCAAGCCCATAGCCGCCAAACCAACCGAATAGCTTCTGCGCGCCATGCGCTGCCATGCATGCCCCGACGCCAATACGAATGGGTAAGAGTGCGATCTGATTATTTGTTTTGAGGAGTGTTTCGTTGATTTTCATAATAGTATAGCGTGGCATGCTTGAAGGATAGACTTGGCGTCAAGGCTCATGCTTAAACGGCAGCGTTACAGCTGTTCTGCGCGCTGGCCGACTTTGCGTATCAGGTTGGCGAATTGCGTGCGCTCTGATTCGTCCAGCACGTCAAACAACTTGTTTAAATCTTGCGCATGCGCCTCAAAGCTGGGCTCGATCAAATCGTGACCGAGATCCGTCAGGTGCACCAGCACCACACGCGCATCGGTCGTGCTGCGCTCGCGGCTCACCAGCCCGCGCTTCTCTAAGCGCTGCACTGCGGTGGTGATCGAGCCACTGGTCAGTAAAATTTTCTCGCCGATAATGTTGACCGGCTGCGCGCCCTTATGCAGCAACAACTCCAAGACCGCGAAATCACTCAATGATCCCAAGCCCGCGGCAGTAATACTCTTCTGACTATATCCATTCACCGCGTGCGATGCCTTCCACAGTAACAGGAAAAGATGCGGTCCGGAGTTCTGATAAATTTTTGCCATAGCAAGCACCCTCCATAGACCTTAACTTGACGTCAAGCTATAATTAACTTCACTTGAAGCATTTATCCGAATCAAAAGGACATCTCGATCTAACTGCCGACGCCGAGGACGGCATCCCTCCATCAATAATGAGATCTAGCTAGGACTGGAGGGACATCGACCCCGATGTCCGCGGGTTCCGCTCGTCCAGTATTGACCCGAATCAAAAGGACCTCTCGGCCTAATCCACCATCTTAAACGACATTGTAAAGCTGTGCCCCTGCCGCGTAGGAGTAACGCCGCCGGAACTGACCCGCTTAAAAGCGGCCTTCACAGAGGCATCGAACGAGGGATTACCCGACGCTCGCCGTAGGCGGATATTTGAGATGTGTCCCGAACTGCTGACATCGAAGACAACAGTCACCACCAAGCCCACTCCGGCAAGGTTCGCAGGTTTGATCCAGGCGCGGTTGAGCCGACTATTCAATTGATCCCCATAGCGCTGCAAGGCCGTGCGCTGGGCCGCGGTAAGGCTACCGGAAGGCGCATGCACCGTGGTCGGCAAATTGCTCTGCAAATTTTGCTGAATTTTAGAGGTATTGATTGTGGGTGCCTGATAAGCAGGTCTCGTCGGCTGCGACTTGAGCGGCTTGGGATTCTTTTTAGGATTCTGCTTAAAGAAATCAGCCGCCGAGATCAAAGGTTTCGGCGTCGCCTTCACCGGCGTGGTCTGCGGTCGAGGCTTCACGACTGGCTTGGGCGGAGTCGGTGCAGGCTTTGATATAACTGGATCAGCAATATCAATCGGCTTCATATCTGGCAGCTCTAGGTCCGGCGGCGTGTCCATCGGCGCGGCACGATTCTGCGGCGCATTCGACGGGCTCGGCTGACTCACCATCTCGAAGACGTGCGGTTTCTCCTTTGGCAAAAAAGCTTCGATAATCGTCGATAAAAACAATGCTACAATCAGCGCGCCATGCAAGATCACCGAGGACCACAAAGACTGATTATTTTTAATGCCCATCGCGCCTACTTAACCTTGGTATCCAAACTAATTTTTGAGAGCTTCCGCTGTTTGATCATATCGATCACGGTAATGACCTTCTGGTACGGCAGCGCCGAGTCTGCGCGAATGCTCAGCACCGGTGGCGCGGCATCCATCGCCATAGCATCGAGCAACTCGCCAAGTTCTTGCCGCGAGACTTTCTCATCGCTCCAATAGTAATCGCCAGATTTATCGAGCGTGATCGCCTGAAACTCTTCGCGCTCCTCGGGCTGCGATTTCGACGCCTCCACGGGTAGGTTCACATCAATCGTCTGCTCCAGCAGCGGCGTGGTGACCATGAAAATAATCAGCAAGGCGAACGCGAGGTCGATCAACGGCGTCACATTAATCTCCGTGAGAGCGGAGAGGCGATCTTTGCGATGGAAGTTACGAGCCACTATTTGATCAATTAAAAATTAGGGTCACTGAGACCTACGCGTTGCTCGCGGCGGCCTGCGCTTCGAGCTCGATACGATCGGCCACGGTGCTGGAGAAATTCTCCAGCTCGACCACTGAGATCTTGGTTTGTAGCAATAAATAGTTGTAGCCGAACACCGAAGGAATCGCGACCAACAGACCTGCCACGGTGGTCAACAACGCACCAGAGACACCAGGCGCAAGGCTCTGCAAACTGGCCGACCCCGCCCCGGCCATGCCGCCGAAGGCATCCATCACCCCCCACACCGTGCCGAGCAAGCCGAGAAACGGTGCGCCGGTCACGATCGAGCCGAGTAGCACCATCTTGCTTTCGTAGCGGATAATCTGTTCAGCAAGCCCACGTTGAATCGCATTTTCAACATGCCCCATGCGTAAAGTCGCCCGATGCGTATCAGTATCGACCAGATTGCCACCATAACGGAAAAATGCTTCCAGCGCATCGCGCACGACATTGTAATAAGGCCCCGCACCCTTACCTGGGCGCTCCGGAGGCAGGTCGAGCAAGTGCGACTCTTTACTTAAAAGACGCTCATAGCGCTTATTTTGGGAGCGCAAGCGGGACAGATCCATGTACTTCCCAAACAGCACCGACCACGCGATAATGCTGCAGACCATCAGCACCAGTACCACGATCTTGCCAGCAAAATTCGACTGGCCGAAATAGGTAAAAACATTGGGGCCGCCAGCGGCCTGCAAGAGAAGTGAATCAAATGTAGTGATTAAGCTCATTTTGTAAAAGTGCGTAGAGGTATATCTTTGATAGACTCTCATTAACAACAGGCGTTCAAATCCCTGCCAGCATAAAACCTAATTCTCCGAAAAAACCTTTTAAGCATTCACTCGGAATTTGATTTGCCCGCATAGAAAAGCGGCCTACACATTGATCATCAACCATTCACCCAAAGATCATATTAATGGATAGCAAAACACTGACCCTACAAGAACTCAAAGCCAGCGCCCACACCGCCAGTTCGAAAAAGGCCCTGATCGGCATCGACGGCTTCGTCGACAAGATCGTGCACCCGGTCGATCAGCGCTCCGGCCCCGGTGATCAGTTCACCCCGATTGCGACCATCGCCGATTTTGGCGCACGGATCAGCTCCGCAGCCGGCAAAAGTGCCAATATTGAGCTCGCCCAAATCCTCGAAAAACTCGGCGGCAACGGCCCGATCATGGCCAGCGCACAATGCGCCCAGGGCCTGCAAGTGCGCTACCTCGGCGCACTCGGCAAGGGCACCATCCACCCCGTCTTTACTGAATTCGCGCAACAGACCAACGCCGTATCAATCGCAGATCCTGGCATCACCCACGCCGCGGAATTTTCTGATGGCAAGATCATGCTCGGCTCGATGGCCAGCCTCGACGAGATCAACTACCAGCACATCGTCGACGTAATGGGAGCGGATGAGTTAAGCAAAAGCTTCGCTGAGGCCGATCTCATCGCAATGGTCAACTGGACCATGATTCCTTACCTTTCCGAAGTCTTCAACGACTTCTTGGAACACCTCCTACCGACGATTCCCGAGAACAAGGAGCGCATCTTTTTCTTCGACCTCGCTGACCCTGAAAAACGCTCAAAAGAAGACCTGCTCGAAGTGTTAAATATTTTCGGCAAATTCGAAGCTTTTGGTAAGGTCATCCTCGGACTCAATCTCCGCGAAGCCGAGCAAGTCGACGCACTGCTAGGCTTTGAACCAATCGAAAATACCCCAGACAACCTGCAAGTGCTGGCCACACGTATTCGCGAGGCACTCAAGCTCGACACGCTCGTCGTGCATCCGACACACGATGCAGCTTGCGCGACACCGGAGGGCACTGCCTACGTGAAAGGGCCTTTTTGCGAGAAACCAAAGATCACCACTGGCGCCGGCGACCACTTTAACTCAGGGTTCGTCACTGCCCGCCTGATTGGGCTGTCCCCAGTCGCGGCACTGACCGTCGCTGCGGCCACCTCTGGCTTCTACGTCCGCACCGCCGAGAGCCCATCACTCGATGAGCTCGCCGAATTTATCGCTAGCTGGTAACTACAAATGACTGGACTTTTTATTACATTCGAAGGCACCGAAGGCTGCGGGAAATCCACCCAGATCAACGCCCTTGCCGCTCGCCTACAAGACCAAGGCCAGCAGGTGCTGCAAACTCGTGAACCCGGCGGCACGCCGCTAGGCGAAGCCGTGCGCAACTTGCTCCAACACGACGAAGCCGGCGCAGGCATGTCGCCCGAAGCAGAGCTGCTACTGTTCACTGCCAGTCGCGCACAATTAACCCGCGAACGCATCCTGCCCGCGATCGCTAAAGGCGAGATTGTGCTCTGCGACCGGTTCATGGACTCCACCACAGTCTACCAAGGCGTCGCCCGACAGATTGATACTCAGGCCGTGGCGACCATCAACCGCTTTGCGGTCGGCGAAGCGCGGCCGGATCTGACCATCCTCATCGATCTGCCCCCCGAAGTGGGCATGGCTCGGGTGCACGCGCGCAGCGATGGCCAGCTCGATCGCATCGAGCAAGAAGCCATCGAATTTTTCCAAGCTGTGCGCACAGGCTACCTCAAACTCGCCGAGTCAGAGCCAGAGCGCTTCCTGGTGCTGGACGGCAGCGCCTCGGTCGAGGTACTTGAACAACAGATCTGGGCAGCGGTGCAACCACGGCTGCCGTAACGCCGACGGGACCCTCTGCAAATACCTAAGCGACCGCTGTTGCCGTCAAAAATCGACGGCCTAGTCCTCGTCCCGTTGCTCGCGCTCTTTAGCGACGTTGACCGTTAATTTACGGCCGGCAAATTCCTGACCATCCAGTTGACGAATCGCTTCATCAGCACCTTCTGAGTCTTCCATAGTGACGAAGCCAAAGCCACGAGGGCGGCCGCCACCTGGGCGAGTCACGATGATTGCTTCTTCAACCTCACCGCAGTTTGCGAAGATCTCACGCAGATCATCACCAGTGGCATCGAAAGAAAGATTTCCTATGTAAAGTCGAATAGACATAATTTTATAAAATTAAACGTTATAAGTTGCAGTTGTATATTGGGTTATCCCCGAATACCGATTGAAAAAGTGCATAACTGGCGCAAGACACAACCCTATTTTAAAAACGATTCGGATTTGCTAATTGCAACCGCCAAGGATTCCCTCACTGCACTTCCCTTTTTTCCGTGAAAAATACTAAGACCACCAAACAAAGCACCATTCTTCGGGTGTCCGCATACCTGTTTCGCTACAAGCGTCTATTCTGGCTCACCATCGGGCTTGCCGCCGGCATGACCCTAATGGAAATCGCCGTGCCTTATGCGATCAAAGTCATTCTCGACGACATCGAAACCACCGGAGCGCTGACTGGGCTGTTCTGGGGGGTCGGCATCATCGCCTGCCTCTATATTGGCAGTGAAATCTTCAATAGCCTGCGTATCCGGGTCAATAACACGCTGGAGCAGCAAGTGCTGCTGGAAATGCGCCGCGACCTACACTCAAAGCTCCTGCGCCTGCCGGTCTCCTTTTATGATCAACGTAAGAGCGGCGAAATTTCCTCGCGCGTGATCGAAGACGTCTCCGCCGTCGAACGCGCACTGCTCGACGGCACTGAGCAAGGCACCGGCGCTATCCTCAAGATCGTCGGTATCACCATCGCCCTTTTTGTGATGCAACCCGCCCTCGCATCGTGCGTCTTCCTGCCCGTACCGATTCTACTGATCTGCGGCGTGCTCTACTCCAAGCGCTCTCGCATCGTCTGGAAGGGCGTGCGCGAAAGTTCGGGCGAGCTGAACAGCCTGCTGGTCGAAGACATCCAAGGTAACCGCCTGATCCAGACCTTTGGCCTGCAAAAGCGCGAATCCGCCCGCTTCGAGCAACGCGCCGAGGATCTCAAGTCGAAGACGCTCAAAGCCATGTTTCGCTGGTCGCTCTATAGCCCCGCCACTACACTAATTACCAAGCTCGGCTTTCTCAGCATCGTCGGCTTCGGCGGCTACCTCGTGCTTAACGATGCCAGCGGCTTCAGCATGGGCAAGCTGCTCGCTTTCTTTCTCTACGCCAACATGCTCTACCAGCCAATCGCACAGCTGCACGGTTTGAACCACCTGATCGCCGCCGGCCGTGCTTCTGGTGAGCGCGTATTCGAAGTGCTCGATGCCGCTGTTGACGTCGATGAACCAACTGCGCCCACCCCTCTGCCAGCTGGCCCCATCGAAGTCGCCTTTGAAAACGTTCAATTCGAATATCCAGGTCGCCCCGCAGTACTCTCAGATCTGGACCTCACTCTGCAAGCCAATCAAGTCACCGCCCTGGTCGGCCATACCGGCGCAGGTAAGTCCACCATCGCCAATCTCGCGATGCGCACGCACGACATCACGCAAGGCAGCGTCAAACTCAACGGCGTAGACATCCGCAATATTTCCCTCAGCGAGCTGCACAATACAGTTGGCCATGTCGCGCAAGACCCCTTCCTCTTCGAAGGCAGCGTGCGCGATAACTTGCTGCTCGCCAAACCCGACGCCAGCGAGGCAGACATCGCCCACGCCCTCGAACAAGCTTGCGCGCACGAGTTCGTCAACGCCCTGCCCGAGCGGCTTGACACTAACATCGGCGAGAAAGGCATTCGCCTCAGCCAGGGCGAGAAACAACGCCTCACCATCGCCCGCGTGCTACTTAAGAACCCGCCTTTCGTCATCCTCGACGAAGCCACTGCCAGCGTCGACACCATCACCGAGCGCAAAATCCAGCTGGCACTCGATCATTTAGTCGAACAGCGCACCGTGCTGGTCATCGCGCACCGCCTCTCCACCGTGCGTCGCGCCAACAAAATCGTAGTCCTCGAAGCCGGGAAAATCATTGAGTCCGGCACGCACGAAGCGCTACTCGCCGAAGACGGACAGTACGCTAAGCTCTGGAATCACCAGAGCGATTTGATCCCCGAGCACAGTTAAATCATTCACCCACCAAACGGCACATAGCCTCGCCGCAGGGCTCGCCGTAGTGTATCTTCGACCCGCCCGCGCTTTATTTTTGTCCCTTGACGCTGTTTTTCGTCACCGACTATATTGCTATCTGACATAGAGATCTCCGCGTTTTTTCCAGAACAATTGGATTACCACTTGCTTTTAATGCCGCAGAGAGCTTTTTTGCCGACCCTCAGACATGACCACATCAGAAACCAGCGATTCCAACCAAACCCACAGCAAAGAACTTGTCGTGCAGAACAAGATGGGCATCCACGCCCGTCCTGCAGCGATGATCGTACGTATCGCCAACACCTATGCCGGTGAAGTGTGGGTGGATAAAGATGATGAACAAGTGAATGGTAAAAGCATCATGGGTCTGATGATGTTGGCGGCCGGCAACGGCTCGAAGCTGACGATTCGCACCGAAGGTCCGATCGAAACTGCAGAGAAGATGCTGCTCGACCTCGAAGATCTGTTCGCTCGGCGCTTCGAAGAAGCTTAAATTGCCAGCCGCTTCAGCAGTCTAACACCGCCCCGCTCAATGAGTCGACGGGGCTTTTTTGTGCTTCATCCTCAATGACTAAAGGAGGGAGGGCGACTCGCCCTCCTTTGTAGCAACACAGAATAAATGTGGGCGACTCGCCCTCCTTTGTAGCAACACACATCAATGTGGGCGAGTCGCCCACACTCCTTTGCAGCAACACAGCAGCAATGTGGGCGAGTCGCCCTCCTTTGTAGCAACACAGCAGCAATGTGGGCGAGTCGCCCACACTCCGATCGCGCTCAGCCGATCTGCTCGCCATTGCCGCCAACTGCCGCGCCGCTCGGCGCCAGCCCAGATTAGCCTTTGACTCCGATTCGGTTTCTAAACAAATGTTTAAAACGAATGATCCCACGCACCATGCCGATCACCACCGACCTGCCCAAAGCCGACAACACACGCAGCGAAATTGTCAGGGCCGCCGGATTCATCCAAGCCGAACCAGCTGCCGAATAGCTGCAGCCGGAGCCCACTCGCCGCCAACAGCACTCACCCTCACGGCCACACTCACTTTCAGCCTCACTTCAGTCGATGCCAGCTAGACTCCATCCATTCCGCACAGTCCTCGCCTTAGTTAGCGCCATCGCGCTCAGCAGTGGCTTAGCCGCGCAGACCAAGCAATCCAACCTCGATACCGAGCGCCTGCTCGACATCAGTCAGCGCGAGCAAAAGATCTATCAACAGCTCGCCGCCGATCCCGAGTATTATTCCGGCGACGACCTCGAGCGCCACCTGAACGAACTGATCTTCTCGTACCGGACCTATCTGGCCGAGAACCCTGACGACCTCAGCGCGCTCATACTCTACGGAAAACTACTCCGCCGTATTGGTAAAAACGACGAGGCCTTTAAAGCCTTCCTCAGGGCCGACGAGCTCGACCCGCAGATCGCAGTGGTCAAGCAGCAGATCGGCAATCACCTCGCCGAGACTGGCAAAGGCAAAGCGGCGCTCACCTTCACCCTCAACGCCATCACACTCGAACCCGAGGTGCCCGCTTACCACTACGCACTCGGCGAGATCCTCTACACTTTTCGCGAGCCATTTATCCAACAAGCAGTCTTTAGCCGCGACGCCCTCGACCGCGAAATGCTTAAAGCCTTCGAAACCGCGGTGCGCCTAGAGCCGGACAACTTCGACGCACAAATGCGCCTCGGCGAGGCCTACTACGACCTCGCCAGCCCCGACTGGAAGGCAGCACTGCTGCATTGGAACAAAGTCCGCAAGGACAGCCCCAACGATGACTTACTGCGCCGCCAGATCCTTGATCTCCACAAAGTGCGCGTGCTCGGTAAGCTCGGGCGCAGCGAAGAAGCCACAGCACTCGCAGCCACCATCGTCCAACCCAGCCTGCAGCAATCCAAACAGCAAGTCCTCGACGAAATACGTGTGTATTAGCGACTCAAAAGTGGTGCTCCCGGGCAGATTCGAACCTGAGCCGAGAATCGAGATGGAGTGTGCTACGCTTAATCCTGTGGCATGGCAAAGCGGTAGAACCCTTTGCCTTGCTGCATGGGCAGTTCGACCTCTATTAAGTCCTCTGAAGACGAGGTCCATGTGCTGAGATCGTCACTGCGCTGAATCTGTAGCTGCATCACTGCATTCGTACCGCTGATGTTAAGCATCGTGGAGCCTGTCCGCAGGTCAATCAACTGCGCCTGCGCAGTAGCGCTGGTATAGAGACCGTAGCTGGCGGGATCGGCAACTACATCTTGCTGGCCTTGTGTCGTCGCAGAGGCGACCGCAGAGGCGACCGCAGTGTTTAAGTCGTCAGCTGTGAATCCATTGTCCGTCGTCGGCACGCCATTATAGGTAGCCGCATATCCTGTCGCTCCATACGGATAATATATAATTGCAGCAGCTGAGATGCTAAGGAAGGCATCTGACCCAATTGTCGGGGCGGTCATCGATTGTAAACGTATGGAGGCTAAGTTCGCGCAGTTTTGGAATGCTTGAGACCCGATGCTGGTGACGCTGTCGGGGATGATGACGCTGGTCAGGCCACTGCATTGATAGAATGCATAACTCCCGATGCTGGTGACGCTGTTGGGAATGTTGACGCTCGTCAGGCCAGTACAGTTCTCGAATGCGTTACCCCCGATGCTGGTGACGCTGTTGGGAATGGTGAAATCACCGCTAGCACCTGGGCCAGCAATCAACACAGTGCCAATCTTGTTGAGCAACAGTGGTCCGATCGAACTGTAATTTGGATTGTCGGCAGCAACCACAATGCTCGTCAGGCCAGTGCAGTTATAGAATGCGCTATTCCCGATGCTGGTGACACTGTTGCCGATGGTGATGCTCGTCAGGCCAGTGCAGCTTTGGAATGCGCTATTCCCGATGCTGGTGACGCTGTTGCCGATGGTGACGCTCGTCAGGCCAGTGCATTGATAGAATGCATAACTCCCGATGCTGGTGACGCTGTTGGGAATGTTGACGCTCGTGACTTTAGAGCACCCGTAGAAGGCATTGTCGGCTATTTGCACAGTGTCCTCAGGGATATTAATACTAGTGACGTAATTGTAAAAACTAGGTCCAGCTAATTGTAAGTTTGCACTAGCACTATTCAGGCTGACGTCAGCTAGGCTAGTGCAGCCAAAAAATACATTAGACCCGATACTGGTGACGCTGTTGCCGATGGTGACGCTCGTCAGGCCAGTACAGTTCTCGAATGCGTTACCCCCGATGCTGGTGACACTGTTGCCGATGGTGATGCTCGTCAGGCCAGTGCAGCTTTGGAATGCGCTATTCCCGATGCTGGTGACGCTGTTGCCGATGGTGACGCTCGTCAGGCCAGTGCAGTTATAGAATGCCTGATCCCCGATGCTGGTGACGCTGTCGGGGATGGTGACGCTCGTCAGGCTGCTGCAGCTTTGAAATGCGCCATCCCCAATGCTGGTGACGCTGTCGGGGATGATGACGCTGGTCAGGCCACTGCAGAAATTGAATGCGTTATTCCCGATGCTGGTGACGCTGTTGCCGATGGTGACGCTCGTCAGGCCACTGCATTGAAAGAATGCTAGAGACCCGATGCTGGTAACGCTGTCGGGAATGATGACGCTCGTCAGGCTGCTGCAGCTTTGAAATGCGCCACCCCCGATGGTGGTGACGCTGTTGCCGATGGTGACGCTCGTCAGGCCACTGCAGTCACGGAATGCTTGATCCCCGATGATGGAGACGCTGTCCGGAATGATGACGCTCGTCAGGCTGCTGCATCTTTGAAATGCGCCACCCCCGATGGTGGTGACGCTGTTGGGAATGGTGACGCTCGTCAGACTGCTGCAGTTAAAGAATGCTTGAGTCCCGATGCTGGTGACGCTGTTGCCGATGGTGACGCTCGTCAGGCCACTGCAGTTATAGAATGCGAACTCCGCGATGCTGGTGACGCTGTCGGGAATGATGACGCTCGTGAGGCCACTGCATTGATAGAATGCTAGAGACCCGATGCTGGTAACGCTGCGCCCGTCAATAGTAGCTGGAATCTCAATCGCTCCAGTGGCATTGGTTGGATAATCAGTAATCGTCACCGACGCGTTGTCGGGATTGACCGTATAAGTATACAGGCCAAACGTTTGAGCCGTAGCGTTGCCTAAAAGTGCGATCGATAGAAAGATGGTTAAAAGTCTCATGTGGCATACGTTTGCGCACGACAGGATTTTTTCAACTAAAAAGTCGCGTGCTAGATTAGCAACGTAGTCGTGTGTATAGCCTGAATATCTGAACTGTTTTTTTTGACGGTGGTACACCTATTAGAGCATCAACGCACACGACGATCGCTTGACCCCCGCCCCGCCTATCCTGCTGCCCCTACATGACCAAAGTGTGACCAAAATGTGTCTGAAACTGCCTTTTTGTGACTAAATTGGGATAATTCGCAGTCACTTCATATACCACAATAACATTCCTAAGTTGCTGAACAACAGAGACTTAAGGTGGTGCTCCCGGGCAGATTCGAACTGCCATTTGCGGCTTCGGAGACCGCCGCTCTATCCATTGAACTACGGGAGCAAATCAAAGTGGGCTAGATTTATGACTAGCTGGCTGGGGTCAACGTGAAAAGCGGCTAGGACTGAGATTAACTAACTCGACCTCTAGGGCGCTGGCGTAACCTCTCAAATGGCACGATTGCAAGCGTCCTGATCAAGCGGCAAAGCAATCCACTGATATCAACTATCATCGCCCAAGGCGAAGTTCACGGCCTCGATCCCAGCCAGGGAGCAGGCATCCATCACCTTGACGATCTGCGCATGCGGCACTGCATCTGCCGGTGAGATGGTGACGATCGCTTCGACCTTATTGGCGCTACTGGCTTCGCGAAAGCGGCTTAGCATGGCAGCGAGCTCATTCAGTTGCGACAACTCTGGAGCGTCATACGGATAGTCGTTGACCACGACTTGGCCGTCGGGACGAATTTCAATGATCTGCTCATCAGGCAAATCCAATGGTTCAGTCTGCTCGACCGTGCCGGGCAACTGAAACGAAAGGTCTGCCTCCTGCTGCTCCAAGGTGGACGCCACCATGAAATAAATCAGCAGCAGGAAAACAACATCAATCATTGGCGCGATCGGCACCCCACCCTGCTCGTCTGCTCGTTTTTTTAATTGTGCCATTTTTCAAATGGACCCTCAACGAGATTGATAGGTGGCGTAAATCACTTCGTAAGCGCCGACTTCGGCGCACGAGCGGAGCACCTCTTTAATTGTGTGGTAAGGGGTGGCACGGTCGGCGCGCACGTGAATACGCAACTCTGGGTTGTCGGACAAGGACGCCTTGATCGCGGCCTGCATTGCTTCGAGGGTTTGTGGTCGCGCGCCCAGGAAAATCTGACCTTCGGCATCGAGCGAGATGGTGCCACGATCGGCAAGGTCTTCAGGCACATCGCTAGATGCAGATTCTGGCAAATCCAGTTTCACTTGACGATCCGCTTGCGCGAGGGTGCTCACCGTCATAAAGAACACCAACAGCAGAAAGACCATATCGATCATCGGCGTCATCGGGAAATCTTCTTCTGGGGAGTTGGTGAGTCGACGGCGGGCCATTAGTTAAATTCGAGCAGTTAAAATGCGAATTAGACATAAAGATATAACGATTTTTAAAGTAGGCAAGTTTTGGGGTCGATAAGCACACTAGACGAATCGCTTGAATCTGACCATGTCAGTGGATTCTGTTAGCCACCGATCTAATCGGATAGGCATGAATCAGAGCAGCGGCGGGCAGCGACGGGCAGTTCTATGGCCACATGCACTTTGGATGAATGCGCGCTACCCGCATGACAGAAGCAAAAAAAGAGGTTCATCGTCATTTACCGGGGAAATACCACTCTGAGCCTAATGTGGCGGCCATTCTGTTTGGGAGGGTCGACCTCCGTGTCGACCGCCAGCAGTTTAGAAATCATATAAAAATCCTAGATTCTCTATGCGCGGTTAGTCGTGTCAGCCTCTCCCGCATCGGCAACGGACGACGCGGAGGTCGTCCCTCCCAAGAGACAGAAGCAAATACTGTAGCGAGCGGGTTGATCCCGCGATCCTTTAGGGGTTGGGCCATTCTGTTGGGGAGGGTCGACCTCCGTGTCGACCGCCAGCAGTTTAGAAATAATATGAAAATCCAAGATTCTCTATGCGCGGTTAGTCGTGTCAGCCTCTCCCGCATCGGTAACGGACGACGCGGAGGTCGTCCCTCCCAAGAGACAGAAGCAAATACTGTAGCGAGCGGGTTGATCCCGCGATTCTTTAGGGGTTGGGCCATTCTGTTGGGGAGGGTCGACCTCCGTGTCGACCGCCAGCAGTTTAGAAATCATATGAAAATCCAAGATTCTCGATGCGCGGTTAGTCGTGTCAGCCTCTCCTGCATCGGTACCGGACGACGCGGAGGTCGTCCCTGCCAAGAGCCAGAAGCAAAGCCACCCTTCATCTATGCCTTTCCCGCTAATCGACGATGAACCAAAAAAAGAGGCGCCCGCACTGCGGACGCCTCTGCAAACTTTAAGCGTATCGGGTCTTAGTAGACCTGAGTTGCTTCTTCTTCAGGCACTGGAGTCTTGAGCAGATCAGAGCTCATTTGTGCGCGGAAGCGTGCATCACCTACGGATACGGCCTTGGCCACCACGCGGAACTGGATGATTTCCTTCGCATTCAATACCGCGTATGGAGCGAAGTTCACATTGTTTCCAGAGATAGTGCCCGGTGCGTCACCGGCAGCGGAGACAATAGAGAGTTCACTTGGAAGCTGAACCTTCAGTCCGACGTTTGTATCAGCAGCTGTTCCTTGGTTAGTGATTTGAATCACATATGTGGTTTCCTCACCAACAAGCAGTGGATCTTCAGTATCGATCACTTCGATCAGAAGCGCAGGGTAACCGCGCCATTCTGTGCAAGCGTCATCTGCACCGCTCAAGCCATAAGCCGCAGATGCAGCGCTGACTTGGTTGCAGTATGTGCCTTCATCAAGACCCATTACTGTGACGTCGAAGTTTTTCGACTCACCCGCATCGAGACTAGTGGTCCAGGTCGCAGTGTTGCCATTGATTTGCGCCAATGGAGCTGCAAGCAGCTTGTTTTGAGCAGGAACTGTATCTTTAACCACGACATCGCTGAGTGGCACATCACCTGTGTTTCTCACGACGATCTGATACGAAGCCTGCTTACCAACGAACTGCATGCGAGTGCCTGCCTTGGTCACTTCAAGACCCGCTTCGACCACCTTTACGCATGCGTCGTCTTGAACCGAACCGGCATTTGAAGAACTCGCGACTGCAACGTTGCAGTGCTCACCAGTTGCAGCAGCTGTGGTGTTGACGATGATGTCGCGGCTTTCACCCGGAGCGAGTGTGCCAAGCTCGGCGACGAGTTGACTGTTACCGCTTTCATGTACCACGCCAGCAGGCAATGTATCTGTAACCACTACATCGTATGCGCAGAAGTTTCCAGTGTTTGTCACGGTGATATCCCAAGGCACACCAGTGTTGACTAAGACTTGCTCGTTTGGAGTCGTCTTGACGATCGCCAGCTCAGGGACACCAACAGCTGTGGTGGTGCACGCATCTTGATAGGTCGTGACGGTTGCACAGCTGCTAAGATCCGCAACCGATGTGGCTTTAACCATCAATTCGAGTGGCGCCTGAGTGCCCTTCGCAAGATTGTACAGTGTCCAAGTCACGTTGCTGCCTGAAACTTCTGCTTCAGGATTACTTGAGACATAAACAGCACCGGCAGGGATTTGCTCCTGCACGACGACCCGCTTGAGGTCCTGCTTTGCAGTCACGGTGTAGCTGTAAGCATATGGCTCATTCAGTGCGACTGTAGCAGGCGCAGACTTGTCCAGGCTTACACCATACTGATCGATCGAGTCAGCGACCCGGCCTGGCGCACAGTCGTCGACTGGTGCAGGTGCGGCTGGTGCAGGCTTGTGCTCGCGATAATCGTGAACGTGACGATTAACCGACGGATGCTGCAGGTTGAAGACCGTGGTTTCGGGAGAATCCGATACCGTGAAATTCTTGCCAGGATCTGGTTCGCGCTCAGCAGACAACTGTGCGGCGGAGACGGCAATCATTGCTGCAAGTGCAGATGCTCCAATGAGCTTTTTCATTATATTCATATGATGATGGTGGGTTGTGGTTAGATTTTAGCTTGTTGATATGAACCCTAGTGTTCACTCATCCGCATTTTTGAGGATGAGCTTAAAAGCGTATTTAAAAATAACGATATATCGAATAGAAAATCATTTTATAGCGATAACCTAGTCGATGCTTTAAAAAACCGCCCATTACTGGACTAAAAATCAAAGCCAAACAACCCAGCAAAGTCATTAAGCTGCAAATAGATACACACTCATTAAACCAGTAACATACGGTTATTAGCAAAAAATGGGATCCGACCCTATCGAGTATAAGAAAGGCGACCATGCATGTGCACGATCGCCTTTGATCAAAAATTCAGACTGTAAATCGGGCCTACTTCACCAGATAGAAGAAATCCTTCACCTTGGCTGCCGTATAATCGCGATTGAGCTGCGCAATCATATCCAGCGAAATACTCTTTGGACAGACTGCTTCACACTCGCCAATGTTAGTGCAACCTCCGAAGCCTTCGCCGTCCATGGTGCTGACCATCGCGAGCGCACGGCGATCCTTCTCTGGTTTACCCTGCGGCAAGCTGTTCATGTGCGAGACCTTCGAAGCAGTGAACAACATCGCAGATGCATTCGGGCAGGCAGCCACACACGCACCACAGCCAATACAGGCTGCCGCATCCATCGCGTAATCCGCAATGCCTTTGGCGATCGGGCTGGAGTTGGCATCAACGGCAGTCCCCGCGCGGGCAGTGATGAAGCCACCAGACTGGATAATCCGATCAAACGCGGTGCGATCGGTAACTAAGTCCTTAATCACCGGAAACGGTGCTGCCCGCCATGGCTCGATCGTGATGGTCTGGCCATCGTGGAAGTGGCGCATGTGCAACTGACAGGCAGTGGTGCCATTTTCCGGACCGTGTGGAATACCGTTAATCGTCAGCGAGCAACTGCCGCAGATACCTTCGCGGCAGTCATGGTCGAATGCGACCGGCTCTTCGCCATTGGCAACCTGCTGCTCCGAGAGAATATCAAGCATTTCCAGGAAAGAAGACCCTGCCGAAATATCGTCGAGTTGATACTCAACAAACTTGCCTTGGCTTTGACTGTTTTTTTGACGCCAAACTTTAAGTGTAAGTTTCATAATTCTGTCTTTAGTTGAGTGGTTCGCTTACTTGTAACTGCGGGTTGCGAGTTTGACCTCCTCATAGACGAGGTCCTCCTTATGCAGCTCAGGGTCAACATCGTCGCCCTTATACTCCCAGACGCCCACGAAGGTGAAGTTTTCGTCATCTCGCTTGGCTTCGCCTTCGCTGGTTTGGTGCTCGATGCGGAAGTGACCACCACAGGACTCTTCACGCATCAGCGCATCACGGCAAAGCAACTCGCCAAATTCCAAAAAGTCAGCCACGCGCCCCGCACGCTCCAACTCTGGGTTAAGCGAACGCGCGTCACCGACGACGCGCACGTTGGCCCAGAACTCCTTGCGCAGCGCTTGAATTTCCTCAATCGCACCAGTCAAGCCATCCTTATCACGGGCCATACCGCACTTATCCCAAATGATCTGACCGAGGCGCTTATGGAAGGAACGCGGCGACTCGGTGCCGTTGACCGACAGTAGTGTCTCAATGCGGCCTTGCACCTCTGCTTCAACTGCGGCGAATGCAGGATGCTCAGTCGTGACCGTGCCTGCCGCGGCGATGCCCTCTTCGGCAAGGTAGTTGCCAACCGTATAAGGAAGAACAAAGTAACCGTCAGCCAGCCCTTGCATCAGCGCAGAAGCACCGAGGCGATTGGCACCGTGATCGGAAAAGTTGGCTTCGCCACCCACAAACATGCCGGGGATCGAGCTTTGCAAATTATAATCCACCCATAGACCACCCATGGTATAGTGCACCGCAGGGAAAATCATCATCGGCGTGGAATATGGATCTGCACCTGTGATGCACTGATACATATCGAACAGATTGCCATAACGCTCGGCGATCGCAGGTTGGCCGTCGCGGGCAATCGCATCGCGAAAGTCGAGGAATACACCGAGGCCAGACGAAGCAACTCCGCGACCTTCATCGCAAACTTCCTTGGCCGCGCGCGAAGAAATATCGCGTGGCGCCAAATTGCCAAAGCTTGGATACTTACGCTCGAGGAAGTAATCGCGCTCTTGTTCGACAACTGTATTTGGATCGAGCGTCCCTTCGCGAATTTGCTTGGCAGCCTCCGCAGACTTAGGAGCCCAGACACGACCGTCATTACGCAGCGACTCGGACATCAGCGTCAACTTAGACTGCTGGTCGCCGTGCACAGGAATACAAGTTGGGTGAATCTGTGTGTAGCAAGGATTTGCAAAACCAGCACCTCGCTTGTAAGCGCGATACGCAGCAGACACGTTACATCCCTGTGCATTGGTTGAGAGGAAGAATACGTTACCATAACCACCAGTCGCCATCACCACCGCATCCGCGGCATGACGGGAAACTTCGCCGGTGATCATGTTACGAACGATCACACCCTTGGCATGGCCTTCGACTTTGACCACATCGAGCATTTCGTGGCGGTTATACATCTTCACCTTACCAAGACCGATTTGCTTACTCAGCGCGGAATACGCACCGAGGAGTAGCTGCTGTCCAGTTTGACCACGTGCATAAAATGTGCGGGAAACCTGCGCGCCACCGAATGAACGGTTGGCAAGCATGCCGCCGTATTCACGAGCAAATGGCACACCTTGCGCGACGCACTGGTCAATAATGTCGCTACTGACTTCGGCCAGCCGATAGACGTTGGCCTCACGAGCGCGGTAATCACCACCTTTAACGGTGTCGTAGAAAAGACGACGCACAGAGTCGCCGTCGTTCTGGTAATTTTTGGCGGCATTGATGCCACCTTGCGCTGCAATACTGTGCGCACGGCGCGGACTGTCTTGATAACAGAAGCACGAGACGTTGTAGCCCTGCTCTGCCAGACTCGCCGCAGCAGCGCCACCAGCAAGACCAGAACCGACCACGATCACGTTGTACTTACGACGATTGGCTGGATTCACCAGCTTCATTTTAAACTTATGGTTCGACCACTTATCAGCGAGCGGTCCTTCAGGAATGTTTGAATCTAGATTCATTAGTATTCGGTGCTATTGGTGAAGTTGTTCGACGATTACTTCACCAGCTTCAACAGCCGGAGCAGTCTTTTTAAGTATACCAGTCATCGCGGCCACCGGAATCACTGCGAAACCAAGGAAAACGACCACACCATATATGAGTGCGAAACGATCCAAGCGTGCCCGCCAAAGTTGGTTGCGCAGACCGACGGTTTGAAACATACTGCTCACGCCGTGAGTCAGGTGCATACAGAGCAAACCAGTCGCGATGATGTAGAAGGCCGAAACCCACCAGACGTGGAAGCCGCCGATCATCATGTCGTTGACATTAAAAGTCATCACCACTTCGCCATTGTGCATCACTGGCTCGCCGTGCTTAACCAGCGCGACATCGGCGATCTGCTCATTATACTCCTTGCCCGGAACGATGCGAGCGGTGTAGTGCGCGATGTGGAAGATAATGAAGGCGAGCAATATAATACCGCTCATACGCATCGTCTTGGCAGCATAGGTCGCCTGCACCGATTTGTTCTGATCGTAGCCCTGCGGACGCGCCTTGCGATTGTCTAAAGTAAGCGAAATCGCAGCCCAGATGTGCACCCCAATACAAGCCAGCAGAAACAGCCGAATCCCCCAGAGCATTGCCAGCGGCATGACATGGTGCAGCTTGTAAGCGTAGGCGTTAATGACATCAGGTCCCAAAAAGATCTGCAAATTGCCTAGCATGTGCCCAAGCACAAACAAAACAAGAACCAGACCGGTGAGGGCCATTAGAATTTTTCGACCAATGGTCGATTTTAGAAAGCTACACAGTGCGCACATGATCTTCTAGACATAATAAATACTAGATAGCTAAGAACTGTTGCAGCATTTTCAAACTACTTGCCCAAAAAAGACATTCTATTAGCATAACTAATCATGTCGATTAACAAAAGCAATTGGGCAAAAAATCTCGCTCGCACGAATTGTACGCTTTAAAAACAGACAAACATCGACAGTCTACAGCTAAACAAATAAATCTAATTCAAACCTTGCACAAAAGAAGTTCCGCTTATTGCCATACTTCTTTTAAAGATTCGCCCAAAAAGGGTTGCCAAACCAAAAGGGCAATCAATTGAATGCGAACTCTAAGGCGGGGCAGCAAACGTAAGCTTTCCATTTTTTTATTATGACGCAGTCAAACAACACGAAGTACATTTTTGTCACCGGTGGCGTGGTTTCCTCGCTCGGCAAAGGACTCACCGCCGGCGCACTTGGAGCTCTACTCGAACAACGCGGCTTACGAGTGCGCATCCAGAAATTCGATCCGTACTTAAATGTGGACCCCGGCACTATGAGCCCATTTCAGCATGGCGAAGTCTATGTGCTGGACGACGGCGCGGAAACCGATCTAGACCTCGGCCACTACGAGCGCTTCACCTCTGGAAAACTCAGTAGGCTCAACAACCTCACATCAGGTCAAGTTTACGAGCGGGTCATTAAGAAGGAACGCCGCGGCGATTACCTCGGCGCAACCGTGCAAGTTATCCCACACGTCACCAACGAAATCAAACAACGCATCTACGACGGTGGCAGCGAGGACGTCGATGTGCTGATTACTGAACTCGGTGGCACCATCGGTGATATCGAAGGCCTGCCCTTTCTCGAAGCGATGCGCCAATTCGCCCTCGAAGTCGGTCGCCAGGATGTGTTGTTCCTACACTGCACGCTGCTCCCTTACTTGAAAGCCGCTGGCGAACTGAAGACCAAGCCCAGCCAACAGAGCGTCGCCAAACTTCGCGAAATTGGTATTCAATGCGACATCCTAGTCTGCCGCACCGAAGAGCCGATGACCAATGAGATGCGCCAAAAGCTCTCCATGTTCTGTAACGTGCCGGTTAAATCGGTGATTGAAGAGCAAGACGTCGAGACATCGATTTACGAACTACCACTCGCACTCAAAGCAGAAAACCTCGACGATTTAGTCATCGAGCATCTGAGACTCGATGCCCCCGACTGCGACATGAAGATTTGGCACGACGTCGTGCGTCGCCTCAAAGCGCCCAGCCACAAGGTCGAAATTGGCGTCGTCGGTAAATACATCGAGCTGCAAGACGCGTACAAATCCGTTTACGAATCAATCATTCACGCAGGTATCGCCAACGACACTGCGGTACGCATCGTTCGCCTCGACGCAGAAGAGATCGAAAAAGATCCTAAGAAATTCCTCGGCTCACTCGATGGCATTCTGATTCCTGGTGGCTTCGGCGACCGTGGCACCGAGGGTAAAATAGCTGCGGCACAGTTTGCCCGCGAAAACAATGTGCCCTACTTTGGCCTCTGCCTAGGAATGCAAATCGCGGTGATCGAATATGCGCGTCATGTCGCAGGCTTGGAAAACGCTAACAGCTCTGAGTTTGATCCGCAGACACCGCATCCAGTGATCACCATCATGGCAGACCAAAAAGAGCTCACCACCAAGGGCGGCAACATGCGCCTCGGCTCCTGCCCTTGCAAGCTCAGCAAAGATAGCTTCAGCTTCGACGCCTACGGCACTGAAATGATCGATGAACGTCATCGCCACCGCTTTGAATTTAATAACGACTACCGCGAGCAGCTCGAATCCAAAGGCCTGCGGGTTGGAGGTATCAACCCTGAGCGTAACCTTGTCGAAATCGTTGAAATCGCCGAACACCCGTGGTATGTCGGGGTGCAATTCCACCCGGAATTCAAGTCTAAGCCGCACGCAGCGCATCCACTGTTCGCTAACTTTATTGCAGCAACTCTGAAGTATAAGAAGTAGTCATGCGCCGCCTGCAGCTGACCGTTCTGCTCATTGGCATCGTATTCGTCGCTGGCTGCAGCACATTGACGCGTAACCCGCAGTTCTATCTAAGTTATTACGAGTTGAAATCGCCGGAAATTAGCGATTTTGAAACCTGTGCTTCCGCGGGTTGTCGTCAGCTGTCTCGCCTATCCTACTCCGAACCAGAATGGCAAAGCATCCGCGCCATCTTTGAGCCAGCTCAGCAGAATGCCGCCGAAGAGCGCGAACGCTTGCTTGTCGCCGTCGCGGCAATCGAGACCTTGGTCGGCGAGAAAAACGGCACCTCGAGCGACTTTGCCAAGAACCAACGAAAAGGCAGTCAAGGCCCGCAGCTAGACTGCATCGCCGAAGCTGCCAACACTACTGTCGCTCTGTTGCTACTACAGCAAGACGGGCTGATCCGTTATCACCGTGTCAGTCACCCTCAGCATCGGGGTTTCGCCCGCCTACAATACCCGCATAACAGCGCAGCAATCATCGAAATTGCGAATAACGCTCATTACGCCATCGACTCATGGTTCTTCGCCAACGGCGAGCAACCCATCTGTGTCAGCGTCGCTGAATGGAAAGCCGGCTTTCGCCCCCAAAACGAAAAATAAACACATGCAACACTCCAACTACTCAACACGCCTGCAAGCCATTTGGGACGACGCAGTCACTCAATATCAAGACGGTAACCGCACACCCGACAGCTATTTCGGCGCAGTCACACTCGCCGAACTAGCCTCCATCGGCCTCAACGTCATGGATCTCTACGACTCGGTCGAAGACCATCTCGGCGGTGCCGAGATCGATTTCGCCACCTTCCTGCTAGTCTCCGACGCACGCCGCGACTACTTTCTTAACCAGCAAAACGGTCAAGCCTCCACACACATTCTCGACAGCAGCACCCTACCGGCTAAAGACCTCGAAGTACGCGGCATCGTCTGGCTCCCCCGCATCATGCCGAAGGCCATCGCCAAGCTACGCGGCGAACTCCCCTCCGAGAGCATGTATGGCTGTGGTGGCGACCGTGGTTTCTTCAAAGCCAATAATATTCATCCTGCAGAATTCCTTCGCGCCACATGGGCCTACGAAGACGAACCCGAGAAACTTATCGACTGGGTGATCGCTCGGCGAGGGAGCTGATCAGTTAAAGGAGTGTGGGCGACTCGCCCACATCAATTCAACAACCAGGACGACTCGCCCACATCAATTCAACAACCAGGGCGAGTCGCCCTCACTCCTTTACATAAATCCGCCCCCAAACATACAATAAAGCTAAATTCGATGTTGAAAGATCGACGTTTAACGTTCGATGTTCACTTAGATGGATAAACTAGCTGAGATCATGGCCGCCAAGCGGCACGCACTACGCAACCAGATACGCCCAATTCGCGATTCGGAACTCTCACGACTCGCCGACATGCAGCGCCAAGGCGGCAGCTTCCTCAAAGCCCTCGCCCGTAACGACCGCCTCTCGGTAATCGCCGAGATCAAGCGCAAGTCCCCTTCGGCTGGCGAAATTTCAGATGCCGGCCTAAATGCCGTCGACCAAGCGCGTAAATATATTAACGCCGAAGCCGACTGTCTCTCAATCCTCACTGATACGGATTATTTTGGTGGCAGCCTTCAAGACCTCTGGGATGTCGTCGAATTTCTCGAAGTTCACGAACGCAAGGTGCCCTGTTTACGCAAAGACTTCATGGTGCACCCGGTGCAAGTCGTCGAAGCCGCTGAGGGCGGCGCACGCTGCATTTTAATCATCGTGCGCGCACTCGCAGACGACGAAATAAAAGCGCTCCGAGACGCGGCTGGACTGGCTGGACTCGACGCTCTTTACGAAATCCACGAAGAGCGTGAACTTGAAAAAGCACTCAAGTTCGATCCTAAAATAATCGGCGTTAACAACCGCGACCTCAAGCGATTCAAGACTGACCTAGCCGTATCCGAATTACTGATACCACAGATCCCTGACGATATCATTAAAATCAGCGAAAGCGGTATTTTTGACATTGAAGATGCCGAACGCGCTAGCGAATGCGGAGCCGATGCGATCCTCGTCGGCGAAGCCCTCATGCGCTCCGAAGACACCGATAGATTGATCGAAGCGTTTCACAACGCCTAAGAAAGTATAAAGGTGTTAAAGTAGAAACGTGAGAAAGTAGAAACGTAAGAAAGTAGAATCCACCACCTTCATACTTGAATACTTTCCCGCCTTCCCACCTTCATACTTTTATACCTTTATACTTTTCCGAATAATGCCACTCAGCCCCAAACAAACCCGCGCGCTGCTTGATGAGCTCGCGCATTTCCCAAACAAAAAATTGGGACAAAACTTCCTCGTTGATGGTAACATCGTGCGCAAGTCGGTCGAGATGGCGGACATTGACGCCAGCAGCCATGTCGTCGAAGTCGGCCCAGGGCTTGGCACCCTCACGCGTGCCATTCTCAGCACAGGAGCAACTGTCTGGGCAGTGGAGCGCGATAGGACTCTATCCGAGCACATCCGTGTGAACGTGCTACCCGAGCAGCCAAACTTACATTTAATCGAAGGTGACTGCCTCGATTACCCGCGCGCCGAACTGCCCATCGAACAAGCCAAAGCTGGCTTTAAAATTGTCGCCAACCTTCCTTATGCAGTCTCCACACCGTGGATGGAAGCCGTCATCTCGGGACCTCTCCCACAGCGCATGGTGCTGATGCTACAAAAAGAAGCCGCCGACCGCTACATCGCCAAGCATGGCAGCAAAGCGTTCGGAGCCATTTCAATTTTCCTGCAGTCAGTCTATACCGCACATAGCAAGCACCTCGTTTCCGCACAATGTTTCCACCCCGCACCAAAAGTCGATTCCGCGCTACTGCGTTTGGATCTACGCGAGGACGCGGTACATTTTTCGAAAGTCGCACGCGAATGCATCCGTCGTATCTTTACCCAACGCCGCAAACAGCTGGGTGCACTCTGTAAACGCGACCCGCAACCCGAAGCACGTGAGTGGTTCGATTCCATTGTCGCAGACGGAGTCAAAGCAACCGTCCGCCCCGAAGAACTTGCCATCGAATACTGGCAAGAGCTCGCGAAACGACTTCCCTAGGTCAGCCACAATTAACTGACCACGAGCTGAACACTTGAAAGCAGTTTAATTCACGACAGGGCTGATAGCTCTAAGCTTGCTTTTTTTGGAGGGAAACGCTCCGTCGTTTCCATTGCGCGGGGCAGACGTATGGAAACGACGGAGCGTTTCCCTCCAAAAAAAATACTTCGGGGCTTCCCCCGAGGATCATTACTTTCAAGCTTTCAAAGTTTTGAATTCGTAATTCCTAATTCTTAATCCTTAATTGTCTTCTATGAACCCCATTCACTGGAAACTGCACTGGCAGATATTACTCGCACTCGCACTTGCCACACTGTTCGCATGTGCCCTCATGCCCAACATTGACGGTGCGTTTAGCAGTCACGTCGAAGTCTTTTGTCAATTCATCGGCACGCTCTTCATGAACGCACTGAAGATGGTCATCGTACCATTGATCGTCGCGTCCATCATCAGCGGAGTCATGCATCTTGGTGCTGAAAAAGGTGTCGGCCGTATGGGGTTTAAAACCTTCCTTTATTACACCTGCAGTGGAGCCGCTGCAGTCATCGTCGGCGTCGTCGTGGTGAATCTCATCGGCCCCGGTAATATTGATGCGGAGACTGCCACGGCGATGCTTGGCCGCGGCAGCGAAACTGCCCTCAACGAAGGATTAATGAGCAAAGTCGAAGGCCGCAGCAGCAGCGACCTGTTTGATATCTTTCTGCGCATGTTCCCATCCAACATCGTTGATGCGGCAACCAACAATGGCCAACTGCTCGGAGTCATCACCTTCTCGCTACTGTTCGGCGCCTTCATCGGCAAGCTGCCCGAGACACAACGCGAGACGCAGCAAAAATTCTGGGAGAGTGCCCAGGCAGTGATGCTTAAGTTCACCGACTTCATCATCCGTTTCGCACCGATTGGCGTGTTCGGCCTGGTCACCCCAGTGTTGTTCAACGCGCCCATCGGCGACCTCATCGGCGCGATTTTCTGGTTCTTCATCACTGTAGTTTTAGCTCTGGCGATTCATTTTTTCATCAACCTCGCCCTAGTGCTCAAGTTTATCGGCAAGGTCAACCCGATCACGCACTACAAAGAGATGGTTCCGGTGCTGCTCACTGCGTTTTCCACCGCCAGCTCATCCGCCACCCTGCCGCTGACCATTGAAACCGTCGAAACGCGTGCCCAGGTTTCGAAGAAGACCAGCTCCTTTACCCTGCCCCTCGGCGCGACGGTGAATATGGACGGCACCGCACTCTACGAATGCGTGGTCGTGCTGTTTATCGCACAACTCTACGCATCCACCGGCCAAGTCGCACTCGGTATCGGCGATCAGCTGCTGGTGGTTTTCCTAGCCTTGACCACTAGTATCGGCGTCGCCGGAATTCCGGCAGCCAGTCTCGTGGCGATTGCCGTCATTCTACCCGCTGTCGGCCTACCCGTCGAAGCGATCGGCGTGGTCTGGGTGACGGACCGGATCCTCGATATGTGCCGCACCTCAGTTAATGTCTTTAGCGACACCGTCGGCGCCGTCGCGATTGCTCGCAGCGAAGGCGAGCAGCCGTATCCGACTGAAAGTTGTTAGTTAAAGCATCTAGCTCTTTTCTTCACCGGTCTACAAACAGCTGACAACCAACCACACTCACATGACTACTGACCAACGCTTAGCCGAACTCGGCATCGAACTTCCAACCGCACCTGCACCAGCCGGTAACTACGTCGCGGCCATGCAAGTCGGCAACCTGCTCTACATTTCCGGAGCCATTTGTCTGGTCAACGGCGAGATGACCCACACGGGTAAAATCGGTGAAACACGCGACATCGCCTACGGCCAAGCCGCCGCCCGCGTCTGTGCGCTCAATCTTCTTGCAGTCGCCAAAGGTCACCTTGGCGATCTCGATAAAGTTTCCCGCGTCGTGCAGCTCAACGGCTTCGTCAACGGTGTGCCCGGCTTTGCTGACAGCCCTGCCGTGATCAACGGCGCCTCCGACAGCATGGTCGAAATCCTCGGCGAACGCGGCCGCCACACACGAGCAGCGGTAGCTGTCACAGGCCTGCCGCTGGATACCACCGTCGAAATTCAAGCGATCTTCGAAGTTGCTTAATTAGACGTGAAACAGGCATTGCAGCGCCATCTTCGGCAGACCTTCGTGCTGCCAGTCATTTTTGCCTAGCTAGCAAATGGCACGGTCTTTGGACCGTCGTAGCCGTCTTGCTGCGCCTCAACGATCAAGTTGGATCGAATGCCGCCGCGGCCACGCCAAATCGTTTCGAGACGTGCCCAGCGTGGCTTAGTCACGGCAAACAGATCCTCAAAGATTTTGTTGGTCGCCGCTTCGAAGAAAATCCCCTTGTTGCGATAATCGTGCAGGTAGAGCTTCATCGCCTTTAGCTCGATGCAGAGCTCATCGGGCGCATAGCTAAAAACCACCGTCGCGTAGTCCGGATGGCCAGTCATCGGGCAGGTGGAAGTAAACTCCTCCTGGATGTGCTGGATGGTGTAGTTGCGCTCTTGATTCGGATTTGGGAAAGTCTCGATGTCCATGATCGCAGCACAGTGCGCGTTGTCGGCAAAAGTTCAACCCAACTCTTCAATTCTTGAAAAAAGCATCCGATCGGTCCTAATTCAGCCTATGTCGACGCAACAGCCACTCTCCGCTCTAAAGATATTTCTGATTTACCTCCGACTCGGTTGCCTCTCGTTCGGCGGACCGGTGGCTCACTTCGGCTACTTTAAGGAAGAGTTCGTCAGTTGCCGTAAATGGCTAACCGCGTCGCACTACGCAGAGCTACTGGCGCTGTGCCAATTCGTACCTGGCCCATCTAGCAGTCAGTTGGGCTTCGCCATCGCATGGCAGCGCGGCGGACTACGCGGAGCATGTGCCGCGTGGCTGGGCTTCTCGCTGCCGTCGGCGCTGATCATGATCGCCTGCGCTTACGGGCTTAGCGTAATTGGTGATGGTGCCGTTCCGTTGATTCACGGACTCCTCATCGCAGCCGTCGCTGTGGTCGCCAAAGCAGTGCTCGATTTAGGCAAAAAACTATGCCCCGACTGGCCCCGCATCGCGATCGCAGTTGGCGGTGCGGCACTCACGCTTTCTGTCCCTGGCGCATGGATACAAATCGGCGTCATCTTACTGGGCGTTGCAATCGGCAACGCCCTGTTCCGCAACTGCAGCCAAGAGAAGCCAGAGCTACACGGCGCACAGCAACTCGTCAGTATGCGCACGATGTGCATCGCACTCACGAGCTTTTGCGTGCTGCTAACCGCCTCACTGCTGGTATCGCCGGATGCAAGTAGCGCAATTTATGGGATGAATTACCGAGCGGGTGCGATGGTCTTTGGCGGCGGTCACGTGGTGCTGCCCTTGTTGCATGATAGCGTGGTGCCTAGCGGCCTCATATCGGAAAGCAACTTCCTCGCTGGCTATAGCGCGGCGCAAGCACTGCCCGGCCCGCTATTCACGCTCTCGGCTTTTCTCGGCACCGCCAGCCAAGCCACCTCGCCACACTGGATCGGTGGCGCAATCGCATTAATCGCGATCTTCCTGCCTGGGATGCTGCTACTCATTGGCCTACTACCACTGTGGAATACCTTTCGAAACAAAGTCTGGGCACAAGCCGGCCTCATTGGTGCGAATGCCGCTGTCGTCGGTCTACTCCTCGCCGCTTTAATCAATCCGGTCTGGGCACACGGCGTGCAACGCTGGACCGATGTCGTGCTGGCTGCTGGCGCCTTTATCGCGCTGAGTCGATTTAAGATCCCTGCGTGGCTGGTCGTACTCAGTTGCGCTGCTGGCGGCTATCTAATCCCTTAGACAAGCGGCGACCACTCCCACGCTCGACTTTCAAAAGGTAGTCCGTTACACGTTACCCTCACACACAACGCTATGCCTGAAACCAACTCGCCCTCTCTGTCTCCCTCACAAAAACGAATCATCGCCGCTGGAGCGACTGCCCTCGCCCTGATGCTACTCATCGCCACGGCCTGTTCGCTGTTCGTCGTGCTGCAGATGTTTATCCTCACATTCAAAGACGTGCTACTACCACTGGCGATCGCCGCGATCCTCGCCACACTGCTGCGGCCCATCATCACCTTGTGCGAGAAACATACCCGGCTCTCCAAAACCCAAGGCATCATTCTACTCTACTTGCTAGTGCTGCTCGCCATCGCGACCATCACGCTGCTGCTGTTGCCAATTTTATTGCGCCAAGTCACGGAATTCATCGAAGCAGTGCCAAGCATACGCGACAATTTCTATCAATTCTTGCAAGAAAAGGCGCCGGCCGCATGGCAATGGCTACATGCCAAGCTCGGCCAAGCACCCGATGCATATGTGCAGAACATCGTCGCCACACACTCTGAAACTATCACCAGCGGACTTCAGGCTCTACCAGAAAAAATCAGCACGATTGGCGGTTCAGTCGGCGGCTTTATCGGTAGCATGTTTGCGAAAATTGCGGCCTACGCGATTATCCCGATCTACCTATTCTTCATTCTGAATGGTAACCGCAACGTGTGGAACGATCTGCAAACGCAACTCAGCTTCTTGCCTGATGAGCGTCGACATGACATCGTCTTTCTCTGCCGTCAGTTTAGCGAGATACTCGTCGCATTTTTCCGTGGGCAAATCATTATCGGCCTGCTCCTCGGCGTCGTGCTGGCGGTCGGCTTTGCGCTGGTCGGCCTCAAGTTCGGCATCGTCTTGGGCCTCGTGCTTGGCCTACTCAACATCATTCCCTACCTCGGCACCATGCTCGGCATACTTAGCGTGCTTCCACTCGCCTATTTTCAAGACGATGGCGGCACCAGTTTGATCGGCCTTTGCGCGGTCGTCTTCATCATCGGCCAACTGCTCACCGACTACGTGTTCACTCCGCGCATCATGGGCGATAAAACCGGAATGGGGCCAATGCTTATCATCTTTTCCATTTTCTTTTGGGGCGTCGCTCTCGGTGGCATCATGGGCATGGTGCTAGCGATTCCACTTACCGCATTTTTATTAATCTTCTGGCGCTTGGCCCGTGAACGCTATTTACCAGCCCTCACTTCCAAACATTCAGACGCCTAAAGACTAAAAAATCTTAATCTCAATCTTACTCCTAATCCTAATTTCCTCACACGGGACGACTGATTAAGAGCAAGATGATGAGTAGGATTAAGATTCCAAAACTTTCACTTTCTATCCTCTCAACTCTCAGGTCTCAGACCTCAGCCCTCTAATTTAAATGTCCAACCAAACCAACACACCTTTCGCCCGTCCTGATAACCGCGCAATCGACGAACTTCGTACGATTACATTTGAGACCGGCATCGCCCCTCATGCGCTCGGCTCAGTGCTCGTCAGCTTTGGCGACACACGCGTCATTTGCGCCGCATCAATCGACAACCGTGTGCCCGGCTGGATGCGCGCTCAAAAGGTCGAAGGTGGCTGGATGACTGCCGAGTATTCGATGCTTCCCTACAGTACACTCGATCGTAAGCGACGCGACATCAGCAGTGGTAAGGCCGACGGCCGCACCATCGAGATCCAACGTCTCATTGGCCGCTCACTGCGCGCCGTATTCGACCTCAAAAAACTCACAGGTAAGACGATTTGGATCGATTGCGATGTACTGCAAGCCGACGGCGGCACTCGCACCGCATCGATCACTGGAGCTTATGTCGCCGCTCAAATTGCCATCCAGAAACTCATCGCAAAAGGTGAGCTGACCGAAAATCCGTTTAACGAATCCGTGGCCGCGGTCTCAGCCGGCGTCTACAAAGGCACCGCCGTGCTCGACCTCAACTATCCCGAAGATAAAAACGCCACCGTCGATGCCAACATCGTCATGACTGGCACCGGTAAATTCGTCGAAGTGCAAAGCTCCGGCGAAGAGGCCACTTACACACGTGAGGAACTCGACGCCCTACTCGACCTCGGCGCCAAAGGCATTAATGAAATCAACAAACTGCAAAACGCCGCTATCGCGGCGGGATTGGAGGGATAGCATATTATAGTGGTGAGGCGGGCACCACACTAGAAACGGCTTCCCGCCGCTTGTCCGTCGCCGCCCGTCTTAGATAAAAAGCGGCAGGATGCCGCTTCTACTTCATCGCTGAAACTTTTCAGCGATACTCACGATGTATACGTTAAGCAGCCAACCAAGCGCTGCGAAACCACAAATTAAATACATTATGAAATTAAACAGCCTCCTCCTCGCAGCACTCGCGACTTGCCTCATTTCTGCACTCGCTCAAGCCGAAGACAGATCCATCGCTGCTGGCGGCGACCAAGATGGCCAACGCAAAGACCGACCCAACCATGCAGAACGCGGCGAGCGCTTCGCCAACACTGACTCGAACGGCGACGAACAGCTCTCGCTCGAAGAAGTCGAAAGCGCTGGTGCGAAACGACTCGTCAAGCACTTTGACAAGATCGATTCCAACGACGACGGGCAACTGACCAAAGACGAGCTCAAAGCCGCACATAATAAACGCGGCAAGGGTGGCAAAGGCGGCAAAGGCGGCGCCAAGAGCGACGGCCAGTGCTCCAATTGCGATACAGACGCCGCATAAAGAGGTTCCAAGCCGATCATACCATATTTCACTCAGCCCGAGCGCTTTAAGCGCCTCGGGCTTTTTTGTGGCTGGACGGCAATGACAACGGGAGGGGCCACCTCCGCGTGGACCGATTCAGATTGGCACGCGCCCTAGTTAGTCCCAGCGCGGACGACACGGAGGTCATCCCTCCCGCGAGGAAAGCATCAATTCCCTAAAACTGCCACACTCCTTTTTCTTTGCCATCCAGAGACGACCTGCTTACATCCTCCGCCTTTCGACACTTTGTTCCACCTTCCCACTTTCCCACTTTTTCCATGATCACGATCAATCAAATCTCTCACCACTTCGGCAAGAAGACACTTTTCAACAAGATCAACACCGTCATCGGCGCCCGTGACCGCATCGCGCTAGTCGGCTCAAACGGCTCCGGCAAGACCACCCTGCTACGCATGTTTATGGGCGAACTTGAGGCCGAATCCGGCTCCGTCGATAAACCAGACTACGTCAGTATCGGCTACCTCCCGCAGGACGGCATCTCCGTCTCTGGAAACACTCTATTTAAGGAAGCTGAAAGTGCCTTTGGCGATGTACTCGAACTCAAGAAGAAGATTGATCAGGCTGAAGAACAGATGGCGGAGATGGACACCTCCGAAGATGCCTACTACGACCTCATCGACCAGATGGGCGAATGGGAGCAGCAACTCGAAGACCACGAGCCACACAAGATGAAGTCCCGCGTCGAGCGGATCCTGATGGGCATGGGCTTCAAGGCAACCGACTTTGACCGCGATACCAGCGAGTTCTCTGGTGGTTGGCAGATGCGTATCGCGCTGGCGAAACTCCTCCTGCAAAACCCTAGCCTCATCATTCTCGATGAACCGACCAATCACTTGGACATCATCTCCCAGCACTGGGTCGAGCAATACCTCAAGCACTACCAAGGTGCACTCATCGTGATCTCACACGACCGTGCCTTCCTCGACGAAGTCACCGATCGCACGCTCGAACTCAAAATGGGCGATCTCAACAGCTTCAAGGGCAACTACAGCTACTACGTCACCGAGACTGACAAGCGCCTTGAAATTCTGCGTAAAGCCTACTCCAATCAGCAAAAAGAAATCAAGGAGGTCAAAGATTGGATCACCCGTTTCCGCTCCAACGTCAAAAAGGCGAGCATGGTGCAGAGCCGGATCAAATCGCTCAACAAGATGGAGCTCATCACCATCCCACGCGATGAGAAGAAGATGTTCTTCCGCTTCCCAAAGTCACCCCCTGCCAGCGCCAAGGTGATCACTATCACCGGTCTGGAAAAAGCCTACGGCGAAAATGTTATTTTCGACGGCCTCAACCTGCGCATTGACAAGGGCGACCGCATCGCCGTGGTCGGAGTTAACGGCGCGGGTAAGTCCACCCTCGCCCGCATCATGGCTGGCACCGAAGTGTTCCAAGGCGGCACCGTCGATAAGGGCATCAACACCGTGCTCGGCTACTTCGCGCAGTCACAAGCCGAAGAACTCAACCCGGCCAACACCGTGCTCGAAGAAGTCGAAACGGCCGCGATCGGCAACGACGACGCGAACCCACGCGGCGCACTCGGTGCACTGCTCTTCAGTGGCGATGAAGCACTCAAGAAAACCTCTGTACTCTCTGGTGGTGAAAAGAATCGCGTCGCTCTGGCCAAGATGCTCATGCACCCGGCGAATTGCATGATTTTGGACGAACCGACCAATCACCTTGATATTAAATCCAAGGAAGTGCTGCAGGAAGCGATCAACCTCTTCGAAGGCACCGTCATTCTTGTCAGTCACGACCGTTACTTCCTCGACGGTGTCGTCAACAAGGTGCTCGAAGTCTCACCCGGCAGCACACGTATGCTCACCTGTAATGTTTCTGAATATATCGCTCGCCTCGAACAAGAGACCGCCGAAAAGTTGGGCAAGTAAACTTCGCCAACGTAACTGACATTTAAAATGAAACAGATTTATCAGATCCTTTCGACCTTCGCAATCTGCGCGCTCAGCATTCAAGCAGCCAACGCGCTAGACCTCGGTAAATATACCAATAAAGCCACCGAAGCCATCAGTGGCGGCAGCGAGCTGTTGTCGATGGGCAAGGATCTACTCAAATCGTTCAATGGTAACGAACCAGCGACGAATGCAGCCAAGGGCCTACTGAAGAGCTTTAATACAGAGAACTACTTGGGCGCATTTGATTATTATAATCAGATCAAAGCCGCAGGTCTCAAGCCCTCTCAACTGCAGACTTGGAACGATGTCAAAAATCCGCTTTCCGCAATAATTCTGGAGCGTAATTTTGATTTTAAAAAATCTGCTTTGTCCGACCTCACTCGCAAAGCCAGCACCGCGCTACAAAACAACGACAGCAAGGGTGCCAGCAATTATCTAGGTCAATTGAAGGACGCTGCCTCCTTGACCAGCGGCCAGAAGTCGCTGTTGCAAAAGATTCAGTCCAACCTGTTGCCGGTCAAATAACACGCAGGCGCTCAATCCACGCGGCTCACGATCAACCCGAATGGCAGCTATGGATCTCCGGTCTCATACCGCGTTACTACTTAAAAACTACTACCGTTGCTTTGCAGCCGAGCTGATCGAACCAGGGAATCATCAGGCGGATCGACTGATGGTCGCCCCCATCGTGGTGCTCTCCCACGGCATGCAGGCCGACCCGATTTTCAACTACGGCAACAGCGCCGCGCAGGCACTGTTTGAGATGGACTGGGCCACCTTAACTGCCCTGCCCTCACGCTATTCCGCCGAGGCGATGCACCGCGACGAGCGCCAACAGCTGTTATCAGCAGTCGCCACTTTTGGCTACTCGGAAAACTACCGCGGCATTCGTGTCAGTGCCACGGGCAAGCGTTTCTACATTGATTCCGCCCGGGTCTGGTCGTTAATCGATGAAACTGGGCACCACGTTGGTCAAGCCGCCACTTTCGCCGAATGGAAAATGCTGTAGAGGCTCGCTAACGCAGTCGCTGCTCGATTCTTCGCCATATTCAAAACGGCGACAGAGCGCCGTTGCTAAAATCCATCAACAATAGTGCCTAACGCAGCTGATCTCAAATAAATAAAGGTTGCTCTAAAAATGAAAGGGGCCATTCCCCCTTGTTTGCTTTTGGTTTCGCCTAAAGCAGTTCACCGCACATACCTCGCTCCCGGCGAGACCACATAGAATGACTTTTATACTCGCCCTCTACATCCTCGCGGCTGCCGGCCTCTTCATTTACGGCACGAATTGCTACGTGATGGTCGGCTTGTTCCTGCGTCGCCACAAAGCCGAGCGTGCCAAAGCAAGCGCGCTGATCGAAGCTGGACAGGTGATTTTTGAAACGCCCGAGACGCTCCCACACGTCACCACACAAATCCCACTCTATAACGAGGCCAACGTCGTCGAGCGTGTGATCCGTGCCTGCGTCGCCATGGACTACCCAGCTGATAAGCATCAGATTCAGATCCTCGACGACTCGACCGACGAGACGTGCGACATCGTCGATGCACTGGCCCGCGAACTACAAATCGCAGGCCACGACATCGAAGTCGTCCGCCGCACCGACCGCATCGGTTACAAAGCAGGCGCCCTTCGCGTCGGCATGGACATCTGCAAGGGTGAATACATTTCGATCTTCGATGCCGACTTCGTGCCGCCTGTCGATTTCCTCCGCAAGCTGGTGCCGGCGCTCAAGAGCGACGACAAGATCGCCTTCGTGCAGGCACGCTGGGGTCACCTCAACTCGCAGAAATCACTCCTCACCCGTGCACAAACGATCGGTATCGACGGACACTTCATGATCGAGCAGTGCGCCCGCGGCTACAATAAGCTCTTCCTTAATTTCAATGGCACCGCAGGTCTTTGGCGCAAAGCAGCAATCTATGACGGCGGCAATTGGCAGGACGATACTTTAACCGAAGATATGGACCTCTCCTACCGCTGCCAACTCGCAGGTTGGACCGCCGGCTACTTCCCAGACGTGGTGGTGCCCGCCGAGCTGCCAGAAAGCTACACCGCTTTTAAGAGCCAACAATTTCGCTGGGCCAAAGGCTCGGTGCAGACCGCGCTCAAAATCATGCCACGCGTGATGCGCTCCGACGCCTCGCTGTTTGCCAAGGTGCAAGCCTTTCTGCACATGACGCACTACTGCATCCACCCGCTGATGGCGTTGATGGCGATTCTAGCGCTGCCCGTATTGCTTAGCACCAACATCACACTGTCGGCGTGGCAATTCATGCCCTTCGCATTGGCCATCCTGATCGCTATGACAGGCCCGAGTGCGCTCTACTGCGTCAGCCAATTCTCACAAGGCCGTTCGAAAGGCTGGAGCCTGTTACACCTTCCAGGCTTGGTCTGCATCGGCGTCGGCATTGCCTTATCCAATACACGCGCGGTCTTTGAGGCCTTTGCAGGCATCACCAGTCCTTTCGTGCGCACTCCGAAGAGCGGCGACAAGAAAAAGACCTACCGCACCAAAGCCAACTGGTTCCCCGCGCTCGAACTATTGATGGCCGCTTACTGTGCATTCAGCTTCACTCACTATCTACAGGCAGGAAAATACATAATCGGCCCGTTTCTACTGATTTATACACTCGGCTTTCTAATCATCGGCACCCGCAGTCTATTGGAACAATTCGATTCGGGGGCACGCTTCTTTGCACGCCAGCCACAGCCAGTGAAGGTATAAACAGGTAGCGCGCTTTGGCCCAAAGCGCATCATCAACAAACAGACCGACGGCAAAACTAAGCACCAGCGATCACCTGACGATCACAGCGTCAACCGAAATGCCGCGTGGGCCACGCAGCGCTACCAGTTCACTGATTCCTCGATTTTCGTCGCATCCCACAGATAAGGCCAATCTGCTTCAGTTTCACAGAGTCCCGCTCGAATCGGGTTATGGCGGATATACGCGCCTTTTTCGCGATATGCATCAGCACTACGCAATCGATGATCAAAGAATCCACGTTGCCACTGAATGCCCGAAAACCGAGCCAAATAACGTTTCCAATTCTGAATCACTTTAGAGATTTCATGTTCCCGCGTGTTAAATGAAATCAACGCATGCAGATGATCTGGCATAAGTAACAATAAAGATACCGCCCATTCAGCCCGAGCCTGTCGAACCGTAACAGATTCCAAAATCTGCTCCGCCAACTCAGGGGAACACAGATGGTCTGAGCCACGCGGGCTACAGCAGACCGTAATGAAAAAAGTAGAACCATCATCCACCCAATCTGGCGGTTGATACCCCAATGTCTTTCGAATAAAATCAGCCATCTCAAATTCGAAAGATACGTACAAACAGTAAAATCACAAGAGCGCCGCTAACGAAACAGGTAGCGCGCTTTGGCCCAAAGCGCATCATCGACAAACAGACCGACGGCAAAACTAAGCACCAGCGATCACCTGACGATCACAGCGTCAACCGGAAATGCCGCGTGGGCCACGCAGCGCTACCCATGAAACGGTCCCGCAACCGAAATGCCGCGTGGGCCACGCAGCGCTACCCATGAACGGTCCCGCAATCGAAATGCCGCGTGGGCCACGCAGCGCTACCCATAAACGGTCCCGCAACCGAAATGCCGCGTGAGCCACGCAGCGCTACCCTACAACAAATCCGCAGCCAGGTCGGCTAGTTCCGAGCGCACGCCTGTGGTCAACTCCAAGTGGGCGGTAATTTCGGTTCCCTTCAGGCGCTGCGCAGTGTGCACCAGTCCATTCGACATGGCATCGAGAAACATGTTATCCACCTGATACGGATCACCGAGTAAAATCACTTTCGACCCCTCAGCCATGCGACTCACCACAGTCTTTGCTTCGTGTGGCGTGAGATTCTGCGCCTCATCGATGATAAAAATCGTATCGGCGAGCGAACGTCCACGGATGTACGTCATCGCCTCCACTTCGACCATGCCATAGTCGAACAGAAATTGATACGGCTTGCGCGCTTGCTTGGAATCATCCTCTTGCTGTTCGGCATGCGCGGGTTGCTTCGCCATTTTCGTCATCGCCTTCTTACGCTTACGATTCGAGGTGATACGCTCTAACTTGGCTTGAGCTGGATCTGCTGGCGGACGTTTAATCACTTTCCGATTACTAAAGAGCACTTCCAGATTATCATAGAATGGCGCAATATATGGCGCCATTTTCTCTTCCAAGGTGCCGGGCAGCGCACCGGTGTCTTTACCGATATGCACCAACGGTCGGGTAATAAAGACGCGCTCGTACAGGTTATCTTCGCCGATCGCCTGATACAGTGCCATTGCAATCGAAACCAAGGTCTTACCCGTGCCAGCCTTGCCCATACAAGTGACCAGCTTAATGTCTTCGTCGAGTAAAGCATCCATCAACATACGCTGCTCCTCGTTGAGCGGATTGATCCGAATGCCCTTCGGAATCTTAATCCCCACCCCACTACCTAGGATCAACCCGTCTATTTGCCCGTCTCCACGGTAGCGTGCGGGTTCGCGAAACTCACCGTTGCTCAGATAAATATATTCGTTGATATAAAGATGACTAGTTAGCTCCGGTGTTAAATCGACTCCATGTTCTTCAATGAAGCGCGCATACTCAGCGTCCTCGATGACAACTGTCTTGATGCCGCCGCCGATATTGGCCGTCTTGATCTTATCGTTCATGTAATCCTGCACTTCGAGACCTAGCGCGATGCCCTTGAGCGCCATATTGGCGTCTTTAGTCACTAAGATTACACGGCACTCCGTGCACACTTCCTTGAGAAAAAAGCAAGACGCCAAAATACGGCTGTCCATTTTCTCCATATCAACCAGCGTTGCACGCAGGCGATTCATGCCCTCACTCTGAGTATCGCCAGAAACAAAATAGTCGTTGATCACCACAATCAAGCGACCACCGTTTGGTAAATCGCAACTGAGCGCGGAATTCCCCTGCCCCTTCATTTCAGGCGGGATGGCGAGCTCCTCGTCAAATAGCGCTCGCAGATCTCGATGGATCTTACGGGCAGAAAACCCTAACTCCCCTGGAGCGGATTTCTTGCGGTCGAGTTCTTCAAGGACTTCGACTGGGATGGCAACTGTGTTATCCTCAAACTTATGTAGACACTGGGGGTCGTGAAGGAGAACGTTGGTGTCGAGGACAAATATTTTGGCCCCGTTTTTTTTAGTTTTTTGTTTAGGCAAAGGTAGTTTATTAATAGCTGCTGACTCTATTTTCGGCATTGTATAGCCGTTGCTTTAGACAAGCATAGAGTAATTCCAAAATAACATTTCGTGCAAGCGGAAAGCCACGATACCTGAATAAATTGCCCATGACGCACCGATTGAACCTCTTTGAACAACAGCTCGGCTACCACTTCGCTGATATTACTTTGCTGGAACTTGCTCTCACCCACCCAAGCTGTGACCTCGAACTGGGCGATAACCAGCGCCTTGAATTCCTCGGCGATGCCGTGCTCGACCTAGTCGTCGCAGAAACACTTTACCAAAACAAACCCGACTTCGACGAAGGTGCGCTCGACCACAGCCGTGCCAGCCTCGTCAATGGCAAGGCGCTCACCGCCCACGCACAGAGGCTCGGGCTCGGCTCACTCTTGCAAGTTAGCGAAGCACAGCGCCAACACCACCCCGAGCCAAGCGCCAGCATGCTGGAAGATGCCTTTGAAGCCCTGATTGGTGCGATTCATCTCGACGGCGGCATCCAAGCCGCCCGCACCTTCATCCTGCAAGCCCTCGGCGACGCCATACAGAAAGCTCAAAGCAACGGCGCATTAGGCAATCCGAAAGGACGCCTGCAAGAATGGACGCAATTGCATCATAGCGGTGCGGTACCAGACTATAGAGCACTGCCAGAGGAAGGCCCCGAGCATGCACGCACCTACAGTGCGGTCGTGCAACTTGCCGGCCAAGAACTAGGACGCGGCTGCGGTCGCTCCAAAAAGTCCGCCGAATCCGCCGCCGCCGAGCACGCGCTGCAACAACTCAACGGTTAATGCCTGACCTACTCACAAACAGCGGCGCGGCCACTCTCTTTCACGGAGTCAGCGCCGAGGCCCGAGCGGCACTGGTCACCACCCTCGCCAAGCAACAGGCCAAGCGCACCTGCGTGCTGCTCGTCACCGATCCACGCCGCGCACAAGAATTAGCGACCGAGGCCGAAACCTATGCGCAGTGGCTTACACCGAAGGTCGTACTGGAGGTGCTGCACTTTCCAGAAGTGCCGCCACCAGACATCGACGCCACTCGTCGCGCAGACCGCATCTGCGAGCGCCTATCCGTGCTCAGCACCTTGCTGCGCTCCAGTAATAACGCCCGCCTAATCGTCGCCACGCCTGAAGCGATCCTGGGCAGCTGCCCGGAGCGCACTCAATTTGAAAGCCGCCAACTCAAACTACGCACTGGCGAAGCGCATTCCTTCAAACAACTGGTCGACACACTCGCTGGCGAGCTCGACTACGACTCCGAAGCGCTCTGCGAACATCCCGGCCAGATCGCCACACGCGGCGGCCTGATTGATGTCTATCCCTACGATGCCAATCAGCCTTACCGACTCGACTTCTTTGGCGACGAGATTGAGAGCATTCGCAGCTTTGACCCCAGCTCTCAACGCACACTAGAAAAGGTTGGCAAGATTACGATCTCGGCCGCCGAAAGTGCTAAAGAAACCAACGCCGCAGATGGGCAGTTGATCGATTATTTAACCGATCAGCCGATTACATGGATTCTTGAAGAACCCTCGCAACTTGTCCGCGAGCATTCTTATCGCTTTGAAAAGTTGACGGCTAGCGACGGCAAGACCCGTAGCTTCGAGCAAGTCTTTGCACACCGCGCGCGAGCCAACGACCTGCGCCTAGGTATTTGCTCAGTGGATACAGATCCCGCACTGTTTGACCAAGCCCAACGCGTCGAACTCGCCACCGAACCAACAGCCAATTACCGCCATCACACAGACGCGGTGCAGGTCGGATTCGATCGCTTCGAGTCCGAGCAAAGTGCGCGCACCAAGTTTGAAAGCAGTATCGCCGACTGGTCGAAAAAAGAGAAGCGCACACTCTACTTCGTCACTGCCAGCGAGAGTGAGGCCGCGCGTATCGCAGAGCTACTGGCCGAGAATCCACTCACCGCGAAGCTCAAGCCCAAGTATCTGCACGGCACCATCTCTGGCGGATTCATCTGTCAAGGGTCGCCAACATGGCTGCCACTTAAGCAGACGAAGGCCTCCTCGGGCATCGTTCTAATTACCGACACTGAATACTTCGGACGTCAGCGGCGCAAAATCAGCCGCACTCAGGAACGCGCACGGCCGACCATTTCGCAAGTCGATCAATTGCTCGACTTCACAGAGCTCGCGGACGGCGATCCACTGGTCCACCTGCAACATGGCGTGTGCCGATTTCGTGGACTCAGTAAGTTAGAGATTCAAGGCGGCAGCAAAGAAGTGATCACCGTCGAATTTGCGGATCAAATGACGGTGCATGTACCACTGCACGAGTCGCACCTGCTGACGCGCTACGTCGGCCTGACCAAATCGAGCCCTAAGCTCGGCAAGATCGGCGGAGCCGCATGGGATAAGACGCGCGCCGCCGCCGAGGTCGCCACGCTCGATTATGCCGCCGAGCTACTCACCCTGCACGCCGAGCGCAGTCAACACGGCGGCTACACCTTTCCGCCAGATCACCCTTGGCAAGCGACCTTCGAAGGCGCCTTCCCGTTCACCGAAACACCCGATCAGCTCACTGCCATCGAAGCCACCAAATCGGACATGGAGGCAGCATTGCCGATGGACCGTCTGATTTGCGGTGACGTGGGCTTTGGCAAAACCGAAGTCGCAATCCGTGCTGCACTCAAAGCCGTACTAGCGGGCAAACAAGTCGCCCTGCTGGTGCCAACCACCGTGCTTTGCCAACAGCACCTCAACACCTTTCGCGAGCGCATGGCCGAATACCCAATCATTATTGATATGGTCAGTCGCTTCCGCAGCGCGAAGCAGAACAAAGAAATTATCGCTAACCTTGCCGAAGGCCGAATCGACATCGTGATCGGCACGCACCGACTGCTGAGCAAAGATGTCCACTTCCATGACCTTGGGCTACTGGTCGTCGATGAGGAGCAGCGCTTTGGCGTCAAGCAGAAGGAAAGCATCAAACAACTGCGCGCCAACGTCGACATCCTCACACTCAGCGCCACGCCAATCCCGCGCACACTGTACATGGCGCTCGCAGGAGCCCGAGCAATGAGTGTGATCGAGACCCCGCCCGTCAATCGACGCCCGATCGAGACTATCGTTAAAAGTTACTCGGCCGATCTCATCAAAAGTGCGATTCAGGCCGAGACAGATCGCGGCGGCCAAGTCTTCTACCTGCACAACCGCGTCTCGACCATCGAGGGCGTGGCGCACCAAGTCCGCGAAATGCACCCGAAGTTGCGCGTCGCCGTCGGCCACGGGCAAATGGATGAAGGCCAGCTGGAAAAAATCATGACCCAGTTCGTCGCTGGTGCGTTCGATGTATTGGTCTGCACCACGATCATCGAGTCAGGCATCGACATCCCCAATTGTAATACGCTGATCATCGAAGGCGCCGACCGTTTTGGGCTGGCCCAGCTCTACCAGATTCGTGGCCGCGTCGGTCGCTTCAAACGACAAGCCTACGCCTACCTGCTACTGCATCGCCACGCCGCACTGGTTGATAGCGCGCAAAAGCGCCTGAACGCGCTCAAGCAGCACAATCAGCTCGGCGCAGGCTTTCGCATTGCGATGCGCGACCTCGAACTTCGCGGTGCAGGCAATCTGCTCGGCTCGCAACAAAGTGGCCACATCGCTGGTGTCGGCTTCGAGCTCTATTGCCAATTGCTCAAACAAAGCGTCGCCCGCCTCAAGGGTGAGCCCGGCGCCGATCGTATTCGTGCCGAAGTGAAGCTCGACTTCATCGCTACCGGTGAAGGTGGTTCGCGCTCGCGCCGCACCACGGGCAGCTTCGCCTTCGCCGCGATCAAAGACGCCGAATATACCGACCATTCGGATCAACTGATCGAAGCCGCCCTGCCCGCCGAATACGTCGCCGAGCCGCGCCTACGGATCGACCTCTATCGCCGCCTCGCACTGGCCAACAGCGACGCGATCATTAAGGAAATCGCCGCAGAAATGGCTGACCGCTTTGGACCATTGCCCCGCGCCACTCAAGCGCTGATCGAAGTAAGCCGCGTGCGCGTGTTTGCCGAGGGCGCTGGTGTGCGCCGCGTCGAAAGCGAGAGCGAACGCCTAATTTGCCGCCTCGCACAACCCGGCAAAAGCGGCGAATTTCTCAAGACGGGCGCACGCTTCCCAAGACTCACGGCCAAAGATCCGCTGAAGAGATTGCGAGAGATCCAGAAATACTTGATCCGCAACCAAAAGTCGTCTGCCTGATAAGGGCCACTTTCGCCGCTTGACCAGACCAGATCCCTTTCTACTGTTATTTATTGTTCAAAATTCACTCATCAGCCACGTGCATTATGTCGCTTAAACGCTCTCTTTCTTTTCTCTTCGTTTCCCTCGCTCTGCTTGGCCTCGCGCAACATGCGCACGGCCAGCAAGATGCTGCTCTGATCCGTATGGGTAACGGCATCGCCGCCATCGCTGAAGGTGAAATCATCACCATCGAGCAGCTCCGCAGAGAGCTCGAACCGATCATTCCACGCCTGCGCGCCGAAGCCCGCTCGGAAAAAGAATTCTCCGAGAGCATCGACCGCATGAGCCGTGAAGTGCTACAAAACTTGATCGACCGTATTTTGATCGTCCAAGCAGCCCAAGAAAAAGGCTTACTTTTACCACAGTCATACATCGACCAGGAATACGACGAAGTCCTCAACCGCGACTTCAGTGGCGACCGTGGTCGCTTCTTAGAATATTTACGTGCGCAAGGACTCACCGCGCGCGAGTACCGCGAAAACATCCGCAAGCGGGTAGTGGTCAACGTCATGCGTCAACAGAACCGCAAGTCTCAGTCCGAGATCAGCCCTGAGCGCATCCAAGCCTTCTACATCCAAAACAAAATTCGCTTTTACCAGGAAGAGGCCATGCATCTGCGCCAGATCATCCTGACACCCATCGCAGACGAAGGTACCGCCCTGCTACATCAAACCGCCAACAAGATCATCCAAGAGCTCGCTGATGGCGACAACTTCGGCGACCTGGCACGCAAGTACAGTCAGGACGAAATGAGCCGTAAAGGCGGCGACTGGGGCTGGATCGAGCGCCAAGACATCCGTAAAGAACTCAGTACCGTCGCCTTCGACCTTCAGCCTGGCAGCTACAGCCAACCCGTGGAGCTAAATAATACCATCTTCATTCTTTACTGCGAAGCTAAGCGCGAGGAACTCATTCAGCCCGTAACCGAAGTACGCGATGCAATTGAAAACGTACTCGTCGGCGAAATCGCCCGTGAGACCCAAGAGCGCTGGCTGCAACAAGTGCGCGAAGATGGTTACGTGCGCTACTTCCTGTAACTATTGCTTCATCCCAACCCGCATGCGGGCAATGGATACAAAAAATCCCGGCGAGCGTGACTCGACGGGATTTTTTTGTAAAAGGAGATGGAGGCGCGGGTCGGAATCGAACCGACGATAGAGGATTTGCAGTCCTCGGCCTTACCACTTGGCGACCGCGCCATCTCAAATCGATTCGGGGAAAAAGAAGCAGGAAGCACACAAGATCAAGTGAATTCTGCCTAGAACGCTCACTTTCTCGATTTGCATTGTCAGCTTGGGATATTTTTCAATTGTTGGATCTTAACCTTACTCCCCTTTAGTATAAGCGCCATGCCCCGATCGTCACTAAGAAGCTCCAGCGACTCCTCCCGTTCACAGCGCAGTGAATCGAGCAAGTTCATTCCGAACATGGCTCAACTCCAGCTGGCGATCAAAGACCTGCCCGATCCGGAAGTCTGGTCGGAAATGACCTGTGTCGTTACCATTCTAGTCGAAAAGAAGCAAAAGCTGCTCGAGTTTACCCGCAAACGTATCAACCGTGGCGAGCACAGCCCCTACCGCTGGGTCTACCAGGGCCGGGTGCTGATTCGTAAACGCGATAGCTAGGACTTTCAGCATTGGGAGGGGTGACCTCCTTGTCACCTGCATTATCTTCTGCGTGCTAAGAGATAGACGTGCCAGGTCAAACACGGACCACGCGAAGGCGGTCCCTCCCAAAGAGCTCGAATGTGCCAAGCTCTACTTCACGGCATCGCCTCTGCTAGCCACACTTAAAGCGCCAAGATGGCGCTGCTACTGACATCGCCGATGTCGCATGAACCATGCGACGCGACCCTCCAAACCCAAAAAAAGCCTCCAGCGTGAACTGGAGGCTTTTGAAAGTTTGGATTCTCAGATCGCTTACTTAGTCGTCGCTTGGTCGAGAAGGTCACCAAGGTTGGTGAGGTCTTCTGTGCCAGTGACGTTATCGAATGCTTGGCGTTCCTTAGCGAGATCTTCATCGCTGTAGTTCGCGGCCTTGATCGAGAGACCGATACGACGGTCGTCTTTGTCGATCTTGATAACACGTGCAGTGACTTCGTCGTCTGCGTTAAGCACATCCTTGATCTTCTCAACACGCTCTTCGCTGATTTGCGAGATGTGCACCAGGCCGTCGATGTCGTTGTCGAGTTCGACAAACGCACCATAGCTAGTGATCTTGGATACCTTGCCCTTGACCATGTCGCCGATCTTGAAGTGTGTTTCAATTTCGTCCCATGGATCGGTTGCAAGCTGCTTCATGCCGAGCGAGATACGCTGTGAATCTGCATCCACGTCGAGGACCAATGCGTCGACTTCGTCGCCCTTCTTGACCATCTCGGATGGGTGGTTGATCTTGCGTGTCCAAGACATGTCGGAAACGTGAACCATGCCGTCGATACCTTCTTCAAGTTCGACGAATGCTCCGTATGTAGTGAGGTTACGAACCTTACCACGGACGCGTGCGCCCACTGGGTAGTTATGGCGAGCCATATCCCATGGGTTAGTATCGAGTTGGCGAGTGCCGAGGGAAATCTTCTGCTCGTCCTTCTGCACACCGAGAACAACCGCTTGAATTTCGTCGCCGATCTTAAGCACTTCGCTTGGCTTGGAGATACGCTTGGTCCAAGAAAGCTCGGTCACGTGGACCAGACCTTCAACACCTTCTTCGATTTCGATGAAGGCACCGTAAGGAACGAGGTTAACGACTTTACCGTTAACAGTCGTGCCGACAGGATATTTCTCTTCGATCTTTTCCCATGGGTTGTTCGCAAGCTGCTTAAGGCCGAGGGAAACACGTTCGCGTTCGCGATCGATTTCGATGATCATCACTTCGATCTCTTCACCCTGCTTAACCATTTCGGATGGGTGGTTGATACGACCCCATGACATATCAGTGATATGCAAGAGACCGTCGAGACCGTCGAGGTCGACGAATGCACCGTAATCGGTGATGTTCTTGACCTGACCGCGACGTGTGTCGCCTGGCTTGACTTCGTCAAGCAGCGCACGGCGCTTCTCCATGCGTTGCTCTTCGATGAGCTCGCGGCGAGAAACGACGATGTTCTTACGGTCGAGGTTGATCTTGATGACCTTAAAGTCATATGTCTGACCGACATATTGATCGAGGTTCTTAGGAGGCTGAACGTCGATTTGAGACGCAGGCATGAAGGAATCAACGCCAATGCTGACGATGAGACCGCCCTTAACCTTGGAGCGGACGCGACCTTGAATGATCGAGCCTTCTTCACAGTTTTCGACGATTTTTTCCCAGTTCTTCTTTTGCTCTGCTTTGTCGAAGGAGACAACAGGGTTGCCTTCTTTATCTTCGAGTTTTTCGAGAAAGACTTCTAATTCGGATCCGACTTGAAGTTCGCTGACGTCAACGAATTCGTTGGCGTTCACGATACCTTCTGATTTACCACCGATGTCGATCACGACTTCAGTTGGGCGGATTTCGATGATTGTTCCCTTGATGATGGAACCTTCTACGAGGTTGTCTAGTGTGCTGCTTTTCAGCAGTTCTTCCATTAGGCTCATATGTATATATGTTACTGCGCGCCGGAGCGGCAGTGTGGTTGAGATTATTACTATTGTATATCCCCCTCAAGGCAGAGTGCCCAACAGCGATCGAAATCGCTGTGAGAGGAACGCGAGAAACTAGGTCGAGCCCCCCCTCCTGCAAGCCTAAAATGCTGATATCCATGCGACTTCTGGCTCAACCTGACACAGGCATTGCTGCCTGTTTTCCCTCTGCCTAGGATTCAGACTTTAAACTTTCGGATTTTCTTGGCACAACAAGGCCATGCTCAACGACGAACTTAGCCCGGCAGAGGACAACACCAGCGACGACGAAAAGCTCGAAAAATACTCCGGCAACGTCGACTGGAGCTACCTAAAACCTCACTATGAGTCTGATTCGATGATTTACGTCGACCCCGCGCTCGACCTCAAAACAGCGGGCCTCGCCTTCGCCAACGACGACCAAGCACAAGTCAAAGCGTGGCTCAAATCAGGCGATCTAGTACAACCCTGTGAACTGCACGCCAAACATTGGCTTGCGCGCAATGCCCACTTCAACGCTATGATCGTGCGCCCCTTCGTGCTGGCTCAACCGATCAGCGAGTAAGCGCACCATGCAAGCCACCCGCCGCATCATCCACGTCGACATGGACTGCTTCTATGCCGCCGTCGAGATGCGCGAACATCCCGAACTCGCGGGTCGGCCAATCGCTGTCGGCGGCGCATCCGGACGCGGCGTGCTGACCACCTGCAACTACCCTGCCCGCGAATACGGCGTGCGTTCGGCGATGCCGGTATTCAAGGCCAAACAGCTTTGCCCGCAGCTAGTGATCCTGCCCGTGCGCTTCGAGCTCTACCGCGAGGCCTCGCGCAATATTCGCCAGATATTCAAGCGCTACACCGAGCTGGTCGAACCACTCTCGCTGGACGAAGCCTACCTCGACTGCAGCCACCACAAACGGCGTGGCGCCGAACTCGCCGAAGAGATCCGCGCCGCAATCCACGCCGAGACAGGACTGACCGCATCCGCAGGCATTGGCCCGAATAAACTGGTCGCCAAAATCGCCAGCGATTGGAACAAGCCGAATGGCCAGTGCGTGGTCTCCCCCTCCCGCGTCGCCGCTTTCATGCAAGACTTACCCGTGCGTCGCATTTGGGGTGTCGGCCCGAAAAGTGCTGCACGCCTCATCGAAATGGGTGTCGAAACCTGCGGCCAACTACAAGCGCACGAAAAAGCCGAGCTCGCCAGCGAATTTGGCAGCTTCGGACTGGAGCTTCATCAACTCTGCCGCGGCATCGACGAACGGCCGGTCGAAGCCAACCGGATCCGCAAAAGCCTCAGCAACGAGCATACTTTTGCCAAAAACATCGAAACACTTGAAGACTGCGAAGCCGCGCTACGTCGACAGCACCACGAACTGCTCGAAGACCTACGCAGCAGCGCCGCCGACCGCCAAATTGCAAAAATTCTGGTCAAACTAAAATTCAGCGATTTCCGTCGTACCACTGCTGAGATCGCCTGCCGCCAAGCAGAGCTCGATACTTATCTAAAACTCCTGCGCGAGGCATGGGGGCGCAGTGGCGAACCCGTGCGCTTACTAGGCATCGGCGTGCGCTTAGCAGAGACACAAAGCGGCCCAGAGCAGCTTGAGTTGGCACTGTAGCAAACTGAAATGTGGCGTGCGTGTTGACTCGCGCCCTCTTGCCAGCTAGCGAAACGAGCCTGCGCAAGCGCGGACGCCACAAAAAAACCGCGATATCGAAATTCGCGGCTGACATGTGGACACAAAAATGGCGCACCTCCTACCCCTAAGAAGTGCGCCAACCATTGTCTACTTTATACCTACTGCAAGCAGTAGGATTTTGTATTACCCCAAACTCCCTTGCGGGAGAAAATTGTTATTGGATAAAACAGAAATATAAAAATTAGTCTTCTGCAAGTGTTATTTTTTAAATAAGTTAAAAAAGGTTTTAAAGCGGCTTGAAAGCAACACCGCCACACAGTTTCAGCTAAAAAACGCAACATACCACTGCCAAAGACCTGGCTGCCGGCTTGCTCGCGCCTCGAACCAGAGCGACTCAAACAACCGCAGGCCCGCGCCTGCACAAACACCACAAGCGCGTCGATAAACAACTGCAGGACCTAGCTGGGCACCTTCAAGTGCCTGCCCATCGATGTAATCCGATTCACCCACTCCATACGGGAGGGCGCACCTAAAAGAACCCACTTACTTTAGAAACTTCGAATCACTCCCAGGCAGGCAGGCACAAAAAAACCGCAAAGTTCGAAACTCGCGGCTGACATGTGGATACAAAAATGGCGCACCTCCTACCCCTAAGAAGTGCGCCAACCATTGTCTACTTTATACCTACTGCAAGCAGTAGGATTTTGTATTACCCCAAACTCCCTTGCGGGAGAAAATTGTTGATGCCGCAGACCAAGATATAAAAATCAGTCTCCTGCAAGCATTACTTGGTTTAATCTGAAAAAAGTTTTTAAAGAACACACTCGGCAAGAAAAATGGCGCGAGGAATACCCCTAAACCCCGCGCCATACTGCTTTTCTGCTTTGTCTTATTACCCCAAACTCCTGTACACAGGAGAAAAGTTTATGCATAAGACTGTAACAGGTATCATGCCAAGTTCCCTTGATGTCTTCATTTTTTTCATAAAACTAAAAGTCTGCTTAAAACACACATTTTTGATGGCTCCGCGCCGCAGATTGCCAACACTCTCTCTGGCAGCTAACCATGAATTTTTCTAAAAACACCGAAGACATCATCGCTGACTTTCGCGGACTCCCGCGCACGATAACGTATTCTTCGAAGCGCCCACCGGTGCAACTGGATAACCTACTGGTCATCCTCAAAGAAAAATACCAATTTGAACAACCCAGTGCCGAGCGTACCATGGTCGAACATTGGGGCGAAATTTTTGGCACCCTAGCTGGCCGCTGCAACCCAGTGCGCATCAAAGATGGCCGCACTCTGATCGTTTCGGTGACCAACCAAACGCTACGCTCCGAACTACAGTTTCGTAAACGCGCGGTTCTAAAAAAAATTCAATCGCTGCCGAATTGTAAAGGCGTCAGCGAAATTGTAATCCGCGGCTAGCGCCTGATTTAACTTAGACCTTAATTGACACCGTTCCCCCACCAGCAAATTCTAGCACTTACCTTACCTGTATGAAAAATTATTTGGATCTCCTACGCACTGTTGTTGAAACAGGCACTTATCGCGACGACCGCACTGGCACGGGCACTTACTCGATCTTCGGCGCGCAAGCACGTTTCTCGCTAGAGCCAGATTTCCCACTGCTCACGACCAAGAAGCTACACCTGCGCTCCATCATCCATGAGCTGCTCTGGTTCCTCAAAGGCGACACCAATATCAAATACCTGAAGGATAACAAAGTGCGCATCTGGGACGACTGGGCCGACGAAAACGGTGACCTCGGTCGCGTTTACGGTGCTCAATGGACCGATTGGCGCGCCAGCGACGGCAGCAGCACCAATCAAATCGAAACAGTCATCCACTCGCTCAAAAATAATCCTGACAGCCGCCGCCACATGGTCTGCGCATGGAATCCGGGCGAGATCAAACACATGGCGCTACCACCCTGCCACGCACTGTTTCAATTCTACGTAGCCAATGGCGAGCTCAGTTGCCAGCTCTACCAACGCAGTGCCGACATCTTTCTCGGCGTGCCGTTCAATATCGCCTCCTATGCACTGCTCACTCAGATGATCGCGCAAGTCTGCGGACTGAAAGCGAAGGAATTCGTCCACACATTCGGAGACCTGCACCTCTATGCCAACCACGTCGAGCAAGCGAAGCTACAACTCTCACGCGAACCGCGCCCGCTGCCACAGATGAAGCTCAACCCGAATGTAATGGCCATTGACGGCTTCAGCATCGATGATTTCGAACTGGTCAACTACGACCCGCATCCAAGCATCAAGGCGCCGATCGCCGTGTAACGAGCACAGTTGCCCAGTTACCACTTGGCCAGTTCCCAGTTAGTAACCGAAAACCGAACAACCGAAAACCAATGAACCCTTCGAAGAAGTTTAAAGCGATCGCCGCCATGGCGGAAAACCGCATCATTGGCAATCAGGGCGACATCCCTTGGCATCTTCCAGACGATTTTAAATGGTTTAAAAAGGCGACGATGGGCCAGATTCTGGTCATGGGTCGCAAAACCTACGAGTCCATTGGTCGTCCACTACCGGGCCGCGAAACATTTGTGCTCAGCCGCACGCCACGCGAAATCGCCGGCGTGCACAGCTTCACCAACCTCGAAATGCTGGACCATCTCGACACCGACAAAACCATCTGGATCGCAGGCGGTGGCGAAATTTATAAGCAGATGCTGCCCCGTTGCAGCGAACTCTACCTCACCCGCGTGCACCGAGAGGTTGAGGGCGATGCATTCTTCCCTGAATTCGAAGACCGCTTCGAGCTCGCCGAAACGGTACTGAAAAATGCCGACTTCACCATCGAGCGCTGGGTGCAACAGGCGTAATTACGTCAATTGAGGTAAAACAGCGGCATCGACGATTACAGGGGAAAGCACTGATTGACGCTCAGTCAGAACTAAAAATAGGCAGCTCTGGTAGCCTGAGGAAAACATTAGAAGTCGAGCCAACGGCAGGGAGGGCTCCGTGCCGCCTGCATTGCCTCTGAACTTGTGTGGCTACGCACGGAGGCGGCCACTCCCCGCTTGCAATGCACCAGAGTTCCCCAGACATGCCACGCCAATCCCCAAAGACCTCCGTCGACGATCAACAAAAAAGGCCTCGTCATCACAACGAGGCCCCTAATCAAAAAACAACGACGAGCGCTTAAGCAGACTTCGCCGGAGCAACGCACGTGTAGAGCAAGAACAGCGCATTCACTCCAGGGATTAGCATTAACAAAGTCAAATAGGCGCCTTTACCCATGTCACGCAGACGCTTGAGCATCTGCATCAAGCCAACCATGGCACAGATCAGCGACGCCACAATCGCCACAAACACCCCTAATGTGCCGAAGTGCCCGTGCATAAAATAATCCGGATGCGTGAAATAATAATCCGCGGCATAACTGATGCCAGCTGCGAGCGCAACCAGTAGCACGAGGCTAAGAATGAAAGTGAAGCGACCAATGGTGCCTTCGGAACTAAGGAAACTGTTATTCATGGTAGTTGTAAGAGTAAGATGGGCTGATATTTCAAAATACAGGCCAAAGCGCAACAAAAACCTGCCTTCATTCTTCCCAAGTTTAAAGAGATTCTCCTAACTACCCCCCACTGCACCCGAGCAGCTCACACAACATTCCGCCAATGTCTTGGATTTTACTCAGCATCTGCTCCGCACTCTTCCTTGGATTCTATGATCTAGCAAAGAAGCATGCGCTCAAAGACAACGCCGTCTTTCCGGTGCTGTTCTTCGGCATCGTCACCAGCGCCTGTGTCTGGCTGCCATTGGTAATATGGTCCACAGTCTCGCCCGGAACCTTCCCAAGTGCAGAGTTTCAAACCACTGCGATTGGTGCGCGCGCACATGGGCTGCTCTTGTTAAAATCCGCGATCGTCGCGAGCTCATGGATCTTCGGCTATTTCGCGATTAAGCATTTACCGCTATCCATCGCCGGGCCGATCCGAGCCACCAGCCCACTCTGGACGATTCTACTCGCCGTATTGCTGATGGGCGAAAGCCCCAGTAACTGGCAGTGGCTAGGCATATCGATCGTCCTCGCCGCCTTCTACGCTTTCTCGTTCGTCGGCAAGCTGGAGAACATTCACTTCAGTCGCAATAAATGGGTCGGTTACATGCTCGTTGCCACGGTCGTCGGCGCCTGCAGTGCGATCTACGATAAGTATCTGCTGCAAACAGTCGGCCTTCGCCCGGCAGATGTGCAGGCATGGTTCTCAATTTACCTAGTGCCTGCGATGGCCCCGTTTTATTTACTCTGGCTCAAAGGTGCGTGGCCTCGCAGCTCATTCCAATGGCGTTGGTCGATCCCATTGATTGGCTGCTGCCTACTCGCGGCCGACTTTCTGTACTTCACTGCGATCACTCATGAAGGCGCGCTCATTTCAGTGATCTCACCGCTGCGACGCACTGCCGTGGTCATCACCTTCCTCGGCGGGATCTTGCTACATTCCGAGAAAAACTTCCGTCCCAAAGCGCTCTGCATTGTCGCCCTACTCATCGGCATCACCCTGCTCAAAATCAAGAGCTAGTCTAAGCGTGAATCGCGAAAACGAACAAAGTCCCTCGCGGCCTGATCACGCATATCCTCAAGCGCGACAGAGCGACGCTGATAAAAATTAATTTTCAACGCCTCCTGTGTGCTTTGCCGATCCGTCTGCAATTCCGACATAACGCTGGTCACAAAGCGCTTCAGCAAACGCTGGTTGTGCGACGAATTCGTGCCGCGATGCCATTGGAAGTCACGGTCAAAATGCTCAAACAAATGGCCCAGTGAATCGTGACTGCCGTAGCCAGTCATTAGCTTGTCTTCATACTGTAACATATAGCCGATACGACTCATCGCAGTGGTCCGATCCTCGTAGCGATGATACGCTTCAGCCTGACGGTACAAATCAGACAAGGCGACCTGCGCCCATTCGATTTCACCATCTAGGCGATAGCCAAAGCGGCGAATATCCGCTTGCTCCGAATCTTTGGTCCACTTGGTCTTCGCACTGAAATCTTTAAGGCGGGAAGCAATCGCGATGACCCGGCCCAATTCATCGTGCACGATCGGACTGCCGCTGTTACCCGGCACAAATTTAGCCGACACTTCGAGTTCATTAGGCCCGACACCACGCACCTCCCCCTTCAAGCGCGACGCGACACGAGCACCATCTGAATTCCCCATCACTGTCACCGCTTGGCCGACCGCGATCTCATCAAAGCTCAACGATTGCGACATTGGCAGCGTCGGCCCTTGCCACTCAATCGGCACAATCGCAATATCACGTCGCCGACTGACATAGCCATACGAGGGCAACGTAATCTCGACTCCATCCAGCGTTTGAATGGTTGCACCCCGCGCAGCGCCCAATACATGGATGTTAGTAATTAAAAAAGTGCGACCTCGGATCTTTGCAATAAATCCCGAGCCCTCAGATTGCTCAGATGAAATCACCACCAACGCAGCCGAAGTAATCTCGACTTCGACAGCTGCTGGCACTCGCTCGTTGTGCTTTGCCCATTCCACTTCTGCTGCAGCCAACTCGCGCTTCAGACGAGTAATCTGGTCCTCGAGCGATTCTGCGACGGCGTTGGATTGATTCAGCTCTTGCTGCATTTGCTGCGCAAGCTCCTGCCGCGCTCGTTTCGCGCGTTCCAACGGCGATTCATTGGTATTTGGCACATGCCCCACAAAGCCCTGCCCCACCGCAGAAGCAAAGCTCAACAGTAGCAGCGCGCAGAGCTGCCATGGTCGACAACGGAGAAATAGAGGCGTAGCCATTGAGCATCAAAATGCGCGACTCGCCGCGGGCTTCAAGTCGATTTATTGACACGCCAGACAATCGAACCCACTAAGCCCTACTCGACTTCCAAATCAAAATGGCCGAACACCTCGCGTCCAGACACCTGAACTTGAGCGAAGACACGATACCAGCCAGGGTTCGGCACGTTGAACAAAAAAGCGAGTTCTGGTGACTCTAGCGATCGGGCGGACACCACACTTCCGATCGGATGCATATGAGCAAAGCCTTTGCCCGCAGCGTCGAAGGCGACCATGTGTCCCTGTGCGCCCATAACATCTTGGAGCTCAACAATACTGCCATCGGCCGCAGTTACGTCTAATTCGAAACGATAGTCGACGCCGGTGCGCATCCGTTCCGTAGACAGATCGCCAAGACTAAATCGTAAGCCATCGACGACACTCTCAATCTGACGCTCAAACTTCATGGTCGAAGCGATGCCGCCCACTTCAATTCTACCCGTTGCAATAATTTGCCGACGTGTCCGCAGTGGCACAATCTCAACAAAGACTTGATACGTGCCCGCGCGATTCGGCGTGAATTCAAAAGTATACTGCCCGTTCAATCCAACCGCCTGCGGATGCACGTGGTGATAATCCTGCAACGAAGGGTCAACCACCATCACATGCATCTTCTTCGTATGTGTCAGTGCCAACTCATGCGGTGCGATCGACATGCCCCCTGAAGTCAACAGCTCGAGTGTCACCTCCTGAGCCACGCCCACAGCAGCCTCATCGTCCAACGAAATATTCATTTCGACTGGATATTTGAGCCGCGTCAGATCCAGAAATCCAGCATGATTAGTGGCGCAGAATTCAACCGAACCGTCCGCATTGACCACCTCCTCGTAATGCAAGAACCCGCATTGCGCATCTGGCAGCGCGCGCAACGCAAAATACGCGGCGACAAAGACCAGTGTCAGAACGAACACATGGAGGAGTGGCCCTCGATTGATTTGATTACTCTTAACTGGTTGCTCAGCACTCATATTTAATGACCGTAAAAAATTAAACTCTGAAACTAACTACAATGCTCGCGCCTCCCGCAGGAACTCTTTCGTGGTCCACTTCGAGCCTTCTTTGCGAAAAGCCACGCGGCCATTGGCATCGACTAGCAGTGTCGCCATGGTGTGGTTGATGGTACCGTCCTCCTCCATGCTAAGTATCCCGAATTGACGCAGCAAATCATCGACCAACTCCTGGGTGCCAGTGAGTAGATGGAAATTTTCATTTTCCAACCCATAGCCAGTTGCATATTGGCGAAGGATACCCGGCGAATCGAACTCGGGGTCAAAGGTAATAGTCACAAAGTGCAACTCTTCCAAGCCCGCCTCGCGGGAAAGCTCCTGCAGCTCCGACATGCGGGTGGTCGATGCGGGGCACATCGTCGCCGCTTGGCAACGAGTGAAAATAAAGTTCAAGACGAAGGCCTTGCCGCGCATCGCTCCGATTTGCAAGAAGTCACCATGCTGATCGATCATCGCAAAATTCGGGATATAGTCGCCCACACTGACATATTTACGCCGGCTCATCGTCGCAGTTGCAGCGTGCAGCTGCTTGTTGATATCGACCATCGCTTTCGCGCCCGTGCCATCGACAGGGAAAATGCGCTCCAAGTGCCACGCCTGACTATAATTAACCGCCTCAGCACGAATCACACGCCCCAGATAGCCGATCTCAAGGTCGCCGGCACCGACCCGAAACTCAATCGTCTGCCCAGCTGGCACCTCTGCATTCACGGACTCCGTCAGCGCCACTCGCAACGAGCGCGCCTCTGGTAATACATCCAGCACGCGGCCCGTCACAAACAAGGACTCCGCAGCAAGCGCACCAAACGCAAGCAGCTGTAAAAAAATGCTATATAAAATACGACGCATCCGAGCAACTTGCCACGAATCAAGCGTGTATCAAGTTCGGAAGAGCGGTATATACTCTTTAAACCTTCAGTTTGACCTTAATACCGCGGCGCAGATAAGTCGGCACATCGAGGTCTTCGTCTTTATAATCGTTGCGATCGGTCTTTTCGAAATAACCGCGCTGGGCATCGACTTCATTGAAAGTAAATTCATCTTGATCCTCACTCGTCGATTTTCTCCTGCTCGCAAGTTTGGACAGATGCACTGGCTGGAGTAAGGGCAATTCGTCTTGAGCGATCTCGGACTGAAGCCCGAGCCCTTGCATGGTTTCTACTGGCGACGGTGCATCCGCCACTTTGGCTTTTTTCACTGGCGCGTCTTTACGCTCCATTTCAGCCTTCCCCAACACGCAAATCTCAAGACTCTCCGTGCGTGAATCATCGAGTACTGCACCAAAAACGATATCCTCACGCGAACCAAAACGCTTGGACACTTGGGAGACAATCTCGTTCACCCGAGTAATCGGTAAATCCGCGCCGCCGATGACGTTGACTAAAATACGATCCAACTGTGCGGGGCGATCCCCAAGGTGCAGTAATGGGCAAAGTATCAGATCATCCAACGCGTCTTTCACATAGTCGCCGCCACTGGCGACGCCAGTGCCAAAAATCGTCTTGCCGCCCTGCGACTGAAATACGGAGCGCAATGAACCGAGGTCTAGGTTAATCACACCCGTGCTTAATAGCATCGCACAAAGTGAATTCACCCCACGCCCGATCCAACGATCCGTAATCGCAAATGCATTGAGCACGCTGGTGTCTTCTTCGCCTTCTTGCAGTAGCACATCATTGGGTAACGGGATCAAACCGTGCACCAATTTTCGCAGCTCACCCACGCCCTTTTCAGCAATACGCTGACGGCGAGGGCCTTCGAAGCTGAAAGGCAAAGTCACAAAAGCCAGTATCAGTGCATCCGTCTTGCCAGCGACTTCCGCCACAATTGATGCCGCGGCACTGCCAGTGCCGCCACCAAAGCCAACGACCAAGATGATCAAGTCCACATCGCCAATCAAAGTGGCAATCGCCTCGCGATCCGATTCGGCGGCCGCTTTGCCAATATCCACTTCGCCACCGGCACCGAGGCCACGAGTGACCGAGCGGCCGATCATTAATTTTTCAGTAATTGGAGAACTATCGAGCGCCTGCGCATCGGTATTAATCGCCGCAAGCCTGACCGCGGCAAAGTCGTCTAACTGCAGCGCTCCGACCGCGTTCGTGCCTGCGCCACCGATGCCGATGATCTTAATCTTAAGATCCGTGCGGGGCGCCTCATCACTAAATAAACTGTCTGGTTCTGTGTTCAATAAACTACGAGTGATCAAATATTTAAAATGCTACCGAGCCGGTTCCATATCCCGGCTGGCTTTGCGCTTTGCTGCGCATCCTCCTGTCCTGTCAGTGCATAGTGCAACAGTCCGAGCGCGGTGCTATACTCCGGCACGCGCAGTTCGGGAGAGACATCCTGCGGCCCTTCAGACTGACGAGCCTCCAGCCCTAAACTGCGACGAGCTGCCTCATCAATGCCCTCGAGGCGCGAACTGCCCCCGGTCAAAATTATGCCCGAGGCAATATCTGCAGGGACTAGCAGGTCTGCCTCGACGAGTTGATCCTTGATAATGTCAAAGATTTCCGAGACGCGCGCTTCAATGATTTTGGTAATCGCCGCCAACGGATACTCGCGGTCGCCAATGGTCATATCGCCATACAGCCAGACCTTCTGTTCACGGTCTCCACTCTTATAATAGGCGCGGCCGTTCTTTAATTTAGACTCTTCCGCACTTTTGCGCCCCACACGCAGCCCAATGCTCAAGTCATTGGTAATGTGATCGCCGCCGACTGGCACCACGCCCGTCAGCACAATATAGCCCTTACGATAAAGTACGAAATCAGTGGTGCCTCCACCAATATCGACCACTAGCGCGCCATTATCCTTCTCTGAGTCTTCCAGCAGCACCGCGCCGGAAGCGATGCTTGAAATGATCATATCGCTCACGTCCAGATCGATACCACGAATTACGCGTAAACTATCGCTCACGATCTGGCTGTCCCCGTGCACCGACCAATAGCCGACCTGCAAACGTTCGCCCTCTTTCGAGAGTGGATTCTCAACTGGTTGCCCATCGATTGAGAAAGGATTCTGAATATGGTGAATGTAAGTCCGCACATCCGTCAGTTTACGACGTTTCGCGTCTTCCTTTGCCTGCTCAATATCGGCCGGGCGAACAATCGAATCCGACGAACCGACATTAGTGGTACCGACATTAAAATTGCCCCGCAGATGACTGCCCGTCTGCGCAAGATAGACCTCATCAACACGGGTCTTGGCATTCTGCTCCGCGGTCATAATCGCCGCATGCACACAATCGCTCGCAGCTTTCAGATCTGTAATGACCCCTTTTTTTACACCCTTCGAAAAACACGAGCTATGGCCGATGATGTTCAAGCCCGAGTCGCCTACGATTTCGCCGAGAAGAACCGTCACTTTAGACGTTCCGATTTCGACTGCACCGACCACTCTGGATTGACTCATAGTTTGTAAGATAGATTCGTTGGATTAAAATGTGCCGACACGACCACTGCTAAACTGCACCGCAGCGGAACTACGTAAAGAAAGATCGATCCGTTCGATCGATGGATTGCCCTGTTTTCTAACATACTCGAGAATATAGGCCAAGCGATCCAATTGACCTCCGTAATCTGCAGAGCTGCCAAAGATGATTCGAGGCACGATCGACGAGCGCACTTCAATCACTTGCCCAGGGACATCCAAGTCTCCGGAGTAGTGCTGCAGCGACACCACCTGCCAAGTGCGAAAGAGTTTCGGCTCAGTACTACGAGCCAACTCCAATAGCTCGGCAACCGACTCGATCCCACGCATCGGAAAGAAACTGCCATCGACATGTCGATACGGCTGTACAAACGGTAAGTTTTCCAACCTCGCCTTTGGATAACCGATGCCATCATAGACCACACCGTCGAGCGCAACTAAACGCAGACGTCGCTTACCGTCGGCTCCGGCCACCGCTAAGCGAAGTGCCGGCACACGCTCTTTCACCCGAATCCGTAAATCACTCGGGAACACACGCTCGACCGAAGCTGATTCCACTTGAACATCAGCTTCCACACTTTTTTTCAGCGCATGAATATCCGCCTCCATCATCGACATCCCGGGGCGTAGTTTAATCGTCTGGCTCAACCAATTATCTGGCAAGACACCATCAGTATCAAAAATAATACGCTGAATCGGCTTCGAACTCGGCGTCATCGGAATTGTCTGTTGCCGATTGTTGAATGTCCATCCCACCCAAGACAGTCCGCCAAACACCACTAGCAGCAACACGAAAACAGCGAAGAATTTAAACCAACGCGATTGCCGGCGCTTTCGCGCCTGCGGCGAATTCACTCGAGAACGGCGCGGCCCAGCCAGCTCTCGCCAGCTTTGTTGACCACCAGCGGAGGTGCCGCCTTTTTGTTTACCACTCCCAATCATTGCCCAAGTTCCGTTGTTTCACGCGCTGCGAACCGCTCGATCGCAGGGGCCAACAGCTCATCAGCCAATGACTCAAAATCGAAGCCCATACAGGATGCACTTTTGGGCAATAAACTCGTCGCGGTCAATCCTGGTAGAGTATTGATCTCTAAAAAATATAATTGCGCGCCGGACAACAGAAAGTCAACCCGCGCAAAATCGCGGCAGCCACAGGCATCAAACAGTGCCTCCGCTTGTGCCTTGATACGCGCTTCCAGCTCAGGATCTAACTCCGCGGGATAGCGATACTCGGTCGAACCAGCCGTATATTTGGCGGCATAATCATACACCCCACTCGCACTCACGATCTCGACCACGCCCATCGCTGCGCCCTTCAGCACGCCGACCGTTAACTCGCGACCGTGTATACGTTGCTCAATCAACCAATTGCCACTGTGAATTTGAGACAGCGTCACGCCGAGCGCCGAACGATGCTCAGTAAAATACAGCCCGACACTACTGCCCTGATCGGTCGGCTTAATTACCAGCGAGCTGCCGAGCGTCTCAATCACTGCATCTGCCCGCGGCGCATCCGTACCGTCAAAAACCATCGCCTCCGGCACGCCGATGCCTAGCTCCCGGGCAATCGTCTTGGTCAAATCCTTGGCCATGCACAACTTGCTCGCGACCGAGCCGCTGCCGCAATATTCGATGCCCGCAGCTTCCAGCAGCCCCTGCAAGCGTCCGTCTTCACCAAACGCACCGTGTAATGCAGGAAACACAATCGAGCGCTGTGCATTGATCGAATCCGGCAGTGCCTCGGCATCGAGACGCAACAACTCAACCTCAAAATTAACCGCCAAAGCCTTGCCGATCGATTCACCACTGATAAGGGAGACCGCTCGCTCAGAGCCGACGCCCCCATACAATACAATGATCGTTTCTGGATTAGCCACGACTTGTCCCTTCTGTAAAAGATTCCACATCGCCGAGCACATCATCCCATGATTGGCCAAGCAATAAAACTTCCGGTTCCAGCACATAACCTGACTTCGCCCAAATCACCGCACGCACTTGCCGCACCAGTTCGATCACGTCCGCGGCGCTGGCACCGCCGCGGTTGACGATAAAGTTACCATGTACATCCGAAACTTCCGCCGCACCGACACGCATGCCTTTCACACCATAGGTATCGATCAACTTACCCGCAAAATTACCTTCTGGATTTTTAAAGATACAGCCAGCACTCGGATCTCTGGGCTGCGAAGCTTTGCGCGAACTCGAATAACTATCCATGCGCTCTCGAATCGAGGCTTCACCCTCAATCTCGGCACTCTTTAATACTGCCCCAAGCGCAATGCCACGGCTAATCTCTTCCACCTCACGATATCCAAAGTGAAACGCATCTTTAGGCAAATCCTGTAACTGCCCCGCCTGGTCCAAAAACTGCACACGCTCCACCACATCAAACATCCAATTACCCATCGCACCCGCATTCATACGCAATGCACCACCCAGCGCACCAGGTATCCCTTCGAGAAACTCAAAACCAGCGAGACCTGCCTTTGCGGCATGTCCGCATATTTCTTTGAGTCGCACACCGGCGGCCGACCAGATGCGACCATCGCTCAGCACCTCAGTGCGACGCCAGCCCGCAGATGAGAAACGGATAACCAATCCCGAGAAGCCTTGATCCGGCACCAATAAGTTCGAGCCACGACCAAGACAGAACGTCTCCAGATTAAACAACTTTGCCGCGCGCAACAAGGCACGCAGATCACACAGGTTTGCCGGCTCCGCATAAAACCGTGCCGCACCACCGATGCGCATCGTCGTTTTATTCGCCAATGGCTCGTCCGATTTTAATACGCATTCCGATGATACACGATCTTTCAAAAAATCACACCATGCCGCAGCAACATCCGCCCCATGACGACGCATCGAAGTAAACAAACCACCAAATTGATCAATATCCCCCGCCCCGACAAAGGCCACCAAACTAGGTTCACTACCAATCGAATCCACCAGCCGTCGTATGCCCGCAGGGTTCATCGTCAATACTTCCGGCGGCTCTCCAGGGAACTCCTGAGCCATTTCTGCAATCGTGCCACCCTCAATCACACACTCATGCGCAGCATATACCGGCAACAAAAAGAGCTGGTCCGCTGCTTGCAAAATATCAGCAAAAGCGCGCTTGAATTGCTTGGTGCGCGAATAGCGATGTGGTTGAAACACCACAACCAGTCGACGATCCGGAGCCATCGAGCGCAAACACTCAAACAACGCGGCAATCTCAGTGGGATGATGCGCATAGTCTTCGACCACCGTAAGTTGCTCGTCGTAGTGAAGCACCGTTTGTCGCCGCGTCATTCCGCAGAAATCAGAAAGTACATCAGTAGGCAAGTTTGTAGATAACAGATTAAGAACAGCCAAAGCTGCCGCACCATTGATCAAATTAAAGCGCCCCACGACAGGCGCCTCAATCTGCGCTGCGGCGAAATGACCAGCCAATTGCAAACGCCCGTTCCCACCAACCTGCACATCAAAATCTCCGTGCGCACCAAAGGTTAGTAGTTCCGCACCGCCAGTTTCGATAAAGCGCCCAGTCAAATCACCCTCGACCGAAAGCAACACCTGCGCCTTGGTGCGCACAATCAGTTGACGGAAAGCATCATCCAGCATCTCGCCGCTGGAATAGCGGTCCGCATGGTCCCAATCCACATTTAGCACCACAGTGACTTCCGGAGAAAAATGATCAATCGTACCATCGCTCTCATCGACCTCCGCAATCAACCAATCACTCTCCACATAATGGCTTGGCGGGAGCGTCGTATCATTAAATAAACCACCGAGAATATAATTAGCAGCGACTCCGCACTGTCGTACCCCATGCGCAATCATTCCAGACGTCGTCGTCTTTCCATGGCTTCCGACCACCGCGATCAAGCGCTTCGAAGCCGCGACTTTGGCGAGCATCTCCCCACGACGTAAAGTCTTCAGCCCTTGTTCACCAGCCGCCACTAACAACGGGTGGTCCGGCTGAATCGCACTTGAATAGACGACTGCCGTGAAGTCTACAAATTGTTCGGGGAAGACAAAGTCCCGAAGTGATACTCCAGCATCCTCTAAAAAACAGCGCACACGCTCCTGTAAATTATCATCATATCCAGCAATCGAATAGCCAGCATGCGCCATCCAACCCGCCAGTGGTGCCATGCCCATGCCGCCAATTCCGATAAACAAGTATGACTCCTTAGATTCAGTCATACCGCTGGCTCCAGTTTATCAGCTGCTGCTAAAGCCCGCGCGTTACACAATGCTTCGATATCAGACGCAATACGTTCACCCGAATCAAAACGATCCAGACGTTCGAGGTTGGATTTAAACTTACCAAGCATCCAGTCGTTAAACATCAACCCTTCAACTTCAGCTAACAATTGGCTCAACTCATCCTGAGCTAAAACTAAACCCGCGCCATGGCGCTCATGCATCACCGAATTCGCCTGCTGATGATCATCCGCAGCAAAAGGATACGGGATCAAAATCGACGGCGCACGACAACGAACAATCTCCGCGATCGAACCCGCACCTGCACGCGAGATCACTAGATCTGCAGCCGAAATCACGTCGCCCATTTGATCTGAAAATGGCACAAAAGTCGCCGATACCTGCTCGCTTTTAGAACTGATTGTTTGTAGCGATCCTGCAGAATTTTTCCCGAGCCCGGTCACACAATAGACCGAGATTCCTTGTTTCGCCAAGGCCTCAAAATGATCGACGACCCATTCATTCAGGGCCGCAGCACCTTGACTCCCACCGATCAACACCAACAACTTATGGGGCACCGTAATGCCTAAAAGCTCGCAAGCCTCTGGCTTCGAACGATGCTTCACATCGCCGCGAACGGGATAACCGAGATAACGAACACGCCTGGAGGGCACCCCTTTTAAACGCACACCATCTGGTAAATACACACGCGTTGCGAGGTGCTTCAATAAACGCACCGCCTTACCCGGACGACAGTTGGCCTCATGCACGGCAACTGGCACTCCTGCAAGACGAGCAGCTAAGCCTAAGCCCACCGAAAGAAACCCACCAAACAGCAACACCAGATCGGGTTTTTCCTTACGCACCAGCTTATGCGAAAAAAGGCAGCCGGACAGCAGGCTCCAACACGAGGTGATCCACTTTGTCACTCCACCCGAAAATGCCCGCCCAGGCGTCTTATGGAAATTCAGATGTGCATACTTCTCGATCAAGGCCGAATCCACCTGCTTCTGACTAATCAACAAAGTGCAGTGATGGCCACGCGATTGTAACACCTCGGCGATCGCAATTCCTGGAGCCAGATGCCCACCAGTGCCACCACAGGCAATCAGTATACGGCTCATAGCTCACGCTGTCTCCACAACGCAGGTAGCTCCCATGAACGGAAGCCGTTTAAAATAATTCCAGTCAACACAAACATGAAAACAAGATTCGAGCCGCCGTACGAAATAAACGGCAAAGACATTCCCTTAGTCGGAAGACATCCCGTAACCACTCCAATATTAATTAATGCCTGAAGCGTCACAAATAGCAGCGCCCCCATAATTAACAAATATTGATACAGATCCGGCGCACGCTTCAGTTGCAATACGCCGACAAAAAATAAAGTCATAAAAAGAACCACCACCCCAAGGGTAAATACGAGGCCGAGTTCTTCACCGACGATGGCAAAAATAAAGTCTGTATGGGCTTCAGGTAAAAATGACATCTGCTGACGCCCCGCACCGAGCCCCACGCCTTGCACGCCGCCAGCGCCAAAGGCTAGAATGCCCTGCCACAACTGATAAGAGCTATCACTGCGATTACCTTCAACATCGAGAAAGGACGTGATGCGCTGTAAGCGCACAGGATCGTGATACACCGCCACAGAAAACAAAGCCAGGGCGGCAATCGCGGTGGGAATTAGAAACTTCAATCGCAGCCCAGCGAGATAAAGCATAATGCCACCCACAGCACCGCAAAGAAAGGCAGTGCCGAAATCAGGCTCTATGATGATTAAACCACAAATCACCGCAAGCATACCACAAGGCACGATAAAACCACGCAGCACATCATCCAAATTGCGCCGATTCGCCGCGAGATAATGCGCCATCATAAACAGTAAGCCCAACTTTCCGATCTCCGACACCTGCAAGCGCATCGGTCCGCAATCGATCCAACGCTGCGCGCCATTAACCGTCACACCGATACCAGGGATCAGCACCAAAACTAATAACAGCACCGCGCCCCCTGCTAAAATATATGCATAGTCTCGCAAGGCTGCCAAATTAACAATCATCGCAAGGCCCCCTGACAGCGTCGCAATCACTAACCAGATGAGCTGCTTACGCAGCAGCACCGTCGGGTCGGAATGCATCGCTTGCGAGGCGCTAAATAGCACCACCAGGCCAAGAAACGTGAGCGAAATAACAATCAGAGCGATAAACACTCCTGCTGGCGGAATACTCCAAAAGGAATTTCGCAAAGCAGTCCGTGCGCACATTCTATACTGATATCAAGCTAAACGGTTAAGTCGAAAGATTACTGATCATCCAGACGGATAACTGGAATCTCTACAGCATTTTCGAATAAGGCATCAGTATTAATCTCAACGATATCCTCTTCGACTAATGGATCCGCTTCGACCACACGGATCTCGATCGGTCCGTCACTGCTCGCGGTCACTACAGGTCCCGCAGCAGCGACTGCTGTAGTCTGTGCTGCGACATTCGCCGCACTACCGGTGGAGCTGACTTTAAGTTTCTGCCCAATCTGCATCTTGCGCGGATCGGTGATGCCGTTAATCGCAAGCAACTCAGACGCAGTCATACCATATTGACGCGCTATCGTTGCAGGATATTCGCCCGCCGTTACAATGTGCGTGCCGTTTGCGTTGACCGCTCCGGCTGGCTTGACCGCCGCGGCTGGCGCTGGAGTCGTCACAGTCGAGCTGCCGCTGCTAGCACCCGCGACTGGAATCATCAACTTCTCGCCAACACGAATCAGATCGGAAGTCTTGTTGTTGGCAGCTTTGAGCGCTCTTACCGAAGTCTTATACTTCACTGCGATCTTAGATAAATTATCGCCACCCTTCACCGTGTAAGTTTCGGTGGCCATGTTATAATCAGACGGCTGGTATGCATCCGCCGCCTCTGTTGTGACGGTTGCAGTGCCACCCTCAACCGGAATTTGAATTTGCTGACCCACCTTAAGCACCGAATTCTCATTCAAGTCATTCGCAGTATATAGCTCATTAAGCGAAACATTATAGCGCTTGGCAATCGCCCAGAGGCTATCGCCCTTCTTCACCGCATAGCCTTGCAACGACGGGCCAGCCACATCGACTGTCGAGACTGCCGTCTCGGCAACGATTGGTTCAAGTTGCGGCGTCACTTCTTCAAATTCAGCAAACTCGAGCTCCGGGCGATTTGGCGTATAACGGCCATCTTCACTCGCATCAAATCCGGCGTTAAACGCAGGATCGATCGAAGCGTCTAAACGAGTTGCAGGGATCAAGCTCTCAGATGACTCCTGCCCCACCAAACCAGTGGTTCGATTCTGTTGATATGTTTGTGTCGGCGGTTGCGTGGTTCCACAGCCCGGCTGGACGATAAGAACGGCAATAATACCGAGATGAAGACAGAGGACAAACCCGAAGACTTTTGAAATTTTCATAATACTTTACGCTGCAATTACATTTAGAAGATACACTACTTGAGCCGATCGGCATCCTTCAAACTAAAAACAGTGGAAATGAAGCTTTTTCCGCGAGCGGCGTAGCCCGAGAACTGATCGAAGCTGGCAAAACCTGGACTTAATAAAACAACCGACGGCGAATTAGCCAATGCCGCACGTGTTGCCGCCACCACGGCTGCGTCAAAATCAGCGCGAATTTCGACGCAAGAATGGACCGGCCTCAAGCTCTCAGCAAGTGACTCCGCCACTTCACCATATAGAAAAACCGCCTCGACCTTTGGCGCAATTGACCGCGCGAATGCATCGAAATCTCCGCCTTTGCGACTGCCACCGCCAATCCAATAGACTAGTCCATCTAAGCCATCGATCGCCGCCAAAGCCGCATGAAAGTTGGTCGCCTTGGAGTCGTTCCAAAAAGTCACCCCACCCCAGCTATCGACAGGGCACAAGCGGTGCGCGGCTAACTGAAAGGCATTCGCACTATCGATCAACGACTCGACGGGTCGGTCCAGCGCTCGCCAGAGCGCCGCCGCTAGCGCGAAATTGGTGCTCTGCGGCGAGATGCGAAAAGGCGAATCTGGCGCAAGTCGATCGATTAAGCCCGAATCTTTATCCACCACAATCGAACCCGAAATACCAGACAGCTTAGGGTCAAACGCAATTACATCGACCCCCAGCACCGACGGTGCACCTGCACGCAAACAGGACAAGAGCTGGGCTTTGGACGCAAAATACTCAGCCATCGACTCGTAGCGATCCAAATGATCTTCGGCAAAATTGCTCCAGATCAGCCCATCGAGCTGCAGCCCATCTGGCAATTCTGCCTGAAACGAGCTGATCTCACACACCGCAGTCGCCTCGGCATGGTTGGCATCGCCGAGCACGCACTCACTTAATGGCGTGCCTATATTCCCCGCCTCAACTGCGGTCTGCCCTGCTCTGTTCAACGCATTGCACAGCAACGACGTGATTGTGGTCTTACCGTTCGTGCCCGTGACACCGAGCAAACGCCCGCGCCAATGCAACGCTGCAAAGCCCAGCTCGCTATAGCAGGGGCGACCGGAGCGCTGCACCAAGACGCGCCATGGATGTGCAATCGCAAACCCAGGACTAAAGACAAACGCATCAAACTCACTCAACGACTCCGCACTGAAATCCGCAGCGTCGCCGCGTCCGTGTTGATCAAACAAGCAGAGCTCGAGCCCCAAGCTGAGCACCAAGCGCCGTGCAGCCTGCCCGCTGACGCCAGCCCCAAAAATGGCGACACGCTTATACGTGCTGATCGCTGCGCCTACAGATGTATGAAAAGTCTTCAAATCAGTTAAATTTCAAGATAAGCATATGTTAAAATCAGTCATGCCTAAGAATAATCGCGTAAGATAATACGCTGCAGGCTTGAAATGCAAGAGGCCTACTATATCCACAACGAATTTCTAACAATTCGCACAACACAATGACACACAAACTTATCTACGCACTCATCGTAGCCTCGCTCGCCACACTCTTCGCTAACGCGGATACAGTGACGACTCAAGACGGCTCGACACTAAACGGCATTATCACGCTGATTGATAAGGGAGAAATCCACATCGACACGAAATACGCCGGCAAACTGAAAATCAAGCAGCACGAGGTGGTGACCTTTGAGACAGAATCGTCCATCGTCGTCCGCCTTGACAGCGGCACAACGATGTCCGGCCCAATCACCGCCTGCAGCGATGGCACACTTCAGATCAAATCCGAAGATGGCGTGCTCGAAACCAACACCAGCAAGATAGCGGCAAGTTGGGCTCCGACCGCCGCCGATCCTGAGATTGATCGCAATAGTCGCAAGTGGCGCTACGACTTCGCGCTCAACTTGAGCGGCAAAAAAGGCAACACCGATAAGTCCCACCTCGGCACCGACCTCGACGTACGCCTCAAAGGCCCGGACGACGAGCTACACTTCGGCTTTGAATACGAGCAAGGCAACGAAAACGACAACCAAACCGACGACCGCGCACTCGGGCGCATCGGCTACGAGCGCTTCAACCCAAAGAACATCGGTTGGTATGTGCACAACGCCTTGGAAACCGACAAGATCAGTGACATCTACATGCGCTCCACAACCGGCGCCGGTGCTTCCTGCCGAGTTATCAACAACGACACGCAAACACTCATCGTCCGCAGCGGTTTGGGCTACCGCTTCACTGACTTCGAAACCGATAGTCGCGACAACGACTCCTCCGCCACATACGAAGCAAGTTTAGAGCACAGCTATCAATACAAGGACCTTTGCTGGCTCGAAAACAAACTCTACTATTCACCCGCATTGGATGACTTCGGCAACTATCGTGCGATTCACGACAGCAGCCTAAAGATCCCCGTCGGAAATGGTGAAAGCTTCTGGATTCGTATGGGCATTAAGAATGAATACGAAAGCCAAACCTCGGCGGAAGAAAAACTCGACACCAGCTACTATACCAAGCTGATCTACAGCTGGAAATAAGAGATCCAACAGATCCATACTTTCACAATTCCGTTCCTATGATCGGGATTTTTCATTGGTTGACACCAGCACCTAAAACTTAGCATAGACGCAGCAACACCTTTCCCAACCAGCACGCGACCATGCCTCCTTACTTATTACTTATTCTCACTCCATTCATCACAGCCGCGATCGGATGGTTTACTAATTGGGTTGCGATCAAGATGCTATTCCACCCACGCGTTCCCGTGCGTATCTTCTGCTGGAAATGGCAAGGATTGATCCCGCGCCGTCAGCTTCAGCTAGCCAGCGAATCCGCTGAAATTATTGAGCGCGAGATTCTGCAGCAGCACATGATCCTCAATGAGATTAAAAAGATTAATCTTGAGCCTTATTTGGAGAAAACCGCGCACACTCTCGTCTGGGAACGCATTGGCCCGCAATTGCGTGCGATCCCGCTACTGGGCAGTTTTATCAACGACGGTATACTCGCGAAGTTCGAAGTCATCGCTTGTGCGGAGATCAAGAATGAGGCCGGCCCATTGATCGAAAAAGTGGCGACCCAATTCGAAGCATCGGTCGATCTCAAACAAATGATCGAAGACAACATCGCAGCATTCGACCTCGAACGCCTAGAGGGCATTGTTAACGCAGTCGCCAAACGTGAATTCCGCACAATTGAAGCTTTAGGTGCGGTGCTGGGCTTCGTGATTGGCTGCCTGCAGGTCGCATTATTCTGGGTAACCGGAGCGATTGCATTGTGATCGACAGACCGCCTGACGCATCAGTGACATGAACAGCCGAACTTCGCTCGAGTCGCGCCAACAAAATAGAATAACTAAATAGTAGTTAGTTCAAAATCTAATTCTGATGAACATTCGCGAAAAAAGGTTGTCCAATCTTTCAACTGCCCACATCATCTAAATAGAATTTCATCCACCTCACCCCAAATACATAGACTCAAATGAAACGATTTATTCTACTGGCACTGTCCCTCTGCATCGCAAATCTCACTTTCGCCCAAGATTCTGCGGCACAAGTTGATAACATTAAGTTTAAAAACCTCAGCGACGACTGGGTCGAGATGGAGGTGCAGATCAAGGCCAACCGCAACTTGTCTCCCGATGCCAAAAACGAGCGTTTTGTCGACAACATCAAGGTGCTGGGCTATTTCGCCTACGTGCGCGACCGCAAAGCCAGAACTTTTGACTTCTACAAAGCCGAAGTCGAAGTCATCTCCATCGAGCAAGGAAAGACCGAAAACGTCTATTTTTATATGCCTGGTATCGTCGTCAAGCGCGACCGCCTACCTAAAGAGCCGCCCTACTACTTCGTCGCTTTGGAAATCAACGGCCAAGTGCTGCCCATCGATAGCCGCGCTTACTCAAAAAGTACACTCAACGACGACACTATCCGCAGCATGAAGACTAAAGCAGATGCCGAGAGTGAGCCCAACGACTTCATCCTCAAGCCAAGCTATAACGCACCACTCGGTCTGATCGGCGCACGACCTTCCAAAATGGCGCCACTCATCAGGCGCGAACCGAAGGAGTAATCGGCAGCAACAGACCCTGCCATGCAGGCTCTAAAAACAGCCCTCACACGACAAGGCGTAGTGCATGTTTCGCATACTTGCTGCAAGACAGGAGCGTGGGCGACTCGCCCACGTTTGCATCAACCTCGGCCCAACGTGGGCGACTCGCCCAAGTTTGCATCAACCTCCGCTCAACGTCGGCGACTCGCCCAAGTTTGCACCAACCTCGGCATCAACGTGGGCGAGTCGCCCACGCTCCTATCACCCGATCAGTCACTCCACAGTCGCGGCCACTTCGTCAGCGCTCAGCCCCATATGCTGTTCGCAGAACTCAAGCATGTCTTCCTGTAGCGGTGCGGCAAATGAGATCGGTCCCTCGGGGAAGTTAAATACATAGCGATAACAATGCAGTGCCTGACGCTTGATCGGCAAAGCCGCTTCCAAACGATCCGTCCAACCATTCTCGATAAACTCGATATACAAGGTCTCATCGGGTCCGTAAATTTTATCGCCGACCACGCGCTTTTCTAAAAATTCCGCATGCACACGAATTTGGTGTTTGCGTCCCGTCTCAGGCTCAACGCGGCAGAGCGTATAGCCATTTTTTGAAATAAGCGGAATGAAGTCGGTCACAGCGGTCTGCGAAGTGCGGTCATAACTCACTTCCGATTTAACAATAACTGGCCCGCCTCGACGCCGAGCAATCGGCTCATCCACATGGATCGTCTGATCAAACTCACCTCCAAGAATCGCTAAATACTCTTTCTTCACGATCCGATTCTGAATCGCCATCTGAAATTTACGGGCCACCGATGGACGTTTGGCAAAGACGATCAATCCACTCGTTTCGCGATCCAAGCGCGCGACCAAGTGTAGCTTTTCCGCACCAGTATGCTCTCGAACCACCCCCACCAGGCTAGACAAGGGGCCATTCTTGGAAGGATGACAGACCAACCAACCAGGCTTGTTAATAATTAGCAGATTCTCATCTTCCTGCAGTATCCATTCCGGAAAGACAGCCAGATCGACTAGTGGGGCTTCTTCGCCGTATGGATTCATTTCGAATTTCCTTGGTGTGTTTCTAATCGCATCTTGCGCAATATGGCAGCGCCGACCCGAGTCACAACGATGATCGGAAATTTACTGCCAAAAAATGCGATTAACTTGTTCCTCCATCCAGTCACCAGCAGCGACTTCCCCTTCGCCAGCGCCTGCAGCGTCAAATCCGCCACTTGCTCGGACGTCATATCGGGGGTCAAACTCGCCCCCTCCTGCATCGGCGGAGTCTCAAAACCTGCTGATTTAAAGAAATTCGACCGCGTCGGGCCCGGACACACCGCCAAGGTCCGCACCTTCGTGCCTCGCAAATCCTCGCCCAATGCCAGCGTCCAATTTAACACAAACGCCTTGGTCGCGCCATAGGTCGCCAAATATGCGGTTGGCTGAAAGCTCGCAGTCGACGCCACATTGACCACACAACCACCGCGCTCCAGCATCTGCGGCAGTAAATGAGCGGTTAGATCCACCACCGCTCGAACATTCAAATCAATCATCTGCAACTGCTTGGTTCGATCCGAATCCTGCAGGCGACCGTAATCCCCAAAGCCACTATTATTAATCAGTAAGACCTCGCCTGCCTCCGCCTCCGCAATAATTATATTTAATTGCGCCGCAGCAGCAGCGACTGCCTTTGAATCGCTTAAGTCCGTTGCAATATGAATGCCGTGTTGATCAAAAAAATCGCCCGGTTTTGAACGAGAAAGGTTGCATAGCGTAGATGTCGGGGCTAAGTTTTTAATTGCTTTGATAATTGAGCAGCCAATCCCCGACGAACCACCAGTAACAATGATTACGGACGTGTGTTTCAGATATTCAGTAGGTGTTGGCATATTCAGATTAATAGATGCCAACACGCTTGATCGTAGCGATCAAAATAGTGTTGGCTCTTTTTTTGCTCAGACTTGTCAAAGTGGCGGGGACAATCGTCTTCGTTAACTATGAACCCACAATAGAAAAGGAATAAATAATATATGAAGCAACATGATGTCATCATCTCCGGGCTAAATATGGATCTCACCGATGCGATTCGAAATGTGGTCGAAGCAAAAATAGAAAAACTCTTCGAGCACGAAGATCATATTGTCCGCATGCGTGTGGAACTTGAATACGACGCCCATCAAAGCACACACCAGAACGAATTTATTGCCAAAGGGCACCTCGAAGTGCGAGGCAACGACCATAATGCCCATGCCGAGACGGACGATCTGTATAAGTCAATCGACGAGATGGTCAACAAGCTCGACCGAATGCTCCGGCGGCGCTCTCGCCTACAGAAGGTCAAACGCAAGAATACACGCGTCATTGATATTCCTGCCGAAATACCCAAGGCAGTCTAGCGCAACAGCCTAGCAGATTGTCACCAGCCCGACTCTCAACCGAGAGTCGGGCTTGCTTTTTTTACGAACTTCACAAAGGTGCTGGTTATGCCTGTATACATTTACCAAATCCTTCACGTTGCCGGAATCATCATGCTCTTCATGGGCTACGGAGCCTTGCTCGCTCGCAGCCTCGCTAACAGCGACAATGCAGCCGTTCGTAAACTCGGCTCAATTACCAGTGGCATCGGCCTGCTGCTCATTCTGATCGCTGGATTTGGCATGATCTCCAAGCTCGGCTACAGCTTTACAGCACCTTGGCTCATCGTAAAGATGCTGATCTGGCTCGCATTAGGGGGCGTCATCGTCCTCATCAACCGCAAGCCTGCTCTCGCTAAACCTCTCTGGTGGAGCATCCTAGGACTCGGCATTTTAGCCGCAGCCATGGTCTATTACGTGCGCTTTCAAGGATAGCGCGAGGCGAGTTCAAAAAAAGTTTACTTTTTGCAAAGTTCTGCTTGATCTCATCCACCCACCTTGTCTTTATCCCGGCTTCCCAATAAGCACCCGTAGCTCAATTGGATAGAGCGCCTGACTACGAATCAGGAGGTTGGGGGTTCAAGTCCCTCCGGGTGTACCATTTTTTAAAATCCCTAAGGCATATTGCCTTAGGGATTTTTTGTGCCCATCGGACGCGAAAGGTTTGGTTGGGCAAAAGCGCTCCTCCCGAACGCCATGGCAGTGTTGCTTGCTCTGGCCGCATCAAAGTTTGGAGAACAGCCAAGACGCTAGCGCGTCTTACTTGAGAAGGGACATTTGCAAAGGAGCGAGGGCGAGTCGCCGTTATTGTTGGATGAATGACTAAACGTGGGCGAGTCGCCCACACTCCTTTCACCATTCAGCACAACGCATACTTTAGCTAGCGGATCGACCAGTGACCCTCAGCCCGCACTAATTATTCTCTTGGGCGACGGGACGACAAACCAACCGACACCGAGAAGACTTGCCGAGAAAAGATCATAACTCCACCACAGGCAGCGCTACCACAGGCTCAGGCTTAACAATAAACTGCAGCAGCACAGCCACAAATGGCTGCGGCGGCCAAGGCGAAACAAGCAGTCATCGCCACGAGTTGAATGCAACCTGTTGAAGCGAGCTATGTGAATTTACTATGACAAAAAACGACGACAGATAGCGGCCGTACCGAATCCTATTGCACAGTCTTGTTAGCCGGCAGATCAACCATTCGCAGAAATCGCATACACCAAAAAATGCGACAGAACACCCCCTAAACCAAAAGCAAGGCCTCCTTCTGCGCACGGCTGAGTCGCTTAATCCGCCACTCCTCTTTCAGCGCCTCGGAGCGTGTTCCGACCTCGCGCGTATGCACTAATTTCAACGGTGCACGGCCACGCACATATTTCGCCGCCTTCGGCCCTTGCGCTTGATGCTCGCCTAAGCGCCGCGCCACATCCGTCGCCACACCCGTGTAGAGCGTGCCGTCACCGCAACGTAAAATATAGAGACTCCACATCATTCAAGCTCAGTCCTTCAACAAATTATAGGAGTCCAGTATTTCCCCCTGACTACCCAGTGTCGTGACATGCAGAGCGCGCCCCTCGATATCGACCACCACAGAGGCGAGCACCGAAAGATTCTCGACCATGAAAGGAAGATGATCCGCTCGAAATGAACCTTTCTTACCCGAACTACCCGCAACCGTGTGGATCGTGCCACGTTTCTGATGCGTTCCTTGACGATAGCTTCCATCCCCCTCAGGGCGACCATCGCCTGCATCCACAGCATGTTGCGCAGCATCGTACGTATCACTGGTGCCATAATGGCCATGCATCAGAATGGAACGCTCATAGGTATGACTATGACCGCCGAAGGTCAAATCGACACCAGACGCCTCAAGCAGTGGCAGGAAATTCTCGCGCATATCAAAATGCTGCCGCTCTTTGTCTGAATTATGTGTGCCATGCGTATAGGGCGGATGATGCCAGTAGGCGATCACCCAGTCGTAATCCTGCTCACTGACCTGTGCCAGATCAGCCTTGAGCCAATCATGCATCGGGCCCCCTTGGCTACGGTCACTCACTTGCGAGTCCAAGCAAATGAAGTGCGTCCGCCCGTAATCAAAACTGTAGTAGAGCTCGCTGACCGAAGGCACGCCTCCCGCCTCGCCCTGACTGGGCATATCGAAAATCGCGAGATAAGGGTCTGCCTGATTCTTGGTCAAAGGATTATCATCCTGATTCGCCCAATACGTCTCATGATTACCCACCGCTGGCCACAGACAGGTCGAATGCAGTAATGGATTATAAATATTAAACACTGCATTTTGAAACTGCTGATCCGTGCCATGACCATACGCGTTATCTCCGAGCATCAACCACACATCCGTCTGCCGATCTGCGGTGAAGTCGCGATACGCATTATAGACGGCGCGCGCATTATCATTCCCAGTGCCCGAATCACCGATAATCCAAATACGAGTCGGTGCGGCTACATGCGCAGCGGGAAGTGTGCGAAATTGATAGGTCGGATCGGTGCCCGCGATCCTGTAACGGTAAGTGCCCGCTACCTGCAGGCCACTTAAGCGCACACTGTGCTCGGTCGTCGGCACAGGTTCTTGCATGAACAAACGCTCATCACCCTCTGCTGGCCAATAATCGACTCGCCCACGCGTGGGGGAATTTGTGCGCCAACGCACAGTGATCTCCTGCTGGGTGGTATTTTGCAGATATGGCCCGCGCACAATACCATGCGTCGCTGCGACCTCTGCCTTGGAGCCCTGCTTCACCGCGGAGGGCTTCGGATCAGTCCCAATCGCGTCGCCAACAAGCAAGTTCGCATCCCAGACGACATCCGAGCTAGTTGATTTCGCATTCACCAACCTGACAGCCAATGTATTCACACCATTTCGCAGCGCAGTCGCCGGCAGCTCAAAGGTCTCGAACTGTTTAGCTTCGTGAGCCCGCAAGGCACTCCCATCCAAGGGGTGCGTGCGGCTCAACTCGGTTCCATTCAAATACACCACAAAGGCATCATCGTAACGGGCACGCAGAATCAGGCTAGGAATCGCAGTGCGATCTTTCACCGTAAATTGATGGCGCAAATAATAGTCGAGCTGTCCCTTCTGTAAGTGAGGCTTATTTAAATAGCGCTCCCCATAGCCCAGCGGCGACGTTGCAGTCCCCCAAGTACCATCATTAAACTCAGGCGTTTCCCATCCAGCGTCAACCTCGCCATCGTCATCATACTTCCAATCACTATTGGGAGCAATCAGACCAGTGGGCTGACGGCTTTCGTGCGCTTGAGCAATGGACAGAAAGCCACTCAAAATGGCAACGACGATAATGATTTTTAGAGGTAATTTCATGAAGTTAAGACTATTTATAAAAATCATGGAATCGCTACAAATAGGGCTTGGCAAATCCATTCTCCAGCAAGCATTTAAATAGCACCAGATCAGCTTTCTCGCCCAAAAGGCTACGCCTCACGCGAATCTTCCTCAGCTCTCAGCCCTCAGCCCTCAGCTCTCAGCTCTCAGCCCTCAGCCCTCAGCCATCACGCCATCCACATAATACCAGTTGCCAGCGCTGCGACGAAAGCGCGACCACTCGTGATGGATCGCCCGCTCACCATCCTGTATATAACTCGCCTTAAATTCGACCTTGCCAGTTTTGTCCTCCGCGCCGCCCTGCGAGGCGCTCATCACTTCCAAGCCGATCCACTGAATCGAGTCGGCAGTGGATTTATAATTCACCCACAAGTCCGTGGTCCGCACTGCAGGTAAAGTCGTGCCCACTAAGTAATCAATCTGCCCACGCACATAAGCGCAGTAACGTGAACGCATCAAAGCCTCCGCCGTCGCAGCCTTCTCCCTACCCAAGTGAAACGGCTCACAGCAATCGGCATAGTTCGCACCACTCCCACAGGCACACAAAGTCTTCGGATCAGTCATGCACCGCACCCTACTGAACCGAACCGATATTGAAACCACTTTCGAGCGCGGCAACAATCAACTAAAAGGCGAAGCCAATCTGCACAAAGATCAACCGTAGCGCCAGTATTCGTCGCAGGCCGAACCAATGCCATAACTCAGCCCCTATTTATTATAGCAGCGTCGCGACAACCCACACTTGCACTCCACCGCTTAACCCAAATGCTCCTCAGCTCTCCACCCTCAGCCCTCAAGTCTCCACCCTCAGCCCTCAAGTCTCCACCCTCAGCCCTCAAGTCTCCACCCTCAGCCCTCAAGTCTCCTCCCTCAGCTCTCAAGTCTCCACCCTCCGCCCTCCTCCCTCAGCCCTCAGCCCTCAGCCCTCAGCCCTCCGCTCTCCTCCCTCCACCCTCTTCTCAAATGGATTTTCCGCTCAAGCCGCTCACCACCGTTACCGATCCCGATGCCCTCATGGAGCACTTCCTTGAGTATGCACTGGCCAAGGGCATCGAGCTCTACCCCGCACAAGAGGAAGCCATCCTCGAACTCTTTTCGGGCAAGAACGTCATTCTCAACACCCCCACTGGTTCAGGCAAATCCTTGGTCGCCGCCGCACTCCATTTCCTCTCCGCCTCGCAAGGTCGCCAATCCGTCTACACCTGCCCGATCAAGGCGCTGGTCAACGAAAAGTTCCTCTCGCTCTGCCGCGACTTCGGCCCCGAAAATGTCGGCATGATGACTGGCGACGCCTCCGTCAACCGCGGCGCTCCCATCCTTTGCTGCACCGCCGAGATCCTCGCCAACATCGCCCTGCGCGACGGCGACCAGGCGAAAGTCCACGACGTGATCATGGACGAGTTTCACTACTATTCCGACCTCGAACGCGGCGGCGCGTGGCAAGCCCCCCTGCTCACACTGCCACAGTCTCGCTTCCTGCTGATCTCAGCCACCCTCGGCGAAACACGCTTCTTCGAGCGCGAACTAGAGCGCGTCACTGGCAACGAGTGCGTCACCGTCTTTAGCACTGAGCGCCCCGTCCCGCTCGAATTCACTTACGCCGAAGACCCGCTGACCGAGACACTGGAAAAACTTCAAGCGGCCAACAAATTCCCCGTTTACATCGTCCACTTCACGCAACGCTCCGCATCCGAGACCGCGCAAAGCATCCTCAGCCTCAACGTCTGCAGCAAAGAGGAAAAAGCACTGATCACCAAAGAGCTGCAGGACGTCGCCTTCTCCAGCCCCTTTGGCAAAGAGATCAAAAAGCTGCTGCGTAGCGGCATCGGCCTGCACCACGCGGGCTTGCTTCCCAAGTATCGCGTGCTGATCGAGAAGCTCGCCCAGAAAGGCATGCTCAAAGTCATTTGCGGCACCGATACCCTCGGCGTCGGCGTCAACGTGCCAATCCGCACCGTGCTCTTCACCCAGCTCTGTAAATATGGCGGCGTCAAAACCGGCATTCTCACCGCCCGCGACTTCCACCAAATCAGTGGCCGCGCAGGCCGCAAAGGGTTCGACGATCACGGCTATGTCGTCTCGATGGCACCCGAGCATGTGATCGAGAATAAGCGCCTCGAGGCCAAAGCCGCAGGCGATCCGAAAAAGAAAAAGAAGCTGGTCAAGCGCAAGCCCCCCGAGCGCGGCTTCGTGCATTGGGACGAGCAAACCTTTACCCGCTTGCAAACTGCTCCCGCCGAGCCACTCAAATCCAGCTTCAAAGTATCACACGGTATGCTGCTCAACGTCCTCGGCCGCACAGGCGACGGCTGTGCAGCCATGCGCGCGCTAATTAATGACTGCCACAACAACGACGGCTCCAAGATGACCATGCGCAAGCAATCCTTCCAGCTGTTCCGCGCACTGATCGACCGCAGTATTATTGAGATCCAGCCCAAGGGCACAGAGCAAAAGCTACGCATCAACCTCGAGCTACAAGACGACTTTTCGCTCAACCAAACCCTCGCGCTCTACTGTATCGACACACTCGGACTACTCGACACCACCGCGCCCGAATACGAGCTCAAACTCCTCAGCTTAGTCGAATCCATTCTCGAAAATCCCGACATCATTCTGCGTAAACAAGTCGACAAATTAAAGAGCGACAAATTTGTCGAGATGAAGGCCGCCGGCGTCGAATACGACCAGCGCATGGAAGAACTCGAAAAGATCGAATACCTCAAGCCTGAGGGCGAATTCATCTACGAGACCTTTAACATATTCGCTGCCGAGCACCCTTGGGTAGGTACCGAAAACATCAAGCCCAAGTCCATCGCCCGCGAGATGTTTGAGCGTTACAGCAGCTTTTCTGACTACATCAAGAGTTACGGACTGATGCGCGCCGAAGGCCTGCTGCTGCGCCACCTGACCAACGTTTACCGCGTGCTGAGCAACACCATCCCACCGGCCTTCAAGACCGAAGCCGTCGATGAAGTGATCACCTACATCGAGACGCTGCTGCGGATTACCGACTCCAGCCTGCTCGACGAATGGGAGACGCTCAAAGACCCCGACTACAAGCCCAACACCGACGAAGCTCAGCCCGCGCCGAAAGGCCCGACCGACATCACCCGCGACCGCGAAGCCTTCACTCGCCTGGTCCGCAACGAGGTGTTTCGCTTCCTGCGCATGTTGGCCAATAAAGAATATCAAGAAATCGACGAAACCTTCGAACTCGACCAAATGTACCCCGAAGCCAAGTGGAAATACACCGAGCTCGGCAAAACAATGGACGCCTACTACGAAGGCCACGAATGGATCCGCCTCGACCCCGAAGCCCGCAACAAGGCCAACACCAAGATCACCGAATCGGACGATCGCACAAGCTGGACGATTGAGCAGATCCTAGTCGACCCCGAAGCGCTCAACGACTTCCAAATCGTATTCGAACTTTCGATACGGCAAGCTAAAGAGCACAGCATCGTCAAAATCGTGCCACTGGAATTGAAGTCGATCGCGGAGTAACGCAACTGCCAGGAATCTTTATATTTTGCGTCTGACCCCTTTTCTCGCTCGCCACTTTTAACAAACATAAATGAAACCATTCAAATCTATATTCCTCGCGCTCAGCACATGCCTCCTTGGCTCTTTAATTGCCACGACCAGCACACAGGCGCAGCGCATCGAGGACCAGCCTCTGCCTGCGCATTTCGTGGCCGGACTCGAAGCCTATACCGCCAACAAATTGCCGCTGGCCTACGCCGAATTTTTAGCTGCGGCGAATGAAGGACATCTCGATTCTCAATTCAATGTGGCCCTGATGCATGAAAATGGCATCGGAGTGGAAAAGGATCTAAAGGAAGCGCTGGCATGGTATCGCAAAGCCTCGTTGAAGGGCAGCTCAGCCGCGCAATTTAACCTAGGAGTGCTGTACGAAAATGGCCGTGGCACAGAGGTGAACTTCGCCGAAGCGAATGAGTGGTATCGTCAGGCAGCCGTGCAAGGCGACCCCATGGCGATCGGCAATTTAGGCATGCTTTATATACGCGGCGATGGCGTGCCAGTGAACAAGGTCGCAGGCATTGCACTCTTGTTACAGTCAGCCACGCTAGACTCGTCTCCAGCAAACAACGCCAAGCAAAACATTTCAGGCACACAAGGCCTCACCCCTCAGATGATCCAAGAGGCCCAAGCACTTGTCGATCAAATGGACAAAGCAAAGAACCTACTGGTGCCACTCGATCAACACCTGACCCTAGCAAATATCCCAAAGTATCCAGGCTATTAAGATCAGCAGTCTCGACCAATCGCTTTGCCAGCCGTTAAAAAGTCCCACCCTCGCTGATAAGCGAGACACTGGCGGAGACTCAGTTAGGAGTGGAAGTCGGCAGATATAAGAGCTGGTGACGAGCAACAGCAAATCGGGAGGGACGTCCTCCGTGTCGTCCGCATTGCCTCTAAACTTATTTAGCTGCGGTCCGCGCGGAGGCGGTCCCTCCCCTGTTGCAATGCAGAAGAATTCCCCAGCAATCGGAACGACCACCCAAACAAGATTCATCGCCGATTGCTAAGAAAAGGGTAAAGGAGGGAGGGCGACTCGCCCTCCTTTACCACACAGGATAAATGTGGGCGAGTCGCCCACACTCCTTTACAGCAACACAGGATAAAGGAGGGAGGGCGACTCGCCCTCCTTTACCACAGAGGATAATGTGGGCGAGTCGCCCACACTCCGATCGGGGTTTATTATACTCGCAGAGTGCAATGGTTCAAACAAGCCCATCATCAGGGACCCGTTGCCCCTGAGATGAAACGGTCTGTCGTTTTAATCGAAACTGCGCCACTAACCGACAATTAAGCACAAAAAAGCCCTAAGCGGCTACAGCTTAGGGCTTCTTCAAGTGGTGGCCGGACCCAGAATCGAACTGGGGACACAAGGATTTTCAGTCCTCTGCTCTACCGACTGAGCTATCCGGCCTCACTTAGAAAGGCGGCATTAAGTGTTCGCGTTCGGCGCTCGTCAACCGGTTTTTTTAATTTTCTCACTTCCATTGTATTTTCCCTAAAAAGTGCCTGTTTTAAGCAAAATTGAAACAAGGGTTTGTCTTTACCTAAATTGACTTCCTATTACGGCACAGATTGCTAAAAATAGCGGCATCACACTGAAAAACTGCGTATCATGATTAAGAAAAAACTCTTCGGAATTTGCATCTTTGGGACTCTCGTATTGGTCCTCCTGTTCCTCATCGGCACCAAGAAGCTCTCATTCGAAGCGATGGTAGCTGCTGGCAAACTGATGGGGCCGATGCCCGAAAGCGTTTCGACCTTCATCGCGGAACGCCAATCTTGGGTCGATAGCGTCCAAGCGATCGGCTCAATCGAGCCCGACAAAGGCGTGCGCCTCGATGCAGAAGTCGCTGGCGTGGTGAGTGCGATTAATTTCAAAAACGGTCAAGATGTCGACGCGGGCACGGTTCTGGTTCAACTGGATGTTACAGTCGAATCGACACTACTGAACTCCAATCAGGCCACCGCACACCTCGCTGAAATTGAATTGGTTCGTGCCAAACGCTTGCGCGGCACAGACTCGATCGCTCAATCACAGTTGGATCGCGCACAAGCGGACTTTGACAAAGCCACCGCACAGATGAAAAACCTGGAAGCGATCATCGAGCGTAAGACCATCCGTGCTCCTTTCAGCGGTCGAGTGGGCATACGTCAGATCAACCTAGGTCAGTATCTCTCACAGGGCGCTCCCATCGTTACCCTGCAATCCTACGACCAGGTGTTCGTCAACTTCACGCTGCCCCAGAAGGCCATTGCTCGAGTTGCTACTGGTATGAAAGTGACACTTCAGAGCGACGTCTATCCCGAGCAAACATTCGAAGGTAGTGTCACGGCAATTAGCCCGCAGATCGACCCAGTGACTCGCACTGTCAAACTTCAAGGAACCCTAGAAAACCAAGATGAACGCCTTCGCCCAGGCCTATTCGTCAAAGTCACCGTCATCTTACCTAATAAAAATGACGTGCTAGTCGTGCCGGCCACTTCGATCGTCTATGCGCCATATGGGAATTCAATTTTCAAAGTGGCCACCGCCACCGACGAAGTATCTGGCCTAGAGACGACCATCGTGAAGCAGTCGTTTATTCGTATTGGCAAGCGCAGCGGTGATTTTGTCAGTATATTAGAAGGGCTACAAGAAGGCGACGAGATCATCTCGGCCGGCGCCTTCAAGCTAAACAATGGCATGCCGATCACGATTCATAACGAGTTGGCTCCCACTCCGGAACTCGCACCGAGTCCGAAGAATTCTTAATCGGCTTGGTTGCTACAACGCCCACACATTTCGAGTCACCTATGAAGACAGCCTTTACCGATATATTTATCAAGCGCCCCGTGCTAGCGATCGTGGTCAGCATGGTGATCGTGATTGCCGGCCTGCAAGCGATCTCCTCGCTCACAGTCCGCCAGTATCCACGCAACGAAAATGCCAAGGTCACGATCACCACGGTTTATACTGGTGCCGATGCCGACCTCGTCCGTGGTTTCATCACCACCCCGCTGGAGCGAGCCATCGCCTCGGCAGACGGCATCAACTACATCGCCTCACAAAGTTTGCTCGGTATGTCCACCATCACGGTGCGCCTAGAGCTCAACTTTGATTCGACCAAAGCCCTCGCCGAGATCAGCTCCAAGGTCGACCAAGTCCGCGGCGATCTGCCCCCCGAAGCGGAAGTGCCAACCATCACCGTCGAATCTGCCGAGAGCGAACGCGCCTCGGCCTACCTTTCCTTCGTATCCGACATACTCGAAGCCAACGAAATTACCGACTATCTGGTGCGCGTCATCCAGCCTCGCCTCACATCGATCAAAGGCGTGCAAGAAGCCGAGATACTCGGCGGGCGCACCTTCGCGATGCGTATCTGGCTCGACCCAGCACGCATGGCCGCGCTCGGCATCTACCCCGCACAGGTTCGCGAAGCGCTTGCCTCCAACAACTATCTATCCGCAGTCGGGCAGACCAAAGGCAACCTCGTCACCGTCAATCTGACCACCAATACTGACCTCAATTCCGTCGAAGAATTTGAGCAACTCGCGATCCTGAATCAGGGTGACACCATCGTGCGGATCAAAGACATCGCCGAAGTCGAACTCGGCGGCGATGACTATAGCTCTGAAGTGCGCTTCTCCGGCAAGCAGGCGGTCTTCATCGGCATGCACGTGCTACCCAACGACAACACCGTCGACGTGATCAAAGCCGTGCGCGCCGAACTCGACGTAATTAAAGGCGAGCTCCCCGAGGGCATCGAAGCCAATATCGGCTACGACTCGACCATCTATATCGAAGAGTCGATCTTTGAAGTCGTCAAAACACTCGCCGAGACCTTGATCATCGTGATGGTGGTCATCTTCTGCTTCATGGGTCGAATTCGCACCGTGCTGGTGCCGATCATCACCATTCCAATCTCACTGATCGGCGCGGTCTTTCTGATGCAGTTGTTCGGCTTCTCGATCAATTTACTCACGCTACTGGCAGTCGTGCTCTCGGTCGGCATCGTCGTGGACGATGCCATTATTGTGGTGGAAAACATCGAACGCCACCTCGAAGCTGGCATGAAACCGATCGAATCGGCACTCCTTGGCGTGCGCGAACTGATCGGACCAGTCATTGCCACCACACTGGTACTGGTTGCAGTTTACCTGCCGATCGCTTTCCAAGGCGGGCTCACCGGATCGCTGTTTCGCGAGTTTGCGCTCACGCTGTGCGGCGCTGTGATCATATCAACCATCGTGGCCCTCACCCTCAGTCCGATGATTTCGTCCAAGCTGCTCAAGAGCGGTGAACATACTGGGCTGGCACTGCTCATTAATAATGGCTTTGACCGTTTGAGAAAAACCTACGGCGGCCTCTTACGAACTAGCCTGCAAACTCGTTGGGTTATTTACTGCTGTTGGGGCGTGCTGACACTCATGTGCCTACCGATGTTCGTGCTCTCGCCCAAGGAACTCGCGCCGACCGAAGACCAAGGTGTGATTTTTGGCATCGTCGATGCGCCTGCCAACTATGCGATCGAAGAAACCTCCCGTTTCACTGAAAAAGCTAATGACGTATTTTTTAGCTTTCCAGAAACCGCCTACAGCTTTCAGTTAACCTACCCCAATGGTGGTTTCAGCGGCATGATTCTCGCTCCGTGGAGTGAGCGCCAACGCACGGTCTTCGACATTATACCCGAAGCCCAAATGGGACTCGGCGCGATTCCTGGAGTTCGAATATTCCCCGTCACCCCTGCCGCTCTACCTGGTGGCAGCGACTTTCCGGTGGACTTTATTGTCGCCTCCACTGCTGAGCCCGAAGAGATCCTAAAATTTGTGCGGCAAATCCACGACAAAGCAATTGCCAGCGGCCGCTTCGCCTTTCCGCCGATTATCGACACCAAGATCGACCAACCTCAGACTCAATTCGTCATTGATCATGATATGGTCAGCTCGCTTGGGCTCGATCAACGCGCCATCGGTGCCGACCTCGGTGCACTCATCGGCGGCGGTTATGTGAATCGCTTCAACATCGACGGGCGCAGCTATAAAGTGATCCCTCAAATCAAACGGGCCGGACGCCTGAATGCCGATCAACTGCAAGACATTTATATCAAAGGCCCAGAAGATAAGCTGATCCAACTCAGCACCGTCGCCACGCTCGAAGACAGTGTGCAGCCACGCTCTCTCAATCGCTTCCAGCAATTTAACGCCGTGAAAATGAGTGGCGTCTATATGGGGCCACTCGACCAAGGTCTACAGTTCCTCGAAGACGCCGCCGCCGAAATTTTGCCCGATGGCTATCGGGTCGACTACGACGGCGAGTCACGCCAACTGCGCACCGAGGGCAATAAATTCCTGCCCGCGTTCTGCCTCGCGCTGGTGCTAATCTTCATGGTGCTCGCCGCGCAATTCAACAGCTTCCGCGACCCCTTTATTATTCTGCTCGGTTCGGTGCCACTGGCAATGTTTGGTGCATTGATCTTTACCTTCTTGAAAATGCTCAGCCCGAGCGTGCCCTTCTGGACCGATGGCTGGACGACTACGCTAAATATCTACTCGCAAGTCGGTCTGGTCACACTCGTCGGCCTAGTCGCCAAGAACGGTATTTTAATCGTCGAATTCGCCAATCAACTACAGCGCGAAGGCAAAGCAAAGCTCGATGCGATCCAAGAAGCCAGCGAAGTGCGACTACGCCCAATTTTAATGACCACTGTCGCCACCGTAGCAGGTCACTTTCCGCTGACACTGGTAACGGGTGCTGGCGCTGAAGCACGTAACTCCATCGGCCTCGTGCTGGTCGGCGGCATGGCAATCGGCACGCTGTTTACGCTGCTCTTTCTACCGTCGATCTATATGCTGATCGCCAAAGACCGCAAAAGTGGTGCGACGGGGATAGAGATCGCGTAGCGCGTTGATCAGGAATGAAACCCGCCGACTTCCATCGCTACGTAACGCCGAAAATAGCGAAGTTTGTAGCGAGCGGGTTTACCCCGCGATCTGAAATACCCTCGCTGGGATAGATTTAGAACTCTGCCATCCTGGCATAAACCCAGTCCCTACACAGCTACTTGTGAAGTAGTTGGGGCTCGCCCCGACTTAAGCCATCTCAAACACCACCGCAGTGGTATTGTCCTTACCGTCAGTCTGCACCGCTTCGGTCACCAGCATTTCGGCGGGCGTGCCTGTAAGATGCGGCGCAGGATTACGAATGATCCGCTCCATTCCACGGTTAAACAACCCTTCGACCAAGCCATCGGAGCAAATTAAAAAACGATCACCGGACTCATAGCCGATCGCACCAAAATGCGGACTGAGGTTCTGGTTCTTGCCGCCAAGCACTTGTTGCAGGGCATTACGCCCAGCATGGCTACGTGCCGCCTTCTCAGTCAATTGCCCATCACGCTGTAACCATCCAACATGCGTGTGGTCGTGGCTCACTTGATTAATCCCGCCCGCCTTGGGCAAATGATAAATACGACTATCACCCACATGCGCGAAATAGAGCCATCCTGGGCGCACCCAACACAGACTCAAGGTAGCGCCCATGCCTTGCAGCTCTTCATAACTGAATCCCATATGTGTGAGCTCAGCATGGATCTGGTCAAACAACTCACCTAACAGATCCTGAAAACCGATTTCGATACCCGCAGCCGCCGTGCGGAAACTCTGCGGGAATAGCTGAGTGATCTTATCGATCGCGATCCGACTGGCAAAATCGCCCGCCTTGGCGCCGCCCATACCATCGCTAACGGCAAAAATAAAATCGTTCGCCTTGAGATCCGCTTCGCCGTATTTACCGAGACGCTTTACGCCTTCGCCATCCACCGCCAGCAAAAGAAACGAATCTTGGTTGTCCTTGCGAAAACGCCCAACATCTGTCTGGCCAAACCACCGCACTGTCTCTGCCGAATCTGCTAGCTCATCTGCCATACTATGCTTTCCACTCATCACGATTTGGATTCGACTGCATCTTCGGCGAAGGCGGGTAGCCCGGCTCAAGTATGGTCGCAAACTCGAAATCAATCACACAAAACCGGCCAAGCTGCGTATTATAGGTGATATTACGTACCTCCGCATCATCGTGACGTACGCCGTATTGCTCCAGCTCCGTAAAAATCAGCTTCTTCTTTTCGTCACTCACATGATCGACGAGCTTACCGCAATTACTCGTCACCAAATACAGCCCATCATCTTGTTTCGCTATGATTTGCGGCACAAACGCGCAGCCATGCTTCTGCAAAAAGTCCAATACCCGCACTTCGTTCTCATAGCGCTCACGGGCCTGAGGCCCCTTAAACGTCTTATGCACACGGCCATCATAACCGATGTGAACGACTGCCCGCGCAGTATTTTTAGCCTCATGCATAAATAAGTGGTCAATTTGAGCCATTTGCCTTCGATTTGGCAAGAACTCGTCGGAATTATGGTCAGATTTATTAAATCGTGGCCAAAAAAACTTGCGAAGCCCTCACTGGCACGCATTTTGCTAAATTCGCATGTCTCTTAAGATGAGGTCGATTTGTTCACTCATTTTTAAAACTGCTTAATCTGACAATTCAACGACAACTCATTCACAAATTATTATGGCTAAAATCAAACTAGAATACCTCTGGCTCGACGGTTATACACCCGTCGCAAACATTCGTGGCAAGACATGCGTCAAAGACGGTGATCTCAGCACATGGTCGCTCGACGACTGCCCTCTTTGGGGCTTCGACGGCAGCTCCACTCAACAAGCCGAAGGCAGCAGCTCTGACTGCATCCTAAAGCCAGTGGCATGCTATCCTGACAGCACTCGTAAAAACGCCTTCCTCGTAATGTGTGAAGTCATGAATCCAGATGGCACTCCACACCCATCCAATGCTCGTGCGACCATCGCCGAAGACAAAGGCCTCTGGGTCGGTCTTGAGCAAGAATACTTCCTCCTCCAAGACGGCCGCGCACTCGGCTGGCCTCAAGAAGGCTTCCCAGCACCACAAGGTGATTACTACTGTGGCGCAGGCTACTCTTCTGTCGGCGAGATCTCTCGTGCGATCGTTGAAGAGCACCTCGACATCTGCCTCGACGCAGGCATCAACCACGAAGGTATCAATGCCGAAGTGGCAAAGGGACAGTGGGAATTCCAAGTATTCGGCAAGGGTGCACACAAAGCCTGTGACCAAATCTGGGTCGCTCGCTACATCCTCCAGCGCCTCTGCGAAAAGTACGGCGTCGATGTCGAATACCACTGCAAGCCTTACTCAGGCGACTGGAACGGTTCCGGCATGCACTGCAACTTCTCCACTGACTACATGCGCGACACCGGTGGTAAGGACTACTTCCTCAAGCTCATGGACAAGTTCGAAGAATACAAGGACGAGCACATCGCTGCGTACGGCCCTGACAATCACATGCGTCTCACAGGTCTCCACGAAACACAGTCGATCGACAAGTTCTCTTGGGGTGTTGCTGACCGTGGTGCTTCGATCCGCGTCCCACACGGCTTCGTCGTTGACGATGCATACAAGGGCTACCTCGAAGACCGTCGTCCAAACTCACAAGGCGACCCTTACCAGATCGTTTCCCGTGTCTCCAAGACAGTTGCGGAAGCCGAAGCTGCCTTCAAATAAGTCGACGTACTTTTTTTCAATCAACGCCACTCCCTCGGGAGTGGCGTTTTTTTGTGCCTAGTTCCATGGTGGCGTCCGTAGAAGCGACACTCTTGTCGCTTTATATCCCGCAGATTCACACGAGCGTAAGCGACAAGAGTGTCGCTTCTACTTCGTTGAGAGTAAACCTCAAAACGTAGCCGCATAGCTCTCCTGCAAAATCGTCCGAGCCTGGGCGCCTTCCACCCACTCATCGCCACGCACTCCGAAAACCAGCACAGGTTCAAACCAACCACGCCCAACGGCTTGATTCAAGAGATCCTCCGCCGACAGACAGTGCCGCCCTGCATGTGGCTGCAACTCAAACGCCACCTCGCCCACACTATGATACGAGCGATACACGAGCTCCGTGCAGGCCAAACGATCCGCCGCGCCAAAGTCGAAAATGAAATCATACAGTTTGCCCGCGTGCGTCAGGCCACGTGACACCGCCTCCGCCCGTTGCGCCTGGGCCAAGGTTGGCCGCAACACCGTAAAGGCATCCACTCGCAAGGTATCCTCTGGTGGGCGCAACTTTACCCCGTCCTTCTTCGCCTCCAAAAAACGCACCGAAGATTCGATCTCACAGTCACAGCACACGCCCAAGTCGGCACGCTCCTCACCGCTACCAACATAAAACGCAGCATGCGGCCAAAACCCAGGCAAAAACAAATTGCTCAAAGCATCATCATGCCGCGTCACCAACACATCGCCAGGTTGCAGAAATGCCTCTAAGCGCTCACGCACCGCAGGTGTCACACGTTTACCCACCCCACTCGGCTTTACAAAGGGTTGCTTCAATTCCGCAACCGCACTGCCGCTAATCTTGAACAGCTTGAACATCGTCTGCTTATAGCCCGAATGATTGCGGCGTAGAAACGAATGAATCCGATAGCTTAAACGACGTTTCAAAAAGTCCCGTCGGCGCGCAACCACCAACGCTTCTTCTTCGAGTAGCAAATCGACAATCGGTTTGAGCAAAGGATCATTTGCATACGCAAGAATCTCGTCCCGATGCGCTTGAAAGAAACGCACCCCCTCAAAAAATCCCCACCAACGCTTCGGCGAGGTCAGGCTTTCATAGATCCGGGTAAAAGTCTTCGCGTCCAAGCCATAGCGCGGCTCTGCCTCATCCAACTTCTTACGACCGATAGGGTTGGCAGTCGCCAACTCGACGATAAAATTCGCCGAACGCACGAGTAAACAAGCCGCCGCATAGGCGACCATAAACTCTGGTAAACTCGAGGTGCCTTTCGTTGTCAACGTGCCACCGCTAATCTCATACACACACTCAAGTAAACTCGAACGCACAGCAAGATAGACACTATAAGTTTCACGCAACGTCTCATCCTCATCCGGCAAGAAATAGCCCCGGGCCTCCGCAGCTGCCGCTTGAGCAATAATGCCCTCGATCGATTCAACCGTTGGTAGCGCATTCGCAGAAGCCAACACAATCGGAATGTAGTGTGCCACATCCACCCGTTTGGAATCTTGCCGATCATTCTGATTGTGCATGCCAATGTTACTAGTCGGCGCAACTGATGGGTCAACCTCAGCTTCACAACCAAATAGAGTAGAACTCACTCGGGAGGGTCGAGCTCCGCCTCAGTCCAATCGCACTGCGGACGACGCGGAGATCGTCCCTCCCAAATCGATTGCCCCCCCTACAATTGTTACGAACAACCACCGTATTGTAGATGGACAAGCGTCCCCCGCCGCCTAACATTTCAGCCATTGAACTCACTTCAAAATATTGCGATCTCCGCTTCCGCCGGCTCGGGTAAGACCTATACGCTCACCAATCGCTTCATCTATCTGCTGCATGCCTTTGAGCAACCAGAGCGTATCATCGCCCTGACGTTCACACGCACCGCCGCTGGTGAGTTCTTCCATAAGATCATCGAGAAGCTTTGTGATGCCGCCGAAGATCCAACCAAGGCCGCCTCGCTTTCGAAAGAACTAGCGATCACTGCCGACTGCGCACGCTACCACCAGCTACTGCACTTGCTGATCCACAGCATGCACAAGCTCAACCTGCAGACCCTCGATAGCTTTTTCTTCCGTGTCGTTTCTAGCTTCGCACTCGAGCTCGGCCTCTCCGGCAGCCTCAAGCTACTCGACGAAAGCAGTGAGCCACGCATGCGCAACGAAGTGCGCGACAGCATCGTGCACCGACCAGGGGAACTGACCACCGAGCTCAACGAATTCTGGCACGCCTTCAAACAAGCCACCTACGGACAAGAGGCACGCAGCATTGAGAAAGTCGTCTCCGAGTTCATCGAGCAGCTGTACGCACTCTACCTCGACACCCCAGATGCCGATCGCTGGGGACAGGCCGCCACGATCTGGCCGCAAGGTTGCCCGTGGCAGACCAGTGTCGCACCCGACTGGGAGCAGCTGGCCAACAATCTACTCGCCGCCCTCCCCGACGATCTCAGCAAAGCACAGATCAACGATTTTAACTCGGCGGCCAACGCGATCCGCAACTACGGCGGCAACGAAAAACTCAACACCTTACTCAACAATGCACTGGCTGTCGCGCCCGACATCCTCGCAGGCCAAGCAACTATCAAAGTACGTAAAGAGCTACCACTTAGCAGCGCACTCTGCAACGCCCTCGCCGACTGCTTACGCGCCATCATCTGGCACCATCTGAAGCGCGCGCTCGAAAACACCCAAGGCGTGCATCGCATTTTACAGGCCTATCACGACAACTACGACCGTATCGTGCGCCGCCCCGGACGCCTCGCCTTCGCGGATCTCACCCACCTCCTCGCACCCGACTCCGCAGGCTCGCCGATGGGCGAAGTCGATCCGATGACGCGGCAACTGATGGACTTCCGGCTCGACGGTCAATTTGACCACTGGCTGTTCGATGAGTTCCAAGATACTAGCCGCCCACAGTGGGAAGTCGTGGCCAACCTGATCGACGAGATCGTGCAAGACGACTCCGGTGAGCGATCCTTTTTCTACGTCGGCGACACCAAGCAATGCCTCTACCTCTGGCGCAACAGCGACGACCGCTTGTTTCACGATATCCAAGCGCACTACAACGTCGGCGGCGCAAATCGTATCGTTAAACAACCGCTCTCGATGTCTTGGCGCTCAGCTCCACCCATCCTCGACGCGGTCAACGAGGTTTTTGAAGACCACGCTCTGATAGCCGAAACTTTCTCGACCGATGCCGCCATGCGCTGGGCACGCGCGTGGCAACCGCACGAAGCATCCCCTGCAACCAAAGGCTTGAGCGGCTTCAGTTGCTGGATTGAAGCGCAGAAAAACGACAGCCCCACACGCAACGAACTGATCCTCAAACTACTTCAAGACCTCAAGCCAATCGAACGCGGTATGAGTGTTGGCGTGTTAGTGCGTAAAAACTCCGATGCCAACGAAGTCGCCGAGTACCTACGCGAGAACTGCTCACTACCGATCCATACCGGCTCTGCAATCAAACCCGCAGTTGATAACGCAGCAGGCGCTGCGCTCCTCGCACTACTCAGTCTAGCCGCACACCCTGGCGATAGCCACGCACGCGGCTATCTCACTTTGATCGACGTCTCGACCGACGGCCCGGCACTCGCCAGTACCGCCGAGGAACTACGCACACGCCTACTCGCAGATAGTAATGAAAATGCCGTGCGCTGGGCGGCCGAGCAAATCACCGCTCACCTACCCGCAGCCGACACACGTCACCGCGAACGCCTCAATCGCTTAATTGACAAAGCACGTGCCTTCGACAACGAGGAGCGCCGCGACATCGATGGCCTGATTCACTTTCTTAGGAAGTGCCGCAGCGGCGAGTGCCACGCCGGCGATGCCGTGATCATCGAGACGATCCACAAATCCAAAGGTCTCGAATACGACGTGGTGATCCTCGTCAACGAAGACAAAACTTCGCGCAGCGAAACACGCATCAATCCCCTACTTGATCCGCAAGGCAAAGCGGATTGGATCATGGAGCCGATCAAGAAAGACCTGATGCAGGCCGACCCAATGCTCAACCAACTTTTAGAGCAAAGTATCAGTCAACGTGGCTTCGGCAACCTCTGCACACTCTACGTCGCGATGACCCGCGCCAAACGCGGGCTCTATATGATTAGCGACCTCAAAGGCGCACACCAAGGCACTACCGTAAACTACCTCAAAGAGCGCCTCGGCACCGAGGCTAAAGCAATCGAGCTGTTCCCCAAATCCAACTACCCTCTGCTCTGGAGCACCGGCGATCAAAACTGGCACGAGTCGTTTGAAGCAGCCGTGCAAGCAACGTCCAATAGCCAACCAGCAACGGCGCCCGCTTTCGATCCCGCACATCCGCGGCTGCAGCTGGCACGCCCATCTACTGGCAAGGCACGTTTACTCGCCGCCGCCAAATGCTTCGACCTCGATGAGTACGCCAGCATCTTTGGCACCGCAGTGCACGACGCCTTCGAGCAAATTGAATGGCTTGAAGCATTCGAACCAAAGCCCCAAGCGAACGATGACACGAACCTCTCCCTAGATCTCTTCGAACAACCTGTGGAGGGAAACGCTCCGTCGTTTCCACATTTGGCAATGACCGAGCATTGCCCTCCAGAAGTGAAAGACGCACTGCAATCTTGCTTCGATGAGCAAGACATCCGCACGCTTTTCACTAAGCCGGAAACAGCAACCGTCGTCTGGCGCGAGCGCGCATTCAGTTACGTTGAAGGCGATCAATTCACTAACGGCATCTTCGACCGCGTGGTAATTTATAAAGCGGAAGACGGCAGCATTAGCCGCGCGGAGATCATCGACTTCAAAAGCGACCGTATCCACGCATCCAATACAATCGAGGCCGCCACCGAGCACCACAGACCACAGCTCGAAGCCTACCGTAAAGCACTCGCAAGAATCGTCGGCATTGATGAAGCAGTGATCGATTTGAAGCTGCTGTTCACCGATGTGCCACAGTTGCTGACTCTTTAGAATGGAATCGTCACAATCCTGCCACGTCACCTGCCCGAGTTGCTTTGAGGTATTCTCGGTATCAGGGCCTGCACCTTCGGAGACGCCGACGGAATGGGACTACGACTGCGAAGTCTGCTGCCGCCCGATGCTCATTCGTTTCACGCTCGACGGCGACAGTGTGATTGCCGAAGCAGAGGATGCATGGTGAGAAAAAGTGATACAGACATTTCTGGCTGTTCCTGAAATCCACGTCGAGGACACTCATTCGCGCCAAGCGCATTGCGGTCTGCTCAAGCGCAGTTGTCTCAACAAAATTGGTAATTTACTACATATTATGGAGCTTTACCGTGGAAGCGACACTCCTGTGGCTTTATTCAGTGGAGGTTGCGATAAATAAAGCGACAAGAGTGTCGCTTCCACATTTGGTTCGCGCAGGGCCAACGTTGACGAGGCGGCCAACGCGGACGAGGCGCAGCTCGTCCCTCCGACTTAAATCTCTAGGCACAAAAAACCGCCACGCAGCAAGGCTGCGGTGGCGGTTTTGTTTTGAAGAAATGAATCGCGGGATAAACCCGCTCGCTACTCAACCACTGGCTTTGTGCCAGCAGTTTTACAAGCTGCTCGGTAGCGGTAGATCGACTTCGACATCTTCGTCGTAATCAACGCCGTCGAGTCCGAAACCAAACAGGGTCAAGAAATTGTGCTGGTAGCCAGTATAATCGCCGAGCACGTCGAGCGTCTCGGACGTAATCGATGGCCAAATTTCAATGACTTTCGCCTGAATGTCGGGTTGCATCTCCCAATCGTCGACACGAATACGACCGAGATTATCGAGCTGTAAATCCTTACCATAGAGGCGATCATCGAACAGGCGCACCATTTGCTCGATGCAATCTTCGTGCGTGCCCTTCGCTTTCATCAGCTTGATGATAATCGAAATATAAAGTGGCACGACAGGGATTGCGGAGCTGGCCTGAGTGACGACGGCTTTGTTGACCGCGACATAGGCGGCACAATCGTAAGTCTCGGTGATGGCTGCCGCAGCGCGCTCGACATCTTTCTTGGCCTGACCGATGGTGCCGTTGGTGTAAACGGGCCATGTGGCTTCGGGGCCGATGTAGGAATAAGCGACACTCTTTGCTCCAGGTGCTAGCACCCCAGCATCATCAAGCGCCTTCATCCAAAGCTCCCAGTCCTGACCACCCATCACATTGATGGTGTGTTGAATCTCTTCTTCAGTCGCTGGCTCAATGGTGACGTCTTTGACCTCGTCACGATCTGTGTCCATCGTGCGGTTGGTGAATGCTTGGTCGCCGATTGGTTTGAGCACTGACTTGTAAACTTCGCCGGTCTCTGGATCGGTGCGACGCGGGGAAGCAAGGCTATACACGACTAGATCGATTTGACCGAGGTCTTCTTTGATCTGTGCAATTGCCTGCGCTTTGACTTCGTTGGAAAATGCGTCGCCGTTGATGCTCTTGGCGTAAAGACCCGCCTCGTGAGCGGCTTTTTCAAATGCCACGGAGTTATACCACCCAGCACTGGCTGGCTTGCCATTGGTCGATGGGCGCTCAAAAAAGATGCCAAATGTAGCCGCATCATAACCAAACGCGGCGGCAATACGGGAGGAGAGGCCATAGCCAGTCGAGGAGCCGAGCACCAGAACCCGCTTTGGCCCATCACTTCTTTTGGCGGCCTTGGCGACTTCGATTTCCTCACGCACTTTAGCCTCACAACCTTTCGGGTGTGCGGTAATACATACATATCCTCGGATGCGCGGTTTAACTATCATGATAATACTTTAGTAGTTGAATAAAATTAGTAAGGTTTCAGTGAAAGAGACTCCTTCCCCTGAGGCAACTGGTAATTTACATGTATACAAAAAGACGCGAATCAGCATCGCCCACCAACGTCTGTTGAAAATAACCTGTTACAGCCAGGGTTTAAGCCTCCCCACAACCGATCCCGGACGCCTCAAAGCCGATTTGGCGAAGCGCTTCTAGATCGAGCAGGTTACGACCATCGAACAGGAAGGCCGGTAAATTCATGTGATCGTAGATCTTTTTGAAATCAAGCGCGTTGAACTCATCCCACTCAGTAAGAATTAACACGGCATGCGCATCCTTTGTCGCTTCGTAGGCATCTGCACAAACGGTCACAGAACGATCCTCGTCGGCAAGACCCAAATCGCGCCGAATTTGAGCTTCCGGCACTTTCGGATCGTAGATGCTGACATTTGCCTGTTCCTCGAGCAGATCCTTACAGATGTAAATGGCCGCGGACTCACGGGTGTCGTTGGTGTCCTTTTTAAAAGCGAAACCGAGCACAGCGATTTTCTTGTCCGAGACGGTGTTAAACATGGTGGCAATGATTCGACGCGCAAACCGATGCTTTTGAAAGTCGTTCATCTCGATCACACCATTCCAATAACTAGCAGCCTCTGGAATACCAAAATAATCGCACAGGTAGGCCAAATTCAGGATATCTTTCTGGAAGCAAGAGCCACCAAAACCGACGGAAGACTTGAGGAATTTCGGACCGATACGGCTATCAGTACCGATCGCATGTGCGACTTCGTCGACATTGGCACCAGTCGCTTCGCAAAGCGCTGAGATCGCATTAATCGAAGAGATACGCTGCGCGAGGAAAGCATTGGCGGTGAGCTTAGAAAGCTCGGACGACCAAACGTTGGTGGTCAAGATGTTCTCAGCCGGCACCCATTGCGCATACACATCAACCAAAGTTTGAATCGCGGCGAGGCCATCTGGTGTCTGATCACCACCGATTAACACACGGTCTGGATTCTCAAGGTCGGCCACAGCGGTGCCCTCAGCTAGAAATTCAGGATTAGAAAGAATTTGGAATTTTCGCCCCTTGGAGTTGGACTCTAGGATGCGCTTAATCGACTCAGCAGTGCGCACTGGCAAAGTAGATTTCTCGACCACGATCTTGTCGCTCTCCGCGACTTCAGCGATTTTACGCGCACACTTCTCGATATAGCGCAGATCCGCTGCACGCCCAGCGCCGACGCCGTAAGTCTTGGTCGGCGTATTGACACTCATAAAGATGATGTCCGCATCACGAATCGCAGTGTCAACATCGGTCGAGAAAAATAGCGTTTTACCACGGCAGCCTTTAACGATGTCATCCAGACCAGGCTCGAAGATCGGCAGCTCCTCGGAGTTCCACGCATCGATTCGCGCCTGATTGATATCGACGACAGTGACCGAGATGTCCTTGCACTTATGGGCAATCATAGCCATCGTCGGCCCACCAACGTATCCTGCTCCAATACAACAAATTTTCATAGTATATTTAGGTATATCAAATCGACCACCACACAAGAAAAAATTCCCCGTCACGTACTTCAATATCAAAACCAACTGAGCTGTGCCCCCATCCTCAAATTATACCAGGACTGCTGCGAACCTACACTACAGACCGGACGATATTGATTTTAAGATGCATCAATCGCTTAGCCAGACTCAATCGTAGATCTAGCAATGTTTCCAGCACCCACGCAGACAGCTTACATTCGATTTGTATCATCGCATCTAAGGGAGGGACGAGCTCCGTCTCGTCCGCCGTGCGAAACGGGCACAGTAAGACTCCCATATAAATGACAAACTGATAAAAGGTAGGGCGTGCTCGCCCAGCGCGTCGTTTGCGAATGGCACCGAAAACCAACATTAGAAGAATCGCCATGCGGCTTCACCAGACGAACGGACGCCTGGACCAAGCGTCCCTACCTAATCCGACCTAGCGCACCGCATCCGCCTCATAACCGAGGCCGATTTCTGCGCGCCACCAATCGAGTGCCTTCATATTGCCCAAGGTGTCGTCAAAACGCATCGCCACGGCGTCCGCAGCAATCGGTTTCCCGCGCATCTCGTTGGTAAACGAATCGATCTCATAGGCAAACAACGCGCGCATCTTTGGCATCGCAATTTCTTGCACCGAGTCCTGCTCGTCCAACTCAATCCGAATCGTACCAGGGCAATGCCACGGCATCTCCACTGTAATACGCCCCTTATCACCCAAAATCACTGCCACGTTCTCGTGATTCATTTTTAACGCACAGCTCGTCTTCGCCAAAATATCGCCTTCAAAGCGCATCACCGCCGTCGTCCACATATCAGTCTTGGTCTTCGAATCCAGATGCCCCACCGCCTTTAACTCCAGCGGCTCAGCAAACATACGGCCATGCGCACTCCCGGCAATCAAGCGCGCAAACGACATCGTATAGCACCCGATGTCCAAAATCGCACCGCCGCCGAGGGCTTTCGCTTGAATACGCGACTCTGGCTGCTCGCCCGAGTTATAGCAAAAGTTCGCCTCAATCATCCGCACCTTGCCGATCACGCCAGAGGTCACCAACTCCACCACCCGCTGCGTCTGTGGATGGTGCCGATACATGAACGCCTCGCGCAACAGACAACGATTGTCGTCCGCGAGCTTCTTCGCCTGCTTCGCCTCACGTAGATTCATCGTCAGTGGTTTTTCACACAGCACATGCTTGCCCGCCTGCACACAGTGCGCAATCCACTCCAAGTGAAACGGATGCAGTGTCGCAATATAGACAGCCTCCACCTCCGAATCGGCCAGCATGGCTTCGTAGCTACCGTACACACGCGGCGCTTCATATTGATCCGCAAAGGTCTGCGCCCGCTTAATATCGCGACTCGAGACCGCATGCAGCACACTATCCGGGCAATCCTTCAATGCCGCAGCAAATTGATGTGCAATCTTGCCACAGGCAAGAATGCCCCAACGAACAGGTGATTTTGGTGTCATGCCACAGAAGCTAAAAACTAACACCGTAGAAGCGACACTCTTGTCGCTTTATTTTCAGAGCCGTGCGCTTGGCCAGCGAAAAGCACAGCAGAGTCAGAGTAGGATTAAGAGTATGATTAGAATTAAGACCTAATAGCAGCTTCCCTCTAGCTCTGGGTCCTCAGCCACCTCTGCGGTTAATCCAACTTACCCTCGCCCCCTTTCCCTCGAAGTTCAAAGTTCTACGTTCAAAATTCTCTTTCCCGTCTTTTCGAGTTGTTCCCCGCCAAATCCATCGCCAACTTACTCCTTTTCCCACTTTTACAGCTATGCAACCGATCATTCTTCAGGGCCGTCCCGCATTTTCCGACTTTCGTCTCACCGCGCTTCAAAACGCGCTCAACACCGCAGCTCCAGAGCTTGCGATCGACTCGATCGACGCCGTCGAGTGCTACTTCATCGAGTCGGACAACGTCCTCGACGATCAGACCACCGAGCGCGCCTTTGCCCTGCTCGCTGCCAACCACCATTTCGAGCGCGCAGGCGGCTTCTTCGTCACCCCGCGTAAGGGCACCATCTCACCGTGGTCCTCCAAGGCGACCGATATCTTCCAGAACTGCGCCATCGAAGGCATCGCCCGCGTCGAGCGTGGCATCCACTTTCGCCTCACCTCCAAGGACGGCATCGTGCTCCGCATCGAAGACCTCGGCCTCGCCGTGCTCGCGCTGCACGACCGTATGACCGAAGCCGTTTACGACGACGTATCCGACTTCTTTCGCCACTTCGAGCCATCCGAGCTGCGTACCGTGCCACTCATGGCCGAAGGCCCAGCCGCCTTTGACAAGGCCAACATCGACTGGGGCCTCGCCATGTCGCCCCCCGAGATCGACTACTTGGTCAAAGCCTACCAGAAGATGGAGCGCGACCCGACCGATGCCGAGCTCGTCATGTTCTCGCAGGTCAACTCCGAGCACTGCCGCCACAAGATTTTCAACGCCGACTGGATCGTCGACGGCGAAAAGAGCGAACTCTCGCTGTTCAGCATGATCCGCAACACCCACAAGCTCAACCCCGAAGGCACACTCTCCGCCTACTCTGATAACTGCGGCGTCATACCTGGCTCCCCCGCCGACTGGTGGGAAGTCGACCAAAAGGGCGCAACCAAGACTTACCGCAAGACACCCAGCCAGCTCGACATTCTTTGCAAAGTAGAGACACACAATCACCCCACCGCGATCTCCCCATTCCCAGGCGCAGCAACCGGCGTCGGTGGTGAAATCCGCGACGAAGGTGCCACCGGCATCGGCGGTCGCCCCAAGGCAGGCATCTCTGCCTTCATGGTATCCAATCTCGAAGTGCCCGGCTACACCCAGCCATGGGAAAAATCCATCGCTGAGCATCCGAAGCGCATGGCCTCCCCGCTCGACATTATGCTCGAAGGCCCGATCGGTGGCGCAGCATTTGGCAATGAGTTCGGCCGCCCACAACTCTGCGGCATGTTCCGCACCCTCCAGCTCGAACACAACGGCCAACACCGCGGCTATCACAAACCAATCATGGTCGCCGGCGGTATGGGCAACATGAAGCGCGAGCACGTCGACAAAAAGCCCATCCCACCGACCGCACTCATTCTTCAACTCGGCGGCCCAGCCATGAAGATCGGCCTCGGCGGCGGCGCAGCCTCCTCCATCGGTGCAGGCTCACAATCCGAAGCCCTCGACTTTGACTCCGTCCAGCGCGGCAACCCAGAAATGGAACGCCGCTGCCAACAAGTGATCGACGGCTGCATCGCCCTCGGCGACGAGAATCCAATGCTTTCTATTCACGACATCGGCGCCGGCGGACTATCCAACGGCCTGCCCGAACTCGTCGAAGCCACCGGTGGACGCTTCCACCTGCGCAACATTCACAACGAAGACTCCTCCATGAGCCCCATGGAGATCTGGTGCAACGAATCCCAAGAGCGCTACGTCATGGCCGTCATGCCCGACCGCATCGAAGCCTTCAAGGCACTCTGCACCCGCGAACGTTGCCCCGTCGCCATCGTAGGCGAAGCCACCGACGACGGCCAACTCGTGCTCGAAGACTCCCACTTCGAAAACAACCCGATCGACATGGAAATGGGCGTCCTCCTCGGCAAAACACCGAAGATGCTCAAAGACTGCACCCGCCTGGTCGAAGACCACGCCGAACTCGACAGCTCCGCGATCGAACTCGCCGACGCCGTCGACCGCGTGCTCCGCTTCCCAGCCGTCGCCAGTAAGAACTTCCTCATCACCATCGCCGACCGCAGCATCACCGGCATGGTCGCCCGCGATCAAATGGTCGGCCCGTGGCAAACACCCGTCGCCGACGTCGCCGTCACCGCGACCAGTATGGACAGCACCACTGGCGAAGCCATGGCCCTCGGCGAACGCACACCGATTGCGATCATCAACGCCGCCGCATCCGGCCGCATCTCAATCGGTGAGTGCTTGACCAACATCGCCTCAGCCTACGTCGGCAAGATCGGCAACATCAAGCTCTCCGCCAACTGGATGGTCGCCGCAGGCGAAGACGGCGAAGACGCCAACCTTTACGACACCGTCAAAGCCGTCGGCATGGAACTCTGCCCCGCACTCGGCATTTGCATCCCCGTCGGTAAAGACTCCATGTCCATGCGCACCAGCTGGAAAGACAGCTCTGGCCAAGAGCACAAGCAAGTCTCCCCGCTCAGCCTCATGGTCACCGCGTTTTCCAGCGTCGTCGACGTGCGCAAGACCGCGACACCAGACCTTAAGTCAACCGACAGCGCCCTACTCCTCTTAGATTTAGGAGCAGGCAAAAACCGCCTCGGCGGCAGCACCCTCGCCCAAGTCTACAACCAAATCGGCAACGCAACGCCAGATCTAGACGATCCAGAAAAATTCGTAGGCTTCTTCAACGCCGTTCAAGAACTCCTAGCCAAGGACCTCATCCTCTCCTACCACGACAAGGGCGACGGCGGCTTACTAGCAACACTCGCCGAAATGTCCATCGCCGGCCGCAAAGGCATGAACGTAGTATTGGACAAACTCGCGGGAGGGATGACCTCCGCGTCGTCCGCAACGTCATCAGAAAATGGAGGGCAACGCTCCGTCGTTGCCACCCCATTGGACCAGTCATCCGCCCTCCCCGCTCTCTTTAGTGAAGAACTAGGCGCCGTGATCGAAATCGACAAGACCAAGCTAGCCGAAGTCATGGCCGTCCTCGCTAAGCACGGCGTCAGCGACATCAGCCACCTAGTCGGCAACACATCAGCCGAGCCAACACTCAACATCACCCTCAACGGTCAAAGCATCTACAGCGAAAACATCACCACGCTCAACCGCGCATGGAGCGAGCTAAGCTACCAGATGCAAACCAAGCGCGACAACCCGAAGTGCGCCCAAGAGGAATACGACGCTCTTCTCGAAGACAGCGCCGGCATCATCATCCAGCCAACCTTCGACGTCCAAGAAGTCGAAAACGTCAATCTAGGTAGGGACGCCTCGCCGCAGGCGTCCGCCCAGCGCCCGAAAGTCGCCATTTTCAGAGAGCAAGGCATCAACGGCCAGAATGAGATGGCTTTCGCCTTCGACCGCGCAGGCTTCGAAGCAGTCGACGTGCACATGACCGACCTCCTCGGCGGCACAGTCGACCTCGCAAGTTTTGCCGGCGCCGTCGCTTGCGGCGGCTTCTCCTACGGCGACGTCCTCGGTGCAGGTTCAGGTTGGGCCAAGAGCGTCCTCTACAACCCGAAGCTCAAGGAAATGTTCACCACCTTCTTTGCGCGTGAAGACAGCTTCACCTTAGGCGTCTGCAACGGTTGCCAAATGATCTCCCAACTCAAGGACATCATCCCAGGCGCAGAGCACTGGCCACAGTTTGTGCGTAACAAGTCCGAGCAATTCGAAGCGCGTTATGCCAACGTCGAAGTCATGGAGAGCCCAAGCATCTTCTTCAAGGGGATGGAAGGCAGCCTCCTACCGATCCCCGTCGCCCACGGCGAAGGCCGCGCCGACTTCAGCGCAACAGGCGACTTCGAAAAATGCCTAACAGGCGATCAGATCAGCGCCCGCTACATCGACTTCAACGGCGAACCAACTGAGCAGTATCCAGCCAACCCGAATGGCTCCCCCGCCGGCGCGACAGGATTCACCACAGCCGACGGCCGCGCCACTATCATGATGCCGCATCCCGAACGCTGCTTCCGATCCGTTCAGATGTCATATAAACCCGATGGAGTCTTTGAAGGCGAAGCCGGCCCTTGGCTGAAGATGTTTCAAAACGCTCGGGCATACGTGGGTTAAGCCGTCTTACTCTTAATCATAATCCTACTCTTAATCTCCAGACGATTAAGACAGGCCCAAAATTCACAAAAAACGCGTCCAAGCAATAGGACGCGTTTTCTTTTGCACAAAATACTAACGCTTATGGGTAAGTCAACAAAGCCAGTATTTAGGGCAAAAAGAAACCTCGGTTCCGAGCACCGTCACGAAGGACGGGAGAAGGATTTACGAGGTTTACGCTGAACAAATTAGCTCAACATTCTGAAAAATAAAATATGGATCTACTAACGAAGCAGTTTCCAACTTCGCCCTTCAAGCTCCTTCGGCAAAGCCGAAGAGAACTCTCAAAAACGCTCGGCCGTTACACATAGATTCGACAAGCGGGCCTGGTATGATCCGGGGACATAGGTAACAAATCTTCTAAGGACATCGGTAACACTTCAAGTTGGCAATTATGCCATGGAAGAAAACCGAACCGATGACCGAAAAAGAACATTTTGTAACCTTAGCACAGACAGGCCGCTTCA
>Ga0209092_10000021_pt1 | contig 125051 bp, 112 predicted proteins | sample FraStrMetagenome_FD_187446 | JGI IMG/M metagenome (GOLD analysis project Ga0209092, IMG submission 187446) | Marine eukaryotic phytoplankton communities from Arctic Ocean - Fram Strait ARC3M Metagenome (SPAdes) (version 2) | ecosystem: Environmental > Aquatic > Marine > Oceanic | place: Fram... | reverse complement strand
TTAAGGATATCTCCCAATTCTTCCCAACCATACTCTAAAAAAAGTTGTTCTAAGATAGTTGCTAATTTTATTCCGTGTAACGGATTATTTGGTTGGTCTTTGTTCATTTATTTTTATTTGAATTTGAATTTGCTATTTTCACTATTTCATCAGAACTAAATATAGATTGATATACTTCACTTTCAGCTAGTTTTTGCATACAACTTGCTATGTTTTCAGGAGAAATAATCTTGTAATTTTTTAAAGACCTTAACAAAAAAGGACTTAACAACCTCATTATTCCTTTACCAATTCTTTCTCCTACTCTTAACTCATTACGATTTCCGCCAATTAAAGAAGGTCTTAAAATATAGGTGTTTTTGATGTTTTGTTTCAAAACATCACATTCCATCTCACCTTTTGTTTTGTTATAAAAGATTGAACTTGATGCATTCGCACCCATTGAAGATACTACTACAAATGTCTTAATGTCATTTTTAGTGGCTAGTTTTGCTGCGTTTACAGGAATTCCATAATCAATTGCTTTGTATACTTCTTTATCTTTTGTTTTTGAGGCTGTAGTTCCAATACAACAAAAAAGAGTGTCACCTGTAAATAGATCTTTGTAGTTTTCTAATTTAAATAAATCTATTAAATGCTCTTCTATTTTTGTAGAACTTTCATGAACAGAATTCCGAGAAAAAAGTTTAATTTTTTCATATGATGTATCTGCGATTAACTTTTCTAAAAGAAAACTTCCTGTTAAGCCTGTTGCTCCTAAAACAATAGCTGTTTTACTCATTTTATATGATAATATGCTACTACAAAATTATTGTAATTTACTGAATCATAAAAATATAAATCAATATGATTTAGAGTTTCTATGATGATCGAGGGATCTTTTATTAATGGTTTTAAAAATTAGGGAGAAACTATTCTGTTCTTTTAAAAAATATTAACAAATTATTAGTAGATGTTTATTGATGATTTTTCAATAATTTAGCTAAAATTTAAGAAAATTACTGATGAAAAACATTGCTTTAAATGACATTCATATTGCTATAGGTGCTAAAATGGTTCCTTTTGCAGGCTATCATATGCCCGTTCAATATGAAGGAGTAACCACAGAACATCTAACTGTAAGAGAATCTCTTGGCGTTTTTGATGTAAGCCATATGGGGGAATTTTTGATTTCTGGACAAAATGCTTTAGCACTCATTCAAAAAGTAACTTCAAACGATGCTTCTAAGTTAAAAATTGGTGATGCACAATACAGTTGTTTTCCGAATGAAGATAACGGAATTGTAGATGATTTAATTTGTTATAGATTAAAAGACAATGAGTATTTACTTGTTGTTAATGCCTCAAATATAGAAAAAGATTGGAATTGGATATCTAAATACAATGAAGCTTTTGAAGCTGAATTAAAAAATATATCTGAAGAATATTCTTTGTTGGCAATTCAGGGTCCTAAAGCTATACTTGCAATGCAGTCATTGTCCTCTTTAAATTTAGCAGAAATTCCATTTTATACATTTAAAATAGGCGATTTTGCAGGAATTGAAAATGTAATTATTTCTGCAACTGGTTACACAGGATCTGGCGGATTTGAAATCTATTGTAAGAATGACGAAGTAATACAAATTTGGAACAAGGTTTTTGAAGCTGGTGCAGATTATGGAATTAAACCAATAGGTTTAGCTGCTAGAGACACATTACGCTTAGAAATGGGGTATTGTTTGTACGGAAATGATATCAATGATTTAACATCACCAATTGAAGCTGGTTTAAGTTGGATTACAAAGTTCACCAAAGACTTTGTAAATCATGATGCTTTGGCTGAAGAAAAAAGACAGAAATCTGAAAGAAAATTAGTTGCTTTTGAATTGAACGAAAGAGGAATACCTAGACAAGGCTACGATATAGTTAATGATGATGGCTCTATTATTGGAAACGTAACTTCCGGAACGATGAGTCCATGTCTTCAAAAAGGAATTGGAATGGGATATGTACCAAGAGTATACGCAAAAGCTGGAACACAGATACAAATACAGGTTCGAAAAAAAGCTATCCCTGCAACAATAGTAAAATTGCCTTTTTACAAAGGATAAAGCATCCAGAGAAAATAATAATTATATGCTCTATGGATTCATAAACTCAAATAGTATTAGGCGCTGCAATTTGAAAAGCTGTTTTGAGAGAAAAAATTGATAAAATACAATCTTATATGTTGCTATTGCAGGTACAATTAAAGATTTAGATGTTGTCGCTTACTTTTACAGACAACACTACTGTCTTTCAAATTCGTAAGGATATTTATAGGTTTATCTTCTTCTCTGAATATTTCGCTGCTATACGTGCGTTTACTGTAACTAATTTCTAAACTTATTTCGATTAACAATAAATTTCAATTTCTGTTTCAAATCCTGACTAGAATTATAAATCATCTGTTCGTTTGTTGGAAATGGTATCTCACGCAATCTAATTAAATCTATAAAAGAAGGTTCTAGTGCCCTTTTATCTCCTTTAAACTGCGCATATCTATGCTGAAAAACAAACTCACTTGCTATTGGATATGTTTGTATAATTTGCTTTGTATTTATATCTATATATTTTACTTGACCTATTACTTTAGCAGATTTAAATTGAGTATACTGATACAGTTCGCATAGAACAGTTACTATTTTATCTACTTTAATTTTATTGCCTTTATTATCTAGAACTTGATCCCCATTGTTATCTAAAAGATATGTAAAGCCGACTTTAATATCTTTTTCTTTGATAATTTCTTTCTCTCTAACTTGCTCTGGCGAGACCTGAATATTTCTTAAATTCAATTCCAAACCAAAATCATATTTTATCTTGTTATTTTTAGTTCCATGATAGACGGTCCATAAATCATTTAAACCATGGGTATTAAAATTTAGTAAATCTTCCTCTAATATTTTGGGGATTACTTTTTGGGTTTGGTTTTTCATAGATACAATCACAAAATCTAAACCTCTTTCTCTTGCAATATTTATTAAACTTCGGGCATTTTTATAGTTAGGATTTATCTTTTCAATATACTCTAAGTCTTCATAAGCAGCTCTATAATCATACTTGGTATTGGCATTAAATAGCTTCTTTGCATTTGTATATAGGTAATCTGATAATTGGTTTTTATTTTCTATGATGGCATCATCATAGTTAGTGAATTGAAAGTCAGCATTTCTGTTTTCTTTCATAATGTACAACGGTAATAGGGGTTTTAAAACTTCTTGCCTTCTTTTCAGCTGTTCATATAAAACAAAAATAGTTTCAATCTCTTCCGGATTATTGTTCTTCTTTAAAAAATTGATTTTCGCTAAATCTTTTACTGTTACTTTTTTAAAAGCCGCTTCTAGGAGTAAAATATAGGGTTGATTTCCTTTTTTAGTCTTATTTCTTTTTAAGTTTTTTATGGCAGTATTAATTGCACTATCATAATTTCCATTATTAATAGCTTCTTGTGTGTTTTTTAAACTACTACACGAAATTATAAAAAAAATAAGGACTGTGAAAAGTAAGATTTTCTTCATAATAGAGGTTTTTTAAAGTTATCTTGCAATCTGTATGCCAAAGTCTATTTTAAATGTTTCTTTTATTTACACATTAAAACGGAAGTGCATAACATCACCATCTTTAACAATGTAATCTTTTCCTTCTACTCTCATTTTACCCGCTTCTTTTACTTTTGATTCAGAACCGAAAGCAACATAATCATCGTAAGCAATAGTTTCTGCTCTAATAAAACCTTTTTCAAAATCTGTATGAATTACACCAGCTGCTTGGGGTGCAGTAGAACCTATTGGAATTGTCCAAGCTCTCACTTCTTTTACCCCTGCCGTGAAATAGGTTTGCAAGTTTAGTAATTTATACGCAGATCTAACCAATCTAGAAACACCAGCTTCTTCCAAGCCTATATCTGCTAGAAACATTTGTCTTTCTTCAAAATCATCCAATTCTGTAATATCAGCTTCTGTACCCACAGCTAAAACAATTACTTCAGCATTTTCATCTTTAACCGCTTCTCTAATTTTTTCTACATAATGATTTCCTGATACAGCTGAATTTTCATCAACATTACAAACATATAATACTGGCTTGGCAGTAATAAACTGTAAAGATTGAACAAATTCTAATTCTTTTTCTGAAAAATCTAAAGCTCTTACAGAGATCCCTTTTAACAATGTTTCTTCAATTTTTAATAAAACAACTAATTCTGCTTGTGCATCTTTATTACCAGTTTTTGCAGTTCTTTTAACTCTTTCAAGTCTTTTTTCAACGGTCTCTAAATCTTTTAATTGAAGTTCAATATCAATCGTTTCTTTATCTCTTACAGGATCTATAGAAGTATCAACATGTATGATATTGTCATTATCAAAACAACGTACAACATGTAATATTGCATCAGTTTCTCTGATATTTGCTAAAAATTGATTTCCTAAACCCTCTCCTTTACTTGCTCCTTTTACCAAACCTGCAATATCTACAATCTCTACAGTTGCTGGCATTACCCGTTCTGGATTTACCAATTTTTCTAATTTTTCAATTCTTTTATCAGGTACGTTTACAACACCTAGATTTGGTTCTATAGTACAAAAAGGAAAGTTAGCACTTTGCGCTTTTGCATTTGATAAACAGTTAAATAAAGTTGATTTTCCTACGTTTGGTAATCCTACAATTCCGGCTTTCATTTACATAAATTTTGCGATTGCAAATATATAGGAAGTTTGATAAATTGAGGAATAAAATCAATAAAGAAAATAAAAACCCATATTTTTATCCATATTTAAGAATATTTTAATTTTTAAAATTATAAATGAAAAAACTATCCGATGGCACGGATTTGTAATCCGTGTCCAATTGCGCCGATTTGTAATCCGTGCCAATATTTATTTCAAGTTCCTTTTTTATGTTTCAGTATCCAAACTTTTTATGGCACGGAATACAATTCCGCGCTAGCACTGTTGTGGCATATCCGCGCCATCGGGCAATCTTATAAAAAGAAAAAAAGCAGTGATAAAAAATCACTACCTTTAATTTATTAATTTTGTAACGTTATTTCAGGACGTCACATAAATTTAAGTTAGTTTACGCTAACAAAAATATTTCAATACATAAAAAAAACCTGAATTTCTTCAGGGTTTTTTATTATCTATTACTGATTATTTTAACTCGTGTGCATAAATCGTTGCTTCTCTAACAACTCTTCTTCAGTCTCAACATTATCATCATCTGGCACACAACAATCTACAGGGCAAACTGCAGCACATTGTGGCTCTTCATGAAAACCTTTACACTCTGTACATTTATCTGCTACAATATAGTAGATCTCGTCCGAAATAGGTTCTTGGTCATCATCTGCATTTACAGATGTACCATTTGGTAAAACTGCATTTCCTTTTAAATCTGTTCCATCTGAATATTTCCAGTCATCTGCTCCTTCATAAATTGCTGTATTCGGACATTCTGGTTCACACGCACCACAATTTATACATTCATCTGTTATTATAATTGCCATAATTTTATATTCTGTTTTTGTACCTTTGCAATTGCAAAAATAAACCCAAAATTATAGACAACCAAAATAAATGATTAGTATTCAAAACAGAATTACTGCATTCGCAAAATTAGGGGACTTTTTAAGTCAGTTTTCTATCGATAACATAAAAAAAATCGATAGCATTGAGCATAATGAAATATTTTTTGACGGATTTTTACATCAGATAAAATTAGCACAAGAAAATAATTCCTGGTTTACTAAAAAAAATGTTTTGTTTTCATTAATTGAAATTTCTAAATCACTAACAACAAGCAATTTAAATTCATTTATCGATAGCTTTAGTTTAAATAGTGGTTCTTCAAAAAATGTTGCTATAATTATGGCAGGAAATATCCCTTTAGTTGGGTTTCATGATTTTTTATCGGTCTTAATTTCTGGTCATTCTGTATCGGTAAAGCAGTCATCAAATGATAAACATTTATTACCCTATTTGGCAAAGTATTTAGAGTATATAGAACAAGATTTTAAAGGTAAAATCACTTTTACAGAAGAAAAATTAACAAATTTTGATGCAATAATCGCCACGGGGAGCGATAATACAGCTCGTTATTTTGAGTATTATTTTAAAAATAAACCGAATATTATAAGAAAAAGTAGAAATTCGGTGGCCGTAATTACCGGAAATGAAACTGAGGACGACTTCATAAAATTGTCTGATGATATTTTTCAGTATTTTGGATTAGGTTGTAGAAGTGTTTCAAAGTTATACGTGCCAAAAAATTACAATTTCGATTTATTTTTTTCAGGAATGTACGCAAAAAAAGACATGATTAACAATGCAAAATATGCCAATAATTATGACTATAACAAAGCGGTTTATTTAATGAGCCTTTATGACTTATTAGAAAACGGTTTTTTAATGATTAAAGAAGATAAAAGCTACTCCTCTCCTATTGCAACTGTTTTTTACGAGTATTATGAGAACGAAATAGTATTAAAAAGAAAATTAGAACAAGATAAAGAAAAAATTCAATGCATTGTTGCTAAGGGATTTATAGAAAATGAAGTTGCCTTTGGTCAAACACAGCAACCAACGTTAACTGATTATGCAGATGGTGTGAATACATTAGAATTTTTATCAAAAATTTAACCTTCTTATCATAATATTAATATTTTTAAAAAGGTAAAGCATATTATATTTGCTCAAATTACTAATTAAATCAAAAAGGTTAACTTAAATTTATTCAAATGAAAAAACATAATTTTAGTGCTGGTCCTTGTATTTTACCTCAAGAAGTGCTCAAAGAAGCATCAGAAGCAATTTTAAACTTTAACAATGATTCGTTATCATTGATTGAAATTTCTCATAGAAGCCCCTCTTTTGTCGCTGTCATGGATAAAGCACGTGCTTTATCTCTAGAATTGTTAGGATTAGAGAATAAAGGTTATAAAGCATTATTTCTTCAAGGTGGTGCAAGTCTAGAGTTTTTAATGGTTGCTTATAATTTATTGAATAAAAAAGCTGCTTATTTAAACACAGGAACTTGGTCTGACAAAGCTATTAAAGAAGCAAAAGCTTTTGGTGAAATGATTGAAGTAGCCTCTTCTAAAGATAAAAAATATTCATATATACCCAAAGGATACATCATTCCTGAAGATGCTGATTATTTTCATTGCACTAGTAACAATACTGTTGCAGGAACTCAAATTAAAGAATTTCCAGAAACCAATGTTTCCTTGATTTGTGATATGAGTTCAGATATTTTCTCTCGCCAATTGGATTTCGAAAAATTCGATTTAATTTATGCTGGTGCTCAAAAAAATATGGGTCCTGCCGGGACAACTTTGGTAATTATCAAAGAAGATATCTTAGGGAAAGTTGAAAGACACATTCCTTCAATGCTAAACTACCAAGTACATCTTGATAAAGACAGTATGTTTAATACACCTTCTGTTTTTGCAGTTTATGTATCTATGCTTACATTACAATGGTTAAAAGATATAGGTGGTATTAAATTTATTGAAGAAGTAAATAATAAAAAAGCAGCGCTGCTATATAATGAAATTGACAGAAACTCATTATTTAAAGGAATTGTTGCTAAAGAAGATAGAAGTTCAATGAATGCAACATTTATTTTAACCAACGATAGTTTAGCAGAAACCTTTAATAATATGTGGAAAGAAGCTGGAATAAGTGGTATAAATGGACATAGAAGTGTTGGAGGATATAGAGCAAGCATGTATAATGCTTTGCCTTTATATAGTGTACAAAAATTGGTTGATGTGATGCAAGAATTAGAAAGGAATCAATCTTAACAATTAATTTTATCAAAATAATAAGGATGAAAGTATTAGTAAATGACGGAATTTCTAAAAGTGGTATTGATGCTTTAGAAAAAGGAGGATTTAAAGTAATTAATGTTAAAGTTGCTCAGAATCAGTTAGAAAATTACATAAATGAACATAATATTGATGCAATTTTAGTAAGAAGCGCAACGCAAGTTAGGCAAGAATTAATTGAAGCTTGCCCAAGTTTAAAATTGATTGGAAGAGGTGGAGTTGGTCTTGACAATATTGATGTTGAATATGCAGAAGACAATGGATTACATGTAATAAACACCCTTATGGCCTCTTCTAGTTCTGTTGCAGAGTTAGTATTTGCTCATCTTTTTGGAGGTGTCAGATTTCTTCATTCATCAAACAGAGAAATGCCTTTAGAAGGAGATTCTCGTTTTAAAGAATTGAAGAAAGCATATTCTCAAGGAATAGAATTAAGAGGAAAAACAATTGGTATTATTGGTTTTGGTAAAATTGGACAAGAAGTTGCTAAAATTGCTATTGGTATAGGAATGAAAGTTTTAGCAACAGATGAGCAAATAATAAGTGCACCAATCATATTAGATTTTTTTAACGGTCAAAAAACTACTTTTACTATTGAAACAGTAGATAAGTCAGAACTATTAAAAAATTCAGATTTTATCACTTTACATGTACCAGCTCAAGAAAATTATATTATTACAGCAACAGAATTTGAAAAAATGAAAGATGGTGTTGGTATTATAAATACTGCAAGAGGTGGTATTTTACATGAAGTTGATTTAGTAAAAGCAATAGAAAGTGGTAAAGTACAATTTGCTGGTTTGGATGTTTTTGAAACAGAACCAACACCTGCAGTTCAGTTATTAATGAATCCTAAAATTTCTTTAACCCCTCATATTGGAGCAGCAACAAAAGCAGCACAAGATAGAATAGGATTAGAATTGGCAAATCAAATCATAGAACTTTTAGGCTAATGAAATCAATTACTAAAAATTTATTACGAATTCAACAGTCAATTCCTACTAATGTAACACTAGTTGCTGTTTCTAAAACAAAACCAATAGAAGATTTACAAGAGGCTTATAATGCTGGTCAAAGAATTTTTGGTGAAAATAAAATCCAAGAAATGGTTGAAAAGCATGATGTTTTACCCAAAGACATTCAATGGCACATGATTGGCCATTTACAGAGTAATAAGGTAAAATATATGGCTCATTTTGTAGATCTAATTCATGGAGTTGATACTTTAAAAAAGCTCAAAGAGATTAACAAACAAGCAAAAAAACACGACAGAGTAATTAAGTGCTTATTACAAGCTAAAATCGCTAAAGAAGATAGTAAATTTGGTTTGTCTTTTAGGGAGATTGAAGAAATTTTATCTTTAGAAGAAATCTCTGAATTACAGAATATAAAAATTGTGGGTTTCATGGGAATGGCAACATTTACAGATAATCAAAAACAATTACAGGAAGAATTTTTGTCTCTAAAGACTTTTTTTTACAATCAGAAACTAATCAATACTAGTAATAATTATAATTTAGAAATACTATCTATGGGTATGAGTGGAGATTACCTTCTAGCTATTTCTAATGGAAGTTCGATGATTAGAGTAGGAAGTTCTATATTTGGTCAAAGAAATTACAATTCATAAACATCCTATTAAAAAAAATAATTTGTACGCTATTTTAGACATTGAGACAACTGGAGGTAAATTTAATGAGGAAGGCATTACAGAAATTGCAATCTATAAATTTGACGGACATACTACTATAGATCAATTTATTAGTTTAGTAAACCCAGAAAAACCCATTCAAGAATTTGTTGTAAAACTTACCGGAATCAGTAACAAAATGCTTAAAAATGCACCTAAGTTTTATGAGATAGCGAAACGTATTATAGAGATTACTACAGATTGTATTTTAGTTGCTCATAATACCTCCTTTGATTACAGGATTCTTTGCACAGAATTTGATAGATTAGGGTATCGTTTTAACAGAAATACTTTATGTACAGTAGAATTAAGTCAGAAATTAATAATAAACCAACCTTCTTATAGCTTAGGTAAACTAATAAAATCGTTAGGAATTCCAATGACAGATAGACACAGAGCTTCAGGTGATGCATTGGCAACTGTGCAATTATTTAAATTATTATTAGAGAAAGACATCAATAAAACAATCATCCAAGGAGCAATAAAATATTTTGACAGAAGTGTTCAAAAAGAAAAATTAAAATTTCTAATAGATGAAACCCCAGCAATACAGGGTGTTTTTTATATTCATGATATCAATGGTAAGGTTATCTATTTAGGAAAAGGCAAAAACATAAAGACAGAAGTAAATAAACTCTTTTTAAAAGTAACTAAAAGAGCACTAAAAATTCAAGAGAGAGTGGAAACAATTTCTTTTGACAAAACTGGAAATGATCTTTTTACAAGTTTAAAATACAACGTACAGCTTGATGTTTTATCTCCAAAATTTAATGTTAGAGAGCAACAAAAATTAATAGCCAAAGACTTTAACAATGATGATTTTATAATTATTGATAAGGGAAGAACAATTGATGAACATGCCATTATATTAATAGAAAACAATGAGGTTTTTGGATATGGATTTACAAATTTAAATTACCAAGAAAATAAATTAGACATTCTAAAATCCATTTTAACTCCTATTGACAATAAAATAAAAACTAAAAATATTATTAAATATTATCTAAATAAAAATAAAGTACACAAAATAATTCGGTTATAAATAAAGCATATTGAACTATCTTTTAACTCATTTTATTTTTTTTTAAAAGTCTTGCACTACCAATCTGAATTATATCGTTTTATTTTATTTGAATAAAATGTCACACTATTAAAAAAATTATTAGTTTTATATTTGAACATTAAACGATATACTTTTGGAAACAAAAAAACAAAAAGAAACCCCTTGGAAAGATAAACTTCATGAAATTATTTATGAAGCAGACACGAAAGAAGGTAAATTATTTGACGTTATTTTATTAATTACAATTTTAGCTAGTATTGTTTTAGTAATGTTAGAAAGTGTAAATTCCATAAACAGCAGATATGGATTTTTATTAAATATTTTTGAGTGGATAATTACAATTCTCTTTTCTTTTGAATATGTATTACGAATTATATCCATAAAGAAACCTTTAAAATACATTTTTAGCTTTTATGGAATAATCGATTTTTTCTCCACTATACCAAAATATCTTTCCCTTATATTTATTGGATCTCATCACTTTGCGGCATTAAGAGCACTTAGATTGTTAAGGGTTTTTAGAATTTTAAAACTGACAAGATTTATTGGAGCTTCAAATAAATTACTAATTGCATTAAAAGCAAGTAGAGCTAAAATTGCTGTTTTTTTATTTTTCATACTTATCTTGTGTATCATTTTAGGTGCTATAATGTATATGATTGAAGGAGAAGAAAATGGTTTTACTAGTATCCCAAAAAGTATTTATTGGGCAATTGTTACTATGACAACGGTTGGTTATGGTGATATTGCCCCGCAAACTGCATTTGGGCAATTTATTGCAAGCATCATTATGATTTTAGGCTACGGTATTATTGCAATTCCTACTGGTATTGTTAGTTCAGAAATAACAAAAACACATGCAAATACAATAGATATTAATACCCAATCTTGTGTAAATTGTGCCACTGAAGATCATAAAGATAACTCTGAGTTTTGTTATAAATGTGGTAGTAACTTAAATTAAATGAAGTCTAATAATTTTATAATTACAATTGTTGGCCCCACTGCAATTGGAAAAACTGCCTTAAGTATTAAACTTGCAAAGCACTTTAATTCTGATATTATTTCTTGTGATTCTAGACAATTTTATAAAGAAATGACAATTGGTACAGCTGTTCCTGAAGCTAATGAATTAGCAGCTGCACAGCATCATTTTATTCAAAATAGAAGTATTTTCGAGGATTATAATGTTGGATCTTTTGAAAAAGATGCACTTATCAAACTAGATAAAATTTTTAAACAGAATCCAATTCAGATTATGGTTGGTGGTAGTGGTTTGTATATAGATGCAGTCTTAAAAGGTCTCGATTATTTCCCTGAAATAGATCCTAATATTAGAGCTAATCTAAATACTATATTAGAAAATAAGGGAATTGAAAACCTTCAAAATCAATTAAAAGAATTGGATCTAGAAGCTTATAATTCTATAAAAATAGATAATCCTCAAAGACTTATTAGAGCATTAGAGGTTTGTATAGGATCTGGCATCGCCTTCTCAACTTTTAAAAACAAACCCAAAACACCAAGAAAATTCCGTTCAATAAAAATTGGTTTAATGGCAGATAGAGAAACTGTCTATAATAGAATAAATTTGCGGGTAGACATAATGATTAAAAACGGATTGATAGAAGAAGCTAAAAGTTTGTATGGCCACAAAAATTTAAATGCACTTCAAACTGTTGGTTACAGAGAACTATTTTCATATTTCGATGAAAATTTCACGAAAGAGTTTGCCATATCAGAAATTAAAAAAAACACTAGACGATTTGCAAAAAGACAAGAAACCTGGTTTAAAAAAGATCAAAATATAGTATGGTTTGATTATCAAACGGATATAAATACTATTATTTCCGAAATTTCTAAAAAATTAATAGAATAAACCGTTGACAAACTTTTGTAATTCATTCACTTTTATATCTTTGTTATTCTTAAAAACAAAAAAAATGAAATCAAAAATTATATGTGTTTGTTTTATTATAATAAGTACAATTACGGTTGGTCAAACTAAAATTGGTACTGTAGATAGTGAGTATATTATAAGCTTATTGCCAGAAGCTACTATCGTTATGAATAAGTCTCAGGCATACGGAGCAAAATTAGATTCTTCTCTCTCGGTGAAAGTGAAAAAGTATCAATTAAAAGTTGAAGACTTTAAAAAGAATGAAAAATCACTTGGAGTTTTAGCTAAGCAAGCTGATTATAATGAAATTACAGAAATGGAAGCTGATATTAAAAAATATCAACAAAACGGAAGTCAATTAATGCAATTAAAAAAGAATGAATTAATGCGTCCTTTGTATAAGAAACTAAGTGATGCTATTTCACTAATTGCAAAAGCTGGTGGTTATTCTCAAATTTTAACTATCACAGGAAATGAATTTGCTTACATGGACAATAAATTTGATATTACAGAATTAGTAATAAAAAATCTTGGTATTAAAGTACCTACAGCAACTAAATAAATTTATATTTTTGTTTGAAAAACTAAGTCTTAAAAAAGATCATAAATTGGTTCTATTATTTTATATAAATTTAGCGAGAATATTAAAAAAAACATCCAAAATTTGGATGTTTTTTTTGCTAACTATTCTGATTATTTATTTAAATACATTTTACGTCTCGAATATAAGTTGTAGAATTCATCATCTTTTAGACTATCAATAAATAAAATGCTCTCTCCAGTAGATTTCATTTCTGGACCTAATTTTTTATTCACATTATGGAATTTATTGAATGAAAAAACAGGTTGCTTTATTGCATATCCTTCCAATTGAGGATTGAAATTAAAATCTGTAACTTTTTTCTCACCTAACATTACCTTAGTTGCGAAATTCACATAAGGCTCTTTATATGCTTTTGCTATAAAAGGAACCGTTCTAGAAGCTCTTGGGTTTGCTTCTATAATATAGACAACATCATCTTTAATAGCGAACTGAACGTTTATTAAACCTACTGTTTTTAACTCTCTGGCAATAGTATATGTATGATCTTTAATCTGTTGCATTACTAGATTCCCTAAATTAAATGCAGGCAGAGTAGCGTTAGAATCTCCTGAATGAATCCCACAAGGCTCTATGTGTTCCATAATACCAATAATATAGACATTTCCATCTGCATCACAAATAGCGTCTGCTTCTGCTTCAATAGCGCCATCTAAGTAATGGTCTAATAATAATTTATTATTAGGTATTTTGTGTAATAAATCTACTACATGAGCAACTAACTCTTCTTTATTAATTACAATTTTCATTCCTTGACCTCCTAAAACATAAGAAGGTCTAACCAAGATAGGAAAGTCTAATTGGTCAGCTAAAACGAGCGCTTCATCCGCAGTTTCTGCAATTCCAAATTCTGGGTAAGGAATGTTGTTGTTTTTTAGAAGCGTAGAAAAACTTCCTCTATCTTCTGCTAAATCTAGAGCTTCAAAAGAAGTCCCTATAATTTTAATACCATATTTAGTTAGCTTTTCAGACAATTTTAATGCTGTTTGACCTCCTAATTGTACAATAACACCTTCAGGTTTCTCATGTCTAATAATATCATAAATGTGTTCCCAAAAAACAGGTTCAAAATATAGTTTATCTGCAGTATCAAAATCTGTAGATACTGTTTCAGGATTACAATTTATCATAATTGTTTCATACCCACACTCAGCTGCTGCTAGAACTCCATGAACACAGCAATAATCAAATTCAATTCCTTGTCCAATTCTATTTGGACCCGAACCTAAAACTACTATTTTCTTTTTATTAGTTACAATACTTTCGTTTGCAATAATAATTTCTCCATCTGCCGTTTCTATTTCATTTTCAAAAGTTGAATAATAATAAGGAGTTTTTGCTTTAAATTCTGCAGCACATGTATCTACTAACTTAAACACACGTTGCACTTTTAATTCGTCTCTTTTCTTATAAACTTCACTTTCTAAACAACCCAACATATGAGCTATTTGTCTGTCTCCATAGCCTTTTTGTTTTGCTTCTAGCAATAAATCTCTACTAATAGTATCAATTGAATAGGTAGAAATTTCTTTCTGCAATTGAAATAACTCTTCATATTGTTTTAAATACCACATATCAATTTTAGTGATATCATAAATCTTGCTCAGTGGAATTCCCATTGCAATTGCGTCGTAAATTGCAAAAACACGATCCCAACTTGCATTGGTTAATTTATCTATAATTTGGTTGTAATCAGTGTACCCTTTTCCATCTGCACCTAATCCATTTCTTTTAATCTCTAAAGATTGAGTAGCTTTATGCAGTGCCTCTTGAAAAGAACGTCCAATACCCATTACTTCACCTACAGATTTCATTTGTAAACCAAGTGTTCTGTCTGAACCCTCAAATTTGTCAAAATTCCAACGTGGTATTTTAACAATTACATAATCTAAAGTTGGTTCAAATAAAGCTGAAGTAGATTTTGTAATTCCATTTTCTAATTCATCTAAGGTATAACCAATAGCTAATTTTGTAGCTACCTTTGCAATTGGATAACCTGTAGCTTTTGAAGCTAAAGCAGATGAACGCGAAACACGTGGATTGATTTCAATTGCAATAATATCTTCTTTATCATCTGGTGAAATAGCAAATTGTACGTTACAACCTCCTTCAAAATCACCAATAGAACGCATCATATGAATTGCCATGTCACGCATTTTCTGAAACGTAGTATCCGAAAGCGTCATTGCAGGTGCAACTGTTATAGAATCTCCTGTGTGAATCCCCATAGGATCCATATTTTCAATAGAACAAATAATAACAACATTGTCATTTTTATCTCTTAACAATTCTAGCTCGTATTCTTTCCAGCCCATCATTGCCTTATCTATCATCACCTCGTGTATTGGTGATGCTTCTAAACCTCTACTTAATAATTCATCAAAATCATTTGGGTCATAAACAATCGAAGCACCTGCTCCTCCTAATGTATATGAGGAGCGAATTACTAAAGGGAAACCAAATTCCTGGGCAATTTCTTTTCCTTTTAAGAATGAAGTTGCTGTTGCTTGTGGTGCCATTGATACACCAATCTTTAGCATTAACTCTCTAAACTGTTCTCTATCTTCAGTAATATTAATAGCATCTATATCTACACCAATTAATTTTACATTAAAATCCTTCCAGATTCCTTTATCATCTGCTTCAATACACAAGTTTAAAGCAGTTTGACCTCCCATCGTTGGTAAAACAGCATCAATTTGAGGATGTTCTTTTAAAATTTGAATAATTGATTTTGTTGTTAATGGCAACAAATAGATATGATCTGCCATTGAAGGGTCTGTCATAATTGTTGCGGGATTCGAATTAATTAAAATAGTTTCGATTCCATCTTCTCTTAAAGAACGTAATGATTGTGAACCAGAATAGTCAAATTCACAAGCTTGTCCAATAACAATAGGTCCAGATCCGATAATTAATACTGATTTAAGGTCTTTTCTTTTTGGCATTGTAAGTTGTTGTGTTGTTTAGTTTTACAAAAATAGTTAGTGCTTGGGTATAAAAAAAGGTGTTACTTAAAAAAGTAACACCTTATATATTAACAATTGTTAATCATTTATTTTTTATGTCTAGTTTCAGATGAAACCGAGATTTTCTTTCTTCCTTTTGCTCTTCTACGAGCCAATACCTTTCTACCGTTAGCAGAAGCCATTCTTTCCATGAAACCATGTTTGTTTCTTCTCTTTCTCTTTGACGGTTGGTAAGTTCTTTTTGGCATTATCTGTATTTTTAAATGTCTTCTATTATTATTTGTTACTCTATCGACTTTACATCGTTAAAAGCGTTGGCAAATATACAACTGTTTTTATTTGTGACAAATACTATTTCAAAAAAAAATGAAATAATTTTCAACCCTACAAAACTACAAATTTTTCAAATGTTTTTACCTTTTTTATTTGTGATAAATTTTAGAGTTAGTACTTTTGTGCAAACCTAAGAACACCATGAGTAATACTAAATACGTTTTTGTAACTGGAGGCGTAACTTCATCACTTGGAAAAGGAATCATTGCTGCTTCCTTAGCTAAATTATTACAGCAAAGAGGCTTTTCTGTAACCATTCAAAAATTAGACCCTTATATTAATATTGATCCAGGTACATTAAACCCTTATGAACATGGAGAATGTTATGTAACAGATGATGGTGCTGAAACGGATTTAGATCTAGGTCATTATGAGCGTTTTTTAAATATTCCCACCAGTCAAGCTAATAATGTAACTACTGGTAAGATTTATCAATCTGTAATTAACAGAGAACGTAAGGGAGAATTTTTAGGAAAAACGGTACAGGTTATTCCTCATATAACTGATGAAATTAAACGCAGAATTCAAATTTTAGGAACTTCTGGAGACTATGATATTGTAATTACAGAGATTGGTGGAACTGTAGGTGATATAGAATCTTTACCTTATGTTGAATCTGTTAGACAATTGTTGTGGGAAAAAGGGGAAGAAAATGCAATCGTAATTCATTTAACATTAATACCATATTTAGCAGCAGCTGGTGAATTAAAGACAAAACCAACACAACACTCCGTAAAGATGTTAATGCAAAGCGGGGTAAGTCCTAATATTTTAGTGTGTAGAACAGAACATGAAATTTCTGATGATATCAAACGTAAATTAGCATTGTTTTGTAATGTAAAGAAGGATGACGTTATTCAGTCTATAGATGCGGAAACAATTTATGATGTTCCTAATCTAATGTTAGAAGAAGGTTTAGATGAAGTAGTTTTAAATAAATTTAAATTATCTACAGAAAAACAACCTGAATTAAAAGTATGGAATGACTTTTTAAAAAAGCACAAAAATCCAACTTCTGAAGTAGAGATTGCTTTAATTGGAAAGTATATTGAATTACAAGATTCTTATAAGTCAATTACAGAAGCGTTTATTCATGCTGGTTCTTCTAATGAAACAAAAGTAAAAGTTCGTTGGGTGCATTCCGAAAGTTTAACACCAAACAATATTAAAACCAAGTTAAAAGGAGTTAATGGAATTTTAGTTGCTCCTGGTTTTGGTGATAGAGGAATCGATGGAAAAATAAAAGCGGTGCAATATGCAAGAGAGAATAATATTCCCTTTTTCGGAATATGTTTAGGAATGCAAATGGCTGTTATTGAGTTCTCTAAAAACGTTTTAGGTTTGGTAGATGCCTTTTCAACAGAAATGAAACAAGAGTGTAGAAACCCTGTAATTAATTTAATGGAAAGCCAGAAAAAAGTCACAGAAAAAGGAGGTACTATGCGTTTGGGTGCATGGGACTGTAAAGTTGCCAAAGGCTCAAAAACATATAAAGCTTATCAATCTGAAAATATTAGTGAACGACACAGACATAGATATGAGTTTAATAATGACTACCTAGAACAGATTGAGCTTAAAGGCATGAAAGCTACTGGTATTAATTCTAGAACAGGTTTGGTTGAAATTATCGAAATTCCAACACATCCATGGTTTGTTGGAGTTCAATACCACCCAGAATATAAAAGTACTGTATTAAAACCGCACCCTTTATTTGTAGATTTTATAAAAGCTGCTTTAAAACAATCTAAGAATTAAGTTTAATCAAAATTAGTGCAAAAGGGAATACTATTTGATTACTATAGTATGATAATAGTATGATAACAATAATCATAGCAAAACCAATTATAAACAACTGAATTTTGCTACATTTGACCGCTTTTATTTTTTACATATTAGCAGAAATGACAAATTGACATTTTAAATAAACATATGGAACAAAAAAAATTCGATATCAATTCTTTCATCGGAATGATTTTATTAGGTGGTATTTTATTATACTGGATAAATACAAACAAACCAGATGATACTATTGAAACATCAATCAAATCAGAACAGGTTGTTGATTCTTCAAAAAATTCAACAAACAACAATAAACCTGTTTTTAAGAACGATTCTTTAAAACAAGTCGCTTTCTCTAATGCATTGGGTCTATTTGCACAAAGTGCTATTAATGGTTCTGAGGGAACTTCAGTTTTAGAAAATGAATTGGTTAAATTAACTATTAATAACAAAGGTGGGCAAATTATAGAAGCTCAAATTAAGAATTATAGAACATATGATTCTCTACCTTTATATATGGTAAAGGACAAAAATGCGTCTTTTAATATTAATTTCGGAACAACTGATAATAGAATTTTAAATACCAAAGATTTATTTTTTGAACCAACAATTTCTAACAACGGAGAAAATACAGTTGTTTCTATGAAGTTAAAAGTGTCTAAAAATCAGTTTCTTGAATATAGATACGAAATAAAACCAAACGAATACATGGTCGGTTTTGCTGTTCGTTCACAAGGTTTAAGTAACATTATTAACGCTTCGAATCCAATTAATTTAAATTGGTCTCTAGATGGATACAGACACGAAAAAAGTTTAAAGACAGAGAATACTATGTATTCTTATTTTTATTTTAAATCAGAAGATGAAGTTGACTATTTAAATGCAGGTAAATCAGATTTGGTGAATGATGTTGATTGGGTTGCCTACAAACAACATTTCTTTACTTCAAATTTATTGACGGATACTCCTTTTAACAATGCTACAGTTACCGCTACTGATTTGGTGAAAAATGAAGAGATTGATACTGTTTTTACAAAAAGATTTGAATTAAAGACCCCTTTAGCTCTTTCAAATGGAGAGTTGAACTACAACATGAAATGGTTTTATGGTCCTAGTGATTATAATTTACTAAAAACGTTTGAAGGAACAGATTTAGATGAAACAGCTGATTTGGGTTGGGGAATTTTCGGTTTCTTAAATAGAACGGTATTTTATCCGGTATTTAATTTCTTAAAAGGGTTTTTATCTAATTTCGGATTAATTATAATTTTAATGACAATTGTTGTTAGAATTATCATGTCTCCGTTAGTGTATAAATCCTATTTATCCAGTGCAAAAATGAAGGTTATTAGACCTGAATTAACTGCCTTAAATGAAAAATATCCTGGAAAAGAAAATGCAATGAAGCGTCAGCAAGAAACCATGGCAATTCAAAGAAAAGCTGGAGTAAGTATGATGTCGGGTTGTATTCCTGCACTATTACAAATGCCTGTGTTTTTTGCATTATTTAAATTTTTTCCTACAAACTTATCTATAAGACAAGAAAGTTTTTTATGGGCTCCCGATTTATCATCTTATGATACAATTTTTACTTTACCATTCCGCATTCCTTTTTATGGAGATCACGTTAGTTTATTTCCAATATTAGCTTCCATAGCTATATTCTTTTACATGAAAATGAATCAAAGTCAGCAAGCAAATATGCAAGCACCTACTCAGGAGGGAATGCCAGATATGGGAAAAATGATGAAGTATATGATATACTTCTCCCCTATTATGATGCTGTTTTTCTTTAACAATTATGCTAGTAGCTTAAGTTTGTATTATTTTATCTCTAATTTATTAACGATTGTAATTATGTTAGTGATTAAAAACTATGTAATTGATGAAGATAAAATTCATGCTCAAATTGAGGAGAACAAAAAACGTCCTGAAAAAGCGAAAAGTAAATTTCGACAGAAAATTGACATTGCAATGAAACAAGCACAAGAGCAACAAGCATCCCAAAAAAGAAAGAAATAATAAACAATGCTCTTATAAATTCAAAACCGAAACTTAATTGTTTCGGTTTTTTGTTATCAAATAAGTTTAGATTTTGAAAATAGTCGAATTAACAATTATGAAGAACAGCCTTTAAATAGTGATTTTATTATTAAAAATAATATTAGACAAATAGTATATAGGTTTTATTTCAAGTTTTTTAAAGAATTTAAAGAACTAATCTTTATCATTAGAGATAGAATCTGTGTTTAAATCTTCTTTTCGTTCTTTAAATTTTCGAGTTCCTTCATACAATTCATATTTTACGAATTTACAATCTAGGTCACCGTTTTTAAGAGCTACTCTTTTAGAAGTTCGCAACCCTACAGATTTTAATGCAGCCGTGTCTGATGTAATTAACCACGCAGAAGAACCCGGGTAATTGTGTTTTAAAGTATCACCTATTTTCTTGTAAAATTCTTCTACATCTATATTTAAACGCTCTCCATAAGGAGGATTGAATAAAATTGTTGTGTTGCCAAAAACTTCTTTTTTAGAGTTGAAAAAGTTTACATGATGAACTCCAATAAACTCGTCTAAATTAGCATTTTCTATATTAGCTATTGCCTTTTGAACAGCAGAGGGTGCTTTATCAAATCCCATAATTTTAAAATGAGAAGAACGTATTTTCTTTAATAAAGAATCTTGAATTGTAAAATACAGGTCTTCATCATAATCTTTCCAGTTTTCGAAAGCAAATAATTTTCTATTGATATTTGCAGGAATATTATTTGCGATCATTGCTGCTTCAATTAAAATTGTACCAGAACCACACATTGGATCTATAAAATTTTCTTCACCGGTATACCCAGATAATAAAACCATACCCGCAGCTAAAACTTCATTTATAGGTGCAATATTTGTTGCAGTTCTGTATCCTCTCTTATGCAAAGAGTCTCCAGAAGAATCTAAAGAAACTGTTAACCATTCTTTTTGAATATGTATATGAATTTTAACATCAGGATATTTTAAGTCTACATTTGGTCTTTTATGATATTTATGACGAAAATAATCTGCAATTGCATCTTTAGATTTTAACGATATATAATGAGAGTTAGATGTAAAATTCTTAGAATTTACAACTGCACCTATTGCAAAAGTACCCTCGACATCTAGAAAATTTTCCCACTTTATTTTCTGAATTGATTCATAAAGATCTTCTTCATCATAAACTTTACAAATTTTTATTGGTTTTAAAATCCTTACAGCAGTCCTTAGTGCAATATTTGCTTTGTACATAAAACCAATATCTCCTCTAAAAGAAACGCTTCTTACTGCTTCTTTTACGTCTTGTGCTCCTAAGTTTTTTAATTCTTCTGCTAATACACTTTCTAAGCCAAAAAGTGTTGTTGCTGTCATTTTAAAATCGTTGTTCATACTCATAGAAATTTAGTGCAAAAATACATTTTATTAATAGGATTCATAGTAATTAAATTTTTCATTTTTTGAGACGTAAGATTTGGTTACTTTTACAGACTTAAAGTACTTATGAAAACAAAAGATTGGTTTACAGATTGGTTTAATACCTCCTACTATCATATTCTTTACAAAGAAAGAAATGATAAAGATGCAGAATTGTTTATGAAGAATATAACTTCTTTTTTGAACTTGCCAAAAAACACTCATATTTTAGACTTACCTTGTGGTAAAGGACGGCATTCTTTGTTTTTAAACTCTTTGGGGTATACTGTTACAGGAGCAGATTTAGCTGAGAACAGCATTCGTTCAGCTAAAGAATTTGAGAATGATACTTTAAAGTTTAAAGTACATGATATGCGTCAATCATTACACAATAATTATGATGCTATTTTTAATCTATTTACAAGTTTTGGTTATTTTGATGACGATAAAGAAGATCTTTTAATTCTAGACAACTTTAAACAAGGATTAAAAAAAAATGGGTATTTTGTTTTCGATTTTTTAAATGCTAAGAAAGTAAAATTAAATCTAGTAGCTAAAGAAACAAAAACTATCGACAATATTACTTTTAACATCAAAAGAGAAATTAAAGATGGTTTTATTTTTAAGTATATTTCGTTTTTAGCGGATGATAAAAACCATTTTTACACAGAACAGGTTAAATATCTAGATTTGTACAAAATGAAAACTTATTTTGAAAAAATTGGTTTTAAGATTACAAATGTTTTTGGAAATTATCATTTAAACACTTATGAAGCTAAAACTTCTGATAGATTAATTATTATTGCAAAATGACTTATATTTATTTATTAGCGTCGATTTTCATTGGTTCTATATTGGTTTTTATTTTAAAGCCCTCAAATAAATTTGTGCGCTTATTATTGGCTTTTAGTGGTGCTTATTTATTGTCTGTAACTATTTTACATTTGTTACCAGAAGTGTATACAGAAACTACCAATTATAAAAAAACAGGAATCTTTATTTTAGTAGGTATTGTTATTCAATCTGTATTAGAGTCTTTTTCTAAAGGTGCTGAACATGGTCATATACATATTAAATCTGATGGAAAAGAATTTCCAACATTACTCTTTATAAGTTTATGTGTTCATGCTTTTTCTGAAGGATTGCCAATTCATAATACTGGAGAGAACTTATTATGGGCAATTATAGTTCATAAAATACCAATTGCAGTTGTCTTAACTACTTTTTTAATTCATAGTAATTACTCAAAAAAAATAGTGTTTGTATTTTTAATTACTTTCGCTTTAATGAGTCCTTTAGGTGTTTTATTGGGAGATAAAATTTTTCTTTTCACAAAATATTCTACTGAAATTAAAGCTATTATAATTGGAGTTTTCTTACATATTTCATCTATAATATTATTCGAAAGTACTGAGAATCATAAATTTAAGCTAAAAAAATTCATTGCCATACTTTTAGGGATGGTATTAACTATTGCAACCTTATAATTTTTAATTAGCTACTTCATTAATAAATTTAATACGCATTAAACGAAGTTCTTCATCATCATAATCACCATCAAATTCATCTAAAGCATGCTGAATTTTATCTGATTCAGCTTCCATAAAATAATCATGAATTTCTTCTTGCTGATCTTCATCAAGTAAATCATCTAAAAAGTAGTTAATATTCAACTTTGTACCAGAGAAAATAATAGCCTCCATTTCCTTAATTAAACTTCCCATTTCTAGGCCTTTTGCTTTTGCAATATCAACTAATGGTAATTTTTTATCCGTGTTTTGGATGATAAATAACTTTAATCCAGAATTAGTTCCTGTACTTTTTACAATTAAATCATCTGGTCTTAAAATATCGTATTCTTTAACATAGTTAGAGATAAGTTGTATAAATGGTTTCCCAAATTTTCTTGCTTTTCCTTCTCCTACTCCATGAACAGTAGAGAGTTCTGATAATGATATTGGGTACTTCAAAGCCATGTCGTCTAATGAAGGATCTTGAAAAACTGCAAATGGAGGAACGCCTTGTTTCGAAGCAACACTTTTACGCAAATCCTTTAATAATTTCACTAATTTTTCATCTGTAGCACCACCAGAGGATTTAGAATTTGTTATGATAGAACTATCATTTGATTCATTGTAAGAGTGATCTTCTGTCATCATAAATGACGTTGGATTATTTATATAATCTAACCCTTTTTCAGTCAACTTAACAACTCCATATTGCTCAATTTCTTTCTTGATTAAATTGACTACTAAAATTTGCCTAATTAAAGCCATCCAATATAGTGAGGACTTTTCTTTACCGATTCCAAAAAAAGTTTGTAAATGAGTTTTATGAGAGGTTAAAAGAGCATTTTCTTTTCCTATCATGGTATTTACAATCTCTTTGGCTTTGTATTTTTGTAGTGTATTTTTTATAACTTTCAATAACTGTTTTACATCATTTTTGGCTTCGTGTTTTTTCTTAGGATTTCTAGAATTATCATCCATATTAGCTCCATCTCCAGTTTCAATATCAAAATCTTCACCAAAATAATGTAACAAATACTGACGTCTATTCATGGAAGTTTCTGCATAACCTACGACTTCTTGTAATAATGCGTGACCAATTTCTTGCTCAGCAACTGGTTTACTTGCCATAAATTTTTCTAATTTCTCTATGTCTTTGTATGCGTAGAAAGCCAAACAATACCCTTCACCATCATCTCGACCAGCTCTACCAGTTTCTTGATAATAACTTTCTAAACTTTTTGGAATGTCGTGATGAATTACAAAACGAACGTCTGGTTTATCTATTCCCATACCAAAAGCAATTGTAGCAACAACAACATCACAATCTTCCATCAAAAACATGTCTTGATGTTTTACCCTTGTTTTTGCATCTAAACCTGCATGATAAGGAACAGCTTTAATACCGTTTACTTGAAGAATTTGAGAAACCTCCTCAACTTTTTTACGACTTAAGCAGTATATAATTCCAGATTTACCCATCCTTTGTTTCACAAAACGAATAATATCTTTATCTACATCATTTGTTTTTGGTCTTACTTCATAGAACAAGTTTGGTCTATTAAAAGAAGCTTTAAATCTATTTGCATCTGTAATTCCTAATGTTTTTAAAATATCTTCCTGCACTTTTTCTGTTGCTGTTGCAGTTAAACAGATAACAGGAACATTATCAATAGCCTTAATAATATTTTTTAAATTCCTGTATTCTGGTCTAAAATCATGACCCCATTCAGAAATACAATGTGCTTCATCGATAGCAACAAAAGATATTTTTTGGGTTCTTAAAAAAGTGACATATTCTTCTTTAATTAGAGATTCTGGTGCCACATATAAAAGTTTGGTAATTCCGTTAGCAATATCCTCTTTTACCTGATTTATTTCAGACTTGTTCAAAGAGGAGTTTAAAACATGAGCTACTCCATTGTGTTCAGAAATACCTCTAATAGCATCAACTTGATTTTTCATCAAAGCTATTAAAGGAGAAACTACAATTGCAGTGCCTTCTGTCATTAAAGCTGGTAGTTGGTAACAGAGTGATTTTCCTCCTCCTGTTGGCATTATTACAAAAGTATTATTATTTTCAACAATACTTTTAATTACTTGCTCTTGTAATCCTTTAAATTTATTAAATCCGAAGAATTTTTTCAGGGGGGTATATAAATCCATTTACGTAAATATTTGATTTAACATGAAAAATAACTCACAAAACTTCTATTATATTTGTTCTAACTATTATTTATAGTAAATTTGCTTGTTTCTTAATTTAAAGATATAACTTTTTATTATGATAAAATACTATAAAATTGAAAAAAAGTAACACAATTATAAAAACTGCTAAACAAACTATTTTAACAGAAAGTAATGCCATTGCTAATTTAGCTAATTTAATTGAAGCCGACTTTGAAGAAGCGGTTAAATTTATTTTAAATTCTAAAGGAAGAGTCATAGTAACCGGTATTGGTAAAAGCGCAAATATTGCCACTAAAATTGTTGCAACATTTAATTCTACAGGAACTCCTGCAATTTTTATGCATGCAGCAGATGCTATTCACGGAGATTTGGGAAATGTTCAAAAAGATGATGTTGTAATTTGTATCTCTAAAAGTGGGAATACTCCAGAAATAAAAGTTTTAATTCCATTAATTAAAAATTATGGGAATAAAATAGTAGCCATTACTGGTAATATTGAGTCTTACCTTGGAGAGCATGCAGATTTCACATTAAATGCTTTTGTAGAAAAAGAAGCGTGCCCTAATAATTTAGCACCAACTACTAGTACAACTGCACAATTAGTTTTAGGAGATGCATTGGCTGTATGTCTTCTTAATTCTAGAGGATTTTCGAGTAAAGATTTTGCAAAATACCATCCAGGTGGAGCTTTAGGAAAACGGTTATATTTAAGAGTATCTGATTTAATAAAAAATAATTTTGTTCCAAAAGTAACTACAACTGATAGTATTGCAAAAGTAATTGTTGAAATTTCAGAAAAAAGGTTGGGGGTTACTGCAGTTATGGATACTAATAAACTAGTTGGTATTATAACCGACGGTGATATTAGAAGAATGCTTGCCAATACAACCAATATTTCTGAATATAAAGCAAAAGATATCATGGGTAGAAACCCTAAAACTATCGATAGTGAAGCGATGGCTATAGATGCTCTAAATAGAATGGAAAACAATAGTATTACACAAATATTAGTTATAGACCATAATAAAAGTTACATAGGTGTTGTACATTTACATGATCTAATTAAAGAAGGAATTTTCTAATGGCAGAAACACAAAAAGAGATGTCCTTTTTAGGGCATTTAGAAGAATTAAGATGGCATTTAGTGAGAAGTGCATCTGCAATACTTATCATAGGAATTTTACTATTTATATTTCAAAAAGAAGTTTACGAAAACTTTTTGTTAGCGCATAGAAAACCTGATTTTATAACGTATCAGTTATTTTGTGATTTTTTTACATTTTTTGGTTTTGATAGCAGCTTTTGTAATGTTCTTTTTAAAGATAACTTAATAAGTTTAAAGCCAACACAACAACTAATGAATTCTATTTGGTCTTCATTAATATTAGGAATTATATTGTCATTTCCTTATTTATTATGGGAAATTTGGAGGTTTATAGCTCCCGGTTTAACAAAAAAAGAAGTAAGTAAATCAAGAGGCTTTATTTTTGTAGCTTCCTTTTTATTTTTCTGCGGAATTGCTTTTAGTTTTTATGTAATAGCACCTATCTCTATTCATTTTTTGTATAATTATCAAATTACAGATTTAATTCAGAATAATTTTACAATGGACTCTCATATAGGGTTGGTTACTAATATGTTACTTGGAGTTTCAATTTTATTTGAATTGCCTGTACTAGTTTTCTTTTTAACAAAAGTAGGTTTGGTAACACCTACATTTTTAAAAAAATATAGAAAACATGCCTTAGTTGTTGTATTGATCCTGGCAGCTATCATTACTCCACCTGATGTTGCGAGTCAGGTAATTGTATCGATTCCTATTCTTATTTTATATGAAGTAAGTATTAGAGTTTCAAAAATTGTAATTAAAAAACAAGAAAAAGATGCACAAAAAAGTCCAAGAGTTTAATGACTATCGTCAGAAAATGAATGATAAAATAGTAGCTTCTGACAATAAAATAATTAAGCGAATCTTTAACTTAGATACAAACGCTTTTAAAGAGGGTCATTTACCATTAAAAACAAAAGAATTATTAGGCTTAGTGGCTTCTGCTGTATTGAGATGTGATGATTGTGTGCAATATCATTTAGAATCTTCATTTAAAATAGGTGTTTCCAAAGAAGAAATGATGGAGACCATGTCTATAGCAAATTTAATTGGAGGGACTATTATGATTCCTCATTTAAGAAAGGCTTTAGAATATTGGGAAGCATTGGAAGAAAGCAATTTATAATTTATTTAAGACTTCAAACTCTATCATTTACTATATTTGATCTATGATTTTAAGAGCAGAGAATATTCAAAAAATTTACGGTAGCAGAAAAGTCGTAAAAGGAATTTCATTGGAAGTAAAGCAAGGTGAAATCATTGGGCTTTTAGGTCCAAATGGAGCAGGTAAAACGACTTCTTTCTACATGATTGTTGGAATGGTTAAACCAAATGCAGGTAAAATTTTTTTAAATAATGAAGAAATTACTGAAGACCCGATGTATAAGAGGGCACAAAAAGGAATTGGATATTTAGCACAAGAAGCATCTGTTTTTAGAAAACTATCAGTTGAAGATAACATTATGTCTGTCTTACAATTCACTGGTTTATCAAAAAAGCAACAAAAAATAAAATTAGAATCTTTAATTGAAGAATTTAATATCGGTCATGTTCGTAAAAATAGAGGCGATTTATTATCTGGAGGTGAAAGACGTAGAACTGAGATTGCTCGCTGTTTAGCATCTGATCCAAATTTTATTTTACTTGATGAACCTTTTGCAGGTGTAGATCCAATTGCCGTGGAGGATATACAGAGTATTGTTGCTCAATTAAAAAATAAAAATATTGGTATTTTAATTACTGATCACGATGTTCAAGCAACACTAGCAATCACAGACAAAACCTATTTAATGTATAATGGTGGAATTCTAAAAGAAGGATCACCAGAAGAATTAGCGAATGATGAAATGGTACGAAAAGTATATTTAGGAAATGACTTTGAGCTGAAAAGGAAGAAAGTTTTTTAATTGTTAAAATTCTACCTTTTTTCGATAATTACTTATCAGCGATAAAACTACATAAATCGCTATTATTAAAGGAATTGAAATATATTTTAAGAAGATAATCATTAGTATAGAAACAACTAGAAATAAATACTTCATTAAATTATTCTTTACAGAATACTCTTTAAACTTTAATGAAAATAACGTTAATTCAGCATTCATTAAGTACGTTAATAATAGAGTTACACCACATAAAAAATAATTGTTATTAATTAAATTTTGTGCAAATTCAAAATTAGAATATTCTTTTATTAAAGGTAAAGAAATAACAAATAAACTCATCGCCGGAGTTGGCAGACCTATAAAAGAATCTGATTGTCTTGTGTCAATATTAAATTTAGCCAATCTATAACAAGCTCCTAAAGTTACTATAAGCCCTAAAAATGGTGTATATGAATGCAACACTAATTCATCTTTAAAATTAAAGGATACTATTTGCTTATTTGCTAACAAATTAAACATAATAATTCCAGGAACAACCCCACTTGTAACCATGTCAGCCAGTGAATCTAATTGTTTGCCTAACTCTCCTGAAACATTTAATATACGTGCAACAAAACCATCAAAAAAATCAAGAAAAATACCAACAACCACAAACAATCCAGCTAAAGTAAAATTATCTTGTACAGCAAAAATAGTAGCTACTGTTCCACAAAAAAGATTGCCAAGCGTTAATAAATTTGGAATATGTTTTTTTAGTTTCATTTTTATTTAGAATTTTAAGCTAAAATAAGAAATCAAAATTTATTGGTTTTCATTATTCTTTAATTTTTATCATATTTGTATTAATTATAAAATTCTATGCCCGTATTTACTTCAGACTTCTCTCCTACTTTACCTTTTAAAAATGGTTATTTTAATACCATGTATAGACCACTTTTTATGAAAGATATTTGTAGATATTCAAGAAAAAGAATTACTACATGGGACCATGATTTTATAGATTTAGATTTCTCATTCGTTGGTTCTAAAACTTTAGTATTGTTGATTCATGGATTGGAAGGAAGTTCAAAATCTAAATACATGGCATCTACATCTAAACACCTCAATAAAAAAGGATTGGATACAGTTTGCTTCAATTTAAGAGGTTGTTCTGGCGAAGACAATTTGCTTTTAAGAACCTATCATAGTGGAAAAACAGAAGATGTAGATTTTGTTGTAAACTACCTCTTAGAAAATTATAAATACAAAGATATAATTATTATAGGGTATAGTCTCGGAGGAAATTTAACGTTAAAATATCTAGGAGAAAAATCTGGAAACATATCTCCGATTATAAAAGGTGGCATTGCTGTTTCTGTTCCAATTGATATTGCATCTGCTGAAAAAGAAATGGATAAATTAAAAAACAAGTTGTACATAGAACTTTTTTTTAAAACCATGAAAAACAAATTATTACAAAAAGCACATACGTTTCCTGAATATAAGTTAGACAAAGATAAATTGTTTAAAGCAACAAAATTTAAGCATTTAGAGATTTTATATACAGTGCCGGTCTTTGGTTTCAAAACTCCAGAAGAGTATTGGAAAAAAGCAAGCTCTAAACCTTATTTACTTTCTATCAAAAAACCAACTTTATTAATAAATGCAAAAGATGACACCTTCTTGTCTAAAGAATGTTTTCCTTTTAAAGAAGCTTATGATTCAGATAATTTCTTTTTTGAAAGTACAAATTATGGGGGGCACGTTGGTTTTATGTCATCTTTTAAACCTTCAGAAAACACTTGGCTTGAACTTAGAATTGAACGATTTATCAAAGAAAATATTCAGATAAATTTATTGTAAACAATAACTTTAAAAAACTACTGTTATTTTAGTATGTTTTTAGATATTTGTTAAAGATAATTATTACAACTTTGAAATACAAAATTTTATTTTTAGTTCTATTTTTCCCACTACTATTATCTGCACAAGCATCTAGGAGTTATTCTAATGAATTTTTAACTATTGGAGTTGATGCAGCTGGATTGGGAATGAGTAAAAGTGTTGTGGCTAGTACGAATGATGTAAATTCAATATACTGGAATCCAGCAGGCTTAGTTGGCGTAAAAGATTTTCAGGGATCACTAATGCATGCTTCCTATTTTGCGGGAATTGCAAATTATAATCATGCAAGTTTTGCGATGCCAATTGATCAACAAAGCGCTCTTGGTATTTCTGTAATTCGCTTAGGTGTTGACGATATTCTTAATACAACAGATTTAATTGATGGTGATGGAAATATTGATTTTAATAGAATCAGTCTTTTTTCGTCTGCTGATTATGCTTTTAATATTGCATATGCTAGAAATCTGCTTTTTAAAGATCTTAAATTTGGTATAAATGCAAAGGTAGTTAGACGAATTATTGGTGATTTTGCTTCTTCTTGGGGATTTGGTTTTGACGCAGGAATTCAATTTGAGCGTAATTCTTGGAAATTTGGATTGATGGCAAGAGATATTACCAGTACTTTTAATAGTTGGTCAATCAATCAAAGTGAGTTTGATAAAATTAAAGACGCCATCACTTTATTGCCTGGACAAAATCAAGAGTTACCTGCAACAACAGAAATAACAAAACCAAAGTTGCAATTGGGTGTTGCAAAAAATTGGAAAATTGGGCGTTTTTTTAACCTCCTTACAGAAGTAAATGCAAATATGCGTTTTGCCAAAACAAATGATCTTTTTTCTTCGAATGCGATAAGTATAGATCCAGCAATGGGACTTCAATTAGATTTAGATGAATTGGTTTATATTAGAGCTGGAATTGGTAATTTTCAATACATAACAGAATTCGATAATACCAAAGCAATCTCTATGCAACCAAATTTTGGTGTTGGTTTTAAATACAGTGGGATAAAAGTGGATTATGCGTTAACCAATATTGCAAGTGTTGGTAATGCTTTGTATTCAAATATTTTTTCAATTACAGTTGATTATAGTTTTTTTAGACCTTAGTTATTATGAAAAAAGAATACTTTTTTTTACTATTTTATCTTTCAATTTATTCTACTGGATCAGCACAATTTCAACTTTCCGAATGCTCTGAAATAAGCATTGTAACAGCTGGCCCAGGTGAAGAATTATACGAAGCTTTTGGACATTCTGCAATAAGAATTAAAGACCCTGTTATAAATTTAGATATCATTTATAATTATGGGATTTTTAATTTTGATCAACCAAATTTTTATTCAAATTTTGCCAAAGGGAATATGATTTATAGTCTAGCCCGCTATGATTTTAAATATTTTTTAGCAAATTATAAAAGAGATCAAAGATGGTTAAAACAACAGGTTTTATATTTAACACAACTAGAAAAACAAGCCTATTTTTCTTATTTAGAAAAAAATGCACAAGAAGAAAATAAAAACTACCTATATGATCCGTATTTTAATAATTGTGCCACCATATTAAGAGACATTACAAAATCTATTTTAGGAAGTAAAATTGAATATAATACTGATTCTTCAGTGTCAGAATTAACCTTCAGACAATTAACAAATAATGAAATTCATTGGAATTCATGGGGTCGTTTTGGTTTGAATTTAATTGCCGGAACAAAATTAGATCGAAAAGCTTCTTTTGAAGAATATATGTACTTACCAGATTATCTTTATAGTTCATTTAAAAATGCTACTATTTTTATAAATAATCAGCCCAAAAAGATCGTTGAAAGGGAAGATTTTATTTTAAATTTTACAGAAAAAAAAATGGAAATCGCTTTCTTTAATCCTTTTTTAATAATGAGCATTTTTTCTTTTTTTGGATTATTGATTACTTATAAAGATTTTAAAAATAATAAAAGAACAAGGACTTTAGATTTTACACTTTTTTTTATAAGTGGACTGATAGGCTGTGTGTTATTTTTTCTATGGGTTTTATCTACACACAGTACAGCACCAAATAACTTAAATGTGTTGTGGAGTTTTGCTCCGAACATCTTTATTTCATTTGTAATGCTTCAAAAGAGGCATTACAAATGGCTGCAAAAATATTTGTTAGTATTACTTGTTTTTTTAGCAATTATTCCTTTTTTATGGTTGGCTAAAGTTCAAGTATTTCCTACTACTATTATCCCCATATTAGTGTTGCTATTTGTAAGATATTTGTTTCTATATAATGTATTATTTGCCTCTAAAAAATAAGATTGTAGTAAACGTTTTTATTAAAATTTTAAAGTCTAAAAATGCATTTCTTTCTTTAATATAATACAAATCGTAGCGCAACTTAATTTCTTGATCTTTTACTGTATTTGCATAAGGGTATTTTACTTGAGCCCACCCAGTCAATCCAGGTCTTATTGTATTTCTAATTGAATAAAAAGGAATAATTAACTCTAATTTTTTTATAAATTTAAGTCTTTCTGGTCTTGGTCCAATAATACTCATATCACCTTTCAGAATATTAAAAAATTGAGGGAATTCATCGAATCTGGTATTTCTTAAAAATTTTCCAAAAGGAGTAATTCTAGGATCATTTATTTTTGACCATACGGCGCCATTTGATTCAGCATTTTTAATCATAGATCTAAGTTTATAAATTTTAAACGGTTTTCCATTTAGTCCGATTCTTTGCTGTGAATAAAAAAGTGATCCTCGATTAGCGACAAGGTTTCCTAAAAATATAAATGGAATTAATATCAAAAAAATAGTAAGTCCTAAAAGTGAAATAGTAAGATCCAAAAACCTGATTGCTAAAAGATAAAATCGATTGTAATTGTTCTTGCTATAGTTTATGTAATTATAAAAATTATTTTTTAAATATGCTTTTGGGATTCTAGAAGTTACTTCTTCATAAAATGATTCATAACTTACAATATGTATCCCCTCTCCAAACAATAAAATAAGCTCTTTATTCAAACTATCTGTAATTTCTGATGACAAACCCTCTAATGAAACAATTACTTCCAAAACAGCGTTTTTATTGATAAATGAAGAAAGATTTACTTTTGTTATGTCATAAAAATTATCAATGCCAATTACCTTTTTGTCAGATAAATACCCGTTAACATTATGAATATTGTCGTTTTTTATTCTTGTGAGTAGATTTTTTATTTTATCAGACTTCCCAATCAAAATTATATTTTTAAAATATTTTGGAGAACAAATCAAACACATATACAAATACCTCCATATGATCACGGGGAAAGAAATGATTAAAAATAAATAAATAATTTGAATCCTATTTCCAGGCAATGAGGGGGTTATGTAGGGAGTGAAAATATAAAATATTGTGGTGAATAGAGCGGTTAAAATTATACTCCTTATAATATTAAATCTATTATTTGAAACGTTTAAATCATATAGTAAAAAAATTTCACCAAAAATTAAATAATATAGAAGCAATAGTAGGATCCATTTTAAAGGAAAAATACCAAAATCAGTAAAATAGTTAAAATCAATAAAAAATGATGAAAAAAACAAACTAGTTAAAAGTATTATTATATCGACGACTCTTAATAATAATTTTCTTTCGGAGATATTATGAATTGAATGTGCAATCATTTTGGCAATTTATGGATACATTACAAGTCGAATAAAATGTTACTTTGTTGTAAGACAAATCAATAATCCAATACAAATTTTAATTGATCTAACCGTTTCTAACTTATTATTAACTTGTTTCTATTTCTATAATGAGATAATACTATGGGAGGATAAAAAGAATATTTTTGTGTTTTTAAAAGGAATTTAAGCCACAAAATCTAATCTTGTCTTTTCGTAATTTTAGCTTTTTTTTCACAAATACTAAAAATTACATCGCTGTTATTATTATTATTTAATGTTTCTTAAATATAGGTATTAAAAAATAAAATACAAAAAATAAAGTGTTAAAAAAAAGCTGAAGGGAACCAGAGTAACTAAAATGAAGTGTAATAGACTTAAAAGAGCCTTTCTCAAAGAAATAACAATATATGATGAATAATTATTCATAACGTTAACTAAAGAATTGAGATTATTAGGGTAAAATAATAAACAAAATTTAAATCTAATTTAGAATGTCTTTAATACTATTCGTAATAATATTTTTATCTAATAGATATAATTATTAATTAAATAATCTCATATATTTTTTACTTAAATTATCATAATCATGGTGTTCTTTTACAAATAAATAACCCTTATTGCCCAAAACTTCTAATTCGCTTTTTTTCATCTCAGAAAGCTTTAAAATACCATTAACAATAGCTTCTGTGTTTTCTGGAGTAACAATAATTCCGCAACCAGATAATTCAACTTGATCTTTAATTAGCTCAGAAGATTCTAAAATTGGCTTTTTGGCTAACATATAATCAAAATATTTATTGTAGGAAACTCCGTGGAAATATAAGGGTGATTTATATCTTCCTAAATAACAAATATCAAAATATTTTAAAATTCCTTGAACCTGAGTTTTCTTAATTTTATTTATAAAAGTAATGTTGTTAGAATTCTTCACTCTATTCTGATATAATTTTTTTAAAGGACCATCACCTACAATAACAAAGTGTATTTTTTCTTCTTTAATAGCTAGAGATGCTTCTATAAAATACTCCATTGCATTAGCAAAACCAATTGAACCAGTATAACCAATAATAAATTTATCTTTTGGGATTAAACTTATTATTTTTTCTGTTAAAGTTTCTTTACCAACTATACTTTCTTTAATTCCATTTGGTATATAATGAAATTTACTTTTATCCTTTGAAATTTCGCTTATATATTTTGATGCATTTGGTAATAAGGAAACTATTTTATCAGACTTTACATATGCAATTTTCTCAAACCAACCCAAAATTTTAATTAATGGATGATTTTTAGAATAACCTTTTAAATACATAGGTGTTAGAGGCCATAAATCTCTAATTTCAATAATTAAAATAGTCTTTTTTAATATTTTCTTAAAAAATAACCCATTAATTATTGGAAAAATTGGCATTGATGAAATAATTATAACATCTGGTTTCCCAAGTTTATCAATTGATAAAAAGAAAAGTTTTAAAGTATAAATTAAATTGCTATAAAATTTTTTTAAGCCACCACTATAAAAAGGAATATTAACCCAACAAAACTGAATATTTTTTTCAACCTCTTCATAGGTAAACCATTCTTTCTTATCAATTTTAGGCTGGTTTGTAAATAAATGATTGTGTGAACCAGATATTATATTCACATTAAAGCCATTTTTAACCCAATACTTACTTAAACAATAATGTCTTTCTCCCCAGCCTGAATCTATTTTACCAGCTGTTTGATTAAAAATCCAAATGTTTTTGTTAATCATTTTTAAGTTTTGAGATTGTTAATCTGTATTTACCAGAAGCTGTTTTTGGAATATTTGAAACCATATTTATTTTCAAGTTAATATTATCTCCTATTCTTTCGTAAAAACGTTTTTTAATATTATCTTTTTGATTTAAATCGAAAGAATTATCTACAACTATATTTATTTCAAACTCCACAAAAGTATACTGTATAACTTGTGCAAGTTTCAAATGAGGAATATCTAAAAATAATCTATAGAGACTAATTATTTTTCGACCATCTTTAGTTATTATAGCATCTTCTAATCTCCCATAAACTTCGTCAACCTTTAACATTCCTGAACCGGACTTCGTCAATTGGCTTTTAGATATCTTAATATTATCAGATATTCTATATCTAATTAACGGCTGGTCAAAATTCAATAACCCAGTAGATATAAGCTCACCATCCAATGCAATATTTCCCTCATTATCAATTACTTCTGCTATTCCAGTGTCAGGACTCCATAAAAAATCACCTTCAGAATTTTCAGAAATTAATCCACATGCTTCAACGCCACTATATGAATCATATGTTTTACATCCGTAAGCTTTTTTAAAAACTCCCCTCATTTCATCAGTCAACTTCTCACTAGAAGTTAATACAGCTTTTAATTGTGAAACATTAATTTTATTTTTAACAATTAAATCTGCTAAAAAATAATTACTCAATGCATAACCTACCATGTATTCTACTTTATTATTTTTAATTCCAGAGACATAATCATGAACAGTACTTTCAGAAATATGATAAGCTGAAAAATAGGTTTGTTTCTCCGCCATATTATACCTATAATAGGGAGGCAATGCATTAGGTTTGTTAATTATTTTTTTACCGCCAATCATTCCTCTTTTCATATTTAAATTTACTCCTGCCCAATTACGGACTCTACACTCATAAGCAGCAAACCAAGTTTGTTTAAAATTATCAGAATAATAAGTACTTGTAGGTGTTCCTGTACTACCGCTACTTGAAATAAAACTTCCTTTGTTCTTTTTTATAGACAGTAGTGTTGTTCTCCCATATTTTCTAAAATCTTCTTTTTCAAGGAATGGTAATTTGTGTAAATCTTCTAATTCAAATTTCTTGAAATCAGTATGTGTAAAACCATGTTTCTTGTATTTTTCATAATAATAGGGTACTGTATTAAAAGCATGAATTAATAGCTTTCTTAATTCAATAGTCTGATAATCTCTCCATTTTTGTGAAGTATAGGATTCTCTTTCCTTAAATGCTGCTAATTCAATATTAAAACGGTCACCATATCTTGATTTTTTTAAATTATAACCATAAGCAGAAAGAAGAATGTTTTGAATAATTACAGGACTATTATTAAATAAATAATTGATAAAATTTTTCATTTTTATTTTAATATTTCAACCCATTTATTTTTTACATTATTGCAGTCAAAACGCTCAGCCTTTATGCGAGCTATTTTTGCTAAAGAACTATTGTTTTCGCTAATTATTTCAAGTATTTTGTTAACCATTGCTAATGAATTTTCTTTCTCTACTAAAAGTCCATCCTTTTGATCTTCTATTAAATAAGGCAACCCACCAACATTGGTAGAAACAATTGGTAATCCTAAAGCCATTGCTTCTATGACGCTTATTGGTGTGTTATCTACATTGGTAGTATTGATGAAAATATCATAGTTTTCAGATTTTTTATGCCATTCTTCTTTAGATAATACCCCTGTAATTTCTACACTTTCGTTTAAATGGTATTTATTAATCAGTTGTTTAACATCTTCTAAGGTCCCATCTTTGTCGGGGCCTATCATACATAGAACTGAATTTGGGTAGGTATTTTTTAATTCTTTCAAAACTTCTATAGCCATTGTAGGATTGTATATCTCAGCAAAAGCTCTTACATACAATAATTTAGGGGCTATTTGTTTTCTTTCTTTGTAAGGGTATTGATGTATTGGAATCACATTAGGAATCAATACTGTTTTAAATCCTTTTTGTTCAAATTCATGCTTTAAATACCCCGAAGGTGCTATGTTTTGATATGAATTATTAAAAACTAAGGATGAAAATTGTGGATTTCTTTTTAAGCGATACGGTAAATTACCCCCATGAAGAATTGGTAAATATTTTAGCTTAAAAAACCTACAAAGTTGAGAGGTTAGCAACGCATAGTAAAAGTTAGAGGTACTATAGGTGTCTATCAAGACACAATCTACTTTAGAACGATAACGAACTAAATCATAACACATCTCTAATAAACGGAAAAATTTATTGGATTTAGAAGAACTTTTGTAGATAGTAAACCCCTCTATACCTAACAAATGACTTAAAACATCCATAGATGTGGCGTAATTTGTTTTTTTAACAAGGTTATTACCTATGTATAATATAGTTTTATTCATGATCAATTTTAATTAAACTTAATCCGTAAACAAAAGCAGGAAAAGCTATTCTCATTGCAGAATGATTGATTGTTAAAAACCAAAAAACATAAAATGACATTAAAAAAGCTCTTTGATAGTTATTACTAAAGTATATATTCTGAAGTGGTGTTACTAAAAGTATTAATAATGCTAAAATACCTAGTAAACCATGCTCTTCAATTAACCTGCTCATTTCATTATGAGAGACTGCAGTTATTCGATTTTTACTTTCTAATCTTTTATGTTTTCCATTACCTACTCCAATACCTAAAATTGGTGACTCGTAAAAATTTTCTAATTGCGCAGAAAAAATTTGAAACCTTCCTGCAGAAATATCTTTTTTTTCAATTCCTGCAGCATTCTTATTTAAATATCTATTATCAATCATTCCTCCTGTTATATCAGAGGTGTATAACCAAATTCCTAAAAACAAAATAAGAGTAATAAATAGAAACTTAAAAACTTTAGTAAATGGATTTTTTTGATACGAGAGCATAAACAAAACAAAAATAAAAAATGCAATAACTGCTGTTATCATTCCTCCTCTTGAAAAGGTTAGCAATCCTCTATAGGTAAAATACAATAAAAAAATTACATCTAAAAATATAGATAAAGATAAATGGACTCTCGTAAATAAAAATACTGACAGAATAAAAATTCCAAAACCAATAATGGTAGCTACCTGATTGGGTCCAAAACCACCAGAAGTAGAAAAGTTTGAAGATCCATTAAAAACCAATTCTTCTAGATCTGGAGTTTTAAAATACACAAAACTGATTATCGAAAATATAGGTAATAAACAAACAAAAAGCAATTCTTTTAATTGTGTTATTGTTATGGTTCGCTTATAACAATATAGGGCAAAAATACCCAAGGAAATTGGACCGCTTAAATTAAATGCTATTGATTTTCTTAAAGATTCTCCCAAAGGAACTTGAGTAAATACAATACCAATTAATAAAAATAATACATACACTAAAAATGATATTGAAACCTTTTGTTTTACAGGCCCCAAAAATATACCTATTAAGGAAAATAAAATAATTCCGTATTTACCAGTTTCATATAGTACGGTTCCATCAGACATGCGAATAAAAACTTCTACACCAACCAAATAACTCACTAAATAAAGTGCTTCTTCATTTATATTTCTTGAGCTATAGATAATATAAATACCTATAATTATTATAAATAAGGGATAAATTTTAGCAAAAGGTAAAATGGTCACTAAAAATCCTATAACTACATGTATAGCTATAAATAACAATCTATTATGTACTACTTTTTCAATCAAATTACTGTTGTATATATTTTTATAATTTTTTTAATGCTGTTTTCAATTGCGTAATTCTTGAGAACTTCAGCATGTAAATCAAATGCTACTTTTTCTCTTAGTTCTTGATCTTTAATCAAGCATACAATAGCATCTGCCAGTTTATCACTTCTCTTTGCTGGTACAACAACTTCTTTGTTTGTAACAACAGCAGCACAGTCTCCTACATTAGTTACTACAACAGGAAGTTTTGCTAACCCATATTCTAATAAAGAAATGGGCAGCCCCTCAGACTCAGAAGATAAAACCCCAATATCTGCTTGATCTAGAATGTTTTTAATATCAGAACAAACATTATATAAAAAAACATGTTTTGACAAATTATGATCACTAATAAATGTTTTAATTGAATCACAATATATTCCTTTATACACCTTACCGATAAGGTGTAATGAAGATGTTGGTTCTTGATTTAATATAATTTTAAATGCATTTAATAAAGTTAAATGATCTTTTTGTTTTCTAAATCCTGCTACATGAACAATCCGATTCCTCTTTGCTCCTTTTAAAACTGTTGTTCTTTTTAAATCCATAAAAACAGGGAAATTATTTAGAAAAAACACCCTTTTTACGATAAGATACTTTTTTGACCACTCAAATAATTTTGAATTTACAGATAGTACACCACTAAACAAGAAAGAAAGAAATTGGATTGATAATCTGCTTGTATTCTTTAGTAATTCACTTTTACCATAATGATCATGCCATATAATTTTTAATTTAGGATATATGAATTTGACACAAATGGCTAAAAAATAGGAAGTTGAATGTGCATGAATGATTAAAATATTATTTTTTTTAATATAATTTTTTAATTTTTTAATCGCAGTAATATCAATTGTTTTTTTTCTTTTTAAAAATAAATACTGAACTGCTGGTTCTATATATTCTTTTAATGGACCTTCATTTCTAGTAACACATAAATGAGATTCTACACCTTCATTAGATAAAGCATTTGCAATATTTACAGCCAATACCTCAGCACCACCTACCTGTAAAGAATCTATTAATTGTAGTATTCTTATTTGTTCATTCATAGTAGTCCTTTTATAGCTTTTTCAAAAGTATCTAATGTAAACTGTTGAGACCAAATTCTTGCTTTTTCTACATGCGCTGCATACATTTTTTTATGAGCTATGTAGCTTTCAATTTTTTCCACTACCTCATCTAAATTTCCATTAATTAAAGCTCCTCTATTTCCATAATCTAGCATAGCGGGAACACAAGAAACTTTTGTTGAAATTGGTAAGCAAGACCAAAACATAGATTCTGCAATAACTTTTGGCCATCCCTCTGACTTGGAAATAAAAATTAAAAAATGACTCCTCTGAAATGCTTGCTTTACAACTTCTTTTGATTGATTACCATGTAGTTTTATCATCTTATGTAATTGATGATCATCAATATATTTTTTAACTTTTTCAAATTCTGATCCATTTCCATACATATCCAATGTAACATCAAACCCTTTTTTTAATAATTTATGAGTAGCCTTTAAAGAAAGAAAGGGCTGTTTTCCAGTGGAAAAAGCTCCAACAAACAATAATTTAATATGGCTATTTAAATTTTTTTTAGCGATCTCTTCAATTTCATGTTTATGATAACTAGCTGTAAAAAATGGCATACTGTTTTTTGTCTGTTTTGGCCATTTTCCATAAACCAACACTTTGATGTTTTTTGATAGTAAGGTATTTCCTAAAATCCACTTTTGAAATTTATATGTAAGTGGTTGCTTACAATTGGGGTCCCAATTTCCGGCATATTTGGCAGTTTTAATTTTTGAAGGAAAAAATACTTGAACAATACAACCAAGTAACCCTATATTTCCAGGGCAACGTAGATGTATGTGATTTACTTGCTGCATTACTTGATAAATACTCAAGCAAATTTTTGGGATTACTAAAATTGAACGGAATGCATTTTCGATAGAAGTAATATCAAAATTAGGAATTTCTACCACCTTAATTCTAGGATGTACATAAGGTATTTCAATACTCCTAATTTCATCAACTGAAATAGGAGCTACAATAATTATTTTATCTACATGTTTCCCCCATAAGTTCATTTCCCTTACATATGGCTCATAGGCAAATATCTGACCCTCTTTCATTTTATGAATAGTATGTGTAATGATTCCAAAAATCATGATAATATTTTATTATAATATTGAATATTTTTAGAAATAATATCCTCTGAATTGAATCTAGAAATAATATCTTTTCTTGCAGCTTTACCATAAACATTAGAATTTACATTATTTAATACATCAATAATTACGGAAGCTAAAACAGTTATTTCAAATGGATTTACTAATACTCCTGTAACTCCATTTATTATAACTTCATGACCTGGACCAATATCTCCTGCAATAAGAATTTTTCCCATAGAAAGTGCCTCTAACCAAGCAATAGGCATTGCTTCCATATGAGATGGAAATACACAAATATGTGCTTTTTCTATGTAGTCAGGAATTTCAATATGATGAACAGCTCCTAATAGTTCTATATTATTTTTTAAATCTTCACTGATATATGTTTTCAAATATTTAGTGAAAGAATTCCCGTTTTTATCAATCCAATCTCTTCCGACTATCTTCAATTTAATAGAAGGAAATTTTTCTTTTATTAAAGGCATTGCTTGCACTAATTGTCGAATCCCTTTTTTTTCACAAACAGTACCCACAAATAATAAAGTATTCTGTTCTAATTTAGTTATATCAGCAAGATGAAACTTTAGAGTATCAACAATGTTGTATATAACTGAATATTTAAATTTAAAATTTAAATACTTTTGAGTTTGTCTTCCTACATAATCACTAACAGCTATATAACCGTCTGCTTTTTTAAAAGATTGCTTTTCTTGAAAACTTCTCCAAATAGCAGGTTTTTTATCTAATTCAATGGCAAAAAAATGATGTCCTCCATGCAAGCGGATAATTTTTTTATAAGATGTTTTTTTAGGTAAAAATGCAAAATTCAATTCACTTCCCTCGACGATGTCAATAGGTACATCCATATTAACGGATTCTATTTTAGCTAAGATTCTATTTCTATGATCGTAAAACCTTGCAAACTTCCATTTTGATTTTGCCAACCTATAGATAGATATATCACCATCAATATCTATTATATCTTTTGATTCATTACTTATACCAATAACTGAAACCCTTATGTTTTGTTTTACAAGGTTTCTTGCTAAAAACTGTACAAAAGAACCTATACCACCGGCATTTAGACCTTTTTTAGGATATTCATGTGTAAGATAAACTATATGCATAAGATCAATTATTTAAATAGTTTACAATATTTTGAGATGCACTTTCTCTAAACTCAGAAATGATATTGAGCCATCTTTGTGCGTCTTTAATTTCAACTGAACTCAAGTCAGAATCCAAAGCTTTTTTTATTACCTCTATGATATCTTTTTTTTCATTTAACCAAAAAACAGGAATTAGATTATTCATAGATCTAAAATGCTGGAATTTATAAATAGTTTCAATATTCCACTTATTTGACTTAACAGGAGTATAGTTTAAATATATTGCTGGTTTGTTAAATATTGCAAAATCATGGGCCATTGTAGAACCAACGTTAATAACTACATCTGAATGATATACTGTATTTACCAACAAAGCAATATCTTTATAATTTGGATAAATTAATTGCCAATTGTCACCTTCTTTATCAAAATTCCAAATTGGAGCAGCTTCTTTAATTATTGTACTATGTTTTTTAATAATTTTTTGAAAACGTCCAGAAACATCTACCGGACATCTCCTTAATAATATCTGTGGTCTAGTATTTTCAGTAAATAACATCAGAGAATTCGCTAAATCTTCTAAATATTCTGGGTCAAAAGGAGAGGTTCTTTTGTCATCGCCAGAAAAACAAATAACCTTTCTATTCATATCTAAACCTGTTTTTTTAAAAAAAAGTTCTTTGGAAATAAGTAATTCTTTATCAGAATAGAATTCAAATTGAGGAGTCCCAGTAATTGTTATATTCTTTTGTTTTATCTCTGGATAAAATATTTTCATCTCATTTTTCATATGCTTAGACCAAACAACATATTCATCGGTCTTTACAGATAATCTAGCTTTTGGAATATTATCCCATGAATATATGGCTCCAACATTTTTTATCCTCAACTGTTTTGCAGCAGCAACTATAGGAACAGCTATTAACGATCTTTGATGCGTATTGAAAATAATATCAGGATTAATTCTTTTGAGTAATAATGTGATTTTTTCTGTTGATTTATTAATTTCATTATCATAAATCTTTTCAAAAAACAATATTTTCTTGTAGTTAAAATTGAATGTCAAACTAATAAACTCAATCAATTTGTAAAAAAAGTAATTCCCCCCTTTTTTATTAGGTTTCCAATATTCATTTAATGAATTGTTTTTTGTTAGTTTAATGTTGTTTTTTAGTCTCAACAAACATACTAATTCTCTTAAAAATTTTTGTTTTACAGTTTCTTTATACTTTGGTGTTTTTTCAAATTTAATAGAATTACCCTCTAATTTTATTATTTCTTTTATTGCGTTTTTAGAAATTGAATGAAGTAAAGTAATATGATATTCTTTCTTTTTTAATTTTTGGAAAAATGAAGAATATATATAATTTTTTATTCCAATTCCATCAGGCAAAACAATACATATTTTTTTCATTTTTATCAAAATGTTTTTAAATAATTTAAATATCAACTTAGTTTTAATCTAAGTAGGATTTTTCAACTATACTTTTATGAATAATTTTTAACCATTCGTTTTTTTATAAAATATGATTTAGAATTATTTGTTTTAAGTTAATTTATATAAGGTTATTAATATCAACAAATTGTTTTTGATGATTTAATTTCCATATTTTTTCATCGCTTAACGAATCAATAAATAATTTTGCGCTGTTACCTTTACCAAATGATTTTCTATCTTTTGGTATTGAATCAAAATTTTTACTTAGTGCTTGTGTTATTTCATTTGAACTGTAATCTGTGTTGAGAATATGACTGTGTAAAGATCTATTTTCTTGTCGAGTACCAATATTAATGGTTGGAATTCCATAATAGGGAGCCTCTGCAATTCCCGCGCTTGAATTACCTATAATAAACTTACTGTTCTTTAGCAGAGTTAAAAAATATTCAAATCGAACAGAAGGAATTATTCTAAATCTTGGATTATTTTCTAATCGTTTGTATTCTTTTAATATGAGCTCAGACCCTAAGTCGTTATTTGGATAAATTATCACATAACTTAAAGTATCATCAATTAACGCATTGACAAAATTCTCAACATAATTACTCATATTCTTAAATTCTGTAGTTACAGGATGAAACATGGCAATACCATAATCTTTGAAATAAATTTCATAATAGTTTTTTACCTCATCTAGTAAAGGTAAATTATCTGAAAACATAATATCTACATCTGGAGAACCTATTACATTTACAGATGATTCTAATTCTCCCATTTGTAGCAATCTTTTTTTAGCCTGATCATTAGATACATAATGAAGATGACTCATTTTACTTACCGAATGCCTAATCAATTCGTCAATGGTTCCAGAGACCTCACCTCCTTCTATATGAGCCACTAAAATATTATTTAATGAACCTACAATAGCTCCTGCTAAAGCTTCAACTCTATCTCCGTGAACAACTATTAAATCTGGATTTATAGATTTAATATATTCAGAAAAGCCTTCTATTGTTTTTGCTAATGTTAAATCCATTGTAGTTTCATTTGTCTGATTTGAATAAGTACTCACATTAGAAAAATTGCAACGTTCTATCTCAATCGCAGTATAGCCATATTTCTCTATTAAATGCATTCCCGTTACAAAAATGAAAGGTTCAAACTCTTGATGATTCTCAAGTGTTTGAATTAGCGACTTGATTTTTCCAAAATCTGCTCGTGTTCCTGAAAGAAATACTATTTTTTTCATTAAAAACTATTTGTATTTATCAATTTAGAATTTATCTCAAGCGCATTGGTTACAATTGAATTAGGAATCACATTTTTTGTAATTAGAACATGAGCCCCTATAATTACGTTTTCTCCTATTTCTACTTCTCCAATTATTGAAGAATTGCAATAGACCTTTACATTATCATTTATAAAAACTCCAGATCCTGCCCATTTATTTTATGTCCTATTGTACATCCTTGATGAATAATAAAACCTTTACCAATTTTATTTCTACTACCAATAATTAAGCCTTGACCGTGAACAATATAAAATCCAACATCAATATCATTGTTAAAATAAATTTCACAAGAACAAAGTTCTTTTAACAACGAATGAATTTGATTTTTTAATGTTTCTAATTTTGATAAATGTAATTCTCTTCCTAGACGAAATAAAAAAACTGCTAATTCACTATTATTTACCTTAATTCGTTGTATAATATCGTCATTTTCTAAAGCTGGAAAATGATATTTTACATCCTTAATTGTATTATTTAACGCAATCTCAACAACTTTGTTTGGAATAGGTTTACTCTTATATACTCTTTGTAATAAAAATGAAATAAATGTATCCATTATTCTATATCTAAAAATTTTAACTGACTATCTTGTCTAATATCTGATTTAGCTTTCTTACCTATAATACTTTTAAAGTCTTTTGCTAATATTTCACCAGTACCTGGTCTTTTTACCCAAATATTATCCATCGTAAAAACATCCCCTTTTTTAATCTTTTTGATAGTACAAACTGAAGCAAAAGCAAAGTCTATCGTTACTTTTTCTTCTTCTGCTGGTTTTTTTGTTCCTCCACGCATTTTCCAAATTAATTCAGAACCTACAATCAATTCTTTACACGTTTTCTCATCCATTGAACATATAATATCTGGTCCAGTACGTTCCATATAATCAGTAAAATGACGCTCTAATATACTTGCACCTAGAGCTACAGATCCATAGCATGCATGATTACTAATGGTATGATCTGATAATCCAAATACGTGATTTGGAAATGCTTCATGCAATTCTGTCATTGCCCCAAAACGTACCAGTTCTGGAGGCGTTGGATATAAATTTGTTGTATGTAGTAGGGCAAGTGGTACTTTGTATCGATCGAAGATTGCTACAGCTTTTGAAACACTTTCAATGGTATTCATCCCTGTACTTAAAATAATCGGTTTTCCGAATTGAGCAATGTGCTCTAATAATGGATAGTTATTACATTCACCTGAACCAATTTTATAAGCAGAAACATTCATTCTTTCTAATCTTTCTGCAGCAGCTCTGGAAAATGGTGTAGAAATAAAAATCATACCTTTACTTTCCACATAATTTTTTAACTGAATTTCCTCTTTATCATTCAAAGAACACTTTTCCATGATTTCATAGATAGAAACATCTGCATTACCAGGAATCACTTTTTTTGCAGCACCGCTCATTTCATCTTCAACAATATGTGTTTGATGTTTTACAACCTCTACTCCAGCTCTTTTTGCTGCATCAACCATTTCAAAAGCAGTTTGTATACTCCCTCCATGATTAATTCCTATTTCAGCAATAACCAATGGTGGAAAATCTTCTCCTATTTTTCTTCCTGAAATTTCTAAATATTGGGGTTTATCCATACTTAATCTTATTAAAATAATAATTGGCTAATTCAAAGTCTTCTTTGGTATCTATATCAATAGTTGAATAGATATGTTCAATAACCATAGGAAAAGTGTTTTCATTCACGATTTCGCCTTTTTTAATCATTTTGGCGCTGGTTATATATAACAATCCATTTTCAAAAAACAAAGACTCTAAATCTTGACTTCTTTGTCCAAATTGATAATTATATGGTTTAAAAACTGAATTTTTAATTATTCCTAATTTCTTTTTATTCTTGGAAACTGTCATTAAACTAGTACAACCTTCATTTTTGAAAATAGACAGGGCTTCAGCAAGTAATTTTTTTGGTCTCAATGGGTTAGTTGCCTGTAATAAAATGATATTCTCAAAATCTTTATCAATTGTATTTAATACATATTGAAGCGCTGTAATCGTAGGCTCAAACTCTCCAGAGATATTTTCAGGTCTGTCAATAATTGTGATTTTCTGTTTTTCTGCTATTTCTTTTACTTTATCATCATTCGTAATGACAACTATTTCATTTATAAACTCAGCATTTTCTTTCGCATAATTTATCGAGTGTAAAAACAATGGGATTCCGTCAAGCTCCATTGTGTTTTTATTGGGTAATCTTATAGAGTTTGCTCTTAATGGTATTATGACTAAGTTTTTTTTCCCCATGACATTGTTTAATTTTCTTGAATCAGTTTGCACTTTTTTATAACTCTAAATGGTGAACTCATAAACTCCATACCAACCTCGTCACAATGTGTTTTCAAACCTTTCCACTGCTCTAATGTAAACTCCATACGCTGCCAATAGTCAAAACGAGTTGCATCTTGCTTTGAAAATTTCACACGAAAGGGTTCGTGAATACTACTTTCAGCTTCAGCTATATGTGTTTGAAATTTAATAACTGAACACCCTGTTTTTGCTACGGCATCAATATAGGCGTGTGCCATTCCTAAACTTCCCTCATGTGCTTGTCCTATTTCTGCAATGATTAACATTTTCTTAGTGTATTAATTTTCTTATTCAACTCTTCTGCTGATATGTAGTTTTTTAATCTTATAATATCAGTTAATTCTAAATTATTATTCTTCCAGTTATTCCATAATAAAACCAAATTAGAATAAATTTCTTCAACATCATTTACCACTGCCTGATAAGGATAATGTTCTCCTAAAATTCTTATCGTCTCAGATTTTTTTGGTGTTAAAGCTAGGATAGGTTTTTCTAGATAAATTAAATCTGCTAATTTTCCTGGCATAAACGGACTAAATTTAGCATCAGCTTCAATAATTAATGACACATCAGCTAACTTGGTTAGCTCCAGACTTTTTTTATAACTAACTCTATCCGTAATAACATTAAAATTAGATGGGTATTTAGTTATTATTTCTTTTATTTTTTGATGCTCCTTTGCGACCTTTCCTAAAATATTTAAAACTGCTGATTCTTGCCTTTCTGTGTTTTCTTCTAAAAATAAATTAAAGGCTTTAAAAAGTGCCTCAACTTTTCTTGGACCTAATAAAGTCCCTGCATGTAAGATATTAAATTTTGAAATATCTAAATGAACTTTAGAGTCTAATACTGCATTGGGCAAGTTATGTAGCCTTATTCCAACATGAGGTAGTATAATACTTTTTTCATTTGAAAAAAGGTATTTTTCTTGCATTAAATCTTTTAAATATAGTGACGGGAAGGAAACAAAACTGGCTCTTTTAATTATTTTTTGAGAAATTTTTTCTTGATTTTTATTAATCCAATTTCTTTTTTGTTTGTATGGTTCTGGATATACACTCATTGGAAAAGGATCATGAAAATTTGCTAACCACGGCGTTTTTGTATCAATACCTAACATTGCATAATAAGGATAGAACTCTGAACCAGAACCTAAAGAAATAATAATATCAAATTTCTCTTTATTTAAGGTCTTATTTATTTCATATTTCCAATCTTTAATTTTATGTTTTGATTTGGCATGGATTCCTATCAAGTATGTTGTTAAGCCTCTTAATTTAGGAATTCGATCAATAATTAAACTTTTTTTATAAGACCTTTTTTTTAATTTAATTACTCTAATTCCAGCTAACCATGTAATATCATAATCGAAAACTTTATCATACAAACAGACAATCTCATTATCTTTATTCTCAGATAGTGCTTTTAAAAATGTAGAAGTAACAATACCCGATGAAGTTTCATTGATTCTCAGAGATTCTGCTATAACTAATATTTTCATAATGTTTTTATAATGTTAAGAATTCTGACAGAAGATTCCCCGTCTCCATAAGGGTTCTGCTTAGCACTCATTGCAGTATATTGCTGAACATCTTCAAGCAACTGATTTGTTTCAAAAAGAATTACCTTTTTATCAGTACCTACCAACTTAACAACTCCTGATTCTACAGCTTCTTGGCGTTCTGTAACATCTCTAGTAACCAATACGGGTTTCCCTAACGATGGTGCTTCTTCTTGCACACCTCCACTGTCAGTAATAATAAAATACGATTTATTCATTAACCAAATAAACACCTCGTAATCTAATGGAGGAATTAATAGAATATTTTCTTGCTCTTCTAATAATCCATATACAGTTTCTTGTACATTTGGATTTAAATGTACAGGGTAAATTATTTGTACATCTTTTCTTTTAGAAATTTTTAAAAGAGCTTCACAAAAAGATTCAAATTTTGCTCCAAAATTCTCTCTTCTATGACCGGTTACTAAAATTAGTTTTTTAGTTGTGTCAATTTCTTTTACAAGGTTTAATATTTCTTGCCTTTCTTCATTTACATTTTTTATCCCCCAGAACAAAGCATCAATAACCGTATTACCAGTAATAAAAACATTCTCTTTTAATACTCTTTCATTAACAATAAGATTATTTGCAGATTTTTGAGTTGGTGCAAAATGGAAGTCTGCTAATCTACCAATAAGTTGTCTATTTATTTCTTCTGGAAATGGCACGGATTTATTGTAAGTTCTTAAACCAGCTTCTACATGTCCAACTTTAATTTGTCTATGAAAAGCAGCTAAAGCACCCATTAAACTTGTCGTAGTATCACCATGAACCAAAACTAAATCTGGATTAAAATTATCCAAAACTGAATCTAAAGAACGTATCAAACGAGATGAAAGTTCATTTAATGTTTGATTGGCCTTCATCAAATTTAAATCATAGTCAGGAACTATATCAAAGAATATTAGAACCTGATCCAACATTTCACGGTGCTGCCCCGTTACACAAATTTTAGTTTCATAAATGTTCTTTTGAGATTTTAATAATTTAAACAAAGGTGCCATTTTAATTGCCTCAGGTCTTGTTCCAAAAATTAGTAGTATTTTCTTTTTCATATTTATTCAATAATCCAATTATTAGGAACATACACTTTACCATGATGCCTAGGAACTATATCTTCTTTATATCCAAGTTTTGGATCATTTAAAAGTTCAAAAGAAACAACTTCCTCAAAATAAGATTTTTTAAAATCATAAATTAAAATATCCAAATAGTAGTTTCCAGATTTTATTGAAAATCCATTTGGAAGACCAATCTCAAAATTTATATTTTTTGACTTTGGAGAAAAAGAAATACAACTTAACCATGAGGATATTGCAGTTATTCTTTGACCATAATTATCTACAACAAATAATTCGATTTTAATATCATTTGGTAAATTATTAAAGTATTTGAATCCTCCTTTGATTTTTATACTTTCAAACACTTTAAAAACATTAATGACTTTATCATTTTTATAAAAATTTAAGTATGTCAATTTCAACTTTGAATCTTCATGTTTTGAAATTTGAAGCCTTTTTTTTCTTGAAATCATATAACTATCAATTCCTTCTGAGACTTCCCCTTTAAAAAAAATATGACCATTTTGAAGCAACATCAATCGTGTACACAAACTCTTAATCGCTCCCATATCATGACTCACAAACAACACCGTCCTTCCCGCTTGAGAAGAAATATCCTGCATTTTCCCAATCGCTTTCTTTTGAAATTCAACATCCCCAACCGCTAACACTTCATCTACAATGAGAATATCTGGCTCTAAAAAAGCCGCTACAGCAAAAGCCAAACGCACTTTCATTCCACTTGAATATCGTTTTACAGGAGTATCTATATATCGTTCACAACCAGAAAAGTCTATGATTTCATCGAGTTTAGAAGCGATTTCTTTTTTGGTCATCCCCAAAATAGCACCATTTAAAAAGATGTTCTCTCTTCCAGTCATTTCCGGATGAAACCCAGTTCCTACTTCCAATAGAGAAGCAATGCGGCCATTGGATTTGATACTACCCGTAGTAGGTCCGGTTACTTTTGATAATATTTTAAGTAAGGTTGATTTCCCCGCTCCATTTTTACCGATAATCCCCAATACTTCCCCACGTTTTACTTCAAAATTGATATCTTTCAATGCCCAAACATATTCTGAGGTTCCTTTTGTAGATCGGTCGTTCGATTCTCCAATTTTTAAATATGGGTCTTCTTTTCCTCTTATTTTTGCAAAAAAACGATTTAAATCATGACTAATAGTTCCTGTACCAACAAGACCTAAACGATATTGTTTTGATACGTTTTCTACTTTTAATATGATATCATCTTTTATCATTATATCGTATCTATAAATGTTTTTTCGGTCTTATTAAAAATTACAATCCCAAAGAGTAATGCCAGAATTGAAGAAATAATAGTGTACAGAATACCAAATTGGGAAATATTTCCTTCGTTTAATAATAAATAACGAGCCATTTCTATGATATACCCCATCGGATTGTACATCACCAACCACTCCACTCCCTTTTCTTGAAATAAAGACAATGGAATCACCACCAAAGAGATATACATAAGCAATTGTATTCCAAAACTTACTAAAAACGTTAAGTCTCTGTACTTTGTGACCATAGAGGATATAATCATCCCAAGGCCCAAACCTAACATACCCATGCATAGTACTAATACAGGAAATAAAAATAAGTATTCATTTGGTCTAATGACTGCACCTAGATAAAAGGCATAGTAGATATAAAAGGCTATCAAAATAAGTAATTGTATCCCAAATTTTAATAAGTTGGATACCACAATAGACATTGGCATAATAATTCTCGGAAAATATACTTTTCCAAAAATTTGTTCATTTTTCTTAAAAGTATCGGAGGTTGCTGTGAGGCATTCTTTAAAATAGTTCCAGGTAGTAATTCCTGCTAAATTGAACAAAAAAGGAGGAATACCTCCAGTTTGTATCCCTGCTACATTATTAAAAACCAAGGTGAAAATTACAGAGGTGAATAAGGGCTGAATTAAATACCAAAGTGGACCTAAAATTGTTTGTTTGTATAAGGTAATTACGTCTCTTTTCACAAAGAGCATGAGTAAATCACGGTACTGCCAAACTTCTTTTAAGTTTAAATCAATGAGTTTGGTTTTAGGAGATATTTCGAAAAGCCATTTTTCTTTTTTCATTTTTTAGTATCATAGCTCTCCCAATATAACTTTTTTTTAGCGAAAAAGCTAGTTTTTTCTTTTAAACGTTTAATTTTACAGTAGATAAAAAGAATAATTATGAAGCCACAAATCATAGAATGTATTCCAAATATTAGTGAAGGACGTGATATTGAGAAAATTACTACAATTGCTAATATCGTAAAAACAGTTGACGGAATTAAACTCTTAGACATCGATCCGGGTAAAGCTACAAATAGAACTGTAATTACTTTTGTGGGTGAACCTAAGCAAGTAATTGAAGCTGCTTTTAGATTGATAAAAAAAGCTTCCGAACTAATTGATATGAGCAAACAAACTGGGACGCATCCTAGGTTTGGAGCTACAGATGTATGTCCGCTTGTACCCATTGCAAATATCTCTATGAAAGAGACGACTGATTATGCACATCAACTGGGAAAAAGAGTTGGAGAAGAATTGGGGATTTCTGGTTATTATTACGAAAATGCAGCCAGTTCAGAAGAACGTAAAAACCTAGCAACCGTTCGTTCTGGAGAGTATGAAGGTTTAAAAGAAAAATTATCTAACCCCAATTGGAAACCCGATTTTGGTCCAACCGAGTTTAATCAACAAATCGTTTCCTCTGGAGTCACCGCTATTTCTGCACGTGATTTTTTAATTGCCTACAATGTCAATTTAAACTCTACATCAACAAGAAGAGCAAATGCCATTGCTTTTGATATTCGAGAAAATGGACGCGTTAAATTGGTGAACGGAAAAAAAGTTTTAGATGAAAATGGAGATCAAAAAAGAATACTTGGTAAATTAAAAGCTGTAAAAGGAATTGGATGGTTTATTGAAGAATACGGGATTGCCCAAATTTCATACAACTTAACTAATATTTCAATTACATCCATGCATGAAGCTTTTTATGAAACTAATTTGGCTGCAACAAAACGTGGATTGCGTGTAACAGGTTCAGAGCTGGTTGGTTTGGTTCCATTACAAGCAATGTTAGATGCAGCCGATTTTTACCTCAAAAAACAACAACGTTCTTTGGGTATTAGCGAAAGAGAGAAGATAAAAATAGCAATAAAGTCGCTGGGCCTAGATGATTTAAAACCATTTAACCCTCAAGAAAGAATTATAGAATATGTGATGAATGCTGAGGCAAGTAAAAAATTAGTGGATCTTTCAATAAGAGATTTTTCTGAAGAAACCGCATCAGAATCTATGGCTCCTGGTGGTGGAAGTATTGCGGCTTATGTTGGCGCTTTGGGGGTTTCTCTGGGAACTATGGTTGCGAATCTCTCTGCTCACAAACCTGGCTGGGATGAGAAATGGATGTTTTATTCTCAATGGGCGGAAAAAGGACAAGAGTATAAAAATCAATTGCTTTTCTTAGTTGATGAAGACACTAATGCATTCAATAAAATAATTGCTGGATTTCGATTACCAAAATCTAATGAAACAGAGGTTACAATAAGAAATGAAGCTATTGAAAACGCGACCAAGTATGCAACTGAAATTCCTTTTAAAGTAATGGAAACTGCCTACAACTCAATGGAAGTGATGCTTGCAATGACAAAAGAGGGATTACAAAACTCCTTATCAGATGCTGGTGTTGGAGCATTATGTGCCAGAACTGCTGTGATTGGAGCGTATTTTAATGTTCGTATCAATGCAAAGGATATTAAGGACAGAGTTTTTGCTGATAAAATTCTTAAAAATGCTAAAAATATCTTTCAAAAAGCAATCGCTAAAGAACAAGAAATAATTTCATTTATAGATTCTAAAATGTAATGAATATAAAAATTATACCTTTTCACTATCTTTTCACAAATTCATTTTATGAATTAAATATTGAATGGCTTGAAGCCTATTTTTATGTTGAAGATTTTGACAAGGAAGTTTTAAGTAATCCAAAAAAATATATTATTGATAAAGGTGGACATATCTTTTTTGCATTAGAAAATCATAAAGTAATAGGAACAGTAGCACTAATGAAATCTAAAAATAATAGTTTTGAACTTACTAAAATGGCAATAACTCCTGAGAAAAGAGGGAATAAAATTGGACAACTTTTAATGAAATACTGTATAGATTTTGCAACAAAAAATAATTTTAATACATTATTTCTATATTCTAATACTATATTAAAAAATGCTATTTATATCTATAAAAAATATAAATTTAAAGAAGTTCCTGTGGAAACAAATAGTCCTTACAAAAGAAGTAATATTAAAATGGAATTAGTGTTAAACAATCCATATAAGTCAATTGAAAATAATTAAAATAATGAATAAAGTTGTTCTTTTAATTTTATCTTTCTTCATAACAATCGTGTCTTTTTCTCAAAAAAAAACTGCTATAAAAGGAGTTATACTTGATCAAGAAAATTTTTTAATTTCTTATGCTAGTGTTGGTATTATCAATAAAAACATTGGAACTACATCAACAGATGAAGGTAGTTTTTATTTAATGGTCACTGACAAAGAAATGAATGATACACTGCAAATTTCATCCATAGGTTATGATACTTATAAAGTTCGTATTAAAGATTTTATAAGTCAAAAAAGCCATAAAGTTATTCTGAAAGAAAAAACAATTGAACTTTCAGAAATTTCCATAGTATCTACTGAATATTATGTAAAAAATGCTTTAAAAAACTTAAAGAACAATACTATTAGAAAAAAACATCAACTAAAAATCTTATACAGACGTTGGTCTGTAGAGGATAATATCTGTCGTTTTTATATTGAACATTTTATGAATGTAATTGATAGAGGTCCCTCTTCTTATATCTCAAAATATTCAATTCAAGAAAGCAGAAAATCTTCAGAATATAGGTTTATAAAAAATTCCCAAAATCGACATGCAATTGAATATATGGAAATCAATAATCCGTTAAGAGATGGGATGTTTTTGAATGATTATGAATGGAAAAAAATTGAAAATTCAAGCTATGATGGTGAAGATGTTTTGGTTGCTGAAGGTTCAAATAATGGTATAAATACTATAAAATTATACATCGGATATGATAGCTATAAAATTTATCGACTTGAAATAATTAGAAGTCCTCCCAAAGTAGGAAAATATTTAAACGCGATTTATTTATATAAAAAAAATAAAAAAGGTAAATTATACTTAAGCTATCACAATAGAGAATGGGGAGGTTCAGCAAAAACCCCAAAAAGTGTCAAACGACTCCATGCTCTAAAAAACAAATCTATTAAAGAGTTTACCCCTGTAGCATACAGACATGAAGTTTTTGTTTTAGAAGTTGAAGAAGATGAAAAAAAATTTGAAACGTATAGAGCTATTGAAAAAATGGATATGACTCTTTACAAGATTCCCCATAATGAGGATTTTTGGAACAGCATAAGTTTACCGCCAGAAACTAGTTTTTATAAGAAAAATATTGGAGAATTAGAATCACTATTTAATGTACCGATAGCTACTCAATTTAAATATTCAAATCGTTAATTTTTAATTTTTAAAAAAGCATTGAAAGAATTATAAGAAACTCTGAATGGCCAAATCATACCCTTTTAAACCAAATCCAAATAAAACCCCTTTTGCCGCTGGAGCAATAAAACTTTGATGCCTAAATTCTTCACGAGCATGGACATTTGAAATATGTAATTCTACAACGGGGGTTTCAATCCCTTTCACAGCATCTCCAATACCAATTGAAGTATGTGTATATGCTGCAGCATTCAAAATGATACCATCGTAATCAAAACCAACTTGATGTAATTTATCAATAATTTCACCTTCTATATTTGATTGAAAGTAAGAGATTTCTACCTCTTTGTATTTTAATTTAAGTGTTTTGAAGAATTCCTCAAAAGTTAAAGAACCGTATATTTCTGGTTCACGCTTTCCTAGTAAATTTAGATTTGGTCCGTTTATAATAATGATTTTCATAATGCAAAAATACAAATTATTTTATATAGAAAAAGTGGGCAATGAGCCCACTTTAAATCATACTACTTTATTCAATATTATTAGAATTTATATTGCAATGTTGCCCCTATTGAATTTGCTTTAATTTCTATGCCGTCTATAGTAGAAGAATTCGATAGTTGAGTTTCATAAGATCCAATGATAGTAAAGCTTTCTGAAAGATCAACACCAAGTCCAATAGATCCTGAAAATACTGTTTTTTTTATAAAATCTGTATCTACATTAGCCAATGATAAACCAAGACCTAGTCCTGGTTGGATGAAAAAATTTCCATCTTTTCCTATAGGATAATATTGAAGACCTACACCAATACCTATTGAATTATTTGATTCATCTTCAACTTTTTCTCCTATTCCAAATCCTACTGAAGTCAAAAAATCTAGTTTTCCTGAAATTTCAGAATCGTAAAAAACTCCAATAGAAAAGGCTCCTGATGAATCTCCAGTCATAGATTCTCCCCCAATAGAAATTTTTGCTTTACCACTTCCGTATCCAAAAGACGCTCCAAATTGTGCATTGGCCGAAAAACAAAAAGATACCAAAGCAATTGTTACTAATAATTTTTTCATATTTATTTACATTTTTAATTAATCGTAAAAATAGTGTATTGAAATTTAAATGAAGGTAATATTTGAATGAAACTAATTTTTTAAGTACATTACTGAGGTGAAATGGAATCAAGCAATTACAGATTATAAACATTATTTAAATATAGAAAGAGGGCTCTCTAAAAACACCATAGATAGCTATGTCAACGATATTAAAAAGTTAATATTTTTTCTAGAAATAAATGAGGTGTCTATTTCTCCGATATACATAGATAAAGAATTCATACAAAAATTTATTTATGATGTTGCAAAAAAAGTAAATCCAAGAAGTCAAGCTAGAATAATTTCTGGATTGCGAAGTTTTTTTGAGTATTTAATATTTGAAGATTATAGAAAAACAAATCCCACAGATTTAATTGAGACTCCAAATATTGGACGAAAATTACCAGACACACTATCTGAAGATGAAATTAATCAACTAATTGCATCCATTGATCTAAGTGATTCTCAAGGAGAAAGAAATAGAACTATTTTAGAAACAATGTATAGTTGCGGTCTTCGTGTTAGTGAACTCATTACCCTAAAAATTTCTGATCTATTCTTTGAAGAAGGCTTCATAAGAGTGATTGGTAAAGGAAATAAGCAACGTTTTATCCCTATTCATACAACCGCTCAAAAATACATCTTAAATTACACAAAACAGGTTAGAAATCTAATGACACCACAAAAGGGATTTGAAGATACTGTTTTTCTCAATAGACGTGGTAAAGGACTTACAAGACAAATGATTTTTATTATCCTCAAAGACTTGGCCATTAAAATAAATTTATCTAAGAAAATAAGTCCACATACATTAAGACACTCATTTGCAACACATTTATTAAAAAATGGTGCTGATCTTAGAGCTATTCAGCAAATGTTAGGCCATGAAAGCATTACAACTACAGAAATATACGTTCACTTAGATAAAAGTTATTTAAAAGAGATTGTAGAAACCTTTCATCCTAGAAAATAAAAAATCCTGCAAAACAGGATTTTTCAGAAGCACATTCCGCTATTATTTAGCTACGTTGACAGCTCTTGTTTCTCTAATTACTGTCACTTTTACTTGACCAGGATACGTCATATCATTTTGTATTTTTTGAGAAATACTAAAAGATAATTCTGCCGCTTTAATATCATTTACTTTTGTACTTTCAACCATTACACGTAATTCCCTTCCTGCTTGAATAGCATATGCTTTTTGAACACCTGGAAAACCGAAAGCAATATTTTCTAAATCTTTTAATCGTTGAATATAAGAATCTAACACTTGACGTCTTGCCCCTGGTCTTGCTCCAGAAATTGCATCACAAACTTGTACAATTGGAGAAATTAAACTTTTCATTTCAATTTCATCATGGTGAGCTCCAATTGCATTGCAAACATCTGGCTTTTCTCCGTATTTTTCCGCCCATTCCATTCCTAATAATGCGTGAGGAAGTTCGCTCTCTGTATCAGGTACTTTTCCAATATCGTGCAGTAGACCAGCCCTTTTTGCTACTTTAGAATTTAAACCCATTTCTGCAGCCATAATTCCACAAAGATTCGCAACTTCACGAGAGTGTTGTAATAAATTTTGCCCATAAGAAGAACGATATTTCATTCTACCAACAGTTTTTATTAATTCTGGATGCAATCCATGAATTCCTAGATCTACTACTGTTCTCTTACCAACTTCAATAATTTCTTGAGTAATTTGTTTTTCAGTCTTTTTTACAACTTCTTCAATTCTTGCAGGGTGAATTCTACCATCGGTAACCAATTTATGCATAGACAAACGAGCAATTTCTCTTCGAACAGGATCAAAACAAGAAAGAATAATTGCTTCAGGAGTATCATCAACGATAATTTCAACACCTGTAGCAGCTTCCAGAGCTCTAATATTACGTCCTTCTCTACCTATAATTCGCCCTTTGACATCATCAGACTCTAAGTTAAATACAGATACACAATTTTCTACTGCTTGTTCTACTCCAACCCTTTGTATGGTTCCTAAAACGACCCTTCTAGCTTCTTGTTCAGCCGTTAATTTAGCTTCTTCAATTGAAGTTTGAACAAAAGCCATTGCTTCTGTTTTAGCTTCATCTTTTAATGATGTTACCAATTCTATTTTTGCCTCATCTGCTGATAAACCTGAAATTTGCTCGAGCATGTCTACATGACGCTTGTGCATTTTATCGAGTTCAGATTCTCTATTATCTAAAAAGTCTAATTTTTTATTATAGTCGTTTTCTTTCTGTTCTAATGAATTATTAAGTCGTTTATTTTTATCAACTTCAGATGCTACTTGAGATTCTCTATCTCTAATTCGTTTTTCAACATCAGAAATCTTTTTTTCTCTACCAAGAACAACCTTTTCATGCTCAGATTTAAGTTCTATAAACTTTTCTTTAGCTTGTAATATTTTCTCTTTTTTTAGAGAGTCGGCATCTATTTTTGCTTCTTTTAAAATTGTAGCTGCTTCTTTTCTTGTTCCATTAAGTAGTTTTTTTTCTCTTGCTTTTTCCATAGCTTTTGCTATCAAAAACCCAACTGTAATACCTACTAAAAGTCCGACTATAATAGAAAATGTTATATTATCCATAATTTAAATTTTGTATAAAAAAAGCCTACATTAGTTTGGTTTTTTAAACTCCGTTATGGTATTTATAGGACTAACTAACTGATCAAGGATCCTCTTGGTACTGAAATAAATTCAGTAGCTATGGCTTGCTTTTACAATTAAGACTCATCCTTCATAATTGAATCGTGTTGAGTTTAATAAACAATTTACTAACGTAGGCAGTGTGTTGTTAATGTATATTTTAATGAACTTATTTTAAATGAGAATCTACTAAACCAGTTAATTCTTTTATCTTATCTACTACTTCTCTGTTTGTAAAATCCTCTTCAATCGATGAAATTTCTACTTTTGAAGCAAATTGCAATGCACACATAGCTAAAACATCTTGTTTATCACTAACCGCATAATTTTCTTCATACATAGAAATTAATTTATTAATAGCATTTGCGGCTTTTCTCATGCCTTCTTCTTCTTTGGTATTACTAACACTCAAAGGATAGGTTCTACCTGCTATAACAACATTAATTTTAAGTTTTCCCACAATTTAAAGAACTTTATTCATGTAACTGAATGATACACTTATCGATTTCTCGAATTAAAGTATTTATTTTGAGTTTCGTATCTCTTGTATTTGTACTACTGCCATCTATAGTTTTTGCAATTTTAAGCAGATCGTATTGTTTTTTTTGTTCTGCCAATAACTGCTCTCTTATAAATAATTGATGTTGTAATTTTGTTGTACTTTGAAGCAATATTTCATTTTCATTCTTTAAAAATTCATAATTAGAAAGTAAGCTTTCTAACTTATCTTCCAGTAAATGAATTGCTTCTATTGTATTACACATCTTTATTGTAAGAATAAAACTATACCTACAAAGTTAACATTCTGTTTCATACTTTACAACATTTTGTTGCTTTTTTACTAATCTATTGAAATATAATACATTAGTTAAAAGATGTTTTTTTAGTATTTTTACAAAAAATAAATTCAGATTGAAACACCTTTTTTTTTTATTGATCATAGTATCGAGTTTTGTAAGTTTTTCTCAAGAAAAATATCCAAAAGATTTTTTTAGAAACCCTTTAAACATTCCAAGTGAATTAGCTGGAACTTTTGGAGAATTAAGAAGTAATCATTTTCATTCTGGAGTAGATCTTAAAACCCAAGGAAAAGAAGGTTTAAAAGTTTATGCAACTGCAGATGGTTTTATTTCTAGAATTAAAGTGGCTCAATTTGGCTATGGGAAAACTATTTATATCTCGCATCCAAATGGATTTACTACTGTTTATGCACACTTAAGCAAGTATGCAAATCAAATAGAAGCGTATGTAAAATCTATTCAGTACAAAAAAGAAAAGTATCAAACTGGGAATTTATTTTTCAAAAAGGATAAATTTCCTGTTAAAAAAGGAGAGATTATTGCTTTCTCTGGAAATACAGGTAGTTCTGGAGGACCCCATTTACATTATGAAATTCGAAATACAAAAACAGAAAAAATAGTCAACCCTTTACTTTTTGGTTTGAATCCAGAAGATACAATATCACCAGTATTTCAATCACTAAAAGCGTATCCTATAGGCGCAAATTCAAGAATCAACAATCAACATAAAAGTTTTATACTTTCAGTGAATGAAATCGAAAAAGGCAACTATAGTACTGATAGAATTTTAGCTTCAGGCAGTATTGGTTTTGGAGTTCGTGTTTTTGACAGGTTGAATAATGTTTCAAATAAAAACGGAATTTACAGTTTAGAAATGAGGGTAAACGGAAAACGTTTTTATTATCATACGGTAGAAACATTTTCATTTACAGAAAGTAAATTCATTAATTTACACATTGATTATCCGCACTACAAAAAATTTAATAGACGATACCAAAAAACATATAAAGAGACAGCAAACAATCTCACTACATATAAAAATCTAATTAATAATGGAATTATAGCTATTAAAAATGGGCTCAATTACTCCATAGAAATAATTGCTAAAGATTTTAAAGGAAATACAAGTTCTTTAAAAATACCAATTCTAGGTAAGAAACCAAATACTATTTATACTCCACAAAAAGACACAACTGAATTTAAAATTATTGCTACCAAGTTTCAAAAATTCAAAAAAGAAAATATTACAATCGCTTTTCCAAAAAACACCTTTTACAAGGATGTTTTTTTAGACTTTGTCGTCGAAAAAGGAATTGCAAAAATACATACGCCTTCAGTTCCATTAGATAAAAGTTTTACATTAACTTTTGATGTTTCTAGCTATTCTGAAATCGAAAAGGAACAATTATACATTGCCAATTTAAAAAACCCAAAATTCCCATTCTATCAAGAAACAAGAAAAAAGGACAGTACATTTTATACCACCACAAAAACTTTGGGTAATTATTCTTTATTAGTCGATGACAAAAAACCTGAAATCTATTTACTATATTTTAAAAATGCCCAGTGGATCTCCAAACGAAAAACTCTTAAAGTTAAAATTTCAGACGAAGGTTCTGGTATTAAAAATTATAGAGCTACCATCGATGGAAAATGGATTCTAATGGAGTACAATCATAAAAAAAGAATATTAACGTATAATTTTAGTGACAAAAGATTGTCTGGTAGCAAACATATCTTTAAAATTGTAGTCTCGGACAATGTTGGAAATACGAATACACTTTCTGCAACGTTCTTTAAGAAACAACTAAACTAACCTACGTGAAAAAAGCTTTCCTATTTTTATACTTTCTACCTGTTATTGCTTTTGCTCAAAAAATGACAATCCTAAAAGGGACTGTTAAAAATAAAGAGAAACAACCCATAGAAAATGTTTCTATTAAATACAATAATTTTGGAACCACAACTGATAAAAATGGAAATTATCAAATTAGGATTCCTTTTAAAGAAGAAATCACATTAATTTTTAGCCATATCTCTCACATAACTTTTTCTAAAAAGTATACCGCAAATAGTAGAAATATTGTTCGTCTTTCTGTTCTTCTTAATTCAAAAACTGAAGAATTAAAAGAAATAGTAATTAGAGAGAATAAAAAAAATATAGACGGATTTAAAAAGATTGATATTGCTGTTGTTAAAAACGTCATTGGTTCAAATGCTGGAGTAGAAAATATTTTAATGACATTACCCGGAGTCAATAATAACAATGAATTAAGTACTCAATACAATGTAAGAGGAGGTAATTTTGACGAAAATTTAGTATATGTAAACGGTATTGAAGTCTACAGGCCATTTCTAATACGATCCGGACAGCAGGAGGGTTTGAGTTTTATAAACTCAAACATGGTGCAAAACATTAACTTTTCTGCAGGTGGTTTTCAAGCAAAGTATGGAGATAAATTATCATCTGTATTAGATATTACGTACCGGAAGCCAACAGAAGTTTCCACAAGGGTAGATTTAAGCTTTTTAGGGGCAAGTGCAACATTTGAAGCTCCACTAATTAATGATAAATTAACATCTATAAGTAGTTTCAGATATAGAGATAATAGTCTTTTTGTTAATAGTAAACAGATTGAAACTAATTTTAGACCTAAGTTTATCGATTTTCAAACTTTTCTAACGTTCGCAGCTTCAGATGATTTAAAATTTAATTTTTTAGGAAATTTTTCCTTGAACAACTATAATTATAAGCCAATATCTAGAAGAACTCGTTTTGGAACAGTTGCAAACCCATTAGAATTAATTGTTTTCTATAGTGGAGAAGAACAAGACAATTATCTAACGCTGTTTGGTGCTTTTTCTACGGAGTATAGAGCAAATGACTTTTTAACCCTTACAGGAACCATTTCTCGATACAATACTCAAGAAGAAGAACATTTTGACATTGCTGCTGCTTATCGTCTTGGGGAAGTTGATGCGAATATCGGTTCTGAAAATTTTGGTAATGTAGAATTTTCTCAAGGAATTGGGTCTCAACTTAATCACGCACGAAACGATTTAGATGCTTTGATAACCAATGCACAGATAAAAGGAAAATACAAACTCAACAAAAAACAGTTTGATTTTGGTGTAAAATTTCAAAAGGAAGACATAAAAGACCGCATTAGAGAATGGGAAGTGATAGATTCTCTTGGTTTTTCAATTAGACCTCCAAATCATATTGGCAACAATCAACCTTATGAACCTTTTGAGGGCCCTATAACTCCATATAAAAGTGTAAGAGTTGATAATGAAGTACAGATTAATCGTATTTCTGGATATCTGCAGTTCAATAAACGTTTGTTTTGGAATGATAATGAGGTTTGGTATAATGTTGGTATAAGAGCTCATAATTGGACCGTTCAAGGAAATGGAATTGCTTCTAAAAACCAAACAATTATTAGTCCTAGAGCTCAGTTCTCAATAAAACCAAATTCTCAAAAAGACCTCCTTTTTAGAGCCTCAGCAGGTTGGTATTCTCAACCACCTTCGTATAGAGAATTAAGAGATTCTAATGGAAATATAAATATAGATTTAAAAGCACAAAATTCAATTCATTTTGTAACTGGTTTGGATTATAGTTTTGATATGTGGCAAAGACCTTTTAAACTTACCGCAGAATTGTACTATAAAAATTTAACCAACGTAAACTCTTATACGATTGATAATGTAAGAATTAGATACCGTGCAGATAATAATGCAACTGCTTTTGCTCAAGGATTTGACCTAAGGTTAAATGGTGAGTTTGTTCCTGGTAGTGACAGTTGGGTAAGTCTTGGATATTTAAAAACTGAAGAAAATATCAACAACCAAGGTTATATTTCAAGACCTTCCGACCAACGCATAAAATTTGGAATTTTATTTCAAGACTATGTTCCTAGTTTGCCAAACTTAAAAGTATATCTAAACCTAGTCTATAATACTGGTGTACCCGGCGGATCGCCTTCCTATGCTGATGTGTACCAATTTCAAGAGCGCCTCAGAGATTATAAAAGAGCTGACCTAGGGGTTTCTTATATTTTTAATGACTCTAATAAAGCAAAAAATATCGGATGGATGTCTAAATTTAAGGAGTTAAGTGCTGGTTTAGAGCTTTTTAACATGTTTGACATTCAAAACTCAATTACCAATACATGGGTAAGAGATGCATATTCAAAAACTCAATTTGGTATCCCTAACTTTATGACTGGTAGAGTTTTAAATTTAAAAATTGCAATGAAATTATAGTTTTTAAATTTAAAACTCTACCAGTCATTCTAATTAATATCTGTTTTAAAGCTAAAAATAATAATATAGGAATTAATCGAAATATCTATATGAAAAGTTGAAAGCATTATTTTAATATTTGATCAGCATGTGCTTTTGTTTTAACTTTAGTGATTATATCTTCAATAATACCATTTCCGTCGATTACAAAAGTAATTCTATGAATTCCATCATATTCTTTACCCATAAATTTTTTAGGTCCCCAAACATCAAATGCCTTAATTACCGTTTTATCTTCATCTGCTAGCAATGGAAAAGGCAATTCATGCTTATTAATCCAATTTTGCTGCCTTTTAGCAGAATCTGCACTCACCCCTAGAATGTCATATCCTTTTGCTAAAAAAACTTGATAATGATCTCTTAGATCACAAGCTTCTGATGTACAACCTGGTGTACTCGCTTTTGGATAAAAGAACAACACTAATTTTTTACCTGTATAATCTGATAATCTGATTGTATTTCCAAGATTATCTTTCGCTTGAAATTGAGGAGCATTCTCCCCTAATTTTAATGATGTCATATTTAGATTTCTTTTAATTATTAGTTATGCAAGTTACAAAGTCTTAAAATATAATTCCTATAAGTTCCTTAAAAATTACTTTACATCTTTGTACATTTGTTTTTCATAAAATGAAGACATGAACAAGCAAGAAAAAGTTCAATTTGTAATAGATACACTTCAAAAACTCTATCCAGAAATACCGATACCATTAGATCATAAAGATCCGTATACGTTATTAATTGCTGTTCTTCTCTCTGCGCAATGTACAGATATACGAGTGAATAAAATTACACCTATTTTGTTTGCAAAAGCAGACAATCCTTTTGACATGGTAAAATTGACTGTTGAAGAAATTAAAGAAATCATTCGACCTTGTGGTTTATCACCAATGAAAAGCAAGGGCATTTACGGTTTGTCAAAAATTTTAATTGAAAAATACAATGGTGAAGTTCCACAAAGTTTTGCGGGCTTAGAAGAGTTACCGGCAGTAGGTCATAAAACTGCAAGTGTTGTTATGAGTCAGGCTTTTGGGATCCCTGCATTTCCTGTTGACACTCACATTCATAGATTGCTATGGCGATGGAATTTAACAAACGGAAAAAATGTACAACAAACAGAAAAAGATGCAAAAAGATTATTTCCGATTGAATTATGGAATGATTTACACCTACAAATCATTTGGTATGGTAGGGAGTATTCTCAGGCAAGAGGCTGGGATTTAGAAAAAGACAGCATCACTAAAACCATAGGAAGACAGTCTGTTTTAATTGAATATTATCGTAAGAAAAAGTCTTAAAAAAAGCTTCAACATATGTTAAAGCTTTTTTTTCGTTTAATTCAAATTCAATTCAATAAAATCTTTTGATTTTGTTTTTACAAAAGTTAGCGATTTGGAAAAATTAATCAAAAATTGAATTGTTTCTTTTTTAGGTTGCACCTGAATTTCTGATGACTTTATTGAGTAGAGTTGCATCATATAATTTCTATTTAATTAATTGGTTCTAAAACAGTAACGATACTTTTATAAATTTAGTATTAATTAACTAAAATAATTTTATGCTCCTCTATTAATTTTCTCATATTAATTAAAGCATACCGCATTCTACCTAAGGCTGTATTGATACTAACTCCTGTATTTTCACTTATTTCTTTAAAACTCATGTCTTTGTACATGCGCATTAATAAAACTTCTTTTTGCTCTTCTGGCAACTCTTCAACAAGAGCTCTAACATCATTATAGATTTGCTCTTGAATCATTTGTCTTTCTACATTTAGGTTTCCGTCACCTAAAACAGAAAAAATATCAAATTCATCTGTATTTTTGAAGGAAGGCATTCTGTTAGACTTTCTAAAATAATCGATTACTAAATTGTGAGCTATTCTCATAACCCAAGGTAAAAATTTACCTTCTTCGTTGTAATTCCCTTTTTTTAGGGTTCTAATCACTTTTATAAAAGTATCTTGAAAAACATCTTCAGTTACATCTCTATCTTGAACTTTACTGTAAATGAAACTTAACAGTCTTTGCTGATGTCTTTTTATTAAAATCTCTAGAGAAACTTCTTTCCCCTGAATATAGTCACTAACTAGGGTACTGTCTGCAATTGAATGTTTTTTCACCATAACTACTTTTTTAAAGAACAAGTCGTTCTTATAATTTATTAAAAATTAATAATATAAAAGTAGTTTTTAACTATATAGGATTAGTTTAGTGATTATTATTAATTCAAATATCATTATTATTTTTTTAAACAACAAATTATTTAATATATATTTTTATAAAATGGTTTAAAAAATAGTATTTTTATAGCCAATATTAATTGATACATGAAGAGAGATATTTCTGAAGTAAGTCCAAAAGAAAACATTATAATAAAAGGAGCAAAACTCCATAATTTAAAAAATATTGATGTTGTCATACCAAGAAACAAGCTAATCGTAATAACAGGACTTTCTGGTTCGGGAAAATCATCTTTAGCATTTGACACACTATATGCCGAAGGTCAAAGACGTTATGTTGAAAGTCTAAGTTCCTATGCACGCCAGTTTTTAGGAAAATTACACAAACCAAAAGTAGAGTACATAAAAGGAATTGCACCTGCTATCGCTATTGAACAAAAGGTAAACGCTACAAATCCTCGTTCTACAGTTGGTACATCAACAGAAATATACGATTACATAAAGTTACTGTATGCAAGAATTGGTATAACCTTCTCTCCTATTTCTGGAAAAAAAGTAAAAAAAGATACCGTCTCTGATGTTGTAAATTTTATAAAAGAATTTGATGAAACTACAAAACTTCTTTTGTTATCTCCAATTAAGATTGATGAAAGCCGAGATTTAAAAACCGTATTACAAGTTTTAGAGCAACAAGGTTATGCACGTTTAAAATGGAATGATAAAGTATATAGAATTTCAGATTTACCCCAAAATGAATTCAATAATGAGGCGTTATATTTAGTAGTTGACAGAATCATTACCAAAGATAACGAGGATTTTTACAACAGAGTTTCAGATGCTATTCAAACTGCTTTTTTTGAAGGTAAAGGAATTTGTTTTATAGAGAACTTAGAAGATCATTTTGTATCTGAATTTAGCAATAAATTTGATTTAGACGGCATGTCTTTTCTAGAACCGAACACACATTTATTTAGTTTTAATAATCCTTACGGAGCTTGTCCAACTTGTCAAGGTTATGGAAATGTAGTTGGAATTGATCAAGAATTGGTCATCCCAAACACGGGATTATCTATTTTTGAAGATTGCATATTTCCTTTTAGAACAGATGCTTATAGGCATTACAAAGAGGCCCTCGTAGAAGTCGCTTATCTGTTTGATATTCCGATTCACAAACCTTGGTTTGAACTTTCTGTTAAACAGAAAGAAATTGTTTGGAATGGCAATGCATCATTTAATGGAATTCATCATTTTTTTAGGGCTCTGGAAGAAAAGAGTTATAAAATTCAGAATAGAGTAATGCTTTCTCGGTATCGAGGAAAAACAAAATGTACAAAATGCAAGGGTAAACGCTTGCGTGAAGAAACCAATTATGTTAAAATTAATGATAAAACAATTTCTGAATTAGTTACCCTCCCTTTAGATGAGTTATCGATTTTTTTTAAAAATATTCAACTAGATAAATACGAGCTAAAAATTGGAAAACGTTTGTTGACAGAAATCAACAATAGATTACAGTTTTTAACCGACGTTGGCTTGTCATATTTAACAATTAATAGAACTTCGAATACGCTCTCTGGGGGTGAGAGTCAGCGTATTAACCTAGCAACATCTTTAGGAAGTTCTTTAGTGGGGTCTATGTATATTTTAGATGAACCTAGTATTGGTTTGCATCCCAAAGATACAGAAAGATTGATTGGAGTTCTCAAGGATTTACGCAACTTAGGAAATACCGTTGTGGTGGTAGAACACGATGAAGACATCATGAAAGAAGCAGACTATATTATTGATATTGGACCAGAGGCCGGAACATTCGGCGGGAATGTGGTAGCTGAAGGTAATTTTGAAGAAATTTTAAAATCCAAATCCCTAACAGCTAAATATTTAAATAAAGAATTGAAAATTGAAGTCCCCTCCAAACGTAGGACCTCAAAATATACTATTCAAATAGTTGGCGCAAGAGAAAATAATTTGCAAAATATTGACGTGACTTTTCCACTAAATTGTTTGTCTGTAATTACTGGAGTTTCTGGTTCTGGAAAAAGTACTTTGGTGAAAAATATTTTATACCCATCAATGCAAAAAAAATTAATTGGTTATGGTGAAAAAATTGGTCAACACTCAGAAATAAAAGGAAGTTTTGAAAATATAAAGCATATAGAATTTATAGATCAGAATCCTATTGGACGCTCATCCCGATCAAATCCTGTAACCTACATAAAGGCTTATGATGATATTCGAATGTTGTATTCAAATCAGAAAATCTCTAAAATTAGAAATTATAAGCCAAAACATTTTTCTTTTAATGTTGAAGGTGGACGCTGTGAAGTTTGTAAAGGAGAGGGTGAAGTTACTATAGAAATGCAATTTATGGCAGATGTTCACTTAGAATGTGATGTGTGTAATGGGAAGCGTTTTAAAAAGGAAGTTTTAGAAGTGAAATTTGATGGAAAATCAATTGATGATATTCTAAACTTAACGATAGATGATGCTGTTCAGTTTTTCTCAAAAAATTTAGCTACTAAAATTTCACAAAAGCTAAAACCTTTACAAGATGTTGGTTTAGGGTATGTTCAATTAGGGCAATCCTCTTCTACTCTTTCTGGTGGTGAAGCGCAAAGAATTAAATTAGCCTCCTTTTTGGTTAAAGGAAACACAAAGGATAAAGCCTTATTTATTTTTGATGAACCTACAACGGGTCTTCATTTTCACGATATCAAAAAATTATTAGCGTCTTTTACTGCTTTAATTGAAAAAGGGCATTCTATTATTGTAATTGAACACAACATAGAACTCATAAAATGTGCTGATTATATCATTGATTTAGGTTTAGAAGGTGGAAAAAAAGGTGGGAATCTTATTTTTCAGGGAACTCCAGAAGAATTGGCTAAAAATAAAAAGTCGTATACTGCTAAGTATTTGGCAGAAAAATTGGAGCTTTAAAAAATGGCAACAAACCTATCTGAAAAAGGATAAATTGGGTAAGAATAATTGTAATTCTACCTTTTTTAATGTTATTTTTATATGCCCCAAAATCATGGATAACAACTAAAGGTTTTCCTGTCATTTCTTTATTTGATTGGTTGCTAATTCCTAAATACACATTTGATTATAATGTATGCGGATTCTTTTTTTTCTTGAATTTTTTCTATACACAAAAAATTGTAATATTAATTTTTACGGTATTCATTCCTTTTGCTAACAACCGTACTTATATTTATGACAATTTCACTTTTTACAACAGACTTAAACCATTATAATATTTTTATTAATGGTGAATTAAAAAATTAATTAGCAAATAATATTCAACGATTTTACTGATACAAAAAGTAAAAACATATATTCAAATGAATGAATGGGCAGAATATGATAAGAAAGTATTATTTTATCCAGAGGAAAGAATCATTAAATATATAAATGTTTATTTACGATCATTTGCCAAAACTCTTCTGAAAAAGGACTGACAGTAATCGAGAATTATAATCAATAAAAAACCTTCTAAACAGATGTTTAAAAGGCTTTTCTTGTAAAAATTCAAATAAAAACTATTTTTATAAAATCTATTGGATAACTATTTTTTTAGATTTTTGATATCCTCCTGAATTAAATTTTAATATATATACTCCTGAATTTAAACTATTTAAATCTATTTCTTTTTCATAGAAACCTTGAGTGTTTGTTATTTTAGTTCTTAAAACTCTTTTACCTACTAAATTATAAATTTCAACAATATTATCATTTAAGTTTACTGTTTGAATATCAAAAATAATATTGATTTTCTTATCTTGATTTACTGGGTTTGGATATACTCCAAAAGTTATATTTTCACCTACTTTTTCTATGCCTAATGCTTGGGTAACGTTTTCAAAGTTAAATGATAAATTTCCAGAACTACCACCTGAAAAATCAGTAAAATATAGTCTATAAATAGTATCGTCAGCATATTTAACATAAAAAGATTTGTCAGAATCTGTAACAAAACTAGTGCCAGTATAAGATCTCCAATCATGGCCTATAGTATTTATATCTGTAGAATATGTTAAACTTGGATTTGAAGACATTCCGTCAGGCTCAACATTTTCAGCGATCTCTACTAAATCATTGTGAAGTACTCCGGTATACAAATACATAAAGTTTGGAGAATACTCTGTATAATATTTTGTAAATTTTAAATCCCATTCAGAAGCAGCTGGCTCTGCAACAACTTCTTCATCGTTTTGCAATGAATAGTAATTGTATGTATTATTTGGGTTATTTGAGTTAGGAATAGTCACTGTTTTATCTTCTGTCCAGGCAGATCCATCCCAGGTACTATATTTAAAAGTATATCCTCCATAAAAATCTTCATTTATAAATTTTCTGTAAGTACCATCTGAATATTTTAAAACAAAAATAATTGTACCCACCACATGATGTGACGCAGGGTTGTACTCTCCCCACCCATAGGTTGCTGATCCTTTTTGAAAGGCACCTTCATTCCAAGATATATCACTGTTATATAGTTGAGTCCATGAAGCCTCATCAGCAACATCAATTGTTGTCCAATCTGAAGGTGAATTTGAAGCCTCAAATACACTTATCCCAATATGTCCGTTAACTCTCAATGAAAAAGCCATAGAACTCGTTCTTAACATGGCAATATCCCATGAGTTTGCAGCAAATGATACCTCTGATTGTGAACTTAACTTATAAAAAACTTGATTGGTATAGCCTGCGCCCATACTGGTATTTACAGTTATTTCTTGTGCTTGTAAAAATGACATGCTTACTAGCATGGTAAATAAAAAATGTAATTTTGTTTTCATTATTGAAGTGTTTAAAGATTAAAAAATAGTTATTGTAATAGTTTATATTCAAATTCTGGATAGCCACGAATACCATCATTATTGGTAAGTGCTAAAAATCTAAGTTTGTAATTGTTTCCATTTGGATCTCTAATAATATAAAATCGATCATCATAAGCTGTTCCATCAAAAACATTTCTCCAAGTACTTCCTATCGTGGTTAAGTCTCTTAAAAAATTTAATTCTATAATATTGTTTACTTCAAAATTATTATACTGAATATCCGAGGTATTTACTTTATATACTAAAGCATTACCTTTTCTATTGTGGTAAGAGAAATCAGAAAACCCATAACTTCCTGCACCATTTAAAACATTCGTAAAAACAGTAAAGCATAGATCCCATTTTTCTTTTTTAGGTTCTACATTTACAATTGTATTGGTATTGAAACTAAAATGATTAAAATTATATGCTGTATTTTTTGAAATAATTACTTCCTGATGAGAAGTATCGTTTAAATTTGCATATTGTAATATATAATTGTTGTTATTTCTTAAAATTCTAATTTTTTTCCAACCTCTTTGATTCCCAGCAACAGCGACACTTCCTGTAGTTGGAATATCTGTACCTACTTCATAACCAAGATTTAGAAGGTAAACTGGATTTTCATTATCATTTTCTGAAATTTCTGCTATGGCAGTTTCTAAAATATTTCCATTAGGAGCATCTACATAAGTTGCATTTGCAGTATCAAAAGTACCCACAGCTACTTGAGATTGAAGGCTTGAAACATCAGCTTCTGAAATAGCATCTATATTGGTTTCTGTGAGTGCTTTAGTGGCCATATAGATAGAACCATTTATAGTAACTCTAAAATTAGTACCATTATAAAAACCAAGATCCCAAGAGTCTCTTTGGGTTAAAGTTGAACTTTGACTACTTAAATCTACAAATACTTGATTCCCTTCATTTGGACCACCTACTTCTGGTTTAAAACTACCTCCTAATGATGCTGTAGAATTAATTAAAAAACTACTATTCCCTTGTATGTTTGAATTATTATAATCAATAGAAGTCAAAGTAAATCCAATTTGTGTAGTTTCGTCTAATGTGGTATTTAATTTTTGGAAAACAATTGAATTTTTAATATCTCCACTAACAATCGGAAGCACAATATTATTAGCTATTGCTTCAGGTATTGTGGAAAAATCTATACCATAAACAGCATTTTCAGAAGTTATTTGAACAGTAATAGAACCATTTTCTTCAGCTGTTTCTGAATATACCATTTCAATATTCTCTTCACTATCTATAGTTGTTAAGTTTTTAGATAAACTTTCAAAAGCAACAACAAACGGATCGCCTTCAAGACTCATTTCATCACTACAAGAACTCATATATAATGTTAAAACACTAAATGTTAACATGTAGAATTTTATATATTTAGTTTTCATTATTCTTATAAATTTAAATTATAGGCTAGCTTAAAAAAATAAGATCTTCCATAAGCTAACTGAATATTTTGTGGTGCTTCAATATGAGCACCACCAGAAAATGCAGTCGTTCCAACTGAGGAAATATTCAATAGATTTCTAACTCCAAAAGTGGTTTCGATTTTCTTATTTAAAAATGATTTTTTTACTGTTGCGTCTAACCAATCATAAGATTGAGTTGTGCCTTTTTGGAACTCTTGATTTCCTACTGCATTGGTTCGTTCTACAAACTGATGTTGTTTGCCAATATGCTTATAGTATACAGAAACTGAAGTTTTCCAAGTTGGTACAGTATAGTTAATACTACTATTTAATTGAATATTATACAGAAAATCTTCATTTGAATTTATACTACTATCTAATATTTTAGATATTCCTAAAAGTGATATTCCTAACTGTATTTTTAACATATTATACTGAAATGTATTTTCAGAAAAGATCCCAAATGATTTGTATACATCAATATTATTATACTTAAAAGCAAGTGGGCTTTGTTCAACCACTATAAGTTCTATTCTGTCATTTACATTAATATATGATGCACTTATTTTACTTTTTAGATTGAATAGTTTATTGGCTAGATCATATTCCTTTTTTAAGTGAATAAATGCAGAAATACCTTGTTCAGGGTTTAGAAATGGATTTCCCTGTACATTATGATTTATATCCACAAAATAAGTGTAAAGTTCATCGTAGCTTGGAGTTCTGTTGGCGGAACCAATAACTGTTCTTAGTTCTATATTGTTTTTAAAAAAGTGTTTGGAACTTAAAGAAAACAGGTACTGGTTCTCAAATAAATTAGTAAATGATACACGTGCTCCTGGACGTAATGAAAATGTATCTGATATATTTATTTCGGAAGAAGCAAATAAATCGTAATTATCTAATCTTTGCTTTACTATATTTTCATCATTACTAATGGTAATTGCAAGAGGAGACCCAGAACCTATTTCATTAGTTATTTCGTATCCTGCTTGTAAATTAAAATTATCTGTTTGTATTAGATTGTTAAATGAACCTCTAGAAAACAAAGCCGATCTAGATAAATACTCCCCTTTTTGTATGTTTAACTTCTTATCTTTTCTAATTCGGTATGTATATGTCTCTAAGTCTTTTGTTTGTTGTTGATAGGAAATAGAAATATTATAATTTATATTTTTTGAAAGAAGACCATTTGAATTTAAATGGTGCATAAATCTATTGTTCGTATAAATTTCATCTAAAGCAAGAGGGTCTTGGGTTGCGGTCGCAGGATTTTCATTTAAATCTACTATGCTATTGAATTTATCTATTTGCTCATTAAAAAAGTCGAATTTGTAAAACAACTTAAACTGGTCTTTTTTGTAGTTAAAAAGAAATTTAGTGTTGTGTTGATATTTTGGCAACCATGCATGTCCCCGTAAACCATCTTTTTTGTCATACACCTCACCTTGTCTGTCATTCCAGAACCCACCAAAAGAATTTTTAGTGAATGTAATATTTGTAAAGATATTTTCAGAAAAATTGTGTCCTGCCTTAAAAGATCGGATGTGCCTACCCTTTTGAAAAAACTCAAATTCACTTCCAACGGTTTCTTCTTGTATATAAACATTTATTTGAGTTTTCTGATCAGAAGATTTCTTAGTAATTATATTAATAACTCCAGAAACAGCATTCGCTCCATATTGAACTCCCATAGAGCCTTCAACAATTTCTATTTGCTGAATATCATCTAAATTAATTAATGTTAAATCTACATTGTTACCAATTCCCTCTTCATTAATAACAGGTACATTATCTATTAATATTTTAAAATATTGGGCATTTAAACCAAATAAGCTAACACCAGACTTTCCTGTGGAAGTGTTGGGAGTAGAATTAATATTTAACGTTTGGTTTAAAAGATCTGCTAAATTATTTGCCGCACGTTGTTCAATCTCTCTACTATTGATAACTTTTACTTCAAAAATAGATTTTTTAACAGACTGAGGATTGTACTGACCAGTAATAACTACTTCATTCAACATAATTGAACCTATAGTATCCAACAATTGAGAATTATTCTCTTGTGAGTATATAGCTGAACTAACAATATAAAAGACTATTAATAATTTATTATTTAGAAACATTCTTAATAATTTTAATGCAAATATATATATTATTTTTATTCAGTCTAAATAAAATTAATATATTTGAAAAATATTTAAAATAAATAAAAATGAAAAAATTATTTCTTTGTGTAGTTTTAATGATAACATGTATAATTCATGCTCAAAATAAAAAATCGTTAGATAGAGACGCTATAAAAAAAATGTGTGGTTGTTTTGAAGTAACATATCAATTTGCAGAAACTTTTAATTACATAGAAGATTCTTTATATATAGCGTCCAAAACTAAAATAAGTAAAAGCTTGGAATGGGCTAATTTAATTACGGATGATAAAAACAAAATTGTAATTCAACATGTATTACAAGTTGGTAACCCTCTTAAACCAATGATTATAAAACATTGGAGACAAGATTGGATCTATCAAAATACCAATTTCTATGTATATAATGGAGATAATAAATGGATTTTTGAAAAAAAAGATAAGAAAAATGTAAAAAAACAATGGACACAAAAAGTATATCAAGTAGATGACAGTCCACGTTACGAGGGCTCTGGGACTTGGGTTCACGTAAATGGAAAGAGTTATTGGGAAAACACAACTACTGCTCCTTTACCAAGAAGAGAATATACAAAAAGGAATGATTATAATATTACTTTAAGAGGAAATAGACATGAAATAACAAACGATGGATGGGTTCACGATCAAGACAATAGTAAGGTAATACATGAACAAGGAAAAGAAGATATAACTATTGCCAACGAAAAAGGATACAATTCTTACAAAAAAGTTGCTGATAATAGGTGTAAAGCTGCCAAAGATTGGTGGAGTTCGAATACTGATAAATGGCAATTAGTTAGAAATAAATGGGATGAAGTTTATGGAAGAAATACAAATTTAACCCTAGAAACTAAGGTTAAAAACAAACCTTTATACAAGCATTTATTTTCTGAAAATGTAACAGAAGAGAGAGAAATGAATGATATAATTGAATCTTTTGTAAAAAAATAACAAGATGAAAAATATAGTAGTTTCTTTATTTATTATCATCAATTATGCCTGTTTAGCTCAAAAAAATATTTTTCATAATAGAACTTTTTGGAAAACAAACCCCTCTATACAAACTATTGAGAAAAAACAATCTGAAGTAAATAATCTTATCGCATTAAATAGTTCTGCTTTTGATGCAGTTACATATGCGTTGTTAGAAAAAACAGACAATTCAACTATAAAATATTTACTCTCAAAAAAAGGAAATCATGTTAACAAATTAACCCATGATAGCAGAACTTATATTTTTTGGGCAGCCTATAAAAATAATTTAGAAATACTCAAATACTTAGTATCTAGAGGTGCTAAAACTAATATTATTGACAGTCATGGTTACTCTGTATTAAATTTTGCTGCTACAACAGGTCAAACGAATACTGAATTATATGATTATTTAATTACAATGAAATCAAATATTAAAACTGAAAAAAATCATAGTGGAGCAAACGCATTGTTGTTGGTAGCCCCCTATTTAAAAAACTTTCGTTTGGTAAAATATTTTTTATCCAAAGGAGCTTCTTTAAATGATAAAGATTATGACGGAAATGGAATTTTTGAATATGCTGTCAAAGGAGGAAATATTTCTTTTTTAAAGATTTTACAAGAAAAAGGACTTCAAATTGGTGATAATACAATGATTTTTGCAAGTCAAGGTCTTCGAAAAAAGAAAAATACATTAGAAACATATAAGTTTTTAGAAAGTATTGGTGTAAAAGTTAATGTTATCAATGAAAGAGGAAAAAACCCTTTGCATGCTATTTCATACAATAGTAAAGATTTAGCCATCTATAAATATTTTATCAATAAAGGAATTGATGTAAATTTAAAAGACAATGAAAAGAATTCACCTTTTATGAATGCTGCAAATAGTAATTCAATTGAAATAGTTCAGTTTTTATCAAAATATATAAAAAACATTAATTCTAAGAATAAAAATGGTCTTTCATCACTGGCAATGGCAGTTAATAAGAACTCACCAGAGGTGATAGAATTTTTGTTAAATAATGGTGCCGACATCAATACAAAAGATAAGGAAGGAAATACACTTTCTTATTATCTAATAAATAATTTTAGAAAAAATAAAAAAGCAACTTTTGAAGCAAAATTATCTATTTTAGAAAAAAATGGTTTGAGCATAAATCAAATTCAGAATACGGGAAACTCACTATTACAAATTGCTACACAAAATAATAACTTAAAGCTTTTAAAACGACTATCTGTTTTTAATATTGATGTAAATATAAAAAATAAAGAAGGTTTATCAGCATTACAAATTGCTGTAATGAAAGGGGAAAATCATCAAATCATTAAATATTTACTAGATATTGGTGCTGATAAAAGTGTAACAACCGTTTTTGGGGAAACAGTTTATGATTTAGCCTCAGAAAATGAATTATTAAACAAGGAAAATAACAACATTTCTTATTTAAAGTAAATTTTAAAAAATGAAAAAAATAAAATTAATTATAATTATTCCATTTTTTGTAATCTTAATATCAGTACTATTTAGTTCAAAAAAACATATAGAAAATTCACAATACAAATGTATGATTCAAATGAAGAATTATTCAGGAGAAGGTGCTTATATTGTAATTTCTTTATTAGATCCTGAAGAGAAATATGAACAAACTTTATATGTTCAAGGAGATGATGACGAATGGTTTTCTGAGATTACTAAATGGTGGAATTTTTATGGAAAAATACGAACAAATTTAGATGCAATATCGGGCGCAACAATTAGTGGTGGAGAACGTAAAATCAGCGTTATCAGTATTCCTGATGAAAAGTTAAATAAAGGCTATAAAATACGATTTGAAACTGCTGTAGAAGACAAAAAATATTACAAAAACGATGTTGAATTTGAATTAACATCTGAAAAAGTAAAATCTAAGATTGAAGGAAAAGGCTATATACGCTATATAAGAATGATACCTCAATAAAAAAATAATGACAATCTCTATATGGAGATATAGTCATTTAACATTGGCTATATCTTCTTCCTTATTTATTATAATTGCTTGTATTACAGGTATTATTTTAGCATTTGAGCCTATTTCAGATAAGTTAGAACCTTACTCTGTAAAAAATATTAACAATATTTCTGTTGCCAGTACTATTAGTGCTTTATTTAAGAAATATGATGAAGTTATTGAATTAAAGGTTGACGAAAACAATTTTGTTTCTGCATCTGTAATTACAAAAAAAGGGAAAAGCAAAACTTTTTACATTAACCCAAGAACAGGAACAAAAATAGGAGATATTATAGAAAAATCAATAATTTTTGAGTTTGCTACTAATTTACATCGTTCATTATTCTTAAAATCTATGGGAAGGTTTATAATCGGATTTACTTCCTTTTTACTCTTTTTAATTAGCATAACTGGAATTATTTTAATATCAAAAAGACAGGGGGGAATGGGTAAAATACTCTCAAAAATTGTTAAAGAAAACACCAATCAATATTATCATATTATTATTGGTAGATTTACTTTAATACCAATCATAATTATCACTATAACTGGAGTTTTCTTATCTTTAGGAAAGTTTTCGGTGTTAACAAAAAATCATAATTTACATCAGAACATAACTAACAAAAAAGTTGTTAAAAATTCAAAAATAAAGGATTTTAATATTTTCAAAACCTTAAAATTAAATGAAATAAAAAAAATAGAATTTCCTTTTTCTAAGGATGAAGAAGATTATTTTTTTGTAAAACTTGTTGATAATGAATTTGCAGTTCATCAGTTTAACGGACAAGTAATAAGTCAAAGAAAGGAATCTTTAATAGCTTTAGGCTCTTATTATAGTTTATTATTGCATACAGGACAGGGATCTATTATTTGGTCTATTATTTTGTTATTAGCGAGTTTATCCATTTTATTTTTCATCTTTTCAGGCTTTAGTATGACTTTAAAAAGAAAGAAGGGATCAACTTCAATTAACAACAAAACTTCCAAAGAGAAAGCTGAATATATTATCCTTGTAGGATCTGAAACAGGAAGTACAGTCCGTTTTGCAAATGCTTTTAAAAATGGGCTTATTAAAGCAAAAAAAGAGGTTTTTATTACAGAATTAAATAAGTATGCTATTTACGAGAATGCAAAGAGTATTGTCATTTTTACAGCTACTTACGGAGAGGGTGATGCGCCTGCAAATGCTTATAATTTTATTAACTTGATAAACTCTGTTCAACAAGAAAACAATTTAAAGGTTGCAGTTGTTGGTTTTGGATCAAAAGCATATCCAGAATTTTGTAAATACGCTACTTTAGTTAACTTATCTCTACAAAGACATTCAAAGTTTACAATATTAATGCCTGTATTTAAGATCAATAATCAAAATATCAATTCTTTCAATAATTGGGTAAATGAATGGTGTAAAAAAAATACTATTCATTTAACAATTAATACAAATGATATTTATGATAAAAATAACATAACAACGTTTCAGGTTATAGAAAAGAGCAATATTAATATTGATGATACTTTTTTAATTTCATTTAAATCAAATAAAAAACGAAAGTTTCGTTCGGGAGATATATTATCTATTAACCCAAATAATAAAGAAACAAATCGCTTATATTCTATTGCCAAAATAGATAATAAATTACTATTAAGTATTAAAAAACATCAATTAGGGCTTTGCTCTAATTACCTTTATAAACTTAATAAATATGATTATATCGAGGGCACTATTCAACAAAACAAAAAATTTAATTTCCCTAAAAAATCTAAAGAAGTAATTCTAATTGCAAACGGAACAGGAATTGCTCCTTTTTTAGGAATGATTAAAGAAAACAAGAAGGCTAAAATTCATTTATTTTGGGGTGGTAAAAGCAAAAAATCTTTTGAAATTTATAATAAATTAATTATAAGAGCATTAGAAAATAAAAAACTTACATCTTTAAATATTGTCTATTCTCAAGAACAAAAAGAAAAAAAATATGTACAAGATATTCTTAATAATCATGTTGAATTGGTTATTAAAATATTACAAAATAGAAATCACATATTAATTTGTGGTTCTTTAAAAATGCAGGAAGGAGTAGAAAACGTTCTAGATATAATTGCAAAAAGTAAATTAAATTCTAGCGTCAAAAAACTGAAAGAAAGCAACCTAATTAAAGTAGATTGTTATTAAAAAAAATTATGTGTAAAAAATCTAAAGTATTATCACGAGTAAAAAATGGAGAATTATCTATTTGCAAATGTTGTCAAAATTACAATCTTGTTTTCAATAATATATTTTTTCAATTTAATAAAGATCAATTAAAAAAGTTTAGAGAGTATGTATCAAAGATAGAAATAAGTTATTGGTTAAATTTCAGCTCTTGTTCATCACAAAGAAGAAAAATTCCTGTACCAACTTTTCATCAAAATTTAATATTAATTTTTGATGATTATGAAATTGAAGAGTTAAAAATTCTTTTAAAAATTAAGAAGAAAAAATCATTCGATATTTTAACATCTACAGATATAGATTATAACTTAATTTTTAATTAAGTTATAATCTATAATTCAACTTCTATAAATACTATTACGAGCGAAATTTAAAAAAAATATAAGCTGCTTTTACAATAGTATTGGGGTTTAAAAAATAAAAAATTATGATAAATTTTCGAAAAAATATTATTTGTAGAAGATTTAATCAAACTAAGTAACCATTTTAAAGGAGGTAGGTTTCTTTATTTTACAAGATATTTAAAAATACCAATCAGAAAATTAAATAAGTTTTAAAATTACTCAATTCTTTTTAAAAACATCCAATACAAAAAAATCCTTCTCAAAAGAGAAGGATTTTATTTTTGGGTGGAAGACGGGACTCGAACCCGCGACACTCGGTACCACAAACCGATACTCTAACCAACTGAGCTACAACCACCATATAATTGCGGGTGCAAATATAAATGTTTTTTCTTTTCTACAGAAAGAAAAAATTAAATTAATTTATCTAAATTTTCAACAGCAACGTAACGTTCTACTGTGAAGCCTTCTGCAAATTCAACACCAATTAATCTCCCTAAATCTTTGGCTCTATACTCAACACTATCAGTAAAATTTTTACTACTTATTGGTGTTTCTGGCTCCTTACTTTTAGGATTGTAAAATTGAGAACTATACGCCAAGACAGCTTTTATTTTGACCTCCATAAAATCAGACACATTCACTACAAAATCTGGAGTACTATTTTTCCATTGCAGATAATGATAAACTTGCTTAGGTCTCCATTTTTCTTGCTGCTGCCCATCAAATTCTGTTTCAATCTTTATCAATCCACTTAAGAAACAGGCATCAGATACTAGATTACTTGCTTTTGGGTGATCTATATGTCTGTCATCAACTGCATTACACAACACAATTTCTGGTTGATATTTACGAATCATTTTTATGATTTCTAATTGATGAGTTTTGTTGTTTACAAAAAAACCGTCAGCAAAACGTAAATTCTCTCGAACAGAAATTCCTAAAATTTTTGCTGCATTAACCGCTTCTTGATCCCTAAGATCAGCGGAACCACGACTACCCAACTCTCCTCGAGTTAAATCTACAATTCCAACTTTTTTACCTAAAGAGACTTCTTTTGCAATAGTAGCTCCGCAACCTAACTCTACATCATCAGGATGGGCTCCAAATGCTAAAATATCTAATTTCATATACGTTAAATGTCTGTAAGTTTGTGACTCTTATACTGCAAATTTACACCCTTTTTTGAAATATAATTTACGAAGTTAATAAAGAAGCTTAATTTATTTGATTTTAGATTATAGTCCACAAATTACTCAACTCTAAAATAGTATAACATCTACAAGATAGTGTCCACTCCTTATTTATTCGATTCTTTCCTATAGTAATTTATTACTTGCTAATTTAACAATTCCATGTACTATCTACTAAAAAAATGAATATCTTCGTATTATGATAACTGTATTACTTGTTGGAAATGGAAATGTAGCATCTCATTTGTTTACAGCTTTTTCTAATGCTGAAAACATCTTGGTTAAGAAAATAAATTCTAGAAACTTAGAAAGTATTCCGAATGCAGATATTACAATTATTGCAGTTTCAGATGATGCAATTGCAGAAGTTTCGTCAAAAATTAAAAATCCTTTTGTTGTCCATACCTCGGGAGCATGTGCACTCAACGAATTAAAAAACACGACAAAAAAAGGTGTTTTTTATATGTTACAAACTTTTAGTAAAGAGAAAAAATTTAAATTTAATGAAGTCCCTTTTTGTATTGAAACTCAGGGTAATGAAGATAAAAAAACACTAGAAAAGCTTGCAAAATCAATTGGAAAAAAAATATATACAGTTGATTCTGAGCAACGAAAAGCATTACATGTTGCTGCGGTATTTGTGAATAATTTCACAAATCATATGTATAAAATTGGGAATGATATTTGTAAAGAATATCAAGTTCCTTTTGAAGTATTACAACCTTTAATCATAGAGACAGCTATCAAAAACGAATCACTATCGCCTGAAAAATCACAAACAGGACCAGCAATTAGAAATGACAAAAAAACAATCAAAAATCATTTAAATTTGTTAAATACACAGCAAAAAAAAATTTATACACTTATCACAAAATCAATCCAAGATGGAAATTAGCTATAAACAATTATTGCCCAATATTCATACCTTAATATTCGACGTAGACGGTGTTCTTACTAACGGAATGGTAACCATAATGCCAGACGGATCATTGATTAGACAAATGAATATTAAAGATGGCTATGCTTTAAAAACAGCATCAGACAAAGGATTAAATGTCTGTATTATTTCTGGTGGAAAAAATGAAGGTGTAAGAACTCGATTGGCAAATTTAGGAATTAAAGATATTTATTTAGGCGCTCATGATAAAGTTCAACAATACAATGAATTGGTTAAAAAATATAATTTAAAACCAGAAAATGTTATATATATGGGAGATGATATTCCTGATTATCCCGTGATGAAATTAGTTGGATTGCCATGTTGTCCTAATGATGCAGCTCCTGAAATTCAGGGAGTATCTAAATATATTTCTAATAAAAAAGGAGGCGAAGGATGTGTGAGAGATATTATTGAACAAGTTTTAAGGGTTCAAGGAAAATGGGAAAACAATTATAGTGCAGCTTTCGATTAACACTAAACTAGAGCGTTTGAAATTCTGCTATAATTCACATTTAAAAGGAACAATTATTTAAAGATGAAATTTTTAGCTCATCAAATAGTTTTAAAATATACAAATGAAAAAAACATTATTAATACTAGTTTTTATTATTATTTCAAGTTCTATAAATGCGCAAAATATTTTTGGTAAATGGCATTCTACTAATGAAGATTCTGGAGAAATAGATTCTGTAATTGAGGTTTACAAAAAAGACGGAAAAGCCTATGCTAAAGTAATTGGCATTAAAGATCCAACTCGAAGAAATGCAATATGCACCCAATGTTTAGAAGATAATAAAAATAAGCCTATTCTGGGATTAAACATTTTAACTGGTTTAGAAAAAGACGGAAAAGAATGGTCTGGAGGTACTATTTTAGACCCTAGAAATGGGAAAATTTATAAATGTTATCTCCAATTAACAAACCCAAACACACTTAAAGTTCGAGGATATATTGGCATTTCATTGTTTGGGAAAACTGCCTATTGGAAAAGAGCTAGTTAAATTAATAAGGTTTCTAATTTCTTTTCTCTAACATAGGTACAAAAGCGAAATCTCCTAATTCGTGTTTTTCAAATTCTTTTTCAGATTTACGAATAAAAAGGGTCATTATTTGTTTTTTATCTCCTACAGGAATCAACAGCCTTCCTCCTACTTTTAACTGAGCTAACAATGGTTTTGGTACAATTGGTGCACCAGCGGTAACAATAATTTTATCAAAAGGTGCTTGTTCTGGTAATCCTTTATAACCGTCACCAAATATAAATTTCTTAGGATTGTATCCTAATTTTGGTAAAAACAAAGAAGTTTTTTTAAATAATTCACGTTGTCTTTCAATAGAATACACTTCTGCTTTCAACTCTAATAAAACAGCTGTTTGATAACCCGATCCTGTTCCAATCTCTAATACTTTTTCTCCGTTTTTCAATTCTAGCGTTTGAGATTGAAAGGCAACAGTGTATGGCTGAGAAATTGTCTGTTCTGCAGCAATAGGAAATGCTTTATCTTGATAGGCATGAGACTCAAAACTACTGTCTATAAATAAATGACGTGGAATCTTACGGACTGCCTTCAGTACTTTTTCATCATCAATACCTTTTGCTTGTAATACATTAGCAAGTTGATTACGAAGTCCTTGATGTTTGGATGTGTCTTTCAATTTTAACAAATTTATGAAGTCTAAAAATAGTAATTAATCTATATAAATACTCATAAAATTGTATCTTTGTTTTAGTAAGATTTTTAAATCAAAAAACACGAAACCAATGTCTTTAAGAAGACTGATACTGAACTTATTTCAGTAAGAATAATGAAAGCATGTTTATACCCATAGATGTTTTCTTAACTTTGTTCTGAAAGACTTAAAATATATTATATGCTTAAAGTTGGAGTTTTAGGTGCTGGGCACTTAGGAAAAATTCATTTGCGATTGTTACAAGAATCTAAAAAATATGAATTAGTCGGTTTTTATGATCCTTCTATAGACAATGCTAAAAATGTTGCTCTTGAATTTGGATATACTTCTTTTTCATCAATAATTTCTTTAATAGATGCCGTTGATGTTGTTGATATTGTAACCCCCACACTCTCTCATTTTGAGTGCGCAAAATTATCAATAGAAAAAGGCCGTCATATTTTTATTGAAAAACCAATTACAAAAACAGTTTTAGAGGCTGAGGCTATAAAAACGTTGGCAAGCCAATATCATGTAAAAGGACAAGTTGGCCATGTAGAGCGTTTTAACCCTGGTTTTATTGTAGTTAAAGACTTGATTTCTAATCCAATGTTTATAGAATCTCATCGATTGGCAGAGTTTAATCCTAGAGGAACAGATGTACCTGTCGTTTTAGATTTAATGATTCATGATATCGATATCATTCTTTCCGTTATTAAATCTAAGGTGAAGAAAGTACATGCAAGTGGTGTTGCTGTTATTTCTGACACCCCTGATATAGCCAATGCAAGGATTGAATTTGAAAATGGCTGTGTTGCAAATTTAACAGCCAGTAGAATCTCTATGAAAAACATGCGTAAAACACGTTTTTTTCAAAAGGATGCCTATATATCTGTTAACTTTTTAAGCAAAGAATCTGAGGTTGTTAGAATGAAAGATGTTCCTGAAAACCCAGATGAATTTGCAATGATTCTACAAAATGCAGAAGGAATTAAAAAACAAATTTATTTTGAAACTCCAGCAGTAGAAAATAACAATGCTATTTTAGACGAATTAGAAACATTTGCAGATGCTATTGAGAATAACACCACGCCAATTGTTTCATTAAAACAAGGAGCAGAAGCATTAAGAGTTGCTCAAATGATTATTGATTGTTTTTAATAAAAAACAGAAAGTTAATAAGAAAGTGTTATTGGTTTTAAGGAACTTAAACACGCATAAATACCCCTTAAAAAAATGAAAAATATAGCTATTATTGGTTCAGGAACAATGGGAACTGGAATTGCACATACCTTTGCGCAATTTAACTACAATGTTCATCTCATTGATATTTCAGAAGTTTCTTTGAAAAAAGGAATGTCTAAAATTGGTTATAATCTAGATAGAATGATTGCTAAAGAAAAAATTTCTGAGGCAGAGAAAATCCAAACATTACAAAATATTAAAACGTTTACATCAATAAAAGAAGGTGTTAAAAATACTTATTTAGTTATTGAGGCTGCTACTGAAAATACTACTTTAAAAGCTACAATTTTCAAAGAATTAGATGAAACTTGTGGAGCAAATACTATTTTAGCAAGTAATACTTCCTCAATATCTATTACTCAAATTGCTGCGGCAACTAACAGACCTGATAAGGTAATTGGAATGCATTTTATGAATCCAGTTCCGATCATGAAATTGGTAGAAATTATTAGAGGCTACAACACTTCGGATGTAGTAATGGAAACAATGGTTGAACTTTCAAAAAAAATCAACAAAATTCCTGTAGAAGTAAACGATTATCCTGGTTTTGTTGCTAATAGAATTTTAATGCCAATGATTAATGAATCTATAGAGACTTTATATAATGGAGTTGCGGGTGTTGAAGAAATCGATACAGTTATGAAATTAGGAATGGCTCACCCTATGGGCCCTTTACAATTAGCAGATTTTATTGGTTTAGATGTGTGCTTGTCTATTTTAAATGTATTACATGATGGGTTTAAAGGCTCAAAATACGCACCATGTCCGTTATTGGTTAACATGGTAAGGGCAGGTAAATTAGGGGTTAAAACAGGTGAGGGTTTTTACGATTATTCACAACATAGAAAAGCGGAGAAAGTAGCTAAAATGTTTTCTTAATAATAGCACAACGATAGGATTCAAAATAAATGATAAAAAACAAGTCTCTCACCATACTATTATTTTTAACTGCAATTACTCTAAAGTCTCAGGAAAGTAAAAAAAATATATTTTCAGTAAAAAAAATCGGTTTTATTTACAATAATGCTTCGGCAAATAATTTTTTATTTAATGATAAAGATTATAAGTATACGACTAAAACTTATAAGTTTCAATCTATTTACGATATTGGTAAATGGAAAAATTTTGAGTTTCAATTGATTTTACAGCCACAAATACAAATCATCAAGCATCATTTATTAAACGAACAATTTGTATTGCCATCGGAAGACAATTACTTAGAAAAAAGAACCGAATATACAACTCCTAAAACTATACATTTGTATGCATTTGAGTTGGGTTTTGTATTGCAAAAAAGAATCATTAAAAAATTAAAAATTCAAGCTACTGTTGGATTAGGGATTGCTAGCATCAATAAAAGAACAGAAAGACTCGCAAAAGGATTTACTTTTATAGAAAATGGAGCATTAGGTTTTTCTTATCAAACTTCCGTTAAAACTTTTTTATATTTAGGCGGTAATGTAGGACATATTTCTAATTTAAATTTTAAATTTCCAAATAGTGGGTTTAATATTTTAGGATATGAAATTGGTTTTTCATATATCTTATAAAAATATTTTTACCTTAAATTAACAAAAGCCTCTATATCAATTTACTAAAAGTTGTTGAAATCTCTAATATATTAAACTAATAACTCTTCTGCTTCATATTTGACTTTTATTACATTATTTGAATCTATTTAAAAATTGTTAAATATTTAAGAAAATAAACTATAGTATTAATTGATAGTTTTAATATATTTATCAGAAATTCTTATTCAAAATGACAATTACCCAATTAAAATATGTTTTATCCGTTGCAGAATATCAAAATTTCACAATAGCGGCAGAATATAGTTTTGTAACTCAACCTACTTTGAGTATGCAAATACAAAAGTTAGAAGATGAACTGAGTGTTAAGATATTTAATCGTTCTAAGAAACCAATTGAACTTACAGTGATTGGGCAAAAGATAGTGAATCAGGCTAAAGTTATTGTAAATGAAAGCAATCGAATTTTAGATATTGTACATCAACAAAAAGGATTTGTTGGAGGTGATTTTAAATTGGGTATAATACCAACAGTCATGCCTACTTTATTACCGATGTTTTTACAAAATTTTACAAAAAAGTATCCAAAGGTAAAATTAATTATAGAAGAATTAACCACTGAAGAAATTATACGTAAATTATCTGATGGTCATATAGATGTTGCGCTTGCAGCTACTCCATTAGAAAATGAAGCCATTATAGAAAGACCTTTATACTATGAACCTTTTGTTGGATTAATTCCCGAAAACCACAGGCTTTATAACCAGAAAAAAATCACTTCTGAAGAGTTAGAAATGGAAGATATTTTGCTCTTAGAGGACGGACATTGTTTTAAAGACAGTGTTATAAATTTGTGCAGAACTCATAAAATTGACAATAAAATGGGGTTTCAATTAGCAAGTGGAAGTTTTGACACTTTGATTAAACTTTCTAAAGAGGGCTTGGGTATGACCTTACTACCGTATCTACACACCCTAGATTTAAATGATATAGATAAAAATCATCTACGAGAATTTACAGACCCGCCTCCCGCAAGAGAGGTAAGCTTAATTTACAACAAATCACAATTAAAAATGCAATTGATTGAAGCTTTAAAGAAGACCATAGATGGTGTTGTTAGAGGTGCAATTTCTTTTTCTGATGTAAAAATAATAAGTCCTTTGCCTAGAAAATAAAATAGCTATGTAAAATAAAAAGGAAGCCAAAAAGCTTCCTTTTTATTTTGTTTTAAGAATACATTTTATCTCGTAATTCTTTAATTTTAGGATCTGATAAATAATCATCAAAAGAGGTATGTCTATCAATGACTCCTTTTGGTGTTAACTCTATTACTCTATTGGCAACTGTTTGAGCAAACTCATGATCATGAGTTGTAAATAAAACCGTGCCTTTAAAGTTAATTAATGAATTGTTTAGTGCTTGTATAGACTCTAAATCTAAGTGATTTGTTGGCTCATCTAACACTAAAATATTTGCTCTCTTCATCATCATTCTAGAAAGCATGCAACGTACTTTTTCTCCTCCAGAAAGCACATTACTTTTCTTTAAAGCCTCTTCACCAGAAAAAATCATTTTACCTAAAAAACCTCTCAAAAAAACTTCTTCTCGTTCTTCTTCGGTTTGTGCATATTGTCTTAACCAATCTACCAGATTCAATTCCCCATCCTGGAAAAAAGAGGAATTATCTAAAGGTAAATATGATTGTGTTGTGGTAACTCCCCAATCATACTTTCCTGTATCTTGTTGTTCATGATCTGTAATAATTTGATAAAAAGCACTTACTGCTCTAGAATTTTTTGAAATAACTGCAATTTTATCTCCTTTATTTAAGTTGATGTGGACCTTTGCAAATAATTTTTCTCCTTCAAATTCTTTAGATAAATCTTCTACATTTAAAATCTGATCTCCAGCTTCCCTATCACTTTTATAAATAATGGCAGGATACCTTCTACTTGAAGGTTTAATTTCATCAACATTTAATTTCTCTATCATTTTTTTACGAGAAGTTGCTTGTTTTGACTTTGCCATGTTTGCCGAAAAACGTCTGATAAATTCTTCTAACTCTTTCTTTTTATCCTCCGCTTTTTTGTTCTGCTGTGCTCTTTGTCTTGTTGCCAACTGACTAGACTCATACCAAAAAGTATAATTCCCAGAATAATGATTTATTTTACTATAATCAATGTCTGAAATATGTGTACACACAGCATCTAAAAAGTGTCTATCATGTGAAACTACAATAACACAATTATCAAAATTTGCAATAAAATTTTCTAACCAAGCAATCGTTTCAAAATCTAGATCATTTGTTGGCTCATCCATAATTAATACATCAGGATTTCCAAACAATGCTTGTGCAATTAATACACGCACTTTTTGCTTACCGTCTAGGTCTTTTAATAAGGTATAGTGCAAGTTTTCAGAAATACCTAGATTAGATAGCATTGCTGCAGCATCAGAATCTGCATTCCAACCATTCATTTCTTCAAAAATTATTTGAAGTTCTCCTATTTTTTCTGCATTTTCATCTGTATAATCGGCATATAAATCATCTATCTGCTTTTTAATTTTAAACAGTTCTTTGTTTCCCATAACAACTGTTTCTAAAACAGGAAACTCATCAAAAGCATAATGATCTTGAGTTAAAACAGACATTCTCTTTCCTTTCTCTAAATGAACTTGACCAGAAGTAGGTTCTTGAACACCAGAAAGAATCTTTAAGAAAGTTGATTTTCCTGCACCATTTGCCCCAATAACTCCATAACAATTTCCTGTTTGAAATTTTGTATTTACATCATCAAACAAAATTCGTTTTCCGAATTGTACAGATAAATTAGAAACTGATAACATATACTGTTTTTTAAAATTTTGTGCAAAAGTACAAATTTGATTTATCTTTTACCACTTGATTCAAATGCTTTTAAATAAATATTATTTGCTTCTTTTACGACTATATTAAGAACTATTTTAACAATGAATTAACAACAAGAGCTATAATGAATACTTAAATTTGTTAATATAGAAAGCATTTATAATATATGTTTAAATACTTATTTCAATTAACTCTAGTACTTTCAGTTTCATCTTTTGTTGGCTGTAGTTCTAATTCTAAACATACAGAAACATATTTTGGGGGTAAAATCATCAATCCAAAATCTAATCATGTAGTGTTATATTCTATGGATAAAGTTATAGATACTATGTATCTTGCTAAAGACAATACCTTTTTAGGAAAGTTAGAGAATGCCAATGAAGGTTTATATTCTTTTATGCATGGAAGTGAAAATCAATATATTTATTTAGAGCCGCAAGATAGCTTAATGTTGCGTTTAAATGCGTGGTCTTTTGATGAATCTATGGTTTTTGCAGGTAAAGGAGCAGAAAGAAATAATATTTTAATTGATTGTTTTTTAGAAGATGAAAAAGACAATAGAATGTTTTATAAACTAAACCATTTAGAACCCAACGAATTTCATAGAAAAACAGATTCTTTACTAGCTCTAAAAATAGCTACCCATGAAGAGTATGTTTCGAAGCATCCAAATGAAACAAACGGTTTTATCCAAATTTTAAAAATAGCGCTTACGCATCCTATTTATGCAAGAATTGAAAGGTATCCAATAGCTCATGTAAAAAATAGTAATAAAACAGAATTTCATACTATTGATAATTCTTTTTATAACTATAGAAAAGCTATTACTATAGATAATGACTCGCTATTGTATTATCCACCATATTCTAAATATGTCAGAAATTTTTTATACAATACCACTTATTCTTTGGGCCATAAACCAATGTCTAAAGAGTATTCATCTGATTTTACGATCGATTTACTAAAAACGATAGACCATTCTATAACATCTAAAAAATCTAAAAATGCTTTCTTAAGGCAGACTGTCATTGGGCATTTCTACAGAAAATCTAGTTGTGATGTTAATAAAAAAGCTTTCAATACCTACTTTAATTTAAGCACGAGTGCTAAAGACAAATTACTTGTAGAGCAATTGTTGTCAGACTGCATGTCTTTTCGAAAAGGACAAAAAATAGTAGACTTTATGATTACCGATTTTAATAACGGATCAAATTCTATAAAAAAGCTTACAAAAAATAAAAATACTCTATTATTATTTTGGAACCCTTCTTATATTACTCCTGTCTATATAAGCTCAAGAATAAATTATTTATCACAAAAGTTTCCAGAGATACAATTTATTCAAATAAAAATAGATGGTACCATAAAGGATAGAATACATCAACTGGATATAAAAAATCAATTTTTTATCAACTCCAACAACTCAGCTAACAAGTTCTTAACGAGTAAAATGCCTAGAACTATAATTCTCAATAGAAAAGGGTTTATTACAAACGGTTTTGCTTCTATCGCTTCTAAAAAAATACATACCGAATTAAAATCCCTAAGTAAATACTAATTCTCTTTTTCAATCTATAATAATAGTGTAGATTTGCACGATTTTAATTTTGAGGCTAACTCATTAAAAATCAGGTCGAATTTATAATCGGGTTTACAGGTGAGCGTTCTGTGAATCCATAAAAACACAGTAATGTCAACATTTTTAGAATTAGGTTTAAAAGAACCTATCACCAAAGCATTAACAGATTTGGGGTACGAAAAACCAACTGTTATTCAAGAAAAAGCAATTCCACAAATTATTTCATCTACAGTAGATTTAAAAGCATTTGCACAAACAGGTACAGGTAAAACTGCAGCTTTTAGTTTGCCAATATTAGAGCTTTTAGATGCTAGCAATTCTAATGTTCAAGCAATTATTTTATCCCCAACTAGAGAACTTGCAGTTCAAATTGGAAATAATATTAAAGATTTTTGTAAATATCTCAAAGACGTAAGAGTTACAACAGTTTATGGAGGTTCTAGTATGGAAGATCAAATAAGATCTTTGAAAAGAGGATCACAAATAGTTGTTGGAACCCCGGGGAGAACAGTCGATCTAATTAAAAGGAGAGCTTTAAAATTAGGAAATGTTCAATGGTTAGTCTTAGACGAAGCTGATGAAATGTTAAATATGGGATTTAAAGACGAATTAGATAAAGTCCTAGAAGCTACACCAGAAACAAAACAGACATTGTTATTTTCAGCAACTTTTCCAAGAGAAGTAGAGTCTATAGCAAGAAACTACATGACCAAACCAGTAGAAATTACATCAGGTCAAAAGAATCAAGGTGCTGATAGTGTTAGTCATGAGTATTATTTAGTTACCGAAAGAACTCGTTACCCAGCTCTAAAAAGAATTGCAGATTTAAATCCAAATATTTATGCCATTATCTTTTGTAGAACTAGAAGAGAAACACAAGAAGTTGCAGACAATTTAATAAAAGACGGTTACAGTGCAGATTCATTACATGGAGATTTATCTCAAGCTCAAAGAGATTCTGTAATGGGTAAATTTCGTAAAAAAACAATTCAAATATTAGTGGCTACAGATGTTGCTGCCCGTGGATTGGATGTAAGTGAATTAACACACGTAATTAATCATAAATTACCCGATCAAATAGAAAATTATACACATAGAAGTGGTAGAACAGGTAGAGCTGGAAATAAAGGAATTTCTATTGTTTTAGTAAATGGAAAAGAAAAAGGGAAATTACGTCCTATCGAAAAAATTATTCAAAAGAAATTTATAGAAGCCAAGGTGCCTTCTGGGAAAGAAATTTGTCAGAACCAATTGATGAATCTCATTGATAAGGTACAAGCTATTGAAGTAAATGAAACTCAAATTAATGAGTTTTTACCAAGTATTTATGAGAAATTAAAAGATTTAGACAGAGAAGAGCTCATTCAAAAATTTGTTTCACTGGAGTTTAACACGATGTTAGCCTACTATGAAAACGCAAAAGATTTAAATAATTTATCATCTAGAGATAACTCTAGAGCTAGAACAGTAAACGAAAATATGACACGCTTTTTTATCAATATTGGTAGAAAAGATAGTTTAAATCCTGCTAAATTAATTGGACTAATTAACGACCAAAATATTGGTGATAAAATAGAAATTGGAGCCATTGATATTCTCGATACCTTTTCTTTCTTTGAACTAGATAAAAACTTTGAAGACAAAGCTTTAGAAGCTTTTTCTAGCAATCAACCAGATTTTGATGGACGCTCAGTAAATATAGAAGTAACCAAAAAAGAACGTTCGAGTGGCGGAAGAAGAGGCGGCTCTAAAAAACCTTTTGGTAAAAAAGATGGCGGATTTGGAAGACGAAGAAGTTCTGAAAGTTCTTCATCTAGAAGTAGAGGAAGGTCTGACAGACCAGATAGATCTGAGAGAAACTCCGGAGGAGACAGAAGATCTTCTGGGGGATTTGGAAGAAAACGCAGAGAAAGTTAATCGCTAAATAAAATAAAAAAAAGCCCATCATTTAAAATGATGGGCTTTATTTTATATGAAATTTTATTGCTTCTAAAGAAATCAATTTTATCAACTTTTAGTTTAAAGCTCAATTATCTCAAATAAAATCATATTGAATACATCTAAATCTTAAAATCACATCCAATATTAAAACACTTCTAAAACTCTCTGGAGCTTTAAAAAAGAAAATATGGAAGACACTATTCTAAAAATTTAATCTGAAAAGGGGGTAATCATCAACTATAATGCTACCGATTTCATTATTTTTAGTTCATTGACAAAATCAAGATAGCTTTCTTTTCTTTTCTTCTCGAAGCGATTACGGTTCTGAAGAATCTCATTTTTAATCATCATTTGATATTTGTTAAGAACAGACTCATCGATAGAATGAATAGAAAACAAATAAAATTCAATGATAATAGGTAAAACTGACAGCCCCTTATTGGTGGCTATGTATTGTCTGCTTTTTTTTGTTCCTTCAGGATCTAATAATTCTATAAATCCGAAAGAATTCATTGATTTTAACCTATTTGAAAGGATGTTGGTTGCAATATTTTCTTTTGAGCTTCTAAATTCTTTAAATCTAGTTTTTTTGTGTAAAATAATATCTCTTAAAATTAAAAGAGACCATTTGTCTCCTAAAAGTTTTGTGGAGAAAGCGATTGCACATGTAGGGTCAAGTGTTTTCATTTTTATAAGGGTTAAATTAATATGCAAGATATCTATTTAAATACGTATATGCAAATTAAAATAAATTAAAATAAATTAATTTCAAAATAAAACTATAAAAAAATATATTATTGTAAATTAGTAACTTAATAACTTAATATATATAAATATGAAATTTAAACTATTAGTATTTTCAGTTCTAGCGCTTACTATTTTAAGCTGTAATAATAAAGGAGGTTCTTATCTTGGAGAAGGTGAAAAAAATGGAATGTCGTATTCTTTTGGCGATGATTCTTCTACTAAAACTATCTTAGGAATCTCTGAAGCATATTCAAATCAAAATGCAGATCAATTAAGCACCTATTATGATGCTACTTTTCTAGGTGAAAATGGCAAGGCAGATACAGAAAAATGGTTATCGTCAATGAATTCAATAAGTATGAAACCTTATAAGGTTGTTCCACTATCGATAAATGGTGAAGATCAACAAGTGTTAGCATGGTCTAAAGAAGAACGTGATTACAAAAATGGTTCTTATGAAAAATTAGATTTAATGGAGTTATTTGTTCTAAATAAGCAAGGGAAAGTAAAAGGTTTTAAACAATGGAAATCAATAGATTCTGTAAATTTCGGAAGATCTTCTGGAGGAAAATATTTTGGTAAAAAGCCGGGAGAATATACTGGTCGCCCTTTTATGTTTTCAAATAGAAATGAAACAGAAATGCTAGAAACAATGGTAGATCACTATAATAAATTAGATATTACAGCAGTAAGAACATTTTTTGCAGATCAAGTAACCATTAATGATTATCAAGGAAATGTTTCAAAGCTGAGTAACAAAGAACTTGCTGGAATGTTTAATAACTTCAAATCTGTTAGCTGGACACCTCATTCTATCATTCCTATTAAAATAGCAAATACTGATGCTGCATCTGGAGTAATGATGTTTTCAAATGAACGTAGAGTTTTAAAATCTGGGAAAATCTGGGAAAAAGAACTAATGGAAATGTTTTACTTTGATTTGGATGGAAAAATCTCATCATTAACACAATTTGCAAGATAACGAAGAAAATATATTTACTTTTTTAAACTAAAACCCGTAAATTTATTTTTTACGGGTTTTTTTTAGGTTCAAGGATTAGTCTCTTTGCCTAGCTTTTACTCCTACAACATTTTTTTGAGCTTAAAAAAATTTTTATATCTGTCAAATTAAAATTTCTTAATTATTTGTTTGGTAGATGGTGCATCACTGCTCTACAATATTATTACATTTAAAAAAAAACTATAAGTATTAATAGTATCAAAGCTTAAATTTGACTAAAAATCGTTAAGCTATTAAACCTGATCTTTTCATTTCATCCAAGCTTTTTTTATTTAAATTATTGGCAATAAATTCAACATTATTGATTTCAAATTTTTCAAAGGCAAAATCTAACATTAGATATTTACAATTTTTATTGGTTTCGTCTTTGGTAGCTGAATCATCAAAAAAAGTATGACCTATTTTAATTTTATTTTTTTGCTTTTCGTAGCCATAAAAACTTGTGAAACCTACAAATTTATTTTTTATTTTATTAAAAATAATAAAAGAATATTCATTTTCTTTCTTGCGATTTAGTAGTGCATTTTCAATATATTCTTTAAGGTTTTCTGATCTGTTAGTTCCCTTGAAATCGTATATCAATACTTTTATTTCATTCATTGTATATTGTATGATTTTATCAAAATCTGAGTGCTCTAAAGATCGAATCTTTATATATTCATTTTCTAATATGTATTTTTTTTTGAAATCAAATTTCATGTTTATTATATTTTAATCAAAAGAATATCAAATGCTTATATTTAAAAAATAATGGGTAGATATTTCGAGTTAATAATATTTTATTCTTTTCGGTTATTAATTATGCTAACAATAATTTTGCCAATATTATTCCTAAATTTTTAAATAAAAATAAATGAAATTTAAGATTAAAAAAAATGTTTTTGTGTGAGTAAGTCATTTAACGGTATAATCTGAGTTAAAATCCTTATGAATAACATTTTTAATAATTAAGGTAAATAGTAAATTACTAACAAATCTGATATAAATTGCCTTTTGATACTTTCTCTAATAACCTTTATATGGTTTAAAAAACATAAAAAAGAGCTAAATCTAATTTAACTTTTTCTTATTACTAAAAAGTGAACTGCTATTGTTCACAAAAAAGATTGAATCGAAAGGAACTAAAACAAACCGATTCATTGAGGTTAATATCTTTTTTTTACTCAAAAAACTAAGCTTCCCCTCTCAATATTTGGTTTTTTAAGAAAAATATACTTTTTTTAATTAAAGTTTTAACTCCAGAACTTGAAGAATCGCTATTATTTCTTTACAAGTAACTCAACCACCATTTATCTTTATTTGAAGCTTTATAGATCATGTATTTTTTACATATTGGATATAACAAAGCGATAAGAACTAACCATATTAAATAAACAATAAATAAATTATACCCATAATCTAACAATAATTTATTCTTAAAACTTGCAGAGTTAATAATCATTAAACTCCAATCATCTCCTGTTATTAACAAAACAATAATAGCGAAAATATGAATTACCAATACATGAAGAAAATAATACAGTAATGGAACCCGCCCAAAAACAACAAAAAAATCTGTAAATTTATTTTTATACTTCTCTATGAATGCAAGAAGGATCAATGCCGGTCCTACTGTCATTAAAGTATAATGCAACGATGGTGGATATTTACTTACTTTAAAGAAATCCATGAAAGTCATACTAACCGTTTTCTGCATTTCCCATAAATGAGCATCACCATAAAAACTTAAAAACCTTAAGAGAACGAAAGCAACAACTGCACCAATACCAATTTTATATAAAAGTGCAATTCTATATTCTTTACCTACATCTTTTGTATATAAACTACCTAAACAATAGCCTAAGCACATGATTCCTGTCCAAGGAATAACTGGGTAGAAAAAATTTAAAGTACCATCATTAAAAGGAATGCTTCCACCTTGGTGTAGGATATACCAAAGAATACTTGTAAAATTTGTTCCCTCAACAATAAGCTGATCTAATAGATTGTGAAAAAGTGTAATGAGTGTAGCTATAAAAAGTAAGTGTTTTTTTTGAAGATAAACCAATCCAGAAAGTAGCACCATACTTATGCCAATTGCCCAAATAACTTGAAAGACAATAAAATTATAGGTAATATCAAACCACCAAATAAAATTATTAAGTATTATCTCTAGAAAAATCAACCATAAACCTCTCGTCAATAAAAATTTAGAAAGCGTTAATTTACTTTTTTTAGAGCCATATATATAGGCCGCTGTTCCTGTCAATAAAACAAAAATAGGAGCACAATAATGCGTTATGATTCTTGTAAAAAAAAGAAATGGTGTAGTAGTTTCTAAATCGGTAGGGTCCCCCATAAAGGCGCCATAATTAAAATAATCTCTAACGTGATCTAGTGCCATAATAATCATTACAACTCCTCTTAAAAAATCTATTGACTCTATTCTATTTGTTTTAATTTTCATCGACACCATATTTTAGTCTACTCGTTTTGTTGTATATTTTTTTTTGGAAAGGGTGAGCAAAAATAAATGCTAACTATTAGAAGATGATTTTTCATAGAAAAAACGAACGTAATAATAAAGCAGCTAATTTCAACGGAAGGGGCAATCTTTTGAAGTAAAATTATAGAAGCTCATTCTTTATTAGAGATACTATAAAACATCACAAAACGAGCAAAAATAGAACAAAATGATATAAAAAACTCTATTTAAAAGATTTTATTTTTCTTAAGTTTTTAAAAAAATCTTCTGTTATCTGTAACGAGGTTTGTATTTATAAAATGTCCTTTATAAAAGTCAATTCTTGATGCTTTGACAGCAACAGGAAAGAAGCTTTTTCCTTTAGAGACCATTTTTAAGGAATTTTCACTTAGTATTGAGATATTTAGTTTACCATCAACTAAATTCGTTAAATCAGATATAAAGTCTGAATCCATATAAAAATCAGTTTCAATTTCAACAACAAGGCTTTTAGCAAATAAAACACCCGAAATTATAAGTATATTATCTTTATTGGCATTCTTCAATAATGCCTTGTTCGGATGCGTAAAATCTGCATTTGATAAGAAATTTTGAATTTCACCAATGGGTATCTCTTTCGTAATAGAATGATCAAAGCTAATGCTTACTTTTTTACCAGACACTATTTCTAAAGGCAGTTTAAATGCTCCTAGACCTAGTGAATCTATAATATCTTCTAATAATGAAATTCCGATATTAAAACCGTATTCGTCTTTTGTGTTAGCATCTATTCGAAGAGCTTGATTTTCTATCTCATGTAGGACAACAGAACTTGTAAAGGCATGTTGTAATTGAGCATAGTATAGTTCTACGTCATTAAACATAGTTTTCAACCACAGTTGTAATAAATTATGGTTTCGAATAGGTCCCTCTATCAAGTCGTATCCTTGTTTTCTTAGTGTTTTTGTAAGATTCATTACGGTTTATTTTTTCTATTAAATACTCTTTTTTAACCTATACTAATTTGATGGCAATTGAGATAAAAACACAACATTATGAAGCTATTTTTAACATCCATAGATACTAATTAGATATATAGCATTAGAAACTAATTATTACATTAAAAAGCTATAATAACTCTTTTTAAAAAGAGCTGTTTTTGTATAAAAACCGATGTGAAGTATGACTTTTGTTGACAGACTTAGGGGGTCCGATAATACATGAATAAAGATAGTTAAATTAATTTAAAAAATCATGGCCTTTTTTTTAAAGTAAGGATCCTTTTTCATTCATGAAAAATGAAATGGTCTTATTAGTATTCTCTGCTATTATTTTTACTAAGGGTTTTGAAAGAATTTTTAAAGCCAAAAAAACCGAGAAGATTGACTCGGTTTTGTATCTATATATAAAAATTTATTGCATTGAAGCTGCAATTTTTTTATAAGTCCCATTTTCTAACAATACTCGAATCGCAGAAAAAGCCGTAATAGTTTCATCTATGTCTTCTTGAGTGTGAGTTGCCGTTGGAATTAATCGTAAAATAATTAATCCTTTTGGTATGACTGGGTATACTACAATTGAACAAAATATCCCATGGTTCTCTCGTAAATCATTCACCATTGCCATTGCTTCTGGAATATCTCCTTTCAAGAATACTGGAGTGATACATGTTTGTGTAGTTCCTAGATCAAAACCAGCTGCTTCCAACCCAGATTGTAATGCATTGGTATTTTTCCACAATTTTTCTTTTAACTCTGGCATAGTACGTAACATATCTAAACGCTTTAAGGCACCTTTTACCATAGCCATTGGTAACGATTTTGCAAATGTTTGCGAACGCATGTTATATTGTAAATATTGAATAACTTCTTTATTACCCGCTAAAAAAGCACCAATACCAGCCATCGATTTTGCAAACGTTGCAAAATATACATCTATTTCATCTTGAACTCCTTGTTCAAAACCAGTACCTCTACCTCCTTCTCCAAGAGTTCCAAATCCGTGCGCATCGTCTACTAAAATTCTAAAATTATATTCTTTTTTAAAAGCTATAATTTCTTTTAAACGACCTTGTTCTCCTCGCATTCCAAAAACACCTTCAGAAATCACTAAAATCCCTCCACCTGTTTTTTCTGCCATTCTTTTTGCACGCTTGATGTTTTTTTCGAAACTTTCCATATCGTTATGACGATATACAAAACGCTTTCCTGCATGAAGACGAACACCATCTATAATACAAGCATGCGTATCCATATCATAAACAATAATATCATTTTTAGTAACCAAAGCGTCTATAGCAGACATAATTCCTTGATACCCAAAATTTAATAAATATGCTTTTTCTTTGTCTACAAAAGCAGCACATTCGCTTTCTAATTGTTCATGTTTAGGTGTATGACCAGACATCATTCTTGCACCCATTGGGTATGCCATACCATGTTCTTTTGCTGCTTCTCCATCAACTTTTAATACCTCTGGATGGTTGGCTAGTCCCAAATAATCATTTATACTCCAAGTAACTACTTTTTTTCCATTAAAAGACATTCTATTAGATATTGGCCCTTCTAACTTTGGAAAAACATAATAACCCTCTGCTATATCTGCCCATTTTCCGAGTGGTCCTTTATCTTCTTTTATTCTCTCAAATAAATCTTTCGTCATGTATACTGTTTTTATTTTTTAATCGAAGTACAAAGTAACCCTTTTTTTTGCAGTTTATCAAATTGTAAAGTGGACATTTCTTGTTACAAAAAATGGTTTTCTTTCATCCAATCATCGCTATAAATTTTATTCATATAACGAGAACCATGGTCAGAAAAAATTAATACTACAAAACTGTCTTCAGTAAACATCTCTTTTGCTGCATATTGTTTGGTAGCTTGCATCACTGCACCACTTGTATATCCTGGAAACATACCTTCTTTTTTTACAATGTTTCTTGCTTCTAAAGCTGCGTCTTTATCAGATACTTTTTCATAAACGTCAATTACATCAAAATCGGTGGCAGTTGGAATTAAGTTTTTACCTAAACCTTCAATTTTATAGGGGCTTACCTCATTTAAATCAAGCTCTCCGGTCTCATGGTATTTTTTTAAAACAGAACCAATAGCATCTACTGCTAAAATTTTAATATTAGGGTTTTGCTCTTTTAAGTATTTTCCAGTACCAGAAATAGTACCTCCTGTTCCGCTTGCTACCACTAGATGAGTTATTTTACCTTCTGTTTGTTCCCAAATTTCTGGCCCTGTACTTTTATAGTGCGCTTCCGTATTTAGCTCATTAAAGTACTGATTTATATATACGGAATTCTTAGTTTTTTTGTGAATTCTTTTGGCAACTTCATAATACGATCTTGGATCTTCTGGAGGAACATTCGCTGGACAAATATGCACCTCTGCTCCCATCGATTTGAGCAAATCTATTTTATCTATTGACGATTTATCGCTGACAGCTAAGATACATTTATAACCTCTTACAATACTAATCATAGCCAAACTAAAACCTGTATTCCCTGAGGTAGTTTCTACAATAGTAGCTCCTTTTTTAAGGATGCCTTTTTTTTCTGCGTCTTTAACAATATGTAAAGCAATTCTATCTTTTGCTGAATGCCCTGGATTAAAAGCTTCAAATTTAGCATAGTATGAACCTGGAAGATTTTTAGTAATCTTATGAAGTTTAATCAGTGGAGTTTCTCCTACTAATTCTAAAATTGAATTGGTAATTCCTTTGTTTCTAATCATTCTATCATAATTCTCAAAGTAATTGTTATATTAAAACAGAAGAGAAAAATTCATCTTTTATTTGATAAAAATCTCTTCGTTACAATCGCAATAACACTGTTTTTCATTGAAAGTTTTTCAAAAATACATTTTAATCCTTAAATGAAACTGTTTTTAAGACTTCATCTTTACAGCAGCTAGTTTTTTTTCTAGAGCCAAAAAGAAAGTGTACATTTTAGCCGTTTCCTTAAGTGCATCAAACCGACCAGATGCACCCCCATGTCCTGCCTCCATATTCGTATCTAATAATAGCAAGTTGGTATCTGTTTTTAATTCTCTTAGTTTAGCTACCCATTTGGCTGGTTCCCAATATTGAACCTGCGAATCATGAAAACCGGTAGTAACCAATATATTTGGATACTCTTTTGCCGTTATTTGATCATAAGGTGAATAGGATTTTATATAATCATAATATTCCTTGTCATTTGGATTTCCCCATTCGTCGTATTCGCCTGTTGTTAGAGGAATACTGTCATCTAACATGGTAGAAATAACATCTACAAACGGAACTGATGCAATGATTCCGTTATACAATTCTGGATTCATATTTACAATTGCTCCCATTAGCAAACCTCCTGCAGACCCCCCCATAGCATACAAATGCTTTGGAGAAGTAAATTGATGCTCTATTAAATATTTAGAACAATCTACAAAATCGTTAAATGTATTTTTTTTGTTTAACATTTTCCCTTCTTCATACCATTCTCTTCCCAAATACTGACTTCCTCGAATATGAGCCAATGCATATACAAAACCTCTATCTAACAAACTTAAACGAGTAGTAGAAAAACTATCAGGTATTGTATACCCGTAGGAACCATAGGCATATTGTAAGATTGGCGTGTTTTTAGTTAGCTTTGTGTCTTTGTGATATACCAATGAAATGGCAACTTGTTTACCGTCTCTAGCTGAAGCCCAAACACGTTTACTTAGGTAATTCTCTTTTTTAAACTTACCCCCTAAAACCTCTTGTTCTTTTTTAATATTTTTTGATTGATTCCTCATATTAAAATCAATTACTGAACTTGGTGTTGTGAAAGAATTATAGGAATATCGAATCACATCAGTATCAAAATCTGCGTTGGAATACACTCCTGCGGAATAAGTTTCTTCAGAAAAAGGCAAGTAGTAATCTTCTTTACCATCCCATCTTTTTATTCTTATTTTATTTAAACCGTTGGTTCGCTCTTCTAGTACTAAATAGTCTTTGAAAATTGAAAAATCTTCTAATAACGTACTATCACTATGCGGAATTACATCTACCCAATTTTCTTTACTTGTTTTCGAAACCGGCGTTCTCATTAACTTAAAATTAATGGCATTGTCTTTATTGGTTAATAAATAAAAATGATCTTCAAAATGTGCAACATCATATTCTAAATCTCTTTCTCTTGGCTGTAACATCAAAAATGGAGCAGTTGGAGTGTCTGCATCTACATACTGAGCTTCTGAAGATACCGTACTGTAAGACCCAATAATAATGTACTTATTAGATTTTGATTTTGTTACATAAGTTCCAAACGTATCATCTTTTTCATGAAAAACCAACACATCTTCTGATGATGGTGTACCTAAAATATGTCTGTAAATTTTAACACTTCGAAGGGTAACAGGATCTTTTTTAGTATAAAAAATAGTTTTGTTATCGTTAGCCCACACAGAACCTCCAGTGGTATTTTCTATAACATCTTTATAAATTTCTCCTGTCTCAAGGTTTTTAATTCTTAGAAAATATTGTCTTCGACTCACCGTATCAGTTGCAAAAACCAATAACTTATTGTCTAAAGAGATATTTAACCCTCCTAATTGATAATAATCGAAATCTTTTGCCATTTCGTTAACATTAAAAAGAATTTCTTCAACGGCCTCTAAATTTTCTTTTTTCCTGCTGTAAATAGGGTATTGATTTCCAGTTTCATATCGTGTAATATAAAAATACCCATTCTCTTTATAAGGTACAGAAGAATCATCTTCTTTTATTCTACCTTTCATTTCTTCAAATAACTCTTCTTGAAAAGGCTTGGTGTATTTTGTAACTTCTTTATAGTACGTATTCTCTTCCTCCAAGTAGTTGACTACTTTTTGGGTTTGAGCGTCTTTATCTGTTTCATTTTTTTGTGCGTCTGACAAACGCATCCAAAAATAATTATCGACTCTAACATCACCGTGTTTTTCTAAATTTATAGCTGTTTTGTCTGCTACTGGGGGTTTTGCATCTGTACTTTTCATGGTCTCATTTTTACAAGCAGTTGCAAATGTAAGGCTTAAAACTATCAAAGGAATAACTATTTTCTTCATTTTTAAGTGATTTAAATTACTTGTAAATTACTAAATTTTTAATTAAAATAATTAATAATTTTTGGAGACATGTCAGGAATGATGGATAAGCTTAAAGAAGCGCAACAAAAAGTAGAACGAACAAAAACAAGACTAAACACTGTTTTGATAGATGAAATATCTGCAAATGGTCAACTTAAAATATCGCTTACTGCAAACAGGGAAATCAAATCAATATCTATCAATAATTCTTTACTTTCAGACGCTGAAGAATTAGAAGATCACCTAATAGTTACTCTTAACAAAGCCATTGAAAAAGCAACAAAAATCAATGAAGTTGAAATGGCTGCTGCTGCTAAAAGTGGAATGCCCAATATCTCTGGAATGGACTTTTTTAAATAACAACCCTTTATGTTTAATCTCTAGGTTTATAAAATCAAAATAATACAATTTCAATCTAGATAAAATAAGAATTGTTGTAATTATTTTTTAAGACGCCTTCAATGGCTTATTTTAAAAATTACTTTCTATGCGAAAAATCTTTTCAAATCCTTTTTTGAATACTAAAAAGAAGGTTATAATAGCCCCATAACAGCAACAATAACGAATAAAGCATATAATGAAAGTGTAATAATTGTAAACACACCTATAAATTTATAATGTGACTTTAGCATCTCAAAAGCTATTGCCAGTGTATCATCATTTTTGTCAACTAGTGCTTTTTTCATTTTATTAGAAAATTGCAGTAAATAATAGACAGGAAAGAAGTAGATAATAGCAAGTACTATATTCGTAATTAACATTGTAAGTCCTAAAGATTCTGGAACACCAGTCTGCTTTTTCATTGCCATCTCAAAAATTGGAGTTGCAAAAACAGCAAACACCAATAAGAAACCAATTAAAACAAAACCAAGGATAGATAAAAATTTGGCCCATTTTATAGTTTCACCTAAAAACTTTCTTGATGTATTGGTAATTGTTAATTGCTCTAATTGTTTTATAGGAGTATGTGTTGTCATATTATTTTATTTTAATTCATTCAAAAATAAACAAAAAAAAGAAGCCATGAATTCGTAAATATAAATTTATGATTTCGTGGCTTAAAATATAATAATCACTGAAGATTATTGAAACTCAGAAATTGTTTTCTTAATGATTGAAATACACTCCATTAATTGTGTCTCATTGATTACTAATGGTGGTGCAAAACGAATAATATTACCATGAGTTGGTTTCGCCAATAAGCCATTATCTCTTAATTTCATACAAATATCCCAAGCAGTAGAACTCTCTTCAGAATCATTAATTAAAACTGCATTTAATAAGCCTTTTCCTCTAACAGACTTTACCAAATCGTTTTCCTTTGCAAAATCAGCGATTTCAGCTCTAAATATCACTCCTAACTGATGAGCATTTTTAGCTAAATTTTCTTCTGCAACAACTTCTAAAGCAGCAATTGCTATTGCAGCTGCAATAGGATTACCACCAAATGTAGATCCATGATTCCCGGGTTTTATAACATCCATAATCGAATTATTTGCCAAAACTGCAGAAACAGGGTACGCGCCTCCACTTAATGCTTTACCGAGAATTAAAATGTCTGCTTTTACTTCTGGTGTTCCAGAACAGTTTTTGTCTTCACATGTACAATTTCCACAAGTTGCTAAAAGCCTTCCTGTTCTTGCAATTCCGGTTTGAACTTCATCTGCAATAAACAGTACATTGTGAGCTAAACACAATTTTTTTGCAGCTGCTAAATATCCTTCAGAAGGAACATAAACACCTGCTTCACCCTGAATGGGTTCCACTAAAAAAGCTGCAATATTTTGATTAGTTTCCAAAGTTTCTTCTAAGACCTCTAAATTATCATATTCAATTTTTATGAATCCTTTCGTATACGGACCAAAATTTTTTCTTGCAACAGGATCATTAGAAAAAGAAATAATGGTCGTTGTTCTTCCATGAAAATTATTTTCACAAACTATAATTTCAGCTTTATTTTCATCAATTCCTTTAACCTCATATGCCCATTTTCTGGCTAACTTTAAAGCCGTTTCTACAGCTTCTGCTCCTGTATTCATTGGTAACAATTTGTCGAAACTAAAAAGTTCAGTCGCAAATTTCTCGTACTTTCCTAGCACATCATTGTAAAATGCACGCGAAGTTAGCGTTAGCGTTTGTGCTTGTTTCACCATAGCACTTACAATTTTAGGATGACAATGTCCTTGGTTTACAGCAGAGTAGGCTGACAAAAAATCATAATACTTTTTATCTTCTGCATCCCAAACATATACACCTTCACCCCTACTAATAACCACAGGTAGTGGATGATAGTTGTGAGCACCATGTTTGTTTTCTAATTCGATTGCTTCTTGCGAAGTTAATTTGTCTAAAACAGTCATTTTTTCGTTTTAAATGTTTATAATTAAATAACCATTCCTGTTCTACCTTTATCCTTTCAGCGAGAGTTGAAAATTCAGCGTGGGAAAGAAATCATCCCCGAAGTTATGCAAAAGTAGTGAAATATCTGGAAATGAAATTAATTCTTATGTGATAGACAATATATTTAATTTCCTTAATTTTGCAATCCATTAAATCATAAAAAATGCCACGTAGAGAACGAAATAAATTTGTAAAAAAAAATCAAGTTTTAGAATTAAAAATTGAAGATTACGCTTTTGGAGGAAAAGGAATTGCAAGAATTAAATCTGAAGAAGGTAGTTTTGTTGTTTTTGTTCCGAATACTCTACCCGGCCAATTGGTAAAAGCTCAGATTCAAAAATCGAGTAAAAATTATGCTGAAGCTAAATTAATAGATGTTTTAGAATCCTCTAAAGATGAAATTGAAGTACCGTTTCAAGATATTCCTGGTGCACCCTATATTCAATTACCAATTGAATTACAACATCAATATAAAAAAGAAAGTACCTTGTCTCTTTTTGAGCGAATTGGTAAAGTCGAAAATATAAAAGAACTTTTTGATACATTTATTACATCACCAAATGTATTTCATTACAGAAATAAAATGGAATATGGTTTCTCTGCTATAGGATACGATAGAGTAACCAAAAGAGATAAAGACGAATTTACCCTTGGTTTTAAAAGACGTGGAGTCTGGTGGATGGGAGATAATTTAGAGAAAGATTCTGGTTTGTTTGACAAACAAATGGAAGACCATCTAAAAAAAATTAGGCACTATTGTATAGAAACTGGTTTAGCACCCTGGCACGGTCCAAGAAAAGAAGGATTCTTTAGATATTTTGTAGTTCGTAAATCATTTAAAACTGATGAATTATTATTTAACTTAGTAACCACTTCACCTGATTTAGAAAAATTCGATTTGCATAAATTTACCAACTTTTTAAAAGATATTTTCGGAGATCGTTTAGCAGGCTTATTACACACAATTAATGATGAAACTGGTGATAGAACCATCGCAACTTCTGGTAGTATAGAACTAATTTACGGAAAAGATAAAATCGTAGAAGAGTTGTTGGGTTTAAATTTCGAAATAAGTATGAAAAGCTTTTTTCAAACAAATCCAAAATGTGCAGAAAAACTATACACCAAAGTAGTAGAATATGTTTTAGAAGACAAATCTAAAGTAGACAATACAGTTGTTATGGACTTATTCTGTGGAACAGGAACTATCGGACAAATTGTAGCTTCTAAAAGCGAAAACGCGGAAATAGTGGGTGTAGATATTGTAGCTTCTGCCATTGAAGATGCTAAACAGAATGCGAAAAGAAATCATATAAAAGGAGTGCAATTTTATGCTGCTGATGTTGGAAAATTTTTAACAACACATCCTGAATATAAACACAAAATAAAAACAATTATTTTAGATCCGGCAAGAGCTGGAATTGCTCCAAAAACCCTACAAAAAATAATTAATTTAAATGCAGATAGAATGATCTATGTTTCGTGTAACCCTGCAACACAAGCAAGAGATACTTTACTATTAAAAGAAGCAGGTTATGCACTTAAAAAAATTAGTTTAGTAGATCAATTTCCACATACTGCTCATATAGAAACAGTAGTTTTGTTTGAAAAATAGAAATAAAGGTGAATTATCTTAGTTATAGTCCACCTTTATTTTTCTTCTATCTTTATGTAATCTATAGTCCTTAAATGTATTATTAATGTCTAATTTAACAATATTAGAATGAGATTTCACATTAATTAAAAATTCATTTTTAATTGTAACTGATTTTATGTTTTCTCTATATTCAGATAAAAAACAAATCACTTTTGTATGATGTCCCCCAGATTTCATATCTAATATTTGTGGTATTAGTTTTTCACCATCAATCTCCCAACTAGTTGTTTTATTTAAGTATTTGCTAAAATCTTCTTTAGAAACTTGTAAACTTATAGATTCTCCAAACTTTATAAAATTTTCTTCATCAAAATCGATTTCAAGCAGAAGTAAATGTCCCCTTTTTATAATATTAAAACTAGCAGAAATAGATTCGTGTATAATAGTAGTATTATTGATATTAAATAATGTAAATAAAGTTACTATTAAAATTCTCATTTTACTATAATTTTAGTATTTCCTATAACATGTTCTTCTTTTAAAATACTCAATAAATAAATTCCAGAAGTTGTTATGTTATTTATTTCTAAAACTCCAATTCCTGATTTTTCCTGAATAAATTGTCCTGTAATAGAAAATAACCTCACTTGGTATTTTTCTATATTGGTAGAAATTATAGAAAAATTACCATTATTTGGGTTGGAATTTACATAATAACCTAAATCTATTAAATCTATATCTTGTGAACTTAAAGTAGTTCCACAACTTTCATCAAAACTAGTTGATGGATTATCTGAAGCAAAAGGATTGATATTTGCATTCGTATCATCACAATCAAAAGCTTTTACAAAACCATCTCCATCTGCATCTGCATCATTTAATGCAGATGCACTACTAATAAAGCTTTCGTTAAAGTTACCTTTCATACATCTAGAGATTTGAGGGAAATCTTGCGTTACCACATAATAATAATCAAAAGTTTCTTCGCCTTGTGCAGTATTTAGGGTAATCGGAGCTTCAATTCCATTGCACTCATCTAAATCTCCTTTTCCTGCAACGTACCCAAAATCATTGGTATATTTTCCTGAATAAGAACCACAGGGAGCACTAATTCCGTCTCCAGGGCGTAAACCACTTTTCAACTGAAAACTAGGATACATTTCTTTTATATTACCCTCTTTATCAGGACCAAAACGATATAAAACAGGAAAACCATCTGCAGCCCAACCAACTTGTAACACTTCTGCTGGTGGCGAATTAAGTGTAGAAATACCTTGTTCTAATTCTTCTACATATTCATACATATTACCATGGTAATGATAGCCTGAATTAGGATTTACATGAGCAGATGCACAGTCTAAAGCAACAAAATCTCTACCATCTCCAATATTTGTAGTAGGTTCAAAAACCCAATCCCAGTTGTATTGTCCTGTATTTAGATCTTCAAAAATAAAAGGTGTAGCTGGAGCAGGCATCATATACACTCCGTTTAAAGCAATACCAAAAAAGTTAACTGGTCTTCCGTTTGCTCTTGTTAAATAAGTAACTTCTCCAGATAACTTCGGATTTAAATCAAATTTATAAACTCTATAATAAGGTTCAGGTATTCTGTCGGCAACATAATTAAAAGTATGACTAGGGTAACTATTGGAATATACTACTCTATCATCTTGTTCTATAAATTCGTAATAAACACTAGGGTTTGATGGCGTGTAACTACAATCTATATTATCATAAGTTAAAACATCAACAGTGCCACAAGTATTATTACAATCATCAATTGTTGTTTCAGTTCCGTTTTTAATTCCATCATTACAAGACCAATCATTTCTAATTATTTGAGCTTCTTGCTGTAGCATCGTTTTTATAGTTTCTTGTTCAGAGGTTAAGCTTCCTATTAAATTAGTTTCTTCTTTAATATCTGAAACAATATTATAAAACTCTTCGTTACCGTTTTCATCTTCAATTAATTTATAGGTATCATTTCTAGTAGCCCAAAGTTCTAGATTTCCATTTTCATAATCTGTATAATTTATTTTTTTTGATACTTGATTTTCAAATGACAGCGAAGGTTTTAAACTTAAGCTATTTTCCGTTCCTCCTAATAATTGAACTCCTGCCAACTCTAGAATTGTTGCATGTAAATCGGTGGCTTGAACCAAACTCGTTTCTACTTCATTTACTCTTTCTACAGATTTGCCTGAAATGATTAATGGAACTCTAATTCCGCCTTCATATATTGAAGATTTCGCATGACCATTTGGCCAATAATTATTTGCTTGACCTGGAGTACCATTATCTCCTATAAAAATAATTACTGTATTTTCAAGTGTTTCATCATCCATACTTTCTAAAAGTCTGTTAATTTCATAATCCATGGACTCAATCATAGATAAGTAGGTTGTTCTATTATTAGTCGCTGAAGTTGTATAAGTTCCGTCAGGAGGGATTTGAAAAGGCGAATGTGGAGCTACATGCGCTAACCATAAAAACCAGGGTTTTGTTTGATTATCTATCCAAGATATTGCGCTATTGGTTAGATGACTAGTTGCATATTCTTTTATTTGTTCTTCATTTTCTTCTGAATTTACTTTAGTCCAATCGTAATAATCATCTACTTGACTCGTAAAAACACCCTCGTAATAGGGTACACCAGAATCTTTTGGATGACTATAATTATTTTTATTATTACCTCCAAGATGCCATTTACCAATAAGCCCCATAGAGTAATCTGTTGGGCTTTGCTCATTTATTTTGGTAAATAATGAAGTATGGCTAGTACCTAAAATTAAAGGCGGTCTCATAACTCCTGTTTTAATGCCATATTTACCACTCATTATTGCCGCTCGTGTAGGAGAACATTGAGGCGATGCCCAACAGTTGGTAAAAGAAAGTCCTTTTTCTCTTAATGAATCTAATGTTGGTGTAACAGGTAAATTACCGGTAATTCCAAATCCGGGAGTAGAATCAATACCCATATCATCTGCAATTATTAACAATATATTTGGTGATTGTTGTTGGCTAAAATATGAAGATGTAAAAAAAAAGAGTATTAAAATTGTTTTTAAAATTCTCATTTTTAATTTATTTTTTTGATTGTTAAAATATACAGTTTCGTTTATTAAATATCTTTAAGCAAAATAATATATAATTATAGTACTTAAAATTTTAGACTTATTATTACGACAAAGGTTTAATTTTGAGTCTAAATATTTATTTTAAAAAAGTAAATTTGCAGTGTAAATATTAAATTGACACAAAATTTATTAAGAATTAGACTTTATTTCTGAAAATGAAACTATTTTAGCATTTAAAACTAGATATGAAAAAATTAACAGACTTCGAAATAGAAAAAAAAATAGAATCTTTGCAAGATTGGGATTTTTATGAAAATGCATTGCACACTGATTTTGAATTTGACAACTTTAAAGACTGTATGTCTGCAATGAATAGAATTGCATTTGAATGCGAAGCTTTAAACCATCACCCAGAGTGGACGAATGTATACAACACATTAGACATTAAGTTAACAACTCATGACGCTAATGGTGTAACAGAATTAGATTTTAAATTGGCAAAAGCTATTAATACAATAGTAGAAGTTGAAGAATAGTATGAGAAAAATAATACTCCTTTTAGGTTTTATTTTAGTGGTAATTATCTCCTGTGAAAAAGATGATTATTGCTTAAAAAATCCAGTTACTCCCAATTTAGTTTTACGTTTTTATGATGACTCCAATAAAGAAACATTAAAAAATGTGGACGAATTATATGTTTGGGCAGCAGGAAAAGACAGTCTTTTTTCTAAGGTGAAAACAGATTCAATATACATTCCTTTAAATAGTACTAAAACAGAAACAGTCTATTATTTTTCTAATGGAACATCTGTAGATACCTTTACAATTTCTTACACACCAAAAGAAGAATATGTCTCTCGTTCTTGCGGTTATAAGATGACTTTTCAAGAGGTAACTTTTACATCCAATACTACGTGGATTAAAAATTTTACACCAACAACATTAACAACTATAGCCACAGATAATGCAGCACATGTTCAAATATATCATTAGCATTTGTTTCCTTTTTATTTCTGTTGTTGTATTTTCACAAGAACAACTAAAAGAGGAGATTATAGATTCTGAAACAGATTCTATTGTTTATAAAACTAATTATGGGTTAAGACTAGGGATCGATATTAGCAAACCAATAATAGGGCAATTCAACAGTACTTATAATGGTTTTGAACTTGTTGGAGATTACAGGCTTTCTAAAGTATTTTATGCCGCTTTAGAAATTGGCTTTGAAGAAGAAACCACACAAGAAGATTATACAAATTCAACTGCAAAAGGAAATTATATTCGTTTGGGTTTTAATTTTAATGCATACAAGAATTGGTTGGATATGAATAACGAAATCTTTGTAGGATTTCGATATGGATTTAGCCTTTTTGACCAAACAGTAAATAGCTACACACCAAATGTAAACTCGACATATTTTCCGGCAAATAAGATTACTACCTCCATAAAAACTTTAGGATTAAACGCACATTGGTCTGAATTTATAATTGGGCTAAAAGCAGAAACCTTTAAAAATCTCTTTGTTACATTTAGTGGTTCTTATAAAATTTTAATAAGTGTAAAAGATCCTGAAAATTTTAAATCGCTATATGCACCCGGATTTAATCAAATATTTGAAAGTGGAACTGGTTTTGGTTTTAACTATACACTTACCTACTTAATTCCGTTTAAAAAGAAATAAAAATAGGGTGCTCTATTCAATTTTTAGTAACTTTATAATTCTGAGTTTTTAAATTAAATATTATGAATAAAATACCAAGTGTAAATTTATCAGATTTTCTTTCTACTGATGCAAATAAAAAACAAGAATTTGTTGATAAGATTGGCCACGCTTACGAAAATATTGGTTTTGTAGCCTTAAAAGGACATTTTTTAGACGATCAGTTAATTGAAGACCTATATACAGAAATAAAAAACTTTTTTGAATTACCAAATGCCACAAAAGAAAAATATGAAATTCCTGGAATTGGAGGACAACGAGGTTATGTTTCTTTTGGTAAAGAATCTGCAAAGGGTAAAAAAGAAGGTGATTTAAAGGAGTTTTGGCATTTTGGTCAATATGTAGATGCAGACTCTATATATGCAAAAGAATACCCTAATAATGTTCCGGTAGAAGAGTTAAAAAGGTTTAATGAAGTTGGGAAAAAAACTTACCAAATGTTAGAAAAAACTGCTAAATATGTGCTTCGTTCTCTAGCACTGCATTTAAACTTAGACGAAACGTATTTTGATCATTTTATTGTGAACGGTAATAGTATTTTACGTCCAATTCATTATCCGCCAATACAAACAGAACCAAAGGGAGCTGAAAGAGCCGCCGCGCACGGAGATATTAATTTAATTACCTTATTGATGGGTGCTCAAGGTAAGGGGCTACAAGTCCAAAATCATAAAGGAGATTGGATTGATGCTATGGCAGCTCCTGACGAACTGATGATAAATGTTGGAGATATGTTATCGCGTCACAGCAACAATAAACTAAAATCTACAATTCATAGAGTTACGAATCCTCCAAAAGAATTATGGGGAACTTCCCGGTATTCAATTCCGTTTTTTTTACATCCAATTTCTGAGATGAAATTAGATGTTTTAGAAAACTGTATTGATGAAAACAATCCAAAACAATTTGAAGATATTACTGCAGGAGAATTTTTAGAGCAGCGTTTAAAAGAATTAGGTTTAAAAAAATAAAAACATCAATATAGAGGTTCTTGTTATATAAAAATATAGATTTAATATACTAAAATTATCTTTTAAATTGAAGAGAATTCTCAAATTAACAACTCCTTTTAAAGGAAATGAAATTATTATATGGATATAAAAGAGCAGCTAAAAACCCTATTTCCGGAGCACACAGAGGCCATTGAAGTAGTCAAGAAAGAATCAAATATTTGGTTACAAGATGCCCCTATTATTTGTAAATATGAAAAGCGAAAAGGCAAACCTATTACAATATTAGAAGGTTACACAGGAGCTACTTCAGATTTTAAAATTCTCGCAAAGGAAATTAAAACAAAACTTTCTGTTGGCGGAAGCTTTAAAGATGATAAAATAATTATTCAAGGAGATTACAGAGATCGAATCATGGCAATGTTAAAAGATAAAGGTTTCAAGGTTAAACGAGTTGGCGGCTAATTTTTATCAATATATATATATGATTAAAATACACTATTAATAGTTCGAAAAGAATCCCTTTTTTAAAATTTAAATTTCACCTTAAATGTCAATAAAAAAATCTGAACTTATCTTAAATCCAGATGGTAGTGTATATCATTTGAACTTAAAACCAGTACATATTGCTTCAACTATTATTTTTGTTGGAGATCAAAACAGGGTTGATAAAATCACTAAAAACTTTGATTCAATTGAATTTACAACACAAAAACGTGAATTCAAAACAACTACAGGAACTTATAAAAATAAACGATTTTCAGTAATTTCTACAGGTATTGGACCAGACAATATAGATATTGTTTTGAATGAACTCGATGCCTTGGTTAATATAGATTTACAAACAAGAAAGCCAAAAGAAAATGAAACTGCTTTAACAATCGTTAGAATTGGAACCTCAGGGTCTTTACAATCAGATATACCAGTAAACTCGTTTGTTATTAGTTCTCATGCATTGGATTTAAATGGCATGTTACATTCCTATAAAATAGATACTATTTCTACTCCTGATATTGAAAATGCATTTGTAAAACATACCAACTGGAGTTCTAAAAAAGCGACACCGATTCTTATTGAAAATAATAAAGAATTAGAGGAAAGCATTACTTCAGAACAAACCTTTAAAGGAATAACTGCTACTGCTGGTGGTTTTTATGGACCTCAGGGAAGAGTGTTACGTTTGGCTTTGCAAGACAGTGAATTAAACCAAAAAATTGATAGCTTCCGTTTTAAAGATCATAGAATTACAAATTTAGAAATGGAAACATCAGCAATTTACGGATTGTCTAAATTATTAGGGCACAAAGCCTGTTCTATTAGTGCAATTATGGCCAATAGAGCAAATGGTACCTTTAGTGAAAATCCAGACAAATTAATGGAAGATTTAATAACATACACACTTGAAAAATTAGTTGAGTAAATGACCCATTTAAAAATTGGTGGAGTTCCGGAGCATTTTAATTACCCTTGGTACATCACCCTAAAAAACAAAGAATACAACAAACACACTATTCAACTTCGGTGGCAAGATTTTCCGGGAGGAACGGGAGAAATGTGTAATGCCTTAAGAAATGGAGAGGTAGATATGGCCATTGTACTTACAGAAGGCATTATTAAGGATATTGCTGCTGGAAATCCTTCAAAAATTGTTCAAATATATGTAGAGAGTCCTTTACTTTGGGGAATTCATGTAAATGCAAACTCCAGATATAAAAAAATTGAAGACCTAGAGCATGCTACCATTGCAATTAGCCGATATGGTTCTGGTTCTCACTTAATGGCGATTGTTAATGCGACGAACCAGGGATGGGATGTTAACAAATTAAAATTTAAAATTGTAGATCATTTACAGGGAGGAATTGAGGCATTATCAAATGGGAAAGCTGATTATTTTATGTGGGAACATTTTACCACTAAACCTTATGTAGATGCTGCTGTTTTTAGAAGAATTGACAACTGCCCTACTCCTTGGCCATGTTTTGTAATTGCAGTTAGAAATGAAGTTTTAGAAAGTAATTTTAAAGAAGTAAAAAAGGTTTTAGAAATTATTAATAAAGTAACAAAAGACTTTAAAAAAATAGCATCTATTTCTGAAACTTTATCTAAAAGATATGATCAACATGAAGACGATATTTTGCAATGGTTGAAAATAACAGAATGGAATGGTGGAAAACCAGTTACAGAGAGTTTAATTACAAATGTGCAAAATAAAATGATTGCATTCAACGTTATTAAAGAAAAGAAAAAATCAAAAGAATTCATAAAAAATATGTATTTTTAATTTTCCAAAAAATAAAAAAATGAAAAAATTAGTTTTTATTACCCTGTGTATGTTAGGAATTGTGTGTTTCTCTTCTTGCAGAAGTACGTCAAGTCCGTGTGGTTTAGCAGACCAAACAACACCTATTCAAAAGACCTTTGAAACAGTAGATTTCTCTTAAATAAATTAGCTTAGAATTCGATTTTTATTTACCATTCTATTTCATTTTTTCCAATTAATTTTAAATATTCATTTGTCTTCGTAAAATGCTTAGACCCAAACCAACCTCTCCATGCCCCAAGTGGTGAAGGGTGTGGAGCTATAAATATTTTATGTTTGGCTTTATTTATTAATGTCGTTTTACTTTCTGCAAATTTTCCCCAAAGCAAAAAAATTATATTTTCTTTTTTATCAGAAATTTGTTTTATAACTTCATCTGTAAAGGTTTCCCATCCTTTTTTTTGATGACTACCAGCCTCATTTTCTCTCACAGTTAGGGTTGCATTTAATAATAAAACACCTTGTATTGCCCATCTATCTAAATTTCCACTTATTGGAAAATCGATGCCGATATCATTTTTAATTTCTTTAAAAATATTAACTAAAGACGGAGGATGCTTTATGTGTTCTTTAACAGAGAAGCATAAACCGTTAGCTTGCTGTTTGCCATGATAGGGATCTTGCCCAATAATGACTACTTTTACATCTGTGAAAGCACACAAATTAAAAGCTGAAAAAATATCATTTTTATCAGGGTAACAGGTATATTTATTGAACTCAGACTCGACAAAATTGGTTAATTTTTTAAAATAAGGTTTGTAAAACTCTTGCTGCAAAATATTTTTCCAACTATCGGCTATTTTTACCTGCATTCTTTGTTATTTTTGTGATAAACTCAAAGATAGTATTTTGAACAAAAGTATCTCAGAAAAAACACTACAAGATTTAGAATTTTCAGCAGTTTTACAACATGTATCAAAACATTGTATTACTGGCTTGGGAAAAGAAAGCGTGCGTGAAATTGAACCTATAAATAGCAGAAAAAAACTATTTATAGAATTGCACATGGTACATGAATACCTCTCTTCCTTTGAAAGTGAAAATAGGGTACCAAATCATGGTTTTGACAATGTTACTGAGAGTATTAAACGGTTGGCAATAGAAAATAGCTTTATAGAAACAGATGCCTTTTTAAAAATTGCAACAACTTCATTAACTGTTAATGAGTTAATGAAGTTTTTTAAGAAGTTTAAAATTCAATTTCCAACTTTTTATACACGTTCTCAAAAAATAGAATTTACAACCTATATAGATGATGAAATTAAAAAAATCATTGATATTTCTGGCGAAGTAAAAAATAATGCTTCTTCAGTTTTAAAACAAATTAGAAGAGACATTAATAACATTCGTGGTAAAATTGGCGCCAGTTTTTCAAGTGCCTTATCAAAATCTGTTGCTGCAGGATATTTAGATGATATTAAAGAAACAGTTATAGACAATCAACGTGTTTTAGCTGTTTCTGCAATGCATAGACGAAAGATTTCTGGAAGTTTATTAGGATCTTCAAAATCTGGAAATATTGTCTATATCGCACCACAAGCAACGCTAGCTTACAGCAGAGAATTTCAGAATTTGGTATATGAAGAAAAGCAGGAAGTTATTAAGATATTGCGAGCTTTGGCTGAAACAATTCGCCCTTTCACCTCCCTTTTAGAAGAATATATAACATTTTTAGTGCACACAGACGTAGCAGGAGCTAAAGCTAAATATGCAAAAGAGATGAATGCTATTTTACCTAAAATTACTAGCGAAAAAAGAATTTATTTTAAAAATGCCGTACATCCTATTTTATGGAGAAAAAATAACGAACAAAATTTAGAAACAATTTCTCAAACCATTGAGCTGAATGAGAAACAACAAATTATTGTTATTTCTGGACCTAATGCTGGAGGTAAAAGTATCACCTTAAAAACGATAGGTCTTTTGCAATTAATGTTGCAAAGCGGTATTTTAATTCCGGTAGATGAACGGAGTCAAACCTATGTTTTTGATAGTATTTTAACTGATATAGGAGACAATCAGTCTATTGAAAATCAATTGAGCACCTACAGTTATCGCTTAAAAAATATGCGTCATTTTTTACGAAAATGTAATGAAAAAACCTTGTTTTTAATTGATGAATTTGGTACTGGCTCTGACCCTGAATTGGGTGGTGCTTTGGCAGAAATTTTCTTAGAAGAATTTTATGAGAAAAAGGCTTTCGGGATTATTACTACCCACTACTCTAACTTGAAAGTATTGGCAAACGAATTAGACAATGTTACCAATGCAAATATGCAATTTGATGAGCGTTCTTTAGAGCCATTATACAAATTATTTGTTGGTCAAGCTGGTAGTTCATTTACCTTTGAAGTTGCCCAAAAAAATGGCATTCCATATAGTATTATCAACAAGGCAAAAAAACGTGTAGAAACTGAAAAAGTGCGTTTGGATAAAACCATTTCTAAACTTCAAAAAGAAAGAAATAGGTTACAGAAAAATTCTGATAATTTAGAAAGTCAGCACACAAAAGGAAAAGAATATTTGACTAATTTACAAGAGAAAGAGCAACGAATTCAAGATAAATTAGCTGGTTTTCAAGAATTGTATGACAAAAATCAGAAAATGCTTTCTCTGGGAAGAAAAACAAATGAATTACTTCATAAATATTTTCAAACAAACAATAAAAAAGAGCTAACCGCTAGTTTTAACAAATGGTTTGCAGATGAGAAAGTTAAACATGTAAAGAAGACACCCCTAAAACCGAAAACAACATCTCAAAAGAAAAAAGCAATTGTTGTAAAAAAACAACTAGAAGAAGTCATTAAAAAAGTAGAAAAAGAAGTTTTAGAAAAAGTTGTAGTTGTAAGAAAAGAAAAGAAAATTGCAGCAGATAAAATAGCTAAAGAAAAATCTGAATATGTCTATAAGATTAACGATAGAGTAAGAATCATAGGCTCTAATTCTATTGGTACAATTGATAAGATTGACAAAAAAAGCGTTACAATTAATTACGGTATATTTACAACCAAAACCTCCGTTGAGAAATTAGAACTGGTAGAGAAAACAAAAAAATAATTTTTTGTTGCCACTTTAAAATTTAAGAAGTATTAATTCCTAATTATAAAATTCAATAATCGTTCACTGTGATACTATACTATTCGCTTATAGTAATAATAATATTTTAAAAAAGCGCTCGAAATTTCGAGCGCTTTTTATTTTAGGATGACTCACTATTTAAAAATGAGAATACACTAGATGTTTTCTGCCAACCAGTTACCAACTTCGTTGGTTCCGTAGGCTTTTCCACCATCTGCTAAATCTTCAGTAACAATTCCTTTATTTAAAGCATTGTTTACAGCATCTCTAATTGCTTGTCCCTCTTCTTGTAACCCGAAGTTTTCAAACATCATTGCGGCAGATAAAACAGTGGCCATAGGATTGGCTATATTTAATCCTGTAGCTTGTGGATACGACCCGTGAATTGGTTCAAATAAACCAACAGTTTTCCCTAGAGAAGCACTTGGCATTAACCCCATAGAACCCGATATTACAGAAGCTTCGTCTGTTAAGATGTCTCCAAATAAATTTTCAGTAATCAATACGTCATAACTGTTTGGCCATTGCACCAATCGCATCGCTACTGCATCTACAAATTCATACGAAACAGTAACTTCTGGATACTCTTTTTCCATAGCCTGAACAGTTTCTCTCCATAATCTTGAAGTTTCTAAAACATTTGCTTTGTCTACACAACATAATTTTTTAGAACGAGTCATCGCCAATTCAAATCCTTTTTTAGCCAAACGCGTTACCTCTGCTCTTGTGTATACACAATTATCAAATGCCGTTTCTCCACCATCTCTTCTCCCTTTTTCACCAAAATAAATTCCTCCTGTTAATTCACGTAAAAACACCAAATCAGTTCCTTCTATACGTTCTCTTTTTAAAGGAGATTTATCTAACAAAGAAGGAAATGTAAATGTTGGTCTAACATTGGCAAATAAGCCTAATTTTTTACGCATTTTTAATAAGCCTTGTTCTGGGCGAACTTTGGCTGAAGGATCGTTATCAAATCTTGGATGACCAATTGCACCAAATAAAACGGCATCAGAAGCAACACAAATTTCGTGTGTTTCATCTGGGTATGGTTCTCCAACCGCATCTATTGCAGCTGCACCAGTTAAAGCTGGTTTCCAATTGATTTCGTGATTGAATTTTTTTGCAATTGCATTAGATACTTTTAAGGCTTGATCTATTACTTCTGGACCAATTCCATCTCCTGCTAATACTGCGATATTTAATTTCATTTTTATCTGTTTTTGACTCTTAATTATGGAGTATTTGACTCAATAAATAGTTACTAATTTATGTGCTATTTTTTTATCTTTCAATAAATTACAAAATGGCTAAAAAGCAATTGTAATTTATATGATATTCAACATTTTTTCTGTGGCTTTAATTGCAGATACCGTTTGGTCTGAATCTAAACCTCGAGTTAAAAATTCTTTTTCTTCACTTTTCCAGGTAATAATTGTTTCACACAATGCATCAGAATGACTTCCTGGAGGGATTCTAACGGCATAATCTATTAAGTCTGGTAGGTTTTTTTTATGATGTGTTTTGTATAGTTTTCTCAAAGCATTCATAAAAGCATCAAACTGCCCATCGCCTTGAGCATGCGCTTCATATTGAACACCCTCAACCTTTAACTGTAGAGTAGTTGACGGTTTTATTCCTTTTGCGTGACCTAATACGTAGTTTTCTACCACTACCCGTTTTTCTATGGTATCGCTGTCTAAAACATCAGAAATAATATACGGTAAGTCTTCTTGGGAAACGACTTCTTTTTTGTCTCCTAATTCGATGATTCGTTGGGTTACTTTTTTAAGCTCTTCGTCATTTAAACTCAATCCTAAATCTTGTAGGTTCTTTTGAATATTAGCTTTTCCTGAAGTTTTTCCGAGTGCATACTTTCGTTTTCTTCCGAAACGTTCTGGCATTAAATCATTAAAATAAAGATTGTTTTTAGAATCTCCATCTGCATGAATTCCGGCAGTTTGAGTAAAAACATTGGCACCTACAACTGGCTTATTTACAGGAATTCTAAAACCTGAAAAAGTTTCTACCAACTTACTAACTTTATGAAGTGCTTTCTCGTTTACAGAAATTGTTAAGTCTTTTAGAAAATCATTAATCACTGCTATAACACTTGCCATTGGTGCATTTCCAGCACGCTCTCCCATTCCGTTAATCGTTAAATGAAGTCCATTTGACCCTGCTTTTAAAGCTGCCATAACATTAGCTACACCAAGATCATAATCATTATGACCATGAAAATCAATATGCATTGTTGGAAATTTTTCTCGAACTTCAGATATAAAAGCAAACGTTTCTTTAGGAGTTAAAACTCCCAACGTGTCTGGTAACAATACACGTTCAATATTCTGGCTTGTTAAAAAATCTAAATATTCTAATACATACTCTTTAGAATTGCGCATTCCATTAGACCAATCTTCTAAGTATACATTGGTTTTAATATGATGTTTTGCAGCTAGATCTATAGTTGCTTTGATATCTTCAAAATGTTGCTTTGGTGTTTTTTTAAGTTGATGTGTTAAGTGTTTTAAAGAACCTTTGGTTAATAGATTTTGCACTTTTGCACCAGCATCAATCATCCAATCAATAGACTTCCCTCCATCTACAAAGGTTAGTACCTCTATTTGATTTAAAAATTTATTGTCAATTGCCCAAGAAGTTATTTTTTTAACAGCTTGTAATTCACCTTCAGAAACGCGAGCGGAAGCAATTTCTATGCGATCTACTTTTAATTCTTCCAGCAATAGTTTTGCGATAGTTAATTTTTCTGAAACTGAAAACGATACTCCTGATGTTTGCTCACCATCTCGGAGTGTGGTATCCATTATTTCAATTTTTCTACTAGCCATAATCAACTTTAAAAAGTATTCTTAAAATGGTCTTTTTTCTGCAAATGCAAAAATTTCGTTTTCAATATTTTTTAAATAATCAATGTCATCAAAACCATTTAACATATTTTCTTTTTTATATGTATTGATATCAAAAGATTCAGATTCTCCTGTGGCTACTAGTGTTACTGTCTGGTTTGGTAAATCAACTTTAATTTCTGTTTTTGGATCTGCCATAATTGCAGCAAACAAGGTATCTGCAAATTCTGGTGAAACTTGAACTGGTAAAACTCCTACATTTAAACAGTTATTTTTAAATATATCTGCAAATGCTGATGAAATTACACAACGTAATCCAAAATCGTATACAGACCAAGCTGCGTGCTCTCTTGAAGAACCAGAACCAAAGTTTCTACCCCCCACTAATATTTTAGAACCCGTATAAATTTCTTTATTTAAAGGAAAATCTACTTTTGGTGTTCCGTCTGAATTGTATCTCCAATCACGAAAAAAGTTTACATCAAAATCGATACGCTCAGTTGCTTTTAAAAAACGAGCAGGAATTATTTGATCTGTATCTACATTCTCTGTTGGTAATGGATATGCTGAACTAGTTAGTACTTGAAATTTATCGTAAGCCATTTTATTTTGCTTGTAGCCTTTTTGCTTATTAGCTGAAGGCAAATTTATTTATTATACGTAAAGCTACTGGTAAACAACCAATAGCAAACAATTTTATGCTGTTAATAGTGTTCTAGGATCAGTTACAACTCCTTCTACTGCAGATGCTGCAGCTACTAAAGGTGATGCTAATAGTGTTCTAGACCCTGGTCCTTGTCTTCCTTCGAAGTTTCTGTTTGATGTTGAAACTGATAATTTTCCTGAGGGAATTTTATCATCATTCATTGCTAAACAGGCAGAACAACCTGGTTCTCTTAAAACAAAACCTGCGTCTGTAATAATTTTATCTAACCCTTCTTTATTAATTTGATCCACTACTTTGTGAGATCCGGGAACCAGCCAAGCAGTGACGTTGTCTGCCTTTTGCCTTCCTTCAACGATAGAACAAAAAGCTCTAAAATCTTCTATACGTCCGTTTGTACAGGACCCTAAGAATACAAAGTCAATTTCTTTACCAACCATAGAATCGCCTTCATTAAAAGACATATATCCTAAAGATTTTCTATACGTATCTACCCCACCTTCTAGACTTTCTGCAGTCGGAATTGATTTTGTCACGCCCATTCCCATTCCTGGGTTTGTACCATAAGTAATCATTGGTTCTATGTCTGATGCTTCATAATTAAATTCTTCATCAAATTCTGCTCCTTCTTCTGTGTAAAGTGTTTCCCAATATTTCATTGCCTTGTCCCAATCTGCTCCTTTCGGAGTTTGAGCACGGCCTTTTAAATATTCGAATGTTTTGCTATCAGGAGCAATCATACCTCCACGTGCACCCATTTCTATAGATAAATTACAAACAGTCATACGACCTTCCATAGACATGTCTTCAAAAACATCACCTGCATATTCAACAAAATATCCAGTTGCACCAGAAGTTGTTTGTTTCGCAATAATATATAAAGCAACATCTTTAGAGGTAACACCTAAACCTAATTTACCAGTTACGTTAATACGCATCTTTTTAGGTTTTGGTTGCATAATGCATTGTGTAGACAATACCATTTCTACTTCAGAAGTACCAATACCAAAAGCAATAGCTCCAAAAGCACCATGTGTAGATGTGTGAGAATCTCCACAAACAATTGTAGCTCCAGGTAACGTAATTCCGTTTTCTGGACCAACAACATGCACAATTCCGTTATTTACATCACCTAAACCCCAGTGAGAAATACCATGTTTAGCGGCATTGTTTTCTAGGGCATTTAACTGATTTGCAGATAATGGATCTGCTACAGGTAAATGTTGATTTATTGTTGGTGTGTTATGATCTGCTGTAGCGAATGTTCGCGCAGGATATACAACACTGTTCCCTCTACTTTCCAAACCAAGAAATGCAACAGGACTTGTAACTTCGTGAATAAAATGACGGTCTATAAAAAACACATCCGGACCGTCTTTAACTTGACGAACAACGTGTGAATCCCATACTTTGTCAAATAATGTATTTGCCATTTTTGTAACTTTTATGATATATTTATAATCAGTTACCAAAAATACAATATTATTAGATTTTTAAAGGTCTTTAGTCGATTTACTCTATTATACCCAACAGTTAAAGATGAATGCAAGAAACTAACAAACAAATAGTTAGCTTGTTTTAGAATACGATGTCTATTTAAGCTACACTATTGTGATTTTTTATAAGAAGTAGCCTTTTATCTTTTGAAAAATTAGGATAAAAATAAAAATTCAGCTCGTTTATAATCCGAAACGAAAGCGACTATTTACACGCTACGTTTCATATACAGAGACGTTAGTAATAATAAAACATCCTAAAAAAGAAACATAATAAAAATTAAAATAAGTTTAAGAGCTTAATAAAAAGAGTAAGAAATAAGATTAACATAATATTTAATTATAAATGAAGAGATTAAAAAAAAAGATATTTAAATTTAGAAGAGTGTTCCAGGAGTTATTGCTGTTTAAAAAGAATTATTACAATTGGGATGGAATACTAAAACGTTTAATTATAGGGAAAAAGACAACAGTTTTAAGACACAAAAAGGGCGTTAATTTTTACAAGGCCGATAATAATACTTTGAGTATAGTAAGAGAAATTTTCATTAATAATGTGTATGCTAATAACATTATAGTTATAAGTGAAGGAGATGTTTTTTTGGTATTTGCGCAAACGTAGGAATGTTCTCTTTTTTACTCTTTCTGATTAAATATCAAATTTATTAAAAGACAGACTTAAGCCGTGTATTAAAAATTGTTACATTTAGATTAATCAAAATTCGTTGTATTTTTGTAAATTTGTATTATATGCGAAAAATGGCCGTTCACTTAAAACGCAACTTTCCATA